>Ga0137375_10009238_pt1 | contig 11705 bp, 9 predicted proteins | sample SagtaG_24_FD_104936 | JGI IMG/M metagenome (GOLD analysis project Ga0137375, IMG submission 104936) | Vadose zone soil microbial communities from Sagehorn Ranch, Mendocino, California, USA - Sage1_R_113_16 metaG | ecosystem: Environmental > Terrestrial > Soil > Vadose zone | place: USA... | reverse complement strand
TCCTGCCGGTGACGATGGCTTGAACACCCCGTCATTGCAGCTGCTCTCCCCATCTTCGTCTACCCCCCACGACGCAACTCGTTGCTGCGTAAGAACCGAAAGCTGGACGATCTCTAAAGGCGGTACTACGAACCAAAGCCCATCACTTCCGCGCGGCCACGGTCCGCACGGCGACGCCGAAGCGGATTCGCCCGTAGGTCGCCTCGGTCGTCGCGAGTTGCCAGTTCACCAGCCGCCCCGTGCTCGTGTCAATGTCGAGGAAGCCGAGCAGCGTCGCGTCCACGAAATTGTCGTCGTCGCGGTGGTAGAAGGTGTGCTTCATGCGCAGGCTCCCATCGAGGCGGGCGCGAGCAATGCCGCCCTTGACCGACACGACCGTCGCCTTGAGTTCCTGCCGGTCGATGCGATTCCGCGACACGTCGTTGTTCTCGGTGGACGGGTAGAAATGCCGCAGCACCTTCGCCGCAACCTCCCTGTCCGGCTCCCACGTCATCCCGGGCGCGAACGGACCTTTGGGCAGCAGGCGCGACCATTCCGCCTTGCCGAGAATGATCCAGTCCTCGACCGGGTAGGCGCCCCAGTTGCCGGAGCGGGTCGTGCCCAGGACGGCTTTCCGCGGCACATCCTCGCCGCCCTTGCGCTCCACGTTGCGAGCGATCAGGTGCAGCACAAGGGCGTCGGCGGCGGCTTTAGGAGCGGTCGATTGCGACGACGGCGGCACGATCGTCTTGCCCGCCGGCACCTGGAGGCGGTCGATCGTCGTTTCCAGCAGCGTCGTCAACTCCTCGACCTTGCTGGCGACGGCGACGTGCTGCGAGCCGACGGGATGGCCGTCCACGTCGAGCAGATAGACGTGAACCGTGCCGGCCGACATCTTCGCCTTGAGGGTCTCTTGACGGATCCGCAATAGCTCTTTCTTGACGGCGGGCGGGGCGTCGCTGTTCTTGAACACGTCTTCGTTCGAGACGTAAACGGGGATGAAATGGGCGTTAATCAGGTCGATCACCTTCGCGTTGGAGAGCGAACTCGCTCGGATGGCGTTCGCGCCCCCTCAGCAGCGGCCGACGGCCATGTGGCCGTCGTGCGTGAAGAGGAAAATCGGCCGTTTGTGCTCCTTCGCGAGCCGGCGGGCTTCGAGGATGTCGCTGGCCCAGCCGATCTCGTCGAAGCGTCGTTCCTCGGGGGCGGGCTGCCAGAGCTGCACTCGTTTGCTGACCCACGGGGCCGGGTCATCGAGAGCGCGTTTCTCCTGAGCGGAGGAGCCGACGGTCATGGCCGTCAGTAGCGCGGCGGTCGGGAAAAGAAGGTTGCGCAAGCTGTTTCTCCTGCTTGAAGCGGGTGTTGGGGTGACGGAGCTGAGGCTCCGTGCGATGGCGGGATTCGCCTCGGCAGACGGCGGGGATAAACCCCGCCGCTCGTTGATCTTACGACGAGCCGCCGGGTTTATCCCGGCGGTTTTGTCCGCTGCCTCTAAGTTTGATCTACGGCGCTTCGGCGGCCCTGACAGCAACGAGTCGCACTTTTCCTCATTTGGCCCTTCCGTTACAATCTGCCCATGCCGCACCGTTTCACACGCGAGCTGGCACGCCTGGGACCGCAACGATCCTACGGCCCCGTCAGTTTATCCCTGGCGCGCGCCTACTGCAGCCACCTGGCGCGAACGCATTACGAGAACTTCAGTGTCGCCTCTCTACTGTTGCCGCGCCGTCTCCTGCAGCCGTTTCACAACGTCTACGCCTACTGCCGCTGGGCCGACGACCTCGCCGACGAGACCGGCGGCGGCACGCGCGCCCTGCGCTTGCTGCGCTGGTGGCGTGAGGAACTGCTGAGCTGTTACGGCGGGCGTCCGCGCCACCCGGTGCTGATCGCCCTGCGCGACACCATCCACGAATACGGCATCCCGCCGCAGCCGTTCCTCGACCTGCTCTACGCCTTCGAGCAGGATCAGCTCATCAAACGCTATCGCACCTTCGAGCAACTGCTCGGCTACTGTCGCTACTCGGCGAACCCGGTCGGGCACCTCGTCCTGTACCTGTGCCGCTGTTACGATCCGGGCCGCGCCGCTCTCGCGGACCACATCTGTACGGCGTTGCAACTGACGAATTTCTGGCAGGACGTGGCGCGCGATCTCGACATCGGACGCGTCTATTTGCCCGAAGCCGACCGCCGGCATTTCGGCTACTCGGACGCCGACCTGATGGCGCGCCGCTTCACGCCGGCGTTCGCGGCGGTGCTGCGCGACGAGGTCGATCGAACCCGTTCGATGTTCTACCGTGGCCTGCCGCTCGTCGCGAAGATGCCGAGCGAGGTCCGCGGCGACATCGAGCTATTCGCACGCGGCGGCCTGGCGATCCTGCGCAAGATCGAAAAAATCAACTACAATGTCTGGCGCAGGCGGCCGGTCCTCAGCAAGTGGGAGAAGGGGAAACTGCTGCTGGGTGCCCTGTGGCGCCGGGTGATGACGGCGCTGTGGTAAGTCCTTCTTCCCCGCTTGCGGGTTAGCGCGGGGAGTGCTAACCCGCAAGCGGGGAAGAAGTCAGGAGGCGACGATCAGGATGATTACCGGTCGGCTCAGCCACTCCTACCGCTACTGTGAACGACTGGCGCGACGCGAGGCGGCCAACTTCTTCACCGCCTTTCGCGTCCTGCCGCGGCCGCAGCGCCTGTCCACCTGCGCTCTCTACGCCTTCCTGCGCATCGCCGACGACCTGAGCGACGAACCCGGCGAACCTGCGGACAAGCGCGCCCTGCTCGCCGACTGGCGCGAGCGACTTGACCGTGCCCTTGCCGGCAACTACAGCCACCCGATCCACGCGGCGCTGCACGACACCTTCGCGACCTGTCACATTCCCCGCCGCTATCTCGACGACGCCCTCGACGGGGTCGAGATGGATCTCGGGCGAGTATGTTTCAGCACCTTTGCGGACCTGCGATTGTACTGTTATCGGGTTGCGTCGGTCGTTGGGCTCGCGTGCGTCCACATCTGGGGCTTTTGCGATGAGCGCGCCCTGATCTACGCAGAGAACGCCGGGATCGCCTTTCAGCTGACGAACATCCTCCGTGATCTTGGCGAGGACGCCCAACGGGGGCGTGTCTACCTCCCGCGCGACGAACTTGACCGCTTCGGTTACGATCCGGAACGATTCCAGCGTGGCGAGCGCGACGAGCGGTTTCGGGCGCTGATGCGTTTCCAGATCGAGCGGGCACGCGGCTACTACGAGGCGGCCTGGCCATTGTTACCGCTGCTGCGGCCGGCGGGGCGGGCGGTGTTCCTGGTCATGGCGCGGACGTATCGCAGCCTCCTCGACGTGATGGAGCGGCGCGACTACGACGTGTTCAGCAGTCGCGTACGGGTGAGCGGCTGGCGCAAGTTGCTGCTGGCGCTCGGAGCGCTGCCGGTACGCTGGGGATGGGCATGATGGCGATGAACGATATGGTCCCCAGGACTATGGGCGAAAACCCCTCCCCCCCACCCCCTCCCCCACAGGGAGAGGGGGAGAAGAAAAGACGCGATGTTGCTTGCTCCCCCTCTCCGTTTCGGGGAGGGGGTGGGGGGGAGGGGTTTTCGCCCAGCGTCCTGATCATCGGCGGCGGGTTGGCCGGACTGGCGGCGGCGACGGCGCTGGCGCCGCGCGGCTTTCGCGTCACCCTGCTGGAATCGCGCAATCGGCTCGGCGGCCGCGCCGGCTCGTTCCAGGACGCGGCGAGCGGCCAGCTCATCGACGCCTGCCAGCACGTCAGCATGGGCTGCTGCACCAACCTGGCGCACTTCTGCCGCACCCTCGGCATCGACCATTTCCTGCGGCCGCAGCCCTGCCTCTACTTCCTGACGCCGGAGCGCCGCCTCAGCCGTTTTCGTGCCGACCGCTGGCCCGCTCCGTTCCACCTTCTGCGGAGTTTCGCCACCGCTCATTACCTCACCCTCACCGAAAAACTTCGCGTCGCCTGGGGCCTGCTGTGCATCCAGCGAACCACCGACGCCGACCCGCCGTTCCTGGAATGGCTGCAAGCCCATCGCCAGACGCAACGCACCATCGATCGCTTCTGGGGCGTCGTGCTGACGAGCGCCCTCAACGAAACCCCCGAACGCATCGGCCTGCGCTACGCGCGCAAGGTCTTCGTCGATGGCTTCCTGAGCCACCCGCGCGGCTTCGAGGTCGAGTTGCCCAGCGTGCCGCTCGGCCGCCTGTACGGCGACGAACTGCGGCAATGGCTGCAGCGGCATGATGTCGAGGTGCGTCTGCAGTCCGGGGCTCGCTTCCTCGCAGTGATTGGCCATCGCGTCGAGGCGCTGCTGCCGCGCCAGGGCGAACCAATCCGCGCCGACTGGTATATCTCCGCCGTGCCGTTCGATCGCCTGCTCGACCTGCTGCCCGAGCAGGTGATCGAGGCAGAAGCCTACTTTCGCGATCTTCGCAATCTGGAAACGTCGCCAATCACGAGCGTTCATGTCTGGTTTGACCGGCCGGTGACGCGGTTGCCGCACGCGGTCCTGGTCGATTGCGTCGGGCAATGGGTGTTCAACCGCGGCGAGACGAGCCCGGGCGAGCATTACCTGCAAGTGGTCGTCAGCGCCGCCCGCCAGTTTCGGGGACTCGGCCATGACGAGGTGGAACGGCGCATCCTGGCGGAGTTGGCAGCGCTCTTTCCCGAAGCGAAGCGGGCGACGGTGCTGCGGTCGCGCGTGGTGACGGAGCACGCGGCGACGTTCAGCGTCGTGCCCGGCGTGGACCGCTGGCGACCGTCGCAGAGTTCGCCGATCGAGAATCTCTTCGTAGCCGGCGACTGGACCGCGACGGGCTGGCCGGCGACGATGGAAGGGGCGGTGCGCAGCGGCTACCTCGCGGCGGAGGCGCTGCTGCGGCGCGTCGGGCAAAGGGCGTCGCTGGTGCAGCCTGACCTGGCGTGAAAGAGACGGGCCGCCCGGATTGCTCCGAGCGGCCCGCATGGCTCCGGGGTTGTCTACTGCGTGACCTGGGAGGAGGAGGGCTCTCGGACCCGCCGGTCCCCCGGGTAATTATCCGGGGTAGAAACCGCGTGTCGCGAGGTTGTTCCAGTTCTACCCCGGATAATTACCCGGGGGACCGATCAGCGGGTCTGAAACAGCCTTCCTGCTGACGCATGGACAGCCAAACGCTCGGGCGACGCAACATCGCCCACGGTGCAGAGCACCAAGCTAGACTCAATGTCCCCGGAGTTTGCCCGACTGTGTTCTACGTGCCGCTCCCACCGCCGACAAGCAAACTCCCCGGCTTGAATCACTTCGCCAACTCTTGCGCGGCCGCCTTCCAGTCCTGGCCACCCGGACCGATCGCTAATGTCCGAATTCCCGCGGCTCGGTATGGCTCCCCCGCTTCCGCCTGACCGACAATGACCACCGGCGGACCGTCGAAGCGTTTCAGCAAGGCGAGAATGCCGTCGGAGCCTCCACCGCTCACCGACAGCCGCCCAAGCGCAGGCCCGTCCGGGAGCACGCCGTTGGGCGGCAGGGTGTGGCGCGTCGTCCAGTTACGGACCTGACGGTAGATCGTTCCGCGAGTCGCGGGGAGTGCCAGGTAGACCACCGCCCATTTCGCCTTCTGAGCCGTTTGCAGCGTCGTCGAGGCGTCGGGCAGCACCACCGCATTGGGCACGCGCTCATCGGCCCACAGTTTCTCGCCCTTCTCGGTGAGCGCGGCCACATCGACGAGGAGGAGTTTCGTTTCCTTCGGCCAGGCGAAAACGCGGCCACGGTCGACCGCTTCGCTTTCGCGGTCGGGCCGCACATAGCGCACCAGGAAATCGAAACGGCCGACGGCCGCAAAACCCCACTCGACCGACGCACTCCCTTCCGCCGTCGTCTTGGCGAGGCGCCGCACGGGTTGCCGCCCGATCAACGCGCCGAACGGCTGTTCTTCAAAGGTGAGTTCGTAGCCTTCCAGGCGGACGCCGGCACGATCGGCCTCGACAGGCACCAGCTGCCCGCGCGAACTCGCCGTTTCCCCCTGCACAACCACCTCGTCGAAGGCGATGACGACGAGAGCCAGCGGCGGGGAGCGCGGCCAGAACACCCAGGCTCCCAGCCCGAGCGGAATCGCGCAGCACAACAGCACGATCAGCCACGTTAGCCGCGTCCAGGGCCGTCGCCGCTTCGCTGCCTGCCGCAGCAAGGCGATGGTCTTCTCGTCGATCGGCTTGCGCGCCGGCTTCTGACTTTCCGGCGCAGCGGGGGCGGCAGGCAGGCTTTCCGGGGATTTGGGGTCCGGATTGTCGGGTTCTTTGGCCAGCATGATTCATCGCGGGTTGAAGGGCGGTCAAGAACTGCGTTCGCGGAGCTGTGTCGAGGAAACGTCGATCCGGAACGTCTCCGCGGGGATCGCCGTGAACAGGTCGCGCGCCTCGACAGGGATCGGCAAGTCGGCCAGCGCCAGGCAGTTGCCGGGCCCATCGACGCGACAGGCGACGAGGAAGCGACACCCCTGCCGCCGCAGGAATTGCAGTGCCGTCGTCACCCCGGCGTCGCCTTCCTTGTAATAGCGCGGCGCCAGAATGCGCGCCGCCGTGTCGGCCCCGACGACAAACGCCACGCCGGGAAACAGCGACGCCTTCTCGACGAACGTCGCGGCGCGCGTCACCCAGACCGGAGCCCGCCAAATGAACTGACCGAGACGCCGGCGTACCTCTTCCGCCGGCAGCGTCCCCTTGTCCACGTTATGAACGCTCATCTCAAAGGCCACCGGCAGCGCCAACTGCCGAGCCGCGACTTCCGCAAGTCCCCAGTGAGCGTGATGCGTCGGATTGAAAGCACCCGGCAGGACGGCCAAAGGCAGCGGAGCGCGGAGGGCGTGCTGGCCGTCCGGTTCGACGTGAATCGCCGCCGGCGCGGTCGGATCGCCTGCGAGCATCAACTCCAGCGGGGAAGCCTGACAAGCGACGATGTCCAGATGCTCGCCGGGCAGCAAGGCAAGGTCGAGCCGCCCGGCGATGCCGAACGCCTCCGCCATGCCATTGAGCAGGACCGCGTCGAGCAGGGCTTCCTCCTGGTCGCGATTACGCTCGCCCTTCCTCAGCCCAAGCGACACAGTGCCGCCGCCTGAACCCGACCACACCAGGGCGATGTGGAAACGGTGGTCCCCTTTTTTCGGCCGATCGGTCGCGAGGCTGGCGGTGCAGCCGACGCCCGCGACCGGCTGTCCGGGAGCCAGCCAGCGGGCGCGTTCGAGCGCTCGTCGTGCGAGAGTGAGGCTCGTCGCAGAACTGCAGAATTGCTCTGGCGCGCGTCCAAGATATTCGGTCAGGGCTTGCTGGTTGTAGGGGATGGAGACTTCGAGAAGTGTGCGCGAGCCGCCAGGGACGTTCAGCAGGGCGGCCGCCGCGCCGGTGCCACCGCCGGCGAGCGCGAGCGCGTACTGATACGGCGATTCGCGATGGAGCGCCTCGATCAGTGCGCGGGGCGTCATGGTTGTATCAGGTGAGGAGCAAATCCTGCTCGGCGGCCTCGATCAGTTGCAGACTCTCGGCGGCGGTCTCGGCGGCGCGCAATTCCTCCAGGAAGCCCGGCCGCAGCATCAAACGCGACAGCCGGGCGAGGACGCGCAACTGGGTGCGGTCATCGCGACAGCAGATCATGAAGAACATATCCGTCAGGCCGCCGCGCGGCGCTCCGAAGGCGATACCGCCGATGGTGCGTCCGTAAGCAACCACGTGATCGCCGAGCGCCTTCGGCAACGGCCGGCGCGGGTGCGGCACCGCGACGCCGGAGTCGAGCGCCGTACTGCCCATCTCCTCGCGCTGCTTGATCGCCTCGAACACCGCTTCCGGGTCGTAGACCTGCCAGGACTGCTCGGCCAGGCGCACCAGTTCCTTCAGCACCGACGCCCGCGTCGCGGCGCGGAACGGGACTGCGGTCGTGCTCTCGGTCAGCAGCACCGACAGCAGCGGTTGCTGATCGAGGTCGCGCTCGGGGCCTTTTTCGAGGGCAGTCAATTCCTGCTCGGTGTAGGCGTGCATTTGCGTCTCGATCCAGTGATTGATCTCGGCTGGATGGAAACGCCACTGGCCGGAAACCTTGTGACCCGGCAGGTAACCGCGGCTGGCCATCCTGCTGACCTCGCGCGCATCGCGCTGCAGGTAGATGGCCAGCTGATCGAGGTCCATCATTTCTTGCGCCACGTGTACCCCTCCCCTGTCCGCTTCCGTTCGGGCGTTTTTGAAGTCTAGTATGCAATCGCTATGCCGGCGCCGGCTGGTTGGCACGCTGCACGCCTTCTGGTAGGCTGACCGGGGCGGTTTCAAGCGAGGTGTGGTTTGTAGTCCCGCCTTTAGGCGGCAAGACATCAAGCCGCCTAAAGGCGGGACTACGAACCACACCGCACGATCTTGCACTGGGCGGTGTGGAAACAAAAACAGGAGGATAGTTTGCCCATCCTCCCTGGCAATAAAGATTAATATCATCCGGAGGACTACCTCCCTTGTCAATATCATTTCGCCTTGTGCTGCCTTCGCAGCTTGTTGAAGAGATATACGCTCAAGCAAAGGTGGAATTGCCCAACGAATGCTGCGGCCTGCTCGCCGGTCGGGTGGAAGATGGGGCGATTGGGAGGGTTGTGCGGCGGTATCCGCTGGTGAATGTGGCGCGCAGCCCGATCGAATATAACGCCCACCCGGACGAACTCTTCGCGGCCGATCGTGACATGCGGCGTTTGGAAATCCAGGTGTTAGCAGTGTACCACTCGCATCCAACGTCGCCGCCGGTGCCGAGCCTGAAGGATCTGGCGCGGAACGGCTATGAGGAGGATGCGATCCATCTCATCATTTCGCTCAAAGACGCCCTGCCGATGATGCGCGCGTGGTGGCTCGCGCCGCACACTTACCGTGAGGCCGACTGGTCCATGGTCGAAGCGGCGGCTGACAATTCGACCAACCCCGCGTAAACTGTCAGGTATTCACCCGCTGAACCGGTTTGAACCCAGCTTACCTACACCGGAGGTTCCCCCTGTGGCACTCCGCACCACTTGCCCCAATTGCATGACCGTTTACGAACTTCCCGCGACGCAGCGCGCCACGAAGTTGCGCTGCAAGCGCTGCCGGGAAATCTTTTTTGTCGCCGGACTCGTCGAAGAACCCAAGAAACCGGCCACGACGGCCGTCAAGACGGTCACCCCGGAGGACGACCTCGATCCCCCGGAGGCCAGGCTGGCGCCGCCGGAACCTATCCGTGCGCCGCGCCGCCCGGTCCCGCCCCGCGACGCCGATGCCCCGGAGACCGAACCCGAAGCCGCCAGGGAAGGCAGCCCCGTGATGATGTGGCTCCTCGGCATCGGCAGTCTGCTTGCCGTTGCCGGCATCGTGGTCCTGGTGATCATCCTGAGCCGCGGAGGAGGTAATCAGGAGCAACCCGTCGCCGAAGGCCCTCCACCCGGAGCCGAAGCTCAGCCTCCCGGCAAGGAGCCAATCCAGCCTCCGAAAGAGAAAGTCGTCGAGCAGCCCAAGGTCCAACCGCCCCCCGAACTGCCACGCCCCGTTCCGAAGGAACCGCAACCGGAACTCCCACCGCCGGACGCGCCGCAGGTGAAAGGGCCCGCGCCGCGGAAAATCGCCTTCTGGAAGGTCGAGGTCGATCCGCCCCCGGCAGCGGTCGTCGGTCCGCCGGCTCCTGACCTCAACATCCCCCTGAGCGCGCAGGCACGCCTTATCTACCCGGGCACCGCCAGCATCTTCGTCGCCGTCGGCACGCCCGCGAAGATGTCCTACGGAGCGAAGATCTGGGATCTGCAGAACATGAAAGATATGGGCAAACTCGGCAGTCCCTTCGCGCTGGTGGACGAGGCACTCAGCCCCGACGGCAAGTATTTCGCCGCCCGGCTGGTGCGCAAGGACAAGACGATTGTCGAGGTCTGGTCGGTGGGCGCCGAGGGACAAAAGCCGACGCGGCTGGAGGTGGACCCGCGGCCCGCGTACTTGGCCCTGGTGGACTTCGCCCGGCCAGGCCGCGTCGTGACCGCCAAGTACGGTGCTCCGAATGCCACTTTCCAGATCTGGGATATCGGCACCGGGCTGGAGACAGGGCGCTTCGAGACGTCGAATTTTGTCTACAAAATCGAGGCATTCAGTCCGGGAAGGCGCTACCTGGCGGTGGCGGACAAGGAAAAGATCATGGTCCACGATCTCGCGGCCGCGAAACCGGCCGGCGAGATCGAACTGCCGAAGGGGTATGACGCCGTGCGCGGCCTGGCCTTCTCGCCCGACGGGAAGGAACTGGCCGCCTACCTCGAACAGGGACAACGGTCTCACCTTCTCAGCTGGGACGTGGCCGCCGGCGAGGTGGTCCGGGAACACCGGTGGGACAAGGGACCGAACGCGCTCGCCCAGAAGTCTACCCTGTCGCCTCCGCTGGGCCTGCAGTGGTTGCAGGGCCAGGGCGGCTGGCTGATTCTCGGCCAGGTGCTGGTGGAACACACTACCGGGCAACACGCTGTGATTCTCCCCGCGGCGGTCAATGACCCCACCCTGGGCACGCGCCGGCTTTTCGGCCCCAAACACGTGCTCACGATGAGCGGCTTCGCCGGCAAGCAGCAGCTCACCGCCGTGCCCTTGCCGGCGGCTCAGATCGCCTCCATGCTCAACGTCGTCCGCGAGGATGCCCTGGCACCGCCGCTGCCGCCGGCGAAGGTCGCGACCTGGAACGGGGTGCGTTTGCTGAGTCCGCCTGTGGGGGAAGTCCCCTGGCAGGCCGCAGCGGACCCGGCACCGGCCGCTCGCGCCGCGCCGCTGTTCCGCACGGCCCTGCGGTGGCAGGAGCAGCAGACCGAGCAGATCCTCTTTACGACTCCACTACTGGCGCAGGCGGCGGTTCTGAGCATGGTCAAGCCGTCTTCGCCGACCGCTCCCCAGCAGCTGCGCGTCGATCGCTACGATTTGACCTCCGGCAAGTTCCTGGGCGGACGGCCCCTCTGCCCCGTTTCCATCGACCAGAAACACGGGGCAGTCAAGGGCGACCTCAGCCCCGACGGCACGCTCTTGCTGGTGCAACACCCGGCCGACGGTCGCCGCCTGGACGTCTGGTCGATGGCAGGGGGCAAGCACGAAGCGGCCTGGATGCCATGCGCGACCGATACCGAGCCGGCCGGTAAACCGCGCTGGTTCGCCGCGCTGGATGGCGGGCGCGTCCTGACGCTCGGCGAGCAGGGGCGGCTGACCCTGTGGCAGTTGCCGGACTGTCGGGCGCTGTGGACGCTGGAGGGAGTCCGCGGCACCGTAGCCCTGAGCCCCGGACGAAACTACCTCGCCGCTCACGACGGCGCCGCGTTCCAGTTGCTGGCGACGGCCGACGGAACCTGGAAGGGGCGACAGCTGCTATCGCCCGAATTGGCGGGCGGCGTGGCGATGGCGGCGGTTTTTGCCCCCGACGGTCAAACGCTCGTCGCCAACCTGAGCGCACCTCAGCGGTCTGCCCGCGACGAGTCCGTGCTGAGTCGTTGGAACGCGCTTAACGGGAAAGTAGAGGCGCTCATCCCGGTGCCCTTGAACCGTCTTGAGAAGGACGACCGACTGGTCATCTGGAGCCAACGGCACGTCCTCGTGGGCCGGATGGTGATCGACTGGAATATCCGCGCCCCCGTCTGCGCGTATCGAGGGCCGATGCCGCGCTTTCTGGAGAGAGTTGGCCTGCCGGACGGCAGGTGTTGGGTTGCCAACGACGGAACCGAGAGGCAAGCCACGTTGAC
>Ga0137375_10009236_pt1 | contig 11707 bp, 10 predicted proteins | sample SagtaG_24_FD_104936 | JGI IMG/M metagenome (GOLD analysis project Ga0137375, IMG submission 104936) | Vadose zone soil microbial communities from Sagehorn Ranch, Mendocino, California, USA - Sage1_R_113_16 metaG | ecosystem: Environmental > Terrestrial > Soil > Vadose zone | place: USA... | reverse complement strand
GCGGCCGGCCGACTTCGCGACCGCGACGCAGAGCTCCGGTGATTGCGCTGCACCGACGAGTGGAGCACCGCCGTCGGAGACGGGGGCGCCAGCGACGACCGTGGCCGGATTCGCGCCGGCCGCAGGACCACCCGATTCGACGACCGCGCCCGAGTCGACCGCGCCCGGCTCGACCGAGCCGCCGACAACCGAGCCGCCGGCAACCGACAACCATTTCCGCGAGATCCCGTTCGTCGACGCGGACCGCATGTTCGTCGCCCGCGTGGTGTCGACGGGCGACCCGTCGCGCAAGCTGCTCGACGAAGGCATCGGCGTGCTCAACACGTTGCGGGTCCAGCAGGCCGAGACGCCGACCACCACCGCGACCACGACGGTCCCGGACGTGTCGACGACGCGGCCGCCGGCGGGACCCGGTCCCTCCGACGAAGCCGCGGCGCGCCAAGCGATCCAGGACGCGATGACGGCCGCCTACGGAGGCGCGAGCCCCGTCCCCATCGACGAGTCGGTCGAAGGCGGCCACCCGTTCACCGCCAGCGAACGGGCGACCGCGGCGACCGCGCCGGGCGCCGAGCCGGCGGTGGAAGGAAAGATCGTCGTGCGCATCAACTGGCTCGTGTTCGTGAGCCCGACGCGCGCCACGGTCAACTTCGACCTACTGGTGGACGGTGCGCCGATCACCGCCACCACGACCGGCTATGCGGTGTTCGAAGGCGGGCGCTGGAGGATGGGCCGGGAGACCTTCTGCGAGATCACGGCGCGCGGTGGCGTGATCACGTGCCCGAGATGAGCCGACGTGCCGCCGCTCAGGCCGGCTGGCGGTCCTGGTCGAGATCGAGGTGCAGCATGCGGATCGCGTTGCCCCGCATGAGCTTGTAGACCGTCTCGTCGTCGAGGTCCTTGGTCAGCTTCTCCGCGATCTCCTTCGTGTGCGGCCACGTGGAGTCGGAGTGCGGGTAGTCGGTCTCGAACGTGATGTTGTCGACGCCGACCGACTCGAGCGACTCGAGCCCGTGCTTGTCGTCGAAGAAGCAGCCGTAGACGTGCTCGCGGTAGTACTGGCTCGGCGGCTTGAGCACCTTGCCCTCGAGGTTGGCCCAGGCCCGGTTGTGCTCCCAGACGTCGTCGGCGCGCTCGAGGATGTAGGGGATCCAGCCGATCTGCCCCTCGGAGTACGCGACCATCAGCTTCGGGTGCTTCTCGAACACACCCGACATCAGGTAGTCGACCATCGACATCGCCGCGTTCATGTAGGTGAGCGTCGAGCCGACGCCGGCCGGTGCGTCGGCCGAGGTCGACGGCATCTTCGACGACGACCCGATGTGCATGCACACGACCGTGTCGGTCTCCGCGCACGCAGCGAAGAACGGATCCCAGTAGCCGTCGGCGTCGTGCACCGACGGCAGGCCGAGGAACGGCGGGATCTCGGTGAAGGCGACCGCGTGCCCGCCGCGGGAAGCGCTGCGCCGCACCTCGTCGGCCGCGAGCGTCGCGTCCCACAGCGGGATCAGCGGGAGCGCGATGAGCCGGCCGTCCGACCCGGCGCACCACTCGTCGAACATCCAGTCGTTGTAGGCCTTCACGCAGAGCAGCGCGAGGGCCTTGTCGTCGGCCTCCATGAACGTCTGGCCGCAGAACCGCGGAAACGTCGGGAACGCCAGGGACGCCTCGGTCCAGTTGGCGTCCATGTCTTCCAGCCGCGCCTTCTGGTCGAAGCAGCCGGGCCGCATCTCGTCGAAGGTGATCGCGGTGACCTTCACCTCGTCGCGGTCGAAGCCGACCGCGGCCGACAGTCGCGTGAGTGGGTACACGAGGTCCTCGTAGAGCCACCAGTCGCACATCGGACCCTCGGTGCCCGGCGCGTACGAGAACTTGCCGCCCACGAACGTCATCTCGCCGAGCGGCGCGCGCATCGTGCGGGGCCCGACGTCCTTGTACTTGGCCGGCAGCCGGTCCTGCCAGACACCCGGTGGCTCCACGACGTGGTCGTCGACGGACACGACCTTCGGCAATTCGGCCATGCGGCCGAGCATAGACCTGACGGGTCGTCAGAACCCCTGGCCCGACTACGCCCACTCCGACGATCGCTCGGTCGCTCGGACGACGAACGTCGAGACGATCCCGATGCCGGCAACGACGAGCGCGCCCCCCGCGAGCAGCACCGTCTGGCGCACGAACGAGCCCGCCACCGTGCCGGCCGCCGCGTCGAAGGCGCGGCGCTGCACCTCGTCGCCGCTGAAGCTCTCCAGCACCGACCGGCCGAACTGCATCAGCACGACCACCGCGAGCAGGACGACCGCGGCGGCACCACCGATGATCGCCGTCGTCACGCCACGCCGACGCGCGAGCAAGATCGCCGCCGCGAGGAGCAGGACCGACACGACCGGGAAGACGATCGCGGCGCGTTGTGCGACACGCACACCGTTCCAGAGCAGGGGAAGGTCGTCGCGCCGGACGACCTCCAGGTCGGCGAGACCCGCCGGGCGCGGGATCCGCGCCGCGACGTCGGGGGGCAGCCGGTCACGTACGAGCGGGACCATCGCGTCGAGATCGAGCGACAGCCGGTCTTCGCGGTCGACGAGCTGGCCATGCATACGGCCGACGGCGTCGTCGAACACGACACGGAACGCGTCCGACTTCGCCACGAGGGCTGCGCTCCTGCGCAAGTCCGCCTCGGAGCCCCGCAGATCCGGAAAACGCTCCACGAGACGCCGAGCGACCTGGTCCGCGAGCGCGATCCGCACGTCCGGCTCGTCGAGCACGTCGTCGGCGAGCCTGGTGAAGCTCGCGGTGTCGAGCAGCTCGCGCTCGACCCACACCGCGAGATCAGCGAGGGGCAGCAGCACGATCCCGAGCACGACGACCAGGCCGACGAGGAAGCCCCGCATACGACGCTCTCAGTGTGGCCGACTTCGTCAGCCCAGCGAGGCACCCAGGTACGTCGCCGCGAGCCTGTCGGCATCGGCGTCGTCGCGCGCACCCATCCACACGACCCGCCCGAGCTCCATGAACGCGACGATGTCGGCGAGCTGCATGACCTCGCGTGCCTTCTCCTCGACGAGCAGCACGGCCGAGCCGCGCTCACGTAGCTCGCGAATCGCGCCGACCACGACCTCCGCCGCGAGCGGCGCGAGCCCGAGTGTCGGCTCGTCCGCGATGAAAACGTCGGGTGGCTCCGCGAGCGCCGGCGCGAGCGACAGCATCTGCTGCTCGCCCCCGGAGAGCAGTCCGGCGAGCTGGCGCCGTCGCTCGCCGAGCACCGGGAAGTGCGTGTAGGCCTGGTCGCGCGCGTCGGCGGAGCGAAGGAGGATGCGCAGGTTCTCCTCGACGGTCAGCCCGGGGAAGATCCCGCGCGCCTCCGGGACGAGCAGCACGCCATGGCGCGCCCTCTCGTCGGCCGCCATGCCGGTGATGTCGCGCCCGTGGAGCACGACGGTGCCTCGGGTTGGCGCCAGGAGTCCGGACGCCACCGCGCACAGCGTCGACTTCCCCGCGCCGTTCGCGCCCAGCAACGCGAGGATGCTCCCGCGTGAGATCTCGACGTCGACTTGGTGGAGCACCTCGACGTCGCCGTACCCGGCGACGATCTGGCGTAGGGCGAGGGTGGCCTCCTCGCTCGGGGCGGTGCCGTCGGTGCCGGCCGTGACGGGCGCGACCGCGGTCGGAGCGGCCTCGCGCTCGACGACGCCGTCCACGGCGGGGACCGGTTCGGCCACGCCGTGCAGCGCGGCTTCGGCCTGCGCGATGCGTGTCTTGTGCTCGCGCTGTCGACGGCGCTCGACACGCTGGTGGCCGATCAGGGCGAGGAGGCCGTCGGGGTTCTTGGCGAGATTGATCGCGCCGAGGCCGAACAAGATCGGCACGAACTCGGGCGAGGTGGTGAGGTCCTTGAACGCGCCGGTCAGGTAGTCGTTCCCGATCCACGTGAAGATCGTGGTCGTGCACGCGAACGCCAGTCCGGCGAGCAGCGCGCCGCCGGGCCGCCGCACGCCGAACGTCACCGCAACCGCCAGCCAGACCAGCCCGATCAGCGGGGGCGCGTTCGTCCTGGTGAACGAGAAGTTCACCATTCCCAGCATCGCCCCACCGAACCCCGCGATCCCCGCCGCCAGCGCGAACACTGCGATCTGCTGCCGGGCCGGGCTGATGCCCGACGTGCGGGCGGCAACGTCGCTGCTGCGGACGGCCAGCATCGCCCGCCCCGACGGCGACCGCTGCAGGGCGTGGATCACCAGCGTCAACGCGCCGAAGAGCACCAGGAGCAGCAGCACCTGGTGGGCGGGCTGCGAGAAGTCCAGCTTGTCCTGCGAGCCCGGGATCACGAGATCGACGATGTTGTTGAGCACGGGCACGTCCAGTGACGGCGACCGGATGAACCAGCCGAACGAACCCTTGCCGATCGGCTCGTAGCCGAACACCACCAAGTCGGCGAAGAATGCGACCGCGATGGTCCCGAGCGCGAGCGCGACCGCGCCCAGCCGGCGGATCGGCACCGCGACGATCGCCCCCGCCAGCGCGGCGAGCAGCCCGGCGAGGACCGCGGCGATCGCGAAGTTGAGCTGGCCGTGGCTGGCGATGAACGGGATGTCGACGCCCCAGTCGCGGTTCAACGCCCAACCGGCCATGCAGCCGCCCGCGGTCACGAACGTCGCCTGGGCGAGGCTCACCATGCCCCCGAGACCCGTGACCACCACGAACGACAGGAACACGATCGCCAACGCGAGCCCGATGGCGATCTGCGTCTGCTCGTAGTTGTCGGCCTGGAGCGCGCCGACGTCGATCCACTGGAGCGAGAACGCGACGAGCGCGAGGGTGGCCACGGCCCACGGCAGCCGCCGGCGCCACGCGGGGAGACCGGCGCGGTGATCAGGTGGTGGCGCCTCCTCCGCGACCGAGCCGGCTTGGCGCCGTTGCTCGCGCGCGACCACCACCAGGATGACGAACGTAAGGATGTACGGGATCGACGACTTGAACCCGCTGAGGTTGTTCAGGAACGACGGCAGGAACTGGTCGCCGTAGCCGGCCACGAGGTTCTGGACAACCCCGAGCGCCAACCCGGCCGCGAACGCGATCGGGATCGATCTCAGGCCGCTGGCCGCGACTGCGGCGAGCGATCCGAGCACGACGAGGGTGTAGAAGTCGGCGTTGAGCTGGAAGAGCGGCGCGATGAGGATCCCGCCGAGCCCGGCGAGCATCATCGTCAGCGTCCACGCCAACGCCGACGTGCGTGCACGGTTCACGCCGCGGAGCGAAGCGAGGTGCTCGCGGTCGACGACCGCGCGCATCTCGAGGCCCACACGGGTGCGGCGCACGACGTACCACAGCAGGACGGCGGCGAGCGCCGCGCTGACGAAGACCGCGAGCTGGTCGCTGTCGAGGTGGACCTCGGGCAGCCCGAGCCAGCCGAAGCGGTACACGTGAGGTGGCTGCGGGCCCAGACCCGGTGCCTGGCCACCGAGGGCGCTCCGGTCGGAGATCCGCAGGACGTTCAGACCCAGGACCTCGTCCCCGACGCTCTCGACCAGCCAGAGCGCGAGGTTGGGGAGCGCGACGAGCAGCCCGATGGTGCCGACGATCCGCGCGTAGACGGGCGCCGCCGCCAGCCGCCGCAGCAGGATGCGGTCCAGGAGGAGACCGAGCAGCGGCGCGAACACCAGCACCGACAAGATCGCGGCCGGGACGATGGGAACGCCCTGCCCGGCGTGCAGCTGGTAGTAGAAGAACGCGGTCGTGAACGCGATCGCCCCGTGGGCGAAGTTGAAGATGCCCGACGTCTGGTACGTCAGCACGAGGCCCGACGCCATGATCGAGTAGATGCCGCCGGTGACGGCGCCGGAGATGACCAGGTTCAGGAACTTCTGCACCGGAAGGGCCTCGCGCGTGGTCGCCGCTCGTCAGATGGAAACGCCGGATTCAGCGCGGTGGCCGGGGCCTCGGGGACCCCGGCCACCGACACGTCTCTCCTAGTACTTGAGCTTCTTCCCGCTCTTGTAGTTGTAGTTCGAGTAGCAGCCGTAGGGCACGGCGATGTCGTACTTGGTCCCATCGCTCTGGACCAACGTGCCGCACGGCGCGCCCTGCTTGAACGCCTTCGGGTACTTCGTCGGACCGATCGTGTCCTTGATCTGGTAGGTGAACTTCGACGCCGCCTTCGAGAACGCTTCGGGCGTGAGGTTCTTGCCGACCTTCTTCAGGATCCGAATGAACATGTCGGCCGAGAAGTACGCCGCGAGCATCGGCTGGGTGATGCTCGTGGCGCCCGCCGCCTTCAGGTCGTCGACGACCTTCGAGATGCCCGGCTTGCTCGACTCGGGCAGGTCGAACTGCGCGAACACCGCCTCGCCGCTCGCACGCGCGACGAGCCGCGGGTCGTACGAGACCGCGTCGGTGATCACCCCGGAGTAGTTGGCGTCCTTCAACGCCTTCGCCAAGCCGAGCACGTTGATCCCCGAGACCACGACGTACGCCACATCGGGCGCCTTCCCGTTGTTGCTGGTCAGGATGTCGTTGGCGTACGGCGAGTAGTCGCCGATCACCGCGGGCGGGGCAGGAAGCGCCGACTTCTGGTACACGATCTTGAAACCGGCCTTCTTCGCCTGGAAGACGATCTCTTCGAGACCCCGCTTGCCGGTGTCGTTGTCCTCGGTGACCACTGCGGCCGTCTTGCCCTTGGAGCCCGACTCGCCCTTGGCCTTGTAGTAGCGGTCGAGCAGGCGACCCCAGGTGTCACCCGTGTTCGGGATGTTCCCCGGCGGGACGATGCAGCCGGTGATCGCGAAGCCGTAGCTGTTGTCGCACCACGACTCGGCAATCCCCCAGCCCAGGAACGGCACGTGCTGCTGCTCGAAGAGCTTCGCGGCCTGGCCCAGGACCGGCGTCAGCACCGGCAGAATCGCGAACACCTTGTCCTGCTGCACGAGGCGCCGGGCCTCCGAGAGGTCCGTGTTCGCGTCACCCTTGTCGTCCGCGGTCTCGACGTAGTTGATCTTCCTGCCGTTGATCGGACCCGCCGCGTCGAACGCCGCCTTGGCGCCGGTCTCGACGTCGGACTTGGCGAACTGCGCGGCCTGGATGAGCCCGGCCACGTCGATCGAGTTGTCGGTGACGCCGCGGACGCTCGGTTGCGCCCCCGCACCGGTGAACCCGGTCGAGACGAGCCCGATGCTGACCGCCCCGGCGGCCAGCACGGACACCACTCTTCTTCGTTTCACGGACCTCCCCCTTTGCTCTCCGACTGCTTGCTCGGATGTCACTTGCTCCCGCCCTCGCCGAGGTACGCGGCCCGCACCGCGGCGTTGGCCTGGATCTCGTGTGGCGTTCCGACCGCGAGCACGCGTCCGAGGTCGAGCACCACGATCCGGTCGCACTGGCGCATGACGAAGCCGACGTCGTGCTCGACGAGCAACACGGCGCACGACTCGTCGCCACGGATCGCCTCGATCCGCTCACCGAGCCGGGCCGCCTCGGTCTCGTCGAGGCCCGACGTGGGCTCGTCGAGCATGAGCACCCGCGGCGGATCGACGATCGCACGTGCCAGCTCGACCATGCGGGCCAGGCCGATCGGCAGGGACCCGGCTGGATCGTTGCGGACCGCCGTCAGCCCACACTGCTCGATGACCTCCGTGGCGCGCGCACGCCGCTCGCGTTCGCGGCGCCGCCGTGTCGGCGACGCGACCATGTCGGCGAGGAGCCCGCCACCACCACCCCGCCACTCGAGCGCGGCGAGCACGTTCTCCTCGACGGTGAGCCACCCGAACGTCTGCACTCGCTGGAAGGTGCGCCGTAGCCCGCGCCGCGCGCGACGGACGGCGGGCACGGGGGTGATGTCGTCGCCGTCGAGCCGGACCCGGCCGCCGTCAGGGATACGGATGCCGGACACCACGTCGAAGAGCGTCGTCTTGCCGGCGCCGTTGGGGCCGATGAGCCCGCGCACCTCGCCCGCATCGACCGAGAGGCTCACGTCGTCGAGCGCGGTGATGCCGCCGAAGCGGACGGTGACGTCCTCGAGCGCGAGTGACGGCGCGCGGCGCGGTTCGGCCCGCGCGACCGGCACCTCTGCGACTGCTCCCCCCGTCGCCACTCCCGTTCCCCCCTTCCGCCGAGCGGATCTGACGGTATATCAGATTCATTGCAGCAACCAGGGTCGCCCGGCTCGCGCCACCTTCGGAGCGCGGGCGCTTCGGGGCGCGGCCGGTTCAGAGCGCGGGGGTCAGCTTCGCCAGCAGCGCGTGGATCTCGCGAGCGCAGGCCTCGAACTCGGGCAGGTCTCCCCCCGCCGGGTCGGTGATGTCCTCCCAGCGCTCGAGCTCGACCTGCTCGAGGCCGAGCTTCGCGACCCGGTCGTCGAGCGGCGCGCCGTCGACCGGGAGGTCCCGGGCGAGGCGCTTGAGGGTCGCGGTGCGCGCCGCCGCACCGGGATGCTCGCGGCGGACGTACGCCACGTGCTCGCCGGCCATCCCGACGATCACGTCGGCCGCGGCGACGTCGCCGTCGCGGAGCTGGTGGCTGCGATGGCCATCCGCCCGCACGCCCAGCCCCCAGAGCGCGTCACGCGTGCGCCAGCTCATCGGCATCCCCTCGACGACGTGCGTGCCCGCGGTGACGACCTCGAGGTCGTCGCGTGCCGACGAGAGGATGGCGCCGGCCATCACGGAGCGCGCCGCGTTCCCGGTGCAGAGGAACACGACGCGGGTCGGCACCGGTCAGCCGAGGTTGCCGGGCGGGATGTCGGCCCGCTTCGTAGGGATCCGCCACTCGTCGACCACCTCGAACGCACCGTCGCGGAAGCGGATCGCGCCGCGGGCGATCCAGGTCGGGCAGCAGGTGGCGTCGGTTCGCTTGTACACCGCGGTGTAGTCGACGATCCGGCCACGCTTGACGACGACGACACCCTTCGCAAGCCGGTCGTGAGCGGCGACGACCGCACCGTGATCGCGGTCGGGAACGACGACGTCGAAGTCGAGGAACCCGCCCGTGCCGGCAGCCCTGAAGCCGAAGACGATCTCGTCCTTGCCGTGCCCGGTGACGTCGGCCACCTTCGCCGTCACGTTGGCGAACGTCAGGACCTCGGGTCGGGGATTCTCCAGCACGAGGTCCCAGCCGTAAGCGACGGACTCCGACTTCGCGTAGACGCGCGCGGCCCACGCGCGTTCGACGAGCACTGGGTCGCGCGGCGCCAGCGGCTCGACGGTGAAGACGAGGTCGCCGCCGTCGGTCCTCACCGCCGCGCAGTCGCCCTTGCCGGTGTCGAGCAGCACTTGACAGCCCTGGTCGGGGTCGAGAGTCTTCGTGACGATGGTCGCGGGGCGGCGGAGCACCGCTTCCTTCCCCGAGAGCACGCGGCCAGCGCGGTCCTGCTTCGCCCAAGCCGGTGCGGTGGCGAGCGGCACAGCGACGAGAAACGCGGTCAGGGACGCGACGAGGAAGCGCACGAAGAACCGCATGCGCTCAGGCTATCGAGCGAAGCCCGGACATCAGACGCGCATGATCTGCCCGCCGTCCACGTTGAGGACGTGGCCCGTGATCCAGGCGGCTTCGTCGGAAAGCAGGAAGACGCACGCGTCGGCCATGTCGGCGGGGGTACCCATCCGGGGCAGCGGCATCGTCGCGAGGATCTGCTGGATGATCTCGTCGGGAACGGTCGAGCGCGTCGCTTCGGTGTCGGTCGGGCCGGGTGCGATCGCGTTGACCCGGATGCCCATCGGCCCGAGCTCGCGCGCGAACGACTGCGTGATGCCGTGGATCGCGAGCTTCGCGATGCCGTAGTAGCCCGCGCCCATCCACGCCGCCGTCGACGATTGGTTGACGATCGCGCCGCCACCGCGCTCGGCCATCGACTGGAAGACCGCGCGTGTGCAGAGCACGGCGCCGGTCATGTTCACGGACATGAACTTTTCCCAGTATTCCATCGGGACGTTCGTGAGCCCGTGCATCTCCATGCCGCCGTAGATGGCGGCGTTGTTCACGAGATAGTCGACGCCCCCGAACGCCTCGCCGGCGGCCGCGCCCATAGCGAGCGTCGACTCCTCGTTCGACACGTCGGTCTTGACGAACTGCGCGGTCCCGCCGGCCTGCTCGATCTCCTTGGCGACCCGCTCGCCCTGCTCCGCGTCGAGCTCGGCGACGACGATCCTCGCGCCATCGCGGGCGATCGCCTTCGCGTACTCCTCACCGATCCCCCGGCCGGCACCGGTGACCACCGCGACCTTGCCTTCGAAGCGCACTGTGCCCCCTCGTACTCGTCGGGCTGCTCGTCTCGGGCCGACCCTATCGAGCCTGCTCACCGGGGGCGACGGCGCCCGCGGCGGCCGCGGCCGCCGGCTCCGAGGGTCAGCCGGGCGAGCAGAGCGTGGGCACGCCCTCGACCGAACGCTGCCCGTCGGTCGCGCACGTGATCGTGACGGTGCCCTGCGCGGTGCTGCCGTCCTCGAATCCGACGTTATAGGTGGCGTCGAAGCCCGAGTAGTCGGCCTTGATGTGCCCGGTGAGGTCGAAGCTCTTGACCTTCGAACCGGGGACATCCGGCGCGTTCAGCACGAGTGCGAGGGTGGCGTCGACATGACCGGTGACCGGGCCGAAGCCCTTGGTGTTGGTGGTGACCGCGGCATTCGGGTCGCCGCCGAGCGTGACGATGCTCTCGATGTCGTTCGGTGGCTTCGCACCACCCCCGAACAGATCGCCTTCGAAGTGCGCCTTCACGTTCATGTCACCCGTCGCGGGGTCGATGCGCAGCTCGAGCGCGACCGGCCCGGTCGTGTTGAAGGTCGTGTTGGTGAACGTGCCCACGTAACGCCCTTCGTACTGCTGGGCGAGCGCGACAATCGGATTCGTCGACTTGGGCACGACACTCGTGTCCGGCGGCGCGCTGGTGGTCGTGGTGGGCGCGGTCGTCGTGGTGGTACTGCTCGTCGTGGTGGTGCTCGCCCGGGTTCGGCGTGCGGCACTCCTCGTCGTCGGGTCGTCATCACCCCTGAGCAGCAGCACCGCGACGACGGCGATGAGCACCACAGCCGCTCCCGCGCTCGCCGCAAGGAGAATGTTGCGACGGTGCTGCTGGTGGCGCCGATCGGCACGGCTGCGTACCTCGTCGGCCATGTTTTCGAGCGTAACGTCTGCCTCCGGCCGTTCCGAACATGGCGTGGAGGCGATCGTTGGCGCTCTCGAACGAGGAGCAAGAACGGCGGCGCATGGCGATGCGCGACGTGATGCAGCAGACGCCGTACATCGCGGGCCTCGAGCTCCACATCGAGCGCTGGGAGCCCGACGGCGTGCGCGTCCGGCTCCCGTTCGCCGAGCGCCTGACGAACGACGGTGCGGTGTACCACGGCGGTGCGGTCGCGTCGTTGATCGACACGACCGGTGCCGCCGCGGTCTGGGCGGGTCACGACTTCGACAAGGGTGCGCGCGCCGCGACCGTGTCGATGACCGTCAACTACACCGGCGCCGCGAATCGCTGCGACCTTGTCGCCGAGGCACACTGCGTCAAGCGCGGCCGTGACCTCAGCTTCGCGGAGATCCACGTCGCCGACGCCGACGGGAAGACCGTCGCGTCGGCCACGCTCGTCTACCGCATCGTCCCCTGACCCTGCCCCTCCCTTTTTCGGCACGCTGAACAACCTCAAAGGTTGTTCAGCGTGCCGAAAAGGGTGAGTCGAGCAGCCGTCAGCCCACCAGGCCGACTTTCGGCTGCACGTTGACGTCGTGATTGCGC
>Ga0137375_10009230_pt1 | contig 11715 bp, 8 predicted proteins | sample SagtaG_24_FD_104936 | JGI IMG/M metagenome (GOLD analysis project Ga0137375, IMG submission 104936) | Vadose zone soil microbial communities from Sagehorn Ranch, Mendocino, California, USA - Sage1_R_113_16 metaG | ecosystem: Environmental > Terrestrial > Soil > Vadose zone | place: USA... | reverse complement strand
TGCTCGTGAACGGCAAGGTCTGGCCCTTCCTGAACGTCGAGCCGCGGCTGTACCGCTTCCGTATCCTCAACGGCTGCAACGCGCGAATCCTGAGCCTCGACCTGGGCGGCGCGCGGGTCGTCCAGATCGGCGCCGAGGGCGGCATGTGGGACCGGCCTGTGCCCGTGAGCCAGCTCGTGCTGGCGCCGGCCGAGCGCGCCGACGTGCTTGTCGACTTCAGCGGGCTCGCCGGCCAGGCACTGCTGCTGAGGAACAGCAAGCCCGCGCCGCCGGTATCGACCCCGGCGCCGGCGCTGACGTCGGTGATGCAGATCCGGGTGGGAACGACCGTCACCACGCCCGGGCCGGCCACGATCCCGGCGACACTGCTTGGCGGCCGCGCGGCCGTCCTGCCCGCACCGGCCAAGACGCGCTACATCACCCTCAACGAGGTGGCCCCAGAGACGGCTGGCTGGTACCTGAACCTCAACGGCGTGCACTTCGACGCCGCGGCGACGGAGACACCGAAGGTCGGCACGGTGGAGGACTGGGTCTACGTCAACCTCACCGAGGACACCCATCCGATGCATACCCACCTGGTCACCTTCGAGGTGGTCGGCCGGACACCGTTTAACGCCGATGCCTACCAGGATGCCTACGGCGGCCCGAACGGTGTCCCGGGCGGGATCGATCCAACGAGCTTCGCGACCGGTCCCATGCAGCCAGCCGACCCAAGCGAACGGGGATACAAGGACACCGTCAAGGCCAATCCCGGCCAGTTCACCACCATCCGGGCCAAGTTCAGCCTACCGGCGCACGTCAGGACGCCGCAGTCGTACGTCCACCACTGCCACATCGTGGAGCACGAGGACAACGACATGATGCGGCCGTTCATCGTGACCCGCTGATCGCCTGGCCCGCGTCAGCGCGACTGTCACGGAAGCTCGGCCCTCACTTAATCTGCGGCGCTGGACAGGCAGTTGGATCTGTGACCGCTACCGGCCGTTGCAGCACGCACTGCAGCGTCCCGATCGTCACAGGCAGCACAACCTCATCAAGGCTGGCCGAAATGACCGAAAGATCACAGGCATAACATGCAGAGTCGGATTCTGATCGGCGGGTGCGGGCGCATGTAATCGCGCAGATCGCCAGTTCGGTCGCTTCAGACGAAGTGCGGCCTGAGGGCGACTTGCCGGTCATAATGGCGGATATTGTTCGGCAAGTGGCGGGTGGGCCTGACACAGAGCGTGAGGTTGCGCTCCATGCCCAGGTTGATCGGTTCGCTGGTACTGCTCCTCTCCGGCTGCGGGCAGGTCTACCCGTCCGGGCGATCGGTGTTCACAGGCGGCGCGCACGTGTCATCGGTCGCCGGATAGGTAGGAGGCGACGGCGATAGCTGAGTAGGCGGCCAGGAGGATCGCTCCGCTGAGCCGGGTCGTTCTGCCGGTCCGCAGAACGAGCGCTGGCAGAGCAGCCGCTACTGCCATGGCCGCGAGTTCGACGGGCCGGAAGCTGAGGGCAAGCGGCGTGAAGCCCCACGAGATGAGAGCTATCAGGGGTATCACCAAGCCGGCGATCTGGGCGCTTGAGGCCAGCGGGATCTCGGTTGCCAGCATGACCCGGCCGCGTCGCGCCAGCAGTACCGCGCTCCCGTGCTCCGTCGCGTTTCCGATGATGGCAACGATCACGAATGCGACAAAGAACTCCGAGAGGTGCGCCGTGTGTGCGAAGGCTCGTAGGGTGCCGACGAGCGTTTCGCTGACGAAGGCGGTAGCGATCGTCGCGACGCCGAGCACCACGAGGGCGGCGGGCAACGACCAGCCGGTGCCTTCGGGTTCAGCGGACCTGAAGAGCTGCCACTGGCGGCGCAGCGCGTACCGGGTCACGATCACGCTGACGACCAGGAGCAGGATGGCGACAGGAACCGAGAGCCCGGCGAGCGAGCGGCGTTCCGGATCGCCGTGAAACCCTGGCGCGGCGGCGATGAGCACGGTAACGGTGGTGAATCCGACGAGGCCGAGCGAGATGTAGGCAGATCGGCGATCGATGAAGCCCTTCTGGCCGAAAAGAAGCGTGAAGCCGAGGACGAGCAGCAGGTTGCTGGCGATCGAGCCTACGAGCGACGCCCTGACGATCGCGGTCAGACCCCCCGAGACGGCGATGATCGCAATGATCAGCTCCGGCGCGTTACCGAACGTCGCGTTCAGGAAGCCGCCGATCCCGGGACCGGTATGGCGGGCCAGGTTCTCCGTCGCCTCGCCGATCAGCCAGGAAAGAGGGATCAGCGCCGCGCCGGCAAGCACGAACAATGTCAGCTCGCCGACGGCGCCGAGCCGATCCAGAACCACCACAAGCGGCGCCAGCAGCAGCGTCAGGAGCGCACCGCGAGCGATGTTCCCACCGGCCCCGCACACCCAGTCACCCTACTGGGCGACGCCCGCAGCCCGGCGCTTAGCTGACCCCGGCCAGACCGGAAGCTGGTCCATCACAAGGGCTCGGGAGGTCCCGGACGCGGTTGGCGGCGGCATGTGCATAGCGTTAGCGATCGCCCCTGCCATGCCGGCGGCCCCGAGCGTACCGGTGCCCCTTCACGCCTGCCGGTCAAGGCTGCAGGTCCCCCGTCCGGCCAGTACGCCCCGACGGAACCAGTCCCACGCCAGGGGCGCAGCGCGAGGCTCCAGCCCCGTGATCGCGTTATGGCCAGCTGGCGGGCGCGCAGAACGCCTAGTTCTGCACGCACTGGCAAAGGAGACGAGGCAACGCCGGAGCCGCACCTAAACGGCGGCTCGGCGTACATGCCATCAGTGTTGATCGGCCACGCTTGGTGACCGCCAAGCTGTGAGGCCGCCTGTGCTTGCGAGTTCAGCGTATGCGGCGGGCACCGTCAGAGGGCACCGCGTCCAGGTAGTGCGGGGCTGGCCAATGGTGGCGGGTGAATCGCTCGGTTACCGCTGTGCGGACCTGCCTGGCGCGGTCGGCGGGCGCGAGTGCGACAACGCAGCCGCCGAAGCCGCCACCGGTCATGCGGGCGCCTGCGGCGCCGGCGTCGATTGCAGCCTCGACGGCCTCGTCGGCCTGCGGCCAGGACACCTCGAATTGGTCGCGGAGCGAGTGATGCGAGGCGGTCAGCAGCCTGCCTATCGCCGCCTGGTCGCCTGCGCGCAGCAGTTCGGCGGCCCGCAGAACGCGCCGGTTCTCGGAGATGACATGCCGGCACAGACGCTGCAGGGACGGCTCGGTCAGCCTGGCCAGCTCCCCGGCGTCGCCGGTGATGTATCGCAGGGACCGCGCGCCCAGCACAGACGCGGCATGCTCGCAGGCCCGGCGGCGTGCCGCGTAGCGGCCATCGGCTAGCGCATGCCGGGCACGGGTGTCGATGACCAGCAGCGCCAGGCCGGCGGCGGCAGGGTTGAGGGGGACCGCCGCCCCGGTGCGGCTGCGGCAATCGAGCAGCAGAGCGTGGCCGGCCCGGCACGTCAACGCGGCTATCTGGTCCATGATCCCCGTGGGCACGCCGGCGAAGTCGTTCTCCGCGCACCGGGCCAGAGCCGCCAGTTCACGCCTGGGCACAGCCACCTGGTAGAGCTCGGTGAGTGCGAGCGCCACCGAGCACTCCAGCGCCGCCGAGGACGAGAGCCCAGCGCCCGCGGGCAGGTCCGCGTCTATCGCCACGTCAGCGCCGCCGGAAAGGTAGCCCGCCTGGCGAAGCGCCCATGCCACCCCGGCCGGATAGGCGGCCCAGCCGGGGACCGATCCGGGTTGGAGGCCGTCGATGGATAGCAGGACCGGCTCACAGCCAGCCCGCCGGGACATCAACGCGATCCGCCTATCGGGCCGCCGGGAAGCGGCTGCGCAAACCCCGGCGCCCAGGGCGAACGGCAGCACGAACACTTCGTTGTAGTCCGGGCCGCCGATCAGGTTGACCCGGCCGGGCGCGAACCAGATGCCGTCCGGCTCACGGCCATACCGTCTGGCAAACCACGCGCCAGCGCCCGGCGGCCCGGCCCGATTCACTTGCGCTCCTCGCCGTTTCCAGCTGCTCACCGGTGCCAGGGCTGTCATTCCACAGCGCCATTCCCGGGCGGGGACCTCAATTGTGCCGCAGCCTGCCGCGGATCGACCGGATCGAAGAACACGCCGGCGCCGAGCTCCGCGGCGGCCAGGTGCCGGACCGCTCCAGGAGCTCGCAGGACAGGCGCCAGATGCAGGTGGAGGTGTGCGGTTGGCCAGTCATCCCCGCCGGTTGGCCGCTGATGTACCCACAGCATGTAGGGCGCATCACGCCCGAGGAGCCGTTCCATGCGGGTCAGGGCCTCCACCAGCATCACGCCCAGCCCCGTGCGCAGCTGCGGGCCCGCTGCGGGCAAATCGGCAACGTGGCTGCGGGGGGAGATCAGCATCTCATACGGCCACGAGGGCGCCCACGGCACAGCTGCCTGCCACCCTGATCGCCGGGTGACTATCAGATCCTGGCCGGGGTCTTTGCAGAGGCCGCAACAACTCGCCGAAAGCTCGGATTTCGGGATGGGCGGGATCATGGTAAATGCCATGACCTGACTGTGCGGATGGTCAATCGTGGAACCGATCATCCGCCCGCGATTCTCGAATACGAACACATAGTGTACGTCTTCGCGCGACCCAAGCGCCGCCGTACGCGCCGACCACAGCTCGACAACCTGGGCTGACCGGTCTTCGCCCAGCGCTGGGAAGGAAGAATTGTGGTCTGGGCTGTGCAGGATAACTTCGTGACACCCGCCGGGCAGGCCAGGCCAGCGATTCGGAATGTGCATCACGTCATATGGCTCAGGTGCCTCAAGCCCGCCCGGGCAGAAGGGGCACAACCTCTCCGGAAGATTAGGACGTTGCTGTCGCCATGGGGTGACAACTACATAGGTACCCGTCAACGGGTCGATGCGCAGATCAGCGTCGCTCATGAATCTTCACCATATGCTGTAGCCAAGAACACAAGGCCTGCCCGTGCAGGACACAAACAGGTCGCATCGCTGGCGGCCGGATGACACCGCGCCGCGAGCCGAGCCCTGTACCGCGGAACGCAGTGGCTGCACGGGCCGGCCGCTGGCCAGCGACAGTAACGGCTGGATACATCAACGTGCATGACGCATCGGACGGCCAGCATGTTTACCGGGACTAACTTAGCGCCGAACGGGGCTTGCTTGCGCGCTCAAGGCCGATTACGTCCAGTCACTTGGCGTGGTGCGATCTCACGGCTGACGTGATGCCTGCCGGCTATGAACGGGACCTAGATCGGACCGCTGATCGCTGTGATCAGTGCGCCGTGCGAGGCGCCGAGGTCATCGTGCACTGCGCAGGCAGCAGCAAAGGCGACGAGCAGAAGACCCGCACGCTGGTCAGCGCGGCGTGAGGAGGCGTGGAAGACAGCGGAGATCCCGATGCTGCGCCATCAGCTTGCCGTCAACAGCAGGTACTGAGGTGCCCTGGAGGGCCGGCTCGTGGCCTTCGCGGGCCTGCCGGCCGCGGCCGGCTCAACGGTGTCCTAATAGATTCTTGACATCCTAATAGTCGTAGGAAATACTTCGGCTCATGGCACCTGGACCTGTCACTGCCACCGACCGCCGCCACCGCCGACGGCAGGAGACGATCGAGGAGATCCTCGACATCGCGGTGCAGATCATGGCCGAGCAGGGGGTGGCCGGGCTGTCAGTCGGCGAGATCGCCCGCCGCATGGGCATCCGCCCGCCGTCGGTATATGTCTACTTCCCCTCCAAGCGCGCGCTCTATGACGCGCTGTTCGCCCGCGGCGCCCGGCTGCTCCTGGCGGCCATGCAGGAGGTGACCGCTGCCCTGCCCGCCCGCCCGGCAACGCTGGAGGAGATCCTGCTCCCGGGCGCACGCGCCTTCGTGCGCTGGTCGATCGAGCACGCCGCCTACTCCCAGCTGCTGTTCTGGCGCCCGGTCCCGGGTTTCACACCCTCGCCGGAGGCCTACCAGGCCGCGACCGAGCTGGTCGAGCTCGGTCGCGGCCTGCTCAAGGCACTGCAGGACGCAGGCCTGCTCCGCGCCGAGGTGCCCCTCGAGCAGATCGAACGCGACTGGACCATCCTGCTGTCCGGCGTCGTCAGCCAGCAGCTTTCCAACGCGCCCCAGCAGGCCTTCGGCGAAGGCCGCTTCACCGCCGCGATTCCCGAGCTGATAGCCATGTTCGCCGACCACTACTCCCCCCGCACGCTGGCGCCGGAACCAGGCAGCCCCCGGGGGCGACGCTGACAGGTTCCGGCACGACAAGAAGGAGCAACGATGCGCAGTGCACGCCACGGAGAGGTCCGGGCACACATCGACGCGCCACCGCAGAAGGTATGGGCGCTGCTGGCAAACCTCGACCACATGGGCCAGTGGAGCCCCGAATGCTACCGCGTCCAATGGCTGGATGGGGCCAGCTCCCCCGCCATGCCCGGCGCCCGCTTCAAAGGCTGGAACCGATTCGGCTGGATGCAGTGGTCCATGACCTGCCAGGTCAAAACCGCCGAGCCCGGCCGTGAGCTCACCTTCTCCACCATCCAGAAAGACCGGGAACTGGTCCGCTGGCGCTACCTCCTTGAGCCCGCCAGCGGCGGCACCGACCTCATAGAGTCATTCCAGGTCATCTGGCTGCCCTTCACCGCGCGGCTGGCTGAGGACGTGCTCATGCGCGACCGCGACCGGCGCCGCGAGGAAGCGATGCGCGCCACCTTGAACCGGATCAAAGACCTCGCCGAAGGTGCCCGCACAGCTACCGGCCGTCCATGAACCGCAGCAACGCCGTCCCGCACCAAGACCAGGGCGTCACAGCAGCAGGTGCCTGAGACGACCGCAGCATCAAGTCCGCTATGGAGGCCACGATGATGGTTCTTGACTGCCCGGCCTACCTGGACCACGAAGGCAGCGTCTGATGCGGGCTTCCCGCCGAGGTCAGGTGCCAGTTCACCATGCGCTCCAGCGATGGGCCCCTCGAAAGCGCCATGATCAGATGCCCGGCCGGTTTGGAGCTGATTCCTATGCTGTCCGGCGGCGGCCCGATCACGATGGCTCCTCAGCCAGCTTTGGCCGGGGATGTCACGACAGGACGACCACTACAGCGATCAGGGCGATGAGCGCGATCAGCATGTAGGCCAGGTAGGCGTCCAGCCGGCCGGACTGGAGCCGCTTAGCGGCCCGCACGAGCATCATCAGTGGCTGAGCCAGAGGCCGGTAGACATAGGTCTCCACCACCTCGATGACGTCCGAACTGTAGCCGAGGTGCGCCCCGGCCGCGGGTATGCCCGGCTCGGATGAGTCCGGCTCGGAACGCGGGGAGCTATCCGGCCACGGGCCTTCCGGGGCGGGGCCATTCTGGGTACGACTCCCGGAGGCGAAACCGTCTGCAGACGTGCCGTCCGTGCCGGCACCGCTCAGCAAACTGGCGGGTTCTCCATATTCCGGGCCGAGCGTGCGGACTTCAGCCCGGGTGTGCAGCACGGCCGCCAGCACCCGGCGGGTCGGGTTGGCAAAACCATAGGCGGTGTAGCAGTCCGCGCCCTCGACCCCGGCGGTGGCTGAGCGCCAGGCGGGCACCCGCCGGACCCGGGTCATCCGGGTCCCGGATACCAGCCGGGTGACGATCACCACGATGGCCAGCAGGCTCGGCATGGCGATCCACAGCCATGACGGGGAAAGGATCGAAAACCCGTCGAACACGGGCTGCACCACCCAGGGCGACTTTAGTGCGGCGGACGTGACCGCGGACGGCACCACCGGGGACAGCCCCGCCGCGATCACCCGGATCACGAGCGGCAGCAAGGCCGCGGTCGCCAGGCAGCCCGCCGCCAGGATGACGAGCCCGGTCCGGCCCAGCCACCCGTAATCCCGCCATTCCCCGGCCCCGTCACCCGCTCCCTGGGCAGCGCTCCCCTGCCGGGCCGGGCGCCAGCCGAGGACGACGAAGCCGACGAGCCGGACGAACGTGACCCCGGCGAATCCGGCGGTGAGCGCGACCGCAGCGCCGGCGAGAGCGAGGACCAGCCGGTAGCCGAGCCCGGGCACCCGGAACTGCTGCATTAGCGATTCGAGCAGGAACCACTCGGAGGCGAACCCGGCGGTCAGCGGGAGCCCGGCCAGCGTCAGGGAGCCGATGGCCAGCCCCGTCCCGCTCCACGGCAGCCGCCGGGCCGTGCCATGTAGCGCGCCCAGGTCGCTGGTCCCAGATCCCGACTCGATCATCGCACTGCTGGTGAACAGCAGCGATTTGGCCGCGCTGTGCGCCACGATCTGCAGGGTCGCAGCGAGCAGCCCGGCCGCGACCAGCCGCCGGTCATGGACGGCCGCCCCGACCAGGGCGACGCCGAACCCGGCCAGGATCAGGCCCGCGTTCTCCACGCTGGAGTAGGCGATGACCCGCTGCAGGCCTTGCTGCACCGCGGCGTGCGCGATGCCGAGCAGCGCGGTCATCGCGGCCAGGACCAGCAGCAGGCCGGTCAGCCAGGCAGGCGCCCCGCCGAACAGTCCGAGGCTCCGCCACAGGCCGTAGAAGCCGACGTTGACGGCCACCCCGGCCATGATCGCGCGGGCCGGCCCGGGCGCGGCCGGGTACCCGCGCGGCATCCAGACCTGGAACGGCACCAGGCCGACCTTGATCGTGAACCCGGCGAACAGCAGCGCCTCGGCGGCGTCCCGGGCAGTCCCGCCGCTCACGTGCGTGAACGACGCCAGGCTCAGCGAGTGGGAACGCGCGGCGAGCAGCAGCAGCCCGAGCAGCAGGGCGGCGCCGCTGACCCGGCCGAAGACCAGGGTGATGAACGCGCTCTCCGGGCGGCCGCGCCGGCCCCGCTCGAAGCCGGCCAGCAGGTAGAACGCGACGGTCAGCGCCTCCCACGCGAACAATGCGGTGAACGCGTCGGTGGCGGTCATGATCACGGCGACGGCACCGAGGGCGAGCGCGTAGCTCGCCCCGAGGCCCCGGCGGCCTGCCAGGGTGCGCCCGGCCCTCGCCTGGGCCGTGCCGTCCCGGCCGACCGTGGCAGGACGGGCCGCCCAGTTCGCGAAGGCCAGGGACACCCCGGTGGCGGCCACGAACGAGATAACCAGGAAAAGCCCGGAGAGCCGGTCGGCGGCGAGGCCGAGCGTTCCTGACCCGAGCCAGCCGCTGACCGCCAGCCGGGCTGACTGACCCGCCAGCGCGCCCGCGCCGGCTGCCGCGAGGCAGCCCGACCCGGCCGCGCCCAGCAGGTAGGGCACGCTCATCAGGCGCGGCCAGCGCGCACCGGCCGCCAGGTCCACAGCTGCGGCGATGGCCAGCAGGATCAGCCCGGCTGCGAACACGGCGCTCACCGCGCTCTGCCGTTGCGTGCAGGCCCATCGCGCTCGGGCAGCCGGCCGAGCACGAGCAGCAGCGCGTGCAGGATGCTGAACGGGCTGGGCGGTGACCCGGGCAGCCAGGCATCCACACCCACCGCCTCGCTCACCCCGCCCGCCGTGGCGTAGGAGGGGCTGATCAGCTCTCCGCTGACCGCGTCGGTGCCGACCGCGATCACCAGCTTGGGTTCGGGCATGCCGTCGAAGGTCCGGCGCAGCGGCGCGGTCATGCCGCGCGCGCCCGCCCCGGTGACCAGCAGCACGTCGGCGTGCCGGGGGCTCGCGGTGAGGAAGATGCCGAGCCGGTGCACGTCGTACACCGGCCCGAGCAGCGCCTGGATCTCCTGTTCCTCAGTGCCGTCCGATCCGGCGTCAACATGCCGCAGGTGCACCGAGCGGCGCAGCGCAGCGGTCCTCAGCCGCAAGCCGTTGCGGATCGTGGCCAGGTTTTCGGCTGTTTCCGGGATCTCCGGCACGACGAGCCCGCCGCGGGTCAGCGCGGCCGCACCGGGTCCTTCTGACCAGCCGAACATGTCGGGCCGCTCGGCGACGCACCGCCCGCACAGAATGCACTTGCCCTGATCCAGGCGGACTCCGGCGCCGGGCTCGGCGCTGATCGCCCCGGTCGGGCAGAGCGCCTCCAGCTCTTCCGGCCCCCCCGCCGCGGCGGGGGCGAGGACGGTGGCCGGGCCCCGGTAGCTGCTCGCGTACAGGTCGGGCCGGGCGGGCCAGCGGGTGGTGACCACCCCATTGCGAAGGCCACGCAGCACCCAGGGACTCACAGCGCCGCTCCCGCGACCGAGAGGCCGAAACTGGCCTCGATGAACGGGAAGTCGGTGAGGATATCCCCGGCAAAAACTTCGTGGAACAGAACCAGGTTGTGGAATGACGCCGACCGAGGCCGGCACCGGGTGATCCGCCCGTCCTCGATCCGCAGGTCGTACAGCACCTCGCCCTGCGGGGCCTCAGCCCAGCCCACCGCCCGGCCGTCGGTCACCGCGCAGTCCGCGCGCAACTCGCCGCCCCCTCTGGCCGCATCCGCCTTGGTCAGCTCACCGACGTCGGCCAGTTCCTCCGCCGCCTCTCGCAGCAGGCGCATCGCCCCGAACACTTCGTCCCACCGGACCCGGAGCCGGTCCATGGCGTCACCGGCATTGTGAGGCAGGCGTTCCGGAAGTCTCAGCGCGGCGTAACCGTCGTACGGGCGGGTGCGGCGGTCGTCGTCGTCGTAGCCTGACGCCCGGCCGACCGGGCCGAGCGCGCCATGCTCGCGGGCCCTCTCCGGCCGCAGCGGGCCGGTGCGCCGCAGCCGGTCCAGGAACGACGACGTGCCCATGAGTACCGCGACGTCCCCGCTGATCGCCCGCTCCAGCCGGGCCAGCTCGGCCAGCAGGTCAGCCGCGCCGATCCGGGGCGGGGCGGCGACCCCGCCGGGGACCACCACCCCGCGCCCGAAGCGGCTGCCGCACATCCGGCTGACCAGCCGGAGCGCCATTTCCTTATGCAACGCAAACCTCGCCGTGGCCACGGCCAGGCCCGCGGCGTCGGACAGTCTCATGGCGACGTCGAGGTGACCGGCGAGCCGTTCCAGCTCGGCGTGCAGGACCCGGACCAGCGCCGCCGGCCAGGGCACCTCGACATCGGCTACCCGCTCGATCGCATGGCAGTAGGCCAGGGCATGGGCGACCGAGGCGACACCTTCGGTTCGCTCCGCGAGCAGCACCCCGTCCGCCGGGGTCATTCCCTCGAACCGTTTCTCGATGCCCCGGTGCTTGTAGTAGACCCGCATGTTCAGGTGCGGGATGTCCTCGCCGGGCGTCTCCACCAGGTACTCGATTGACTCCATCACGCCGGAGCGGACCGGGCCGTGCGGGATCGTGAACAACCCGGGGCCGAGCACGTGGCGGGGCAGCGAGTGCTCGTCGGGTTCGATGACCTCCGGGCCGCCCGGTGCGCCGGGCCGGGGCCGCGGAGCCCTGCGGTCATGCTGCGGCAGGACCAGGGGGGCCAGCCTCGGATGGCCCTCCGGGGTGAGCCCGAACAGGTCATGGATCAGACGTTCGTACCAGAACGCAGCCTCTAGCCGGGGGGTCAGCGCCGGGTAGGAGTCAGCCCCGGCGGGCAGCCGAGCCTCCCGGATCACGATGCCCCCGGCCTCGGCCAGGTGCACGGACAGAAGCACGCCGTCCGGCTGCTGGGTGGCCATCAGCCCGGCGAATCGATGGCCCGCGGCGACGTCCCGGGTGACGTCATCCCACAGGGCGTTCACGTCGGCGGCAGACCTGATCCAGGCGTCGCCTGCAGCGAGCCCGGCCGCGGCCGCCCGGTCCCCGGTCATGACGTCCCGCCCAGCTGGGCCACCGCGCGGGCCAGCAGCCCGGTCAGCTCACC
>Ga0137375_10009223_pt1 | contig 11718 bp, 11 predicted proteins | sample SagtaG_24_FD_104936 | JGI IMG/M metagenome (GOLD analysis project Ga0137375, IMG submission 104936) | Vadose zone soil microbial communities from Sagehorn Ranch, Mendocino, California, USA - Sage1_R_113_16 metaG | ecosystem: Environmental > Terrestrial > Soil > Vadose zone | place: USA... | reverse complement strand
GGCCGACCGGGACGGGGCCGACCGGGACGGGGCCGACCGGGACGGGGCCGACGGGGACGGGGCCGACCGGGACGGGGCCGACGTGGACGGGGCCGGCGGGGACGGGGCCGACCAGGGCTGGCTTGGGCCGACCAATGCGGGGCCGGGCCGGTGAGTAAGTCGCTGAGCGTGGTGTGGGACGAGGCGTTCCTCGGCTACCAACTCTCCGCCGACCACCCGCTGCACCCCATCCGGCTGGCGCTCACCGTGGACCTGTCCCGCAGCCTCGGCGTGTTCGACCCGCCCGCGGTGACTGTGCTGGCACCGGAGGAGCCGGCCGGCGACGATCTGCTCCGGCTGGTGCACACGCAGGCCTACCTGGATGCGGTGCGCGCTGCGCCGGAGCATCCCGGGGAGGCGATCCGGTTCGGCATGGGCACTCCGGACAACCCGATCTTCCCGCGGATGCACGAGGCGGCCGCACTGCTGACCGGCGCCAGCGTGCTGGCCGCCCGGCGGCTGCTGTCCGGGGCCGCCGAGCACGCCGCGAACATCGGCGGCGGGCTGCACCACGCGATGCCCGATCGTGCCTCCGGGTTCTGCATCTACAACGACCCCGCGGTGGCCATCGCCTGGATGCTGGCGCAGGGCATCGAGCGGATCGCGTACGTGGACGTGGACGTACACCACGGCGACGGCGTGCAGCAGGTGTTCTACGAGGACCCACGGGTGCTGACGATCAGCCTGCACCAGCACCCGATGACGCTGTTCCCCGGCACCGGGTACCCGGGCGAGGTGGGCGCCGGCGACGCGGCCGGCACCGCGGTGAACGTGGCGCTGCCGCCCGGCACCGACGACGCCGGCTGGCTGCGTGCGTTCCACGCCGTGGTGCCGAGCCTGCTGCGGACGTTCCGGCCGCAGGTGCTGGTGACCCAGTGCGGCTGCGACAGCCACCGCGACGACCCGCTGGCCGACCTGGCGCTGACCATCGACGGGCAGCGCGCCTCCTACGCCGCCCTGCACGCGCTGGCGCACGAGCTGTGCGACGGCCGGTGGCTGCTGCTCGGCGGCGGCGGATACGGGGTGGTCCGGTGCGTGCCGCGGGCCTGGACGCACCTGCTGGCCGAGGCGGCCGGCAACCCGGTCGAGCCGGGCACCGACATCCCGCCGGAGTGGGCGGAGGCGGCCCGGCGGCGCGGCGTGCGGGCGCCGCTGCCGAGCCGGATGACCGAGGACGGCAACGCGGCGTACGCCCCGTGGCAGCCGGGCGACGCCGACCCGGTCGGCCGCGCCGTCGAGGCCACCCGCCGCGCGGTGTTCCCACTGTCCGGGCTGGACCCCCATGACCCGCGCGACTGAGCCGCCGGCCGCACCGCGCGGCGGGCCGGCCTCCGGGGACGCGGCCGGGCAGCCGTACCCGCGGCACTGGGAGGCCGACGTGCTGGCCGCCGACGGCGGCGTGGTGCACCTGCGCCCGATCCGCCTCGACGACGCCGACCGGATCGTCGCGCTGCACTCCCGGCTGTCGGAGCGGACCCGGTACCTGCGCTACTTCGGCGCCTACCCGCAGATCCCGCCGCGGGATCTGGACCGGTTGGTGCGCGTGGACTACACCGACCGGGTGGCGCTGGTGGCGGAGCTCGGCGACGAGCTGATCGCGGTGGGGCGCTACGACCGCACAGGCGAGGAGGAGGCGCCGGACACCGCGGAGGTGGCCTTCGTGGTGGAGGACGCGCACCAGCGGCGGGGGATCGGGTCGGTGCTGCTGGAGCACCTGGCCGCCGCCGCCCGCGAGCGCGGGGTGCGGGCGTTCGTCGCGTACGTGCTGGCGGAGAACCCCGGGATGGTGCGGGTGTTCCTGGACGCCGGCTACCACGTGGAGCGCGAGTACGAGTCCGGCCTGATCCATCTGACCTTCCCGATCGAGCCGACCGAGCAGTCGGTCGCGGTGACCTACGAGCGGGAGCAGCGGGCCGAGGCGCGGTCCATCGAGCGGCTGCTCACGCCGCGGTCGGTGGCCGTCATCGGGGCCAGCGGGGATCCGCGCAAGATCGGCCGGGTGGTGTTCGGCAACCTGCTCGACTTCGAGCCGCGCGGGCCGGTGTACCCGATCAACCCCGACGCGCGGCACGTGGCCGGGGTGCGGGCATACCCGAGCGTGCTCGACGTGCCGGACGACATCGACCTCGCGGTGGTGGCGGTGCCGGTCGATGCGGTGGCCGGCGTGGTGGAGCAGTGCGCGGCCAAGCGGGTGCGCGGGCTGGTGGTGCTGTCCGGCGGGTTCGGCGAGCGGGACGCCAGGGGATGGCGGGCGGAGCGGGAACTGGTCGCCGCGGCGCGGGCACACGGCATGCGGGTGGTCGGGCCGAACTGCCTCGGCGTGGTGAACACCGACGAGGCGGTCCGGCTGAACGCCACCCTCGCACCGCTGGCCAGGCGCACGCCCGGCCGCGGCCGGGTTGGCTTCTTCTGCCAGTCCGGCGCGCTGGGCATCGCCATCCTGGAGGAGGCGGCCCGGCGCGGGCTGGGGCTGACCACGTTCGTCTCGGCCGGCAACCGGGCGGACGTCTCCGTCAACGACCTGCTGCAGTACTGGGAGTCCGACCGGGACACCGAGGTGGTGCTGCTGTGGCTGGAGAGCTTCGGCAACCCGCGGAAGTTCGCCCGGCTCGCCCGCCGGCTGGCCCGGTCCAAACCGATCGTCGCGGTGAAGTCCGGGCGGTACGGCACGGTGCAGCCGGGTCTTCCGGAGTACGCGGTACCGGTGCCGGATGAGCGGCTGCCGGCGCTGTTCGAGGCGTCCGGAGTGATCCGCGTGGAGACGGTGGCGCAACTGTTCGACGTGGGCCAGTTGCTGGCGTACCAGCCGCTGCCGACCGGCCGCCGGGTCGCCGTGGTCACCGACTCCAGCGCCCTCGGCGCGCTCGCCGCCGACGCCTGCACCACCGCCGGCCTCACCCTCGCCGCCATCCCGACCCCCGACGCCCCCGGACCCGACGCCCCCGGATCCGGCGCCCCCGGACCCGGCGCCCCCGGACCCGGCGTGGCCGGAGCCGACGCGGCCGGACCCGGCGTGGCCGGAGCCGACGCGGCCGGACCCGACGCGGCCGGCCCCGACGTCCCTGAACCCGCTGCCCGCGGACCCGCCGCAGCCGGAGCCGATGTGGCTGAAGCTGATGTGGGTGGAGCTGACGTGGCCGGCCCCGACGTCCCCGAACCCGACGTCCCTGAACCCGCTGCCCGCGGACCCGCCGCCCGCGGATCTGGCCTGGCCGGAGCTGATGTGGCTGAAGCTGATGTGGCTGAAGCTGATGTGGCTGAAGCTGATGTGGGTGGAGCTGACGCGGTCGGACCTGACTTCCCCCGACACGCGGCCGGATCTGGAGCCGGACCCGGCGCCGCGCCACCGCTCGGTGCCGGCTCCGCAGGCAGCTTGCCGCTGGACGCCCAGCCCGGAGGTTCTGAACCCGCCCAGGTGGCCAGCAGCGCGCAGCGCACTGGCGTACATGACATCGGGCCGGACGCGACGGCGGAGGACCTTGCCGTGGCGCTGCGCACGGTCACCGGCGACCCGCAGGTGGACGCGCTGGTTGTGGTTTTCGTGCCGCCGCTGGCCGGCAGCGGGGACGATGTGGCCCGGGTGCTGGCCGAGCGGACCGCGGGCTGGGACCGCCCGGTGGTCTCCACGTTCCTGGCCATGGACGGGGTGCCCGAGCAGCTCCGCCGGACCCGAGCGGACGGCACTGCGGCCCGCGGCTCGATCCCGTCCTACCCGTCGCCGGAGCGGGCGGTGCTGGCGCTGGCGAATGTGGTGCGGTACGCCGAGTGGCGGCGTCGGCCGGCCGGGACCGTACCCCCACTGTCCGATGTGGACGAACCGGCCGCCCGGGCTGTGGTGGACGCGGTGCTGGCCGCGGATCCCGCAGGCCGGGACCTCACCGCGGACGAAGTGGCCAGGCTGCTCGGCGCGTACGGGGTGACCGTCGAGTGTGGACAGTCCACAGTCGACGGAGCCGCGCCGGGCGCGGACGGCTCGGGCCCGGTGACGCCGGACGGGGTGGCCTGCGTGGTCGGCGTTGTGGACGACCCGTCGTTCGGCGCGCTGGTCTCCTTCGGCCTGGCCGGGCTCGCCACCGATCTGCTCGGCGACCGGGCGTACGCGGCCGTGCCGCTGACCGACGAGCAGGCCGGCGCCCTACTGCGGGCACCGCGGGCGGCGCCGCTGCTGTCCGGGTACCGCGGGGGGCCGGAGGCCGACACCGGCGCGCTGGCCGACCTGCTGCTGCGGGTGGCCCGGCTGGTCGACGACCTGCCCGAGGTGCTGGCCGCCGAGCTGCGCCCCGTGCTCGCCCGCCCGGACGGCGTGTCGGTGCGCGCCGCGCGGGCCTGGGTCGGGCCGCCCACGTCGCGAGTGCCGGCGGGCCCGCGTCGCCTGTTCTGAGCCCTCGCCAGACTGCCCCCGGGTAGGGAATGATCGCCGCCATGGCGCTGCGGATCGCCGGACTGTCGTTGCCCGGTCCCTCGGAGACCCTCTCGGCCGCGGTGTCGCTGGCCGGCGTGCCGGGGCGGTTAGGCCGGCTCCTCAGCGAGGTCGAGGCACTGCTGGCCCGGATCGACCGGGTGGTGGACGCCGCGGCCACCGCGGCCGCCACCGCGCAGCAGGTCGCGGACCAGGCCAGGCGGATCGTGGACGCTTACGCGCCGCTGGCCGGCAAGGCGGCGCCGCTCGCGGAGCAGTTCGTGAACGAGCTGTCCCCGCACGAGGTGCACGCCGCGGTCAGGCTCGTCGACCTGCTGCCCACCCTGTCGACGTACATGGAACGGGACATCGTGCCGGCGCTCGGCCAGATCGCGCCAGACATCCACCTGATGTCCCAGGTGTCGAAGGACGTGCAGGAGGCGATCCGCGGCATCCCCGGGTTCGGCTTCTTCGAGCGCCGCGGCGAGCGCCTGGAGGCGGTGGAGGAGGCAGAGCGGAACGACCCGGACTGACCGCCGCTCCGGCGTGACAGGGCGAGTTGGGTGCTGCCGGCGGCGCTTGCGGCCCGCCCGGACGGTCGAGGCACTGGCACCGGCTGGCTCCGGCCCTCGCCACAACGCCGAGACGAACTGCGGCTATGCCTCGACGTAGTCGCGGAGGGACTGAGACCGGGACGGGTGGCGCAGCTTGGCCATGGTGTCCCTCTCGATCTGCCGGATCCGTTCCCGGGACAGCCCGAACGCGCGGCCGATCTCGTCCAGGGTGCGCGGGGTGCCGTCATCCAGCCCGTACCGCATCCGCAGCACGGCGCGCTCCCGGGCCTCCAGGGTGCCGAGCACCTGGTCGATCTGGTCGCGCATGAAGCCGAACTCCACCGCGTCCTCGGCCAACCGGGCGTCGGAGTCCTCGATGAAGTCGCCGAGCTCGGCGTCGTCGTCGTCACCGACCGTCTGGTCCAGGCTGATCAGGTCACGGCTGTGCTGGAGCAGCTCGGAGATCTTGGCCGGCTCCAGGTCCAGCTCGCTGGCCAGCTCCTCCTCGGTGGCGTCCCGTCCGAGCTGCTGGTGCAGCAGCCGGCGGGTGCGCTGCAGCTTGTTCACCTGCTCCACCAGGTGGACGGGAAGCCGGATGGTGCGGCCCTGGTCGGCCATCGCCCGGGTGATCGCCTGCCGGATCCACCAGGTCGCGTAGGTGGAGAACTTGAAGCCCTTGGTGTAGTCGAACTTCTCCACCGCGCGGATCAGCCCAAGGTTGCCCTCCTGGATGAGGTCCAGGAACGGCAGGCCGTGCCCGGTGTACCGCTTGGCCAGCGACACGACCAGGCGCAGGTTGGCCTGGAGCAGGTGGTCCTTGGCGCGCCGGCCGTCGGCGGCGACCGCCTTCAGCTCCCGGACACGCTTGGCCGGCAGCTCGTCGGCGCCGGCTTCCAGCAGGTGCTCGGCGTACATGCCGGCTTCGATGCGCTTGGACAGGTCGACCTCCTGCTCGGCGTTCAGCAGGGGGACCTTGCCGATCTCGTTCAGGTACACCCTGACCAGGTCAGCGGTCTGGGTGACCTGCTCGTCCAGGTCTATCCGAAGGTCGTCCGACTCCTCGACAGCGTCGACCGCCGGCCCGTTGGCCGAGTCGGCGACCGTGCGCTGGGTACGGTGGCGGCGCGAGGTGATGCGCGGCTCCACCGACGCGGATGCGCGCGGCGTGCGGTTGTTTCGAGGCAAAGTCACAAGCGGCTTCTTTCCCGTATTACTCTGGTTCGGAGGGCACTAGTTCCAACGTTCGCTACGACGCGGTGTTCCCGCGGGCCGTTGACTCCGGCTGCCGCGCCGGTCAAACGTGCGCAACGACACACCCGGTACGGGCAGGCTGCCGCAAACCCGGGCAATCCGCGCCCTCGTTGCAGGCAGCCCGTCGCCGATGGTCAGCTCCCCTCGTCGGCGATCGGTTCCCATCAGCGATCGGCACCCGCTCGTTGGCGGTCGGCTCGGCTCCCCGCCGGCGAGATCTGCGCGGAGGGGCGCCCTCTACGCGGCGTAGAGTCACTGCCATGCCGACGCTGGGTGAGCTGGAGCGGGCCGTCATGGAGGTGCTGTGGTCGGCGGGCGACGCGCTGACCGCACGCGCCATCGCCGCGGCGCTGCCCGACCGTGACCTGGCCCAGACCACCGTGCTCACCGTGTTGTCGCGGTTGGAGAAGAAGGGCGTGGTCCGCCGTAACCGGGACGGCCGGGCGCACAGCTACGCCGCCGTGGCCAGCCGCGAGGACCACGTGGCGGGGCTGATGCGGGACGTGCTGGGCACCGCGCCGGACAAGACCGCGGCGCTGGCGCGGTTCGTCGGGTCGGTCAGCGAGGACGAGGCGGAGGCACTGGCTGAGGCGCTGCGGCGCGCCCGAGGGCAGAAGCGGACATGACCCGCGCCGGCGACGCGCCGGTCGGCGCTGCCACCGCCCGGGCCTGCTGCGCCGGAGGAGCCTGCGGGGCCTTGGCTTGCCGAGCCGGCCGGACCCGCCAGGCTACAGGGGCTGCAGGGGTCCACCGGGCTGGAGGGGTCCACCGGGCTGGAGGGGCTCATGGGGCTGGAGGGGCTCATGGGGCTGGAAGGATCGGCGGGGCTGCAGGGATCCAGGGGGCGTTCGGCACATGTGGAGCCTGCGAGGGCGCGCCATGACGCTCGCCGCCGTGTTGCTGCTGGTGTTCGGCGTGCTGCTCGCCGAGCCGGCGGCGCGGCTGTTGGCCGGTGCCCGCTGGCCGGCCCGTGCGCCCCGGCCGGCGCTGGTTCTGTGGCAGGGCGTCGGGTTGGCCGCCGGGCTGGCCGGGATCGGCGCCGGGCTCCTCTACGGGGTGGCCCCGCTGGGCGACTCGACGCCCGCCGGGCTGTGGGCGCTGGCGGTGCACACCGCGCACGGGCGGCCGTTCGACGGGCTGTCCGCGGTCCGGGCCGGTGCGGTGCTGGCCGCCACGCTGCTTGCGGGGCGGCTGGTCGGCGTGCTCGTGCTCTCCGCGGTGCGCACCCTGCGGGAACGCCGCCGGCACCGCGCGCTGGTCGATCTGGTCAGCACGCCGTGGCCGGGCCTCGGCGGCGCCCGGGTGCTCGACCACCCCGACGCGGTGGCGTACTGCCTGCCCGGGCTGCACTCACGGGTGGTGCTGTCGGCCGGCGTGGTGGAAATGCTGGACGCCGACGAACTCGCCGCGGTGCTGGCGCACGAGCGGGCGCACCTGGCCGAGCGGCACGACCTGGTGGTGCTGCCGTTCGTGGCCTGGGTGGCGGCGCTGCCGTTCCTGCCGGGCGTCCGCCGGGCGCAGGCGGCCGTGGTCGGCCTGGTCGAGATGGTGGCCGACGACCGGGCCCGGGCGGTGGCCGACCCGGCGGCGCTGGCCGCGGCGATCGCCCGGATCGGGTACGCCGGCGCACCGCGGGGCGCCCTGGCTGCGGCCGGGTCGGCGGTGCTCACCCGGGTGCACCGGCTGCTCGAACCGCCCGCACCGGTGGCCCGCTGGCTGCCGCCGGCCGCGTACCTGGGCGCGCTGCTGCTGGTTGCCCTGCCCATCGCGCTGCTGCTTGTCGGCCTGCCTGCCGCGCTGGTGCTCGTGCCCGCGGGCTGAGCTACCACCGCGCGACCGCGCGGACCAGCAGCGCGCCGATGTTGTGCGGGTCACACCTCCAGCAGCAGCGTCACCGGGCCGTCGTTGACCAGCGCCACCTGCATCATCGCGCCGAACCGGCCCGTCTCCACATGCGCACCGCGCTCCCGCAGCGCGGCACAGAACGAGTCAACCAGTGGCTCGGCCACCGGGCCGGGCGCGGCGGCGCCCCACGACGGCCGGCGGCCCTTCCGGGTGTCCGCGTACAGCGTGAACTGGCTGACCACCAGCAGCGGCGCGCCCACGTCGCTGCACGACTTCTCGCCGTCCAGGATGCGGAGCTCGTACACCTTGCGGGCCAGCGTCGCGGCGGTGCCGGCGGTGTCGTCGTGGGTGACGCCGAGCAGCACCAGCAGCCCCGGCTCGTCGATCGCCCCGACCACCTCGCCGGCCACCGTCACGCTCGCCCGCGACACCCGCTGCACCACCGCCCGCATGCGGCTGACACTACTGTCGGCGCATGCCGCGGCTGCTCATCGTGCACCACACCGCGTCCCCCGCGCTGCAGGCGATCCTGGAGGCGGTGCTCTCCGGCGCGACCGACCCTGCGATCGAGGGTGTCGAGGTGGTACGCCGGCCGGCGCTGGCCGCCACCGCCATGGACGTGCTCACCGCGGACGCCGTGCTGCTCGGCACCCCGGCCAATATCGGCTACATGTCCGGGGCGCTCAAGCACTTCTTCGACCAGGTGTACTACCCGTGCCTGGACGCCACGGTCGGCCGCCCGTACGGGCTGTACGTGCACGGCAACTCCGACACCGGCGGCGCCGTCCGGGCGGTGGAGTCCATCGCCGGCGGGTTGCGCTGGCGGCGCGCCGCCGAGCCGGTCACCGTGCTGGGCACGCCGACGAAGGAGGACCTGGAACGCTGCTGGGAGCTCGGCGCGGTGGTGGCCGCCGGCCTGGATTCTGGCTGAGTCCAGGTGTCAGGCGAGCGACGGATCTCCCGCGTTCCGCCTGACACAGCAGGCACTCACGGCGGGAGCAGGAAGCCCCGCTCCACCAGGAACCGCACCGCGGGCAGCGCGCCAGCGGTCAGCTCGTCGATCCCGTACCCGTAGGCGCGGGCGAGCACCTCGAGTTGGTCGCCGAGCCGGTTGCTGCCGTCGCAGCCGGCCACCAGCGCGACCGTCACCGCGTCCACGTCGGTGTGCCAGCGCAGCCCGCCGGACAGCCGCAGCCGCTGCGTGGACACATCCCAGCCGTCCGCACCGACGCACGCGTGCTGCTCCAGCGTGACGTCCGGTGCCGCGCGCAGCCGGGCGGCGAGCAGGCGCCCGGTCCCGGACGGGTGGTCGCGCAGCCAGTCCTGCCGGTCGAACCAGCCGGCGATCTGCGGCCCGGTCGGGTACTCCACCTGCTGGCGCACGTCCTCCAGCCGCACCACCGGGTCGTCCCGGCCGCAGGCCCGCAGGGTCACGATGCCGAAGCCCACCGCCTCGATGCGGTGCGCGGCCAGCCAGTCCAGCCACCGGCCGTACTTGGCCTCGTAGTCCGGGCTGCCCTCCTCGCCGCCGTCCCGCAGCCACGTCGCCACGTACTCCGTCGGGTCCTGCACCTCGCGCTGCCACACCCACGCGTCGCAGCCGGCGCCGGCCAGCCACCCGCCGACCCGCTCCTGCCACGGCTCGTCCGGGTGGTGCGCCCAGTTGGCCAGGAGCTGGCACCAGCCTCCGTCGGCCAGGTGCGCCGGCGCCCGCGTCAGCAGCCGGCGGCAGGCCTCGTCGCCGGGCACGCCGCTGTCCCGGTAGGTGTAGCCGGAGTCGCCCGGGCCGATGACGAACGGCGGGTTGGACACCACCAGGTCGAACCGTCGGCCGGCCACCGGTGCGAAGAAGTCGCCCGTCAGCAGCTCCCACTCCTGGTTGTTCAGGGCGGCGGTCAGCGCGGCCAGCCGCAGCGCCCGCGGGTTCACGTCGGTGCCGGTGACCCTGCCGGCGTGCCGGGCCAGGTGCAGCGCCTGCACGCCGCAGCCCACCCCGAGGTCCAGCGCGGCGCCGACCGGGCGCCGGACGGTGGCCTGCGCCAGCGTGACCGATGCGCCGCCGACACCGAGCACGTGGTCGCTGCGCAGCGGGCCGGGCCGCACGTCGGCGCCGAGGTCGGAGACCACCCACCAGTCGGTGTCGCCCTCGCCGTACGGCCGCAGGTCCAGCCCGGCCCGCAGGGCGCCGCCCCCGGCCGGCACCAGCAGCCCGGCGGCCAGTGCGGCGTCCACCGGCAGCGGCGCGAACGCCCTGCGCACCTCGGGTTCCGGGCAGTCCACCCCGATCAGGAACAGCCGGATAAGGGTGGACAGCGGGGTTCCGTCCACGGTCGCCCGCAGCGCCGGCACCCGCTCCCCGCGGGCCAGCGCCGAGTGCGTCACCGGGCCGAGCAGCGCCTGCACGGAGTCCACGTCGTAGCGCGCCGACAGCAGCGCATCCCTGAGCCGCTCGATGTCCACTGTGGACAGTGGTGTCACAGCAGGTCCCGGATGGCGGCAGCCACCGGGTCGGGCGAGCGCAGTGTCAGCTCGTGACCGGCACCGTCCACCCAGGACACCGCCGCCGCCGGCAGGCGCTGCTCGATCGCCTGCACGGTGCGGCGCGGGATCACCGGGTCCTCGGTGCCGGCCACCACCCGGACCGGACAGTCCACAGTGCACAATGCGCCGTCGATCAGCGGGAGCTGATGGACCAGGGCACGCTGCTCGACCAGGAAGCTGCGCCACACCGGCCGGGCGAACTGCGCGTCCAGCTCCGCCTGGGCCGGGCGCAGGTCGGTCGGGTCGAGGTACGTGGCCAGCTCGGCCAGCCGGCGTCGCCGCATCCACCACCCGCCCAGCCGGACCGCGCCGTACACGATCACCTCGGCGGCCACCGGGGCGGCCAGCAGTCGGTCCGGTGGCAGCAGGCAGTGCGGCCCGACCGGCGCCACCAGCACCAGACCGGCCACCCGGTCCGGGTGCCGCGCCGCCGCGAGCAGCGCCACGCCGGCGGCCCAACTGTGTGCCGCCAGCACCGCCCGGTCCACCCCCTCGGCGTCCAGCAGCCCCATCAGCCACGCCACGTTGCCCGCGAAGTCGGTGGCCGGCTGCGGGTTGAACCCGTAGCCCGGCCGGTCCGGGTCGAGCACCCGCACCCCGTCCAGCCGCCGCTTGACCGGCCACCACGACGCCCGGGTCGCCGGCTGCCCGTGCAACATCACGACCGCGGTCCCAGCCGGAGCGCTCATCCCGCGATTCTCCCGCCCGTCCCAGCCCGGCGCAGCGGGGGTCACCCTGGCAGCAGCGTGAACGCGGGGACGTGCTTCGGCCGGACGATCGAGAAGTGCCGCCGGTCCAGCGTGGCGATCTCGGCGACGTTCAGCCGCTCCGCCACCGCGATCACTGACGCGTCCGCGGTGCCGAGCGGCAGGTCGGCGTACCGGGTTACCAGCTCCGCGCAACGGCCGTAGTCGGCGTTCGTCAGGTCGACCAGACGCAGCTCACCGGCGGCGACCGAGTTCAGGAACGATGATTCGGACCGCGTGCCACGGCGACTGGCGAGAACCTGACAGACCTCCAGGACGACGAGCGCAGGCACCAGGACGGGGCCGGGATGGTCCTCGAGCCGCGTCGTGCACGTCTCGTGGT
>Ga0137375_10009221_pt1 | contig 11721 bp, 12 predicted proteins | sample SagtaG_24_FD_104936 | JGI IMG/M metagenome (GOLD analysis project Ga0137375, IMG submission 104936) | Vadose zone soil microbial communities from Sagehorn Ranch, Mendocino, California, USA - Sage1_R_113_16 metaG | ecosystem: Environmental > Terrestrial > Soil > Vadose zone | place: USA... | reverse complement strand
GCAGACCAGCGCCGTTCCCTCATGGGCCAGCAGCCGCAGGGACGAAGCCAGGGCCTGCGGGTTGCCACTGGCCTCCACCACCAGGTCGGCCCCTCGCTCCCGCGTCCCGGCGGCCACCGCCCCCGCGATCTCGTCGGGCGCGACCGCCCGCACGCCGAAGGCGGCGGCCACGGCCCGCCGGGTGGGCTCCGGTTCCGAGCCGAGCACCGCCGCCCCCGCACGCGCCAGCAGCGCCGCGACCAGGATGCCGACCGCGCCCAGGCCCACGACCACGGTGGTCTCCTGCAGGCGGGGGGCGGCGTCCAGGCAGACCTGGAGAGCCGTCTCCACCAGCGGGTACAGGGTGGCGGCACGGGGATCCAGACCGCCGAGTGGAGCAGCCTCCCGGGCGTCCACGACGAACCGGTCCTGGTGGGGGTGGAAGGCGAAGACGAGCTGCCCCTCCTGAAAGGGCCCGGCCGGGCGAACCACCCGGCCGACCGCGCTGTACCCGTAACGGAACGGGTAGGCGAAGGTACCGGACAGGGCGCCGAGCGTCTCGTCCATCGGCAGGTCCGGATCGACCTCGCCCCGGTAGGCGAGCAGCTCGGTGCCGCTGGAGATCCCTGACCACTCCGTGGCCACGAGGATGGACCCCGCGGACGGCCTCGGGAGGCGGACCTCCCGCAGCTCGACCGATCGAGGGGCCACGAAGTGGACCGCGCGGGCCTTCACCGCGCCAACCTCCCAGCCGTCAAGAGCCATGCCGCCTCCTACCCCTCGCCCATCCGGGCAAACCGTTTAGCGTCCCGCGGCCCTGCTAATGTCAGCGGCATGGCCCCGCTCAAGGAGGTCGCCAGCCTCTCCCTGCCGACCTGGGCCGGAGAGTTCGACCTCCGGGCCTTCGAAGGCGCGTCCGGTGAGGTGTACCTGCTCTTCTCCCATGGCGAGATCGGCGACGGTCGCGACCTGCTCGTCCGTGTGCACTCCGGCTGCCTCACGGGCGACGCGCTCGGGTCGCTGCGCTGCGACTGCGGTCCCCAGCTCCGCCTGGCCATGCGGCGGATCACCGCGCACGGCCGCGGCGTGCTGCTGTACGCCCCCGGCCACGAGGGGCGGGGGGTGGGGCTGCTCTCCAAGCTCCAAGCCTACATGCTGCAGGACCAGGGACACGACACGGTCGAGGCCAACCGCCGGCTCGGACTGCCAGTTGACGGCCGCGACTACCGCGAGGCCGCGCAAGTCCTGCTGGCCGCCGGGGTCCACAGCGCTCGCCTGCTCACCAACAACCCCGAGAAGGCCCGCGCTCTGGAGCGGCAAGGCATCCGCGTGGAAGCCCTTGTGCCGCTGCAGACCGCGCCCCACCTCCGCAACCTGCGCTACGTGGAGACCAAACGCCAGCGGCTCGGACATCTGTCGCCCAGCGGGGAGCGCCTGACCGGGGACGGCCCCTTCGAGGGTCAGGACACGGCCGTGGACGCCACCACCCTCCTCGGCAGTGTCCAGTCCCGCGTCGACCGTCCCTACGTCGTGCTCAAATACGCCCAGACGCTGGACGGCCGGATCGCGACCGGCGGCGGAGACTCCAAGTGGATCAGCGGCGCCGAGGAGCGCCGCGTCGCCCACGCCATGCGGGCGGCCTGCGACGCGGTCCTGGTCGGTGCTGGCACGGTGCTGGCCGACGATCCCCTGCTCACTGTGCGGATGGTCGCCGGCGCCTCCCCGATCCGGGTGATCCTCGACTCCACCCTGCGCGTCCCGTCCCACGCTCAGGTCTTCGGACCCACCGCGGCCACTCTCGTCCTCGCCTCGGAGCGGTCCAGCCCCCAGCGGCGGGCAGCCCTGCGGCGGCGAGGGGTGAAGGTCGAGGTCGTCCGAGAGGCGCCGGAAGGCATCGACCTGGCGGACGGCCTGGCCCGGCTGCTGGCCCTGGGGATCCAATCCGTGCTGGTCGAGGGCGGGGGGCGCGTCATCACCTCGACGCTGCGGGGGCGGCTGGCGGACCGGGTGGTGGTGGCCGTGGCCCCCCTCCTGCTGGGTACGGGGACCGAGGCCGTCGGGGACCTCGGGACCAGCGTTGTGGCGGACGGGCTGCGGCTGCTGAACCGGACCGTCTACCAGGTGGGGCCGGACCTCCTGGTCGCCGGGGACCTGGACGCGGACCGGCGGCGGCGCGGGTGAGCAGGGTGGGGCAGGCCCCCCGTCGTCCTGTAACGTTACCGAGACGCTGGCCGGCCACACTGGCGCGTGATCCGCAACGCTGGGAGGCTGGCGGTGCCCGTGGTGTGCTGCGTACAGCGAGGGCAATGGCGGTGACCCCTACCGCCCGAGGGGCCCGGCCACGCCGGTGGCCGGCCGCGCTGGCGTGGGCGCTCGCGGGGTTGACCGTGCTGGCCCTGATGCCCGGCTTCTGGCTCGCTGAGCTGGTATGGTCCACCGGCTGGGAGCCGCGGGCCTCGAACGCCACCGTCGGTGCCGTCATCCTCGTCACCGTGAGCGCGGCCACCGTCGGCGCGGTCCTGGCCGGCCGCCGGCCGCGCCACCCGGTGGGGTGGCTGCTGCTCGGCGTCGGCCTGGCGCTGCCCGTGAGCCTGCTGGTCCAAGCGTACGTGGACTATGGGCTGCTGGCTCGGCCCGGATCGCTCCCGGCCGCCCGCTACCTGGCCGGGTTCTCCAACGGCACGGTCGGCATCGTCTGGCTGGCCTGCGCCGGCTTCGTGCTGCTGCTCACCCCGACCGGGTCGCTGCCCTCACCCCGCTGGCGGTGGTGGGCCGGGGTGGCGGCGGCCGCGCCGGTGGTGACGGTGCTGGCAGCGGTGGTACAGCCTGACCCGCTGGCGCCGGACTACCTCGGCAACCCGCTGGCCGTCCCGGCGCTGGCGCGCATACTGCAGGTTCCTCGCGTGACCGGGATTGTCATCGTCGTGGTTTCGCTGCTGGTCGGGGCTGGGTCGCTGGTGGGGCGCTTCCGCCGCGCCCGCGGCGTGGAGCGCCTGCAGCTTCGCTGGCTGGCGCTGGCGGCGGCGCTGTTGCTGGTCGCCCTCGTCGCCGGGTTCCTGGGAAAGGACGAGGTGGTGTTTGCGTCCATGGCCCTGGGCGTGGCGCTGCTGCCGCTGGCGACCGGCGCGGCGATCCTGCGCTACCGGCTGTACGACCTGGACCGCATCGTCAGCCGCACCCTGGCCTACGGGCTGCTCACCGTGCTGCTCGGCGGCGCCTACGCCGGGGTGGTCCTCGGGCTCGGTCAGCTGCTCGGCAGAGGCTCCAGCCTGGTGGTGGCCGCGGCGACCCTGGCGGTGGCCGCGGTGTTCCAGCCCGCCCGTCGCCGCATCCAGCAGCTGGTGGACCGCCGCTTCAACCGCCGCCGCTACGACGCCGCCCGCACGATCGCGGCGTTCAGCGCCCGGCTGCGCCAGCAGGTCGACCTCGACACCCTGACCACCGAGCTGGTTGGCGTGGTGGAGGGCGCCATGCAGCCGACCAGCGTGTCGCTGTGGCTGCGACCATCCGTCAGCGCGTCCGCCGAGCAGCGCGGCATGGGCGCATCCCGTGCGGCGTCACAGCCGACGGCAGCTTCCCGGTCCGTTCGCACGGCGATGTGAAACGGGCTCTCAATAGGACGCCGTCCCGGGTCATGACTCGGGGTCGCTCTGGACCGGCACCACCGCGGGCCCGCGCTCCTCCTCCCGGAGCGCCCTCGCGAGCACGGCGCCGCCGCTGCCGAGCAGGCCCGCCATGAGCAACGCCCGCGCCCAGTCGCCGATCGAGGCCGGGTCGATCATCTCTGCTCCCTTCTCCGTCGTCTTGCGGTCATGGAGATGGAAGCGGCCGGAGTCTACGATCCCCCGAGAGCAGCTCGAGAGCTCGGTAAGAATCGCTCACGTCGTCGGTGCTGCCTGAGGACCCGGTCCAGGGCTGTGTGAGCGGTCGTTCCGTTCGGCGTAGCCACCGCGGCGAGCCCTTCCTTTCTTGAGCCAGCGACGGCACTGCCCGCCTGGCGACCAGGCATCAATCTAGGATGGCGGCCGACCTGGAGGCTGCACGACGCCCAGCTGCAGCATCGCCGGGCGGTCCTCGCGGGTGGCCCAATGCTCGGCCAGCTTGCCGTCCGCGACCCGGAACCAGTGGCTCTGCCGGGCCGCGAACCGCTTCCCCGTCGGCGGCACCACGCCGTTGAGCGGCCCCAGGTTGTTGGCCTCCGACATCGCCCCTCCCCGCGTCGTGGGACACCTGCCAGTGTGGCCGGTCTGCGTCCCGGCAACGTTACGGACCGAAAGCGACCTGGTGAGGCTGACCCCGCTCGAGCGCCCGAGGGTCGGTCGTTGGCCTCGCGTTGACCATGGCTCGAGCGCAGTGCCATTCGTGGTGGGCAGGGACGGGATCGAACCGCCGACCTTGCGGTTTTCAGTCGTTGGATCCGGTGTGCAACGATGCGGAGATTCGGGGGTTGCGCTGCTCAGTTGGTATATGGCAGGGCAAGCCTGAGCAGGGGTTGGCAGGGTTTTCGTTGACCGCGACGTTGACCGTAGACAACCGATGCTACCCTGGCAGCGCGGCCAAGCCGCGGCGACCCGGTAACCGCTCGTCACGGACCCGGTTCAGCCTCAGACCAAGCCAAGGCATGGGACGCCCGCTGGAGAAGCGGGGGCTTGCCTTGGCGTTCTCCACGCAGCGACCAAGGGTGTGGTCGATCCAGCATGCGTGGAGAAGGAACCGGGTCCCTTGCCCAAGATGCCTGCGCCGTTTCCGCGTGTCCGCGAGATCGTTTATCTGACGATCACCGCAGCGCTCGGCATGGCCGCCGCGATCGCGGTCGCTATGGGGAAGGTCACGACTTGGACCGCTGCAGTCCTGACGGCAGCGTTCGTCGGGCTGGCCGGCATTCGTCGATCGCAGTAACTCAGGGTCAACCGAGGACACCGGGGGGAGGGCAGTCTTCTCCCCGGTGGTCCTCGGGGCCGCTGTGGGCGAGGTTCTCTCGCGTGCTGCACGAGTCTTGGCCCAACGGCGGTCAGAGGCTCGGGGCATCCGAGGGAGAACCCGGTGGCATACTGCCCAGGCGCCTGGCCGCTGGCCTCGACCTCAAGGCCCCTTGGAGTGTACGGCGCAGAGGAGCCAGTCTTGTACCTACGAAGTCTTGACCTCAGCGAGTTCCGGGCATTTCGGACGGCGACCCTCGACCTTCCGACAACCGGAGTCGTGGCCGTCGCCGGCGCGAACAACACGGGTAAGAGCGCGCTGCTCTCCGCGTTGGATGTAGTAAGAGGCAACTATGGGATTGCTGGTTCGCTGACACGGCATGCCGCCGCCACCTCACCTGCACGGACACGCGCCCGGTTCGAGCTAACAACCGACGAGCGTGAGCGGCTCCTCGAACAGGTCGAGGACCGCCGGATCCGCCCAAGTGATGCGTTGTCCTGGCTGGAATGGCACTTCGTCCAGATCCAGGGCGACGCCCTACTGGCGGCCGAGCTGCACACAGCCTGGGGTGGCGGCAGCGTGCCGCTCATGCAGGCTCGGCCTCAGGGTCCGGGTGCCACGACGGTTTCGATCGGCCGCACGGCTCGGATTCTTGAGGGTAGATCAGAGGAAGAGCTGGAGGCTGAAGAGACTGCTACTGCTGGGGGTTTCCAGTCCATTGAGGAGTCATTCAGCAACTCCGCCCCAGGCCTTGTGCCAGCAGCGGAGTTCTTGCGGGCGTGGCGCGCACGCTACTACCACTTTGGTCCGCTGCGCCCCGGCACAGATCGACAGCACCAGCTCCGCGCTCCCGGCGCGCTTGACCCCAGCGGGGCGAACCTACCAGACGTACTGCACGACCTGCTGACCAACGACTTCCAGCGGTGGACACGCGTCCGCCAGCTGATGGAGCAGATCGTCCCTGACGTCGGACAGTTGGAGATCCGGAGCGAGGGCCCCACAGTCCGGATTACGTTCAGCGACCCGAAGGTGCCGGGCTTCGAGCCCAATCTCAAAGACCTGGGAACTGGGGTCGAGCAGCTGCTCATGACCATCGTCATGGGCGTGACCCAGCCTGGGCCGTCAGTTGTGGTCATGGAGGAGCCGGAGACGAACCTGCATGCCGGGGCACAGCGAGCGCTCCTCGGGCTCCTCCATGAGTGGGCCACCGACCGCCTCTTCGTCGCGTCCACGCACTCGCAAGTGCTTCTGGACCGCGCCCCAACCATCGGCCGTCTGTTCCTTGTGCAGCGCGATCACGGAGCCTCGACCGTGACGCCATTGACCGAGGAGCCTTCCGAGGCGCTGGCAGCTCTCGGAGTGCGTCTTAGTGACGTTCTCAGCGCCGATCGGCTTCTGCTCGTCGAGGGACTCCCTGACCGAGAAGTTCTCGAAGCGTGGTTTCCGGACCTGCTCCGAGATTCCCGTGTGGAGATCATCGAGGCGCCGGGTGGGGACAACGCCCGCTTCGCGGATGTGCTTGAGGGCTGGATTCAGGCAGCAGACCGGCTCCCGGGCCGGCGGGTGCTGTACCTCCGGGATCGAGATGAGCTGCCTAAGCGTCTCTTGGACGATCTCGACGCCAAAGAGGCCGTCCATGTGCTGCAACGGCGAGAGCTGGAGAACTACCTGCTGGACCCAGACGCCATCGCCCGGGTGTTTGCGGCCCGGGGTCGATCAGTCGATCCGACTGAGATCAGCACTGCGCTCCGTCAAGCGGCGGATGAGCTGAAGGGCCTGGTTACGCTCAAACGGGTCGCTTGGGAGCAATCCTCGATTCGCTTGGTGAATCGCACGCTCGTTAAGAAACTTGCCCGTGAGGGTCCCGACCTGACCCGGCTTCAAGCGGCTGTCGCTGAGCGGCTGCCACCTGATGGCCTGCGCGACAAGCTGGCGGAGCGTTGGGCGGCCGTGGAGGCTGAGATCGCCGCCAGTTGGGCGGAGCGCTGGCGGGACTGGGCACCTGGTGAAGAGGTGCTCGGTGCGCTTTGGCGAAAGTACCTGGCGGCTGGCTACAGCAAGCGTGTGGACGGTTTGGCGATCGCTCGGGCCATGGCCACTCCGCCGAACGAACTCAGAGCCTTGCTCACACGGTTCCTGGAATGATCAGCCGCCTTCCGAGGAAGAATCGGGAGGCCCCTGATCGATCGCCGTCACGGGCCGGCGCTCGGCAGCGCGGCGCATGCCCGGCAGTCGGCCCTCTGATATGGCGATGCCAAGCAGGACCAGCGCGGTGCCGGCGAACAGGGTCCACGAGATGGCTTCCTCGAGGATAACGATTCCGAGAGTCAAAGCGACGATGGGCAGGAAGTAGGTCACGGTGGACGCGGCGGTCGGCCCCTCGTCCGCGATGAGCTGGTAGTTAAGGACGTATGCTGCCCCGGTGCCCAGCAGTCCGAGCGCGAGGACGCTCCCGATCACCTCGGCCGTCAGCGCGAGTCGACGGCGGCCACCAGGTCAACCCCGCCGCGCTGGCCGCCGAGGTCAGCGTCACCCCGCGGCTGGCCAGTGACCTGGTGCGCGTGCTGCGCGCCCAACGCCAACGCGACCCCGGCCTTGCCGAGCTGCGCGGGCGGCTGGTCCGCGACCGGATCACCGACGCCTACCTTTCCCGCGAGCTCCGCGGCGGCACGCCGCTGGACGCGGCCGAGCTTGCGCGTGAGGTCGGCACCACCACCCGGACGGCGCGGCAGTGGCTGCACACCTTGCGGGCCGCCCGGTCGGGTGACGCGCGCCTGACGACACTGCGCACTGAGCCGGCTAGTCACGGCCAGCCGACCCCGGACCAGCTCGCGGAGTTGCAGGCCGCCTTCGCCGGCGGCGGTCGTCCAGACTCCGAGCCAGCCGCTCAGCCGATGGGCGGGCACCTGGAGCGGATCGAGCAGGTGTGGCGGACCCGCGAGGTTGGCCACGGCGAGCACCTCGACCCGGCCGCAGTCGCCCGCGAGGTCGGCGTCGGCCGCGCCTACGCCGCCCAAACCCTGGCGGCGCTGCGCGGCGGGGAGCTGACCAACACCGAGCGCATCCAGCAGCTCTGGCGCGTGGTCGAGCGCGACGGCGGCCAGCGCCTGGAGGCCCCGGCGGTCGCCCGGATGCTCAGCATCCCCGCGGGGCGTGTCCGCCAGGTGCTGGGACCGCTGCGCACCCAACAGCGCCAGGCCGCCGACCAGCAGACCGCCCATGTGGAGCGGTTGCCGCTGGTCCCAGGCGAGGGCCGGCTTGGTTGGATGGACCAGGCCGCCTGCAAGGGCATGCCAACCGAGCGGTTCTTCCCCGAGACCGGGGAGGGCCGCAAGGCCAGCGAGGCCAAGGCGATCTGCGTCGGCTGCCAGGTCCAAGACCCCTGCCGGGAGCTGGCCGTTCGTGGTGCCGACTCCCAGGAGACCGACCACGGCGTCTTCGGCGGCACCGTTCCGACCGAGCGCGGCCATCTGCGGCCCAACCGGTTCCCCGAGCCCAGCGCCTACCGGCAGCATCGCGAGGTGGCCGAGCGCGCGCATGAGCTGGCAAGCCGGGTCGGGCTGCGGCAAGCCGCCCAGAAGCTGGGCGTCAGCCGCGACACGCTCAAGGGCGCGTGGGCGCACTGGAACCTACCCCAGCCCGAGCGCAAGCCGACCAACCCGCCGAGCCGGTTTCTGGCGGACAGGGCGGAGGCCGAGCGGGCGTTCCGGCTGGCGGAGCAGCTCGGCAGCATCAACGCCGCCGCCGCCCAGCTCGGCACGACCTGGCCGTCGCTGCGCAAGGCGTTCCAGCGCCACGAGCTCGGCACGCCCACACCCAACCCTGCGGCGGTCAACTGGCGCAAGAGCACCGTCCAGCTCGCACGACGCGGCGGCCGGCGCCAGACCGCGCCGGAGCTTGCCCCGGTGTTCGTCCAGCTCAACCCCGGCAACGTGCCACAAGCCCGCGGCCACACCGGCACGCCGGCGGTGCGGCTGCGCCGCGCCGAGGAGATCGAGACCCTCGGCTTCGGGGTCGTGGCCGACATGAACCGCGAAAGCCGCCCCGACCGCGCCAGCGTCCGCCACCACGCCGTGCAGCGCCGCGCCGAACGCGCCCAGCAGTTGGGTGCCGAGCGGGCCAGCCGGCCAGCACAGCAACAGACCGAGCGGACCGAGCGGCAGGCCCAGGCCCGCACTGAGCGGGCGGAGCGGTCCGCCCGTCCCCACCATCCCTACCGCGACGAACGCTGAGCAACCTCGGCTCCCGCAGGCCCTGGCATCCGCGTCAGGGCCTGCTTGCTGTCAGGTTCTCACTGACTCGGCCCCAGATCCGAGTCTCGACTGTCCGCCTCTTCCTGACGTGCCAAGGGTGACGTGCGGTCTACAGCCCCATGTTGCGCTTCGCGCAGCCCAGCCTCTTGCTCCTTTTGATCAGCAGGCCGAACGGTGGGGCTTCCAGCAGGATTGCTAGTCTTGGTACTCCGATCAACCACCATCGGCCGTCTGACCCCCTGCAGCCTCGAAAGGTGCGGTCGCCAAGAGCGTTCCGTCAACTGTGAGATCGAAACGGTAGGCACCCGGCGGCAGCTGTAAAGCGGGAAAGCGCAACGCTAAAGGAGCCTCTAGCCTGGAGCCCGGCCGCGTTCCCGGTGGACGACCTACTTCCATCTTGCCCGGAACCGCCACGCGCTCTCCATCAATCTCAACGGGTTCCCCATCCTCCGTAAGAAGACTTATCTCAATGTTGTGCGGTCGGTTCGCCTGATCCCAGGGGATGAATAAGAGAACGCCAAGCGCGATCGACACTGGTCGACTGGCAACTACTCGCGACCAGCCCGCCCCCATTATATATAGCTTTCCATTTACCTCCTCGGCCCAATCACAGAGAAGGAGGGTTGCTTCCATTATGCGTCAGCTCCCAGGTTATGACACACCTTGTAGTTCCACCTGTGCATGTTGGCTAGGGTCAAGCTGGGTATCGCTGTCCTTGCCCCAAGAGTAGACAGGCTCTTCGGAGCCGATAGTCGGCCTCGGAACACTGCTTAGCTCCGGGTGAGGCGGCGCATACATCCAAGTAGACCAGTCGAGCTTCAGACGGATGACGCCGGCGTCTGTCACTTCTTCCACAAACGCCAAGCAGGTGTTGCCCTCTTCATCCAAAACCTGTACGTAGTCCCCTACCTCTACACGGATCAACCCCGCCCGAACTGCGCCCTCCGTCGCGTCATCGAGGAGAGTTGAGAGGCGGTTCTCATCACGCACGTCGTGAAGATCCACCTTAAAGGTAGGCAACGATCCGCTTGTCATCGTTGCTGCCCTTCCTCACGATTCGGATTAGGCTTGATATCTGAGATGATAGAACGCAAATCATCCCACATCGGATCGTCCTCTCCTTGTGGAGGACGAGGCAGATACACCAACGCATGGGGGGACCGTCCGGCTCTACCTCATAGCCGCCCTTACGAAGCGCACCGGCATTTGTTGCCCGTATTTGACTTCCCCTGATGAAGGGCGAGCGCCTTGCGATCTCTTCTGCGCTCAGTCCCGGAACAGAGGCAACGGAGATAGCCCACACGCCCTCTTCTCTGAAGTGCTTCCTGGCGGCGATGAAGAGGTACTCAGAAGCCATCATCCCTCCTCGCACAACCACTGCCTCATCTGGGAGATGTCCGCCCTCGAAGGGTTCTTCAAAGTCTGCCACCTACCTACCCACCGGTCCTGAGGTCCAGTATGAGACAACCAGGAGAATAACAAGGATGTAATTCGTTGCCCCTGATCAGCCTTCGGAGTCTAACCCAGACAAGTGTATCGGAGTAAGACGTGCAACTGAGCATGGGCCGACTAGTCCAACAAACCCATCTATTGAGTTAAACCGGCCACACTGAAACCGCCTTTCGGCGGCCACTCCAGTCAAGCGATGCTCCACGGACGACCCTTGGATGGGGGCGGATAGTCGCATGGTCGCCTCCGGCACGACCACATGCCTTGGAGGCGCGAGCGTCGTGGTCGCCTACAGGAACCGCTCGCCTGGCCGGCGGCGGCTGGTCGGATGCAGCCAGCGCAGGTACTGGCGGCTGACCTCACGGGCGAGCCGGGCGCGAAGCTGTCGCGCACGTAGCTCATCGCGGGCCGGCCGAGCGCGCGGGCCTCCTCGACGCTCACCCCGCCAACCTCCAGGCCCTTGATCTGGCCGGCGCGCCAACGGTCCACCACCGCAAGCAGGGCCACCTCGGGGCTAATCCCAACCGCGATCCAGGTCTGCTTGGGCCAGGCACGCAGCTCGGCGGTGAGATCGGCCAGAAACACCAGGTCCCGCGGCGCCCGGTCAGGATGGCCGGTCAGCAGGTCATACAGCACCTGGCCCTCCGGTTGCGGGATCTGCTCGTGCAACAGGACGGCAGGGGCGACCACCAGCACGCGGCCGGGCTCGGGTGCGATCTCGGCGAGCGGCTGATCCAGCAGGACGGCCAGGTAGCAGTCAGCGACCCGGCCGGGCCGGAGCTGCTCGCCGTAGGCATTGGGACCAAGCCGCCGCACTGACGCTCCTTGGGGCTCGACACTCCGGGCACCAGGCTACCCAGCCGCCGCAGGGCAGTCCGCACCACCATGCGCTTTCAGGTCGAGATGTGCAGTCGTCCTCCGGGCTTGTTCATGGGCCGCCCCTGCGACCGATCAGCTCGTCGATGGCCCCGCGCATGTCCTGCGACCATTTCTGTGCTTGGGGGTATCCATTTAACCGGAGGAGTCGAGGTCAGTAGGTCTCCACGGGCGGTTCGCTGGAGGGCGCTCCAGGCTCGGCGGGTGCCCGCGGGCCTGCGCCGGCGCGGGCGGCACGGCGCGG
>Ga0137375_10009201_pt1 | contig 11735 bp, 8 predicted proteins | sample SagtaG_24_FD_104936 | JGI IMG/M metagenome (GOLD analysis project Ga0137375, IMG submission 104936) | Vadose zone soil microbial communities from Sagehorn Ranch, Mendocino, California, USA - Sage1_R_113_16 metaG | ecosystem: Environmental > Terrestrial > Soil > Vadose zone | place: USA... | reverse complement strand
TGAACTGGCCCTCCCGCAGGCGGATGAGGTGCTCGAGGGCGATCGCGATGCGGCTGCGGATCAACTGATCGCGCTGATTCAGGGGCATGGCCCCGAAACGGCGATCGAGGGGGGCGGTGTCCGGCGCGAAGGCGCAGATCACGTCGCCTTCCTGGAAGACGATCCCCCCTTCGCCCTCTTCGGTGCGGATGGAGAGCGCTCCCGTCTTCTTGCTGAAGGAGACGATCTGGATGATGTCGAGGAGGGGAAGGTCCTCGAGGTTCCCCGTCAGGCTCAAGCCGGCACCCGGAATCTCGCCACGTGCGCTCCGGGCGCGATTTTACACCGCCGCCTGGATCTCGTCGGCCATCCGCGAGAGCGCGACCGCGCGCCCCACCACCCCCGCCTGCATCGCCGCCTTGGGCATGCCGTAGATCACGCAGCTCTCCTCGCTCTCCGCGAGGGTGCGGCCGCCCGCGTCCTTGATGGCCCCCAGGCCTTCGGTGCCGTCCGCGCCCATTCCCGTGAGCACCACCCCGAGCGACCGCGGGCCGTACGCGCGCGCGACGGAGGCCATGAGCACGTCCACCGAGGGGCGATGCAGGGTGGAGCGCGGCTCCTCGTCCAGGTGCACCCGGACCACGCTGCCGCGGCGCCGCACCTTGGTGTGGATGCCCGCGGGGGCGACGAGGACCACTCCCGGCTCGATCGACTCCCCGTCCTTGGCCTCGTGCACGGGCAGCGTGCTCCGCGCGGCCAGGCGCTCCGCCAGGGAGCGGCTGAAGCCCTTCGGGATATGCTGGACCACGAGCACCGCCCCCGGGAAGCCCGCGGGCAGCCGAGGGATGATCTCCTGCAGGGCGGCGGGGCCGCCCGTCGAGGCCCCGATGGCGACCACCTCGGCCTTGGGCAGCCCCGCGAACGGGTCCGGCGCCTCCGCCGCCACCAGGGCCGCCTCCCGATGCTCCCGGGCCCCCCCCAGCACCCGCACCTTCGTGAGCAGCTCGTCGGCGAGGCCCAGGAGGTTCATCGGCCCCTGCACGCTCGACTTGTCCACGAAGTCGAGGGCCCCGAGCTCGAGGCCGCGCAGGGTCACCTCGGCCCCCTCCTGGGTGAGGGAGGAGAGCAGCAGCACCGGGGTGGGGCATTCCTGCATCAGGCGCTTCAGGGTTTCCAGGCCGCCCAGACGGGGCATCTTCACGTCGAGGGTGATCACGTCGGGGCGCAGGTCCTTCGCCATCTCCAGGCCCTGGGCGCCGTCGGCGGCGAGGCCGACCACCTCGATGTCGGCCGCCCCCCCCAGCATGCGGCCGAGAGCCTTGCGCACGAAGGCGGAGTCGTCGACCACCAGCACCCGGATCTTGCGATCGGTCACGAGGCCACCGCCTCCGGCTTCTGGTAGAGCATCGCCCCCTGGAACCGGATGGGGGTGAAGGCGTCCGTGATGCGCGCCAGGGACTCCGCGTGCCCGAGGAAGAGGTAGCCGCCCGGGGCGAGCCGCTCGTGGAACACCCCCACCGTCCGGCGGATCGAGGCGTCCGAGAAGTAGATGAGGACGTTGCGGCAGAAGATCACGTCGAGGGGGAAGAGGCCCTCATAGCTCTCCGCCTCCAGGAGGTTCCCCCGCCGGAAGGTGACCAGCCGGCGGATCGCCTCCTTGACCTTGACCGTGCGCCCGTCCCGCACGAAGTGCCGCTCCAGCTTGTCGGGGGTGACCGCGCGCAGCGAGTTGTGGTGGTAGGTCCCCCGGCCCGCGCTCTCCAGCACCTCCGCATCGAGGTCCATCCCGAAGACCTTGACGTCCCAGTTCCAGAAGAACTGTCCGCTGTCGTAGACCATCATGGCCAGGGTGAGGGCCTCCTCCCCGGTGGAGCACCCCGCGGAAAGAACGCGCAGGGTGCGCTCACCCGTCCGCGCCTTCCGCTCCTTGAGGCTCTTGAGCACGTGCTCCGCGAAGACCTGGAGCTGGGGCAGCTCGCGGTAGAAGTAGGTCTCGTTGTTCGTGAGGTGGCTGACCATGCGCGCGAGCTCCTCCGCCCGCTGAGGGGCGAAGCGCAGGTACCGGTAGTAGTCCTCGAACGAGAGGAGGCCCAGGAGCGAGAGGCGTCCCGCGAGGCGCGAGCGCAGCGACGAGCGCTGGCCGTCGTCGTAGTAGAGGCCGAACTGCTCGTGGATGAAGTCCCGGAGGAGCCGGAACTCCTCTTCGGAGAGGTCCGCGTCGTGATCTCCCGCGCGAAACAACGGATCTACCGGGGAGTGAGCTTCTTCAGGGCCCGGGCCGCGGCCTGGCGCACGTCGGGAGCGGGATCGGAAGCCTTCAAGTCCATGAGGGGTCGGACGGCCTCGCGGAAGCCGCCCTCGCCCAGGGCGAGGGCCGCCTCCGCCCGCACCGCCGCCGCATCGTCCGCCAGCGCCGCCCGGAGCAGGCGCAGGGCGACGCGGTCTTCGAGCCGCCCCGCCAGGTCGACCAGCAGCCGGCGCACCTCGGTATCGAGCCCGGCCCCGACCGCACGCTCCATCTCGGGCAGGGCCGCGGCGCCGAGCCGGCGCAGGGCCTCGACCGCGGTGGCCTGCAGGCCCGGCTCGGCCAGGGCCTGGATCAGCCGGCCCGACGCCCGCGGGTCGCCGATCTCGCCCAGGGCCGCGAGGGCGGCGCGGCAAACCGTGGCGTCCTCGTCCTGGAGGCGCAGGACGAGCGCGGGGAGGGCCTTGGCGCTGGCGATCCGTCCCAGGGCGGCCGCGGCCGCGCAGCGCACGCTCCAGTGCTCGTCCTCGAGGGCGATGAGCAGGGACGGCACCGCCTGGGGGTCCGCGATCGCCCCCAGGCTCTCCGCGGCCGCCCGCCGCAGGTTCCGGTCGGGATCGCGGAGGACGTCGACCAGCGGCCGGACGGCGGCGCCCGCCCGCATCGCCCCCAGCGCCTCCACCGCCGCGAAGCGCAGCTCCTTGCGGGGGTCGGAAAGGAAGGGCAGCAGCCGCGGGATGGCCTCCGCGTTCCGCACCTGGCCGAGGGCGCGCAGGGTGGCGAAGCGGATCCGCGGGTCGGGCTCGTCCAACAGGGGAAGGAGGTCCGCCGCCGCCTCGGGCTCCTTCAGCTTCCCGAGGGAGAGCACGGCCTGCTGCCGAACCAGGCTGCTGGGGTCGCCGAGGGCGCCGCGCAGGACGTCGAGCACGCCCGGAGCCTCCAGCTCCCCGAGCGCGGAGAGGGCCGCGGCGCGGACGGTCTCGCGGGGGTCCGCGGCCGCGCTCATGAGCGCGGGCGCGGTGAGAGGGTCGCGGAGCAGCCCGAGCGTCTGGGCCGCGCGTACGCGCGCGTCGGGGTCGGGGCCGGCCAGGGCCTGCAGCAGCAGCGGTACCACCCGTTCTCCGGGCAGGCGCGAGAGTCCGTCCATCGCGCTCTCCTGGATCAGCGCGCTCTCGTCGCCGAGCAGCTCGAAGAGGAGCATGGCCGCGTCTTCGTGGCCCAGCCGTCCGATGGCGGCCGCGGCTTCGGCCCGCACCTCGACCGACGGGTCGTGGATGAGAGGCGCCACGAGGTCGGTGGCCTCCGGGGGGGCGATCCAGGCCAGACAGCGCGTGACCCCCTGGCGCACCGCGTCCACGGGATGGGCGAGGCCCGAGGCGTAGGCCTCGCGGTCCTGGAACCCGATCGACACCAGCGCGTGAGTCGCATACTCCTGGACCTGTGGGTCCCCCAGCAGCTCGATGAGCCGCCGCTCGGCCCGGGGCTCGCGCAGCCAGCCCAGGGTGACCGCGGCCATCCGGCGGATCGACGCCTCCTCGTCGGAAAGGGACGTGAGGAGGTGATCGACCAGGTCCTGCCGGCGCAGCGCCGCCTGCACCTCGGGATCCAGGCTCTCCCCTCCCGCGGTGGCTCGCTGCTCGATCTCGACCACCGCGCGTATGGCGGCGTTGCGGAGCGCGGGCTCCGGGTCGTACAGGTGGGGGATCAGGCGGGGCAGGGCCTCGCGGCCGGCCAGCCGTCCGAGCGCCTCCAGGGCGGGACCGCGGAAGAACTCGTCGCCCAGGAGGTCGAGCAGGGCGGGAGTCGCGCGCGGGTCGCCGATCTCGCCCAGGGCGTGGATGGACGGGTACTGCAGCCACGGCTCGTCCCTCAGGGCCGCGATCAGGGACGGCACCGCCTCGGGGGAGCCGATCTGCCCGAGGCTCGTGGCCGCGGCGTGGCGCACGTTGACGTCGGGGTCCTCGAGGGCGCCGATGAGGGGGGCCACCGCCACCGCGTCCTTCAGCGAGCCCAGCATGACCGCCGCGAACTGGCGCACCTCCTCGTCCTCGTCCCGGAGCAGGACCAGGAGGGGGGTGAGGGCGGCCGCCCCCAGCCGGACGTAGATCTCCATGGCCGCGTTGCGCAGGGTCGCGTTCTCGCCGTCGCGCAGCGCGGCGTCCAGCGCGGGCAGCAGCACCCCCCCCGGGAAGGCCGCGAGCTGCTCGACCGCGGCCTGGCGCACCGGCCAGCTGTCGTCCGCCACCGCCACCAGGAGGGGCGAGACTGCCTCGGGCCGGCCCGACCGCCCCAGCTCCTCCACCACCGCGCGGCGCACGGACTCCTCCCCGTGGCGGAGGGACGCGATCGCGGCCTGGATGTCGAGGGGCTCGTTCATCGACCCGGCGCTGCTCGCTACTGCACCCGGAACACCGAGACCAGCCGGGCCAGGTTCTCGGCCTGCTGGGCGAGGTTCGCGGTGGCCTTGGACATTTCCTGCACGGTGGAGAGATTGTCGCGGGCGATCTCGGAGATGTTCTCCATGGCCCGCACCACGAGCTCCCCGCCCTTCTTCTGCTCCGCGGTGGCGTGGGACACCTGCTGGGTCATGTCGTTCATCTTCTCGACCGCGTGCACGATCTGGCGGCTGCCCTCGGCCTGCTCCTGGGTGGCGATGCCGACCTGGGAGGCGATCTTGTTGATGTTCTCCACCGCGAGGCGCACCTGGCGTCCCCCCGCCGCCTGCTCGCGGGTCGAGTAGGCGGCCTGGCTCATCACCTTCTTGATGTTCTCCATGGCCAGGCGGATCTGCTTGCTGCCCTCCGCCTGCTCGCGCACCGCGGTGGCCACCTGGCTGGTGGAGCTGTTCATGGCGGAGACGGTCTCCAGCACGTCCGTCGAGGCCTGGGACTGCTTGCCGGTGGCGGAGGCGATCTGGCCCATGAGCTGGCTGGAGCGCGAGACCGACTCGATGATGTTGCGGAGGGCCGCCCCCGCCTTGTCCGCGAGGGCGATCCCCTGCTTGGCCTCCGCCGCCCCCGACTTGGCCACCTCCACCGCGTCCCCCGTCTCCTGCTGCACCTGCCGCACCACCTCCCCGATCTCCTTGGCCGCCTCCACCGAGCGCTCGGCCAGCTTCCTCACCTCGTCCGCCACCACCGCGAATCCCCGCCCGGCCTCCCCGGCCCGCGCCGCCTCGATGGCCGCGTTCAGGGCGAGCAGGTTCGTCTGGTCCGCGATCTCCTCAATCACCTCCAGGATGCGGCCGATCTCCCGCGAGCGGCCGCCCAGGCCGGTGATGACCCGGGCCGTGTTCTCCATGTTGTCGGAGATGGCCCTCATCCCGTCGACGGTGCGGGCCACCGCCTCCCCCCCCGTCTTCGCGTCCTCCGAGGCGCGGGCCGCGATGCGGTCGGCCTCGGAGGCGATCTTGGCCACGTCGTTCACCGCCCCCGCCATCTCGGAGACGGTGTGGCTCGTGCGGAGGGCGGACGCCGAGAGCTTGTCCGCGTTCTGGGCCACGGTGGTGATGAAGGCGGCCATGTCCTCGACCGTCCCCGAGGTCGTGGTCACGGTCTCGGCCAGGCTCTCCAGGTCCTTGGCCATCTGGTCGATGGAGACCGTCATCTGCTCGATGGTGGCCGAGGCCTCGGTCACCGTGGTGGCCAGGGTGGCGGAGGAGCGCGCGACCTCTTCGATCGACGCCCCCATCTCGGTGATCGAGCTCGAGGTCTCCTCCACGTAGTTCGCGAGCCCCTGGGAGCTCCCGGCCACCGTCTGGATGGAAGCCGCCATCTCCTCCATCGAGGTGGAGGTCTCCTCCGCGGCCTGGGCCTGGCCCTGCGCCCCCTGGATGATGAGCTTGGCGTTGGCCGAGATCTGCCCCGCGGAGGAGGCCACCTGCACGGACGCTTCCTGGATGTTGTCCACCATGCGCCGCAGGTTGACCACCATGTCGTTGAGGCTCTTCCCGAGGGTCGCGAGCTCGTCCTCGCTCCCCACCTTGATGCTCTCCGTGAGGTCCCCCTTGGTCACGGCCTGGGAGACGTCGACCATGTGCTGGATGGGTCGGAACCAGCGGCCGATCATGTACCAGCCGCCCAGGGCTCCCAGGGCCACGAGGAAGAAGCCCAGGAGCAGGGTCTCGACCAGGCGCCGGCGCTGCTGGGCATCCATCGCGCTCTTGCTGATCGCCACCTCAACCCCGCCCTTCTGGGCCTCGGCCTTCTTCGCGCCGGCGCTGGCGAGGCCCAGCTCCGCCGCCATGTCGGTGGACGAGGACGTGGCGGTGGTGACGGGGGCCCGGAACAGGATGACGGGCTCCCCGTCGGCGGTCACCCCGTCCCGCTCCTCGAGAATGGCGGCGGGGGCCGCCGGCAGGTCCCTCATGGCTTTCCCGGTCTGGGCCAGCAGCCCGCCCTTGGCGTCGCGGATCATCGCCCCCACCACGTCCGACCTCGCCCCGCTGGCCCCCGCCGAGACCGCCCCCTCCAGGAACACGGTGAGGAGCGGCTTGTCCTCCGTGAGCACGCCGTACTTGCTGTTGAAGGCGAGGTTGCTCGCGATGTAGCGGCCCCGCAAGACGACCTGCTCGCGGAGCTGGCCCTGGCTCGCCTGGAGGTCGAAGATGATGGAGACCCCCGCGACCACGAGGGCCACCCCGGCCACGAGCAGGATGAACTTGGTGCGGACCGACCTCAAGCTGAAGCTCATCGAGCGAACCCCCTGCTAGTAGACCCGGCTCGCCGCTACGAGGGCGTCGGCCGGGATCTCGATCTTGAGCTTGTCGGCGACCTTCTTGTTGATGACCAGCTCCGCCTTTGGGACGAGCAGGGAGCCCCGGGCGGTACGATCCCCCCCGAGTATCCGTGAGATCAGCTCGGCCGCCTGCTCGCCGATGGAGGCGACGTCGGGCCCGTTGCTCACCAGGGCCCCTTCGCTCACCAGGGCGGGCGAGAAGCTCAGCACGGGCTTGCCCGCCTTGAGCGTCTCCTCGAGCAGGAAGCGCCGGGTCGCCTCGCCGAGGAGCATCGGGTCGGGGGGCAGCCAGAGGGCGTCCATCGGCTCCGCGCCCTTGAGAAGCGAGCGCAGGGCCTGGGGGACGTCGCGCTCCGTGGTGACCGGACGGGCGACCACGGCCAGCCGCACGACCCCCGCCGCCTTCTGCGCTTCCTGGACCAGCTTCACCACCGAATCCTCGGGCCCGTGGATGACCCCGATGCGAACTCCACGCGGATAGACCATCCTGAAGGCGGCGAGCTGGTTCTTGATCGGGGTGGAGAAGGCGACCCCCGAGGCGTTGACGCTGTTGAGGAGCCCCGCCTTTGCCGGGTCCTGCACCATGCAGAAGACGAGGAACGTATCGGGAGCGCTCTCCCGCACCACTTCGGCGGCGAAGGGCCCGAAGGTCACCAGCAGGACCGGCCGGGCCTTGAGGGCGCCGAGCACGCGCCCGGCCTCGTTGCGGTCTCCCCGCAGGTCGTACTCGGTGACCGTGTGGCCGGCCAGGCCCTGCCGGAGCGCTTCCAGGGCGGGCCGCCAGGCGGCCACGTCCGTGCTCTTGAGGACCGCGACCTCGGCGGCGCCGATCGGCGACGACGACAGGAGCAGAGCCAGGGCCGCTCCGGCCCAGGCCCGTGGTGCCGCCATGGAGGGACTCCTGTGGTGGGAAAGGCGATTGATCATCGACCCCCCACCCTGTCCCTCCCCACGTAGGGGGAGGGGAACGCGGTTGAACGTCCCGCTCCGCGCTTCACCGAGCTCCTTCCCCCAGCTCCTGGGCGAGGACCTTGGGGAGGTCGAGGAGGATGACGAGGCGGGTCTCGAGCTTGGCCACCCCGCGGATGGTGTCACCCCCCTTGTTCAGCACCTCGTCGGGGGGCGGCTCGATTCGCGACAAGGGGACCTTCAAGACCTGGGAGGCGCCGTCCACGAGGAGGCCGAGCAGGCGATCGCGGAGGCGCACCACCACGATGCGCGAGGCCTTGCCGATCGCCACCTCGCCCAGGCCGAGCTTCTTCTTGAGGTCGACCACGGGGAGGATGCGGCCGCGCAGGTTGATGACCCCGCGGACGAACTCGGGGGCCCGGGGGACCACGGTGATCTCGCTCACCCGCCGGATCTCCTGGACGAGCCGCACCTCGACCCCGTATTCCTCGCGGTCCAGGCTGAAGGTTGCGAGGTGCTCCATGGCCTCCGCCGCCGCGCGCGGCTCCTGGACGGGGACGGCGAAGAAGGAGAGGCTCTGGGCGGTGGCCTGGGCCCGGGCCGGAGCCGCGGGCGCGGGGGTGGCGGGAACCGCGGCGAACGCCGGCTCCACCTGCCGCGCTTCCTCGCGGGCCAGGATGTCGGCGGCCAGGCCCGAGGATGGCAGCTCGAGGCGCGGCCCCCGCGTCTCCGGCGGGTCGGTCACCACGAGCGGCGAGGGGAGGGGGGCGGGCAGCGGGATCGTGGTGAACGTGGGCGTCGGCGGAGCCGGGGGTGCTTCCGGCTCCCGGGGCGGGGTTGGCGCTCCCGCGCCCTTCTGGCGCGCGCGCTTCCGTGCGTCGGCCATGCGTCCCATGTCCTAGCGCTCCGCCGTCGCCGTGACCAGCTCCCGGTCCGCCACCGCCGCCGCCGCCACCGCCTCGTCGACCACGTCCGCCCCCCGGGCCATTCCCTCGAGCAGGGCCTGGGTGGCGAGGTGGTTCAGGACCCGCGGAATCCCCCCCGCCGCGGCGTGCAGGCGCCGGATGGCGGCCTCGCTCAAGACCGTCCGCGTGGCCCCCGCCACGCTCAGCCGATGGCGGACGTAGGCGATCGCGTCGTCGGCCGAGAGCGGGGTCAGGTGGAACTCGGCGCCGATCCGCTGGGTGAGGGCCCGGTAGGCAAGGTGCCGGAGCCGCTCGCGCAGCTCGGGCTGTCCCACGAGCACGATCGCGATCAGGTTGCGGTCGTCGAGCTGGAAGTTCGTGAGCAGGCGTATCTCCTCGAAAGTGGGCTTGCCCGGGATGAGGTGCGCCTCGTCGACGACCAGGAGGGCCGCCCGCCCCTGCCCGTCCAGCTCGAGGAGCCGCGCGTGGATCTGGTCGAGCAGGTCGCTCGCGTGAAAGCGCGGCTCCCCCACCCCCAGCTCGCTGGCCACCGTGCGCAGGAACTGGCGCGGCGAGAGGCGCGGGTTCAGGATCATCCCGACCTCGTAGCGCTCGCCCAGGCGGTCGATGAGCGCGCGGGTGAGGAGCGTTTTGCCGCAGCCCACCTCGCCCGTCAGGAGGGCCAGCTCCATCTCCTCGGCCGCAAAGGCGAGGCGCTCCAGCGCCTCCTCGTAGCTCTCGTTGAGGAAGAGGTAGCGCGGGTCGGGGGTCTTGCGGAACGGCTTGTCGCGGAGCCCGTAGAAGGCCTCGTACATCAGGCCACCGCCCCCGGCCGCGCCCCCAGCAGACGGCGGTCGCCGAAGAACGCGGCCACGTCGAGGATCAGGACCACCCGCCCGTCGCCCATGATGGTGGCCCCCGCGAGGCCGAGCCCGGCCGCGGAGACGATGGGGTCGAGGGCCTTGATCACCACCTCCTGCTGGCCAAGGAGCCGGTCCACCGCGAGACCCAGGCGCTTGTCGCCCCGGCCGAGCACGACCGCGTAGGAGTGGTCGAGGAGCCCCCGCCCCTCGTGGCCGAAGAGCTGGGCGAGGCGGAAGAGGGGGACGATGCGGTCGCGGAGGCGCAGAGTCTCGCGGCCGCCGATCCGGTTGACCTCCTCCGGCCGGAACTTCAGGCTTTCCGCCACCGACCCCGCGGGGATCGCGTAGGTGTAGCCGCCCACCTCGACCATGAGGGCGGAGATGATGGCGAGGGTCAAGGGGAGCTGCATGGTGAAGCGCGTGCCCGCCCCCGGCATGGTCTCGGCGTCGATGAAGCCGTTGAGGCGCTCCATGCACTTCACGACCACGTCGAGGCCGACCCCCCGCCCGGACAGCTCCGTCACCGTCTCCGCGGTGGAGAAGCCCTCCGTGAAGACGAGCTGGATGGCCTCGCGGTCGGTCAGTTGGTCGGCGTCGCCGATGATCCCGCGCTCCCGGGCCTTCCGGCGGACCTCCGCCGCGTCGATCCCGGCCCCGTCGTCGGCGATGGTGATCACCACCTGGTTCGACTCCTGGGCGGCGGAGAGCAGGATGGTCCCCGTGGCCGCCTTGCCCTTGGCGAGGCGCTCCGCGGGCCTCTCGATCCCGTGGTCCACGCTGTTGCGGATCATGTGGACGAGGGGCTCGCCGACCTCGTCGATGATCGCCTTGTCGACCCGGGTCTCCTCCCCCTCCAGGATCAGCTCGATCTCCTTCCCCTGCTGGCGGCTGAGGTCGCGCACCAGGCGGGGGAAGCGCTCGAAGACGTTCCGGATGGGAAGCATCCGGACGTCCATGATCGTCTCCTGGAGCTGGGTGCTCACTGCGGTCAGCTGGTGGACCGCATCGAGGAGGTCGCGCACCGCCGGGTCGGCCGCGACCTCGGAGGTGACGCTCCGGCCCGCCTGCTGGAGCTTGGTCCGGTAGACGATCAGCTCGCCCACCAGGTTCAGCAGGTGGTCGAGGCGGGCGAAGTCGACCCGCACCATGTTCGAGCGGACCGGGGTGGCCTCGGCGAGCTTGGGCGATGGAGGCGCCGGGGCGGTCTGGGCGGCGGCCGGAGGGACCATCGCCGCCGCGACCGGGAGGGCGACGGGAGCCGGTCCCGCCAACAGCCCCTCCAGCTCCCCCCGCTCGGGGGCCAGGTCGCGGGCCTCGTGGCCCTCCTGGCAGGCCCTCTCGACCGCGTCCCGGAGCGCGCTCGCCCCTGCGAACAGGCGATCGAAGGCGCCCGGGCCGAGGGTCACGCTGCCGTCCCGGATCTTGCCCAGCACGTCTTCCAGCCGGTGGAGGTAGTCCTTGATGGAGCCGAAACCCATCATCCCGCTGTTGCCCTTGAGGGTGTGGAGCGGGCCCAGGAGCGAGCCCACGACCTCGGCACTGAGCCCTTCTCGCTCCAGGCGGAGCAGGCCCTGGTCGAGGGACGCGAGGTGCCCCCGGGCGTCCTCGAGGTAGATCGTGATCAGCTCGGCGGAGACCTGGAAGTCCATCTTCAAACCCGCGCGGCGGGCCTTCCCAGTCGCCCGCGGAGGGACGCCCGACTCACTCCGCCGTGATCTTCTCGATGAGGCCGTGCAGCTCCGAGGCCTGGAAGGGCTTCTTCACGTAACCCTTCGCCCCCATCTTGAGGCCCCGGATCGTGTCTTCTTCCTTGCCTTCGGTGGAGATGATGATGACGGGAATGGACTGGTAGGCCGGCTCCTTCTGGAGCCTCTGCAGGAACTCGAGGCCGTTCATGACCGGCATGTTGATGTCGAGGAGGATGAGGTCGATCCCCTCCTCCTGGGCCAGCTTGTCGAGGGCCTCCAGGCCGTTCATGGCCGAGACGAGCTTGCAGTTCTTGTAGCGGGAGAGGAAGAGCTTGTACATCTGGTGGATCAGCGCGGAATCGTCGACCGCGAGGATCTTCCTGAGCATCTTGGCCTCTCCTCCCGCGCG
>Ga0137375_10009200_pt1 | contig 11736 bp, 8 predicted proteins | sample SagtaG_24_FD_104936 | JGI IMG/M metagenome (GOLD analysis project Ga0137375, IMG submission 104936) | Vadose zone soil microbial communities from Sagehorn Ranch, Mendocino, California, USA - Sage1_R_113_16 metaG | ecosystem: Environmental > Terrestrial > Soil > Vadose zone | place: USA... | reverse complement strand
TTTTTCACCGGCGTGCCGAGGGTCACTTCCGTGGCACCTCTGGTCATGAAGCTTCGCGAGCCACGGTGTGCACGTCTTTCACGCCTTCGAGCTTCTCCATCAACCGTGAGAGCTGGGCCAGCGAGTCGATCTCCACGGTGGTCGAAACCACGGCCGTCTTGTCGTCGTAGACGTGCACCTCGAGCGCGGACATGTTGACCCTGTTCTCCGCCACGACGGTGGCGATGTCGCGCATCAGGCCCTGGCGGTCCCACGCCTCGATCTTGATCGCCACCGGGTAGAGGTGAGAGGCTCCGGCCTCCCAGTCGACGGGGACCACGCGCGAGGAGTCCTGCGCGTTCACGGCGTTGATGCAGTCGGCGCGGTGCACCGTCACACCCTTGCCGCGGGTCGTGTAGCCGACGATCGCGTCACCGGGCACGGGCTGACAGCAGCTGGCGATCGTGGTCAGGATGCCCTTCTCGCCGCGGACGAGCACTCGGGGCGACGGCTGCACCTGCGGGATGAGAGGGATCGTTCGCAGGTCGCCGCCCGGCGTATCGAGGTTGAGTGCCATGCGCATGACCACCGCATGCGGAGACAGGTCGCCGTAACCGATCGCGGCCATGAAGTCGTCGACGCCGGCGAACTTGTGCAGGCTCGCGATCTCCAGCAGCTTCGGCTCGGGCAGGTCGCCCAGCGTGACCCGGTGCATGCGGTGGAGCTCCTTGTCCAGCAGGTCGCGGCCTTTGGCGACGTTCTCTTCGCGCCGCTGGCTCTTGAACCACTTGCGGATGCGCTCCTTGGCGGAAGCGCTCTTGACGAAGTTGAGCCAGTCGCGGCTTGGTCCGTGGGGCCCCTTGGAGGTGAGGATCTCGACGATCTCGCCGTTCTGGAGCGCGTAGTCGAGCGGCACCATGCGACCGTTCGCCTTCGCGCCGATGCAGTGATGGCCGACCTCGGTGTGGATCCGGTAAGCAAAGTCGACCGGAGTCGAGTCGGCGGGCAGGTTGATCACGTCACCACGGGGCGTGAAGACGTAGACCTCGTCCTCGAAGAGGTCGACCTTGACCGTGTTGAGGAACGACTCGGCATCCCCCACCTCGTTCTGCCACTCGAGCAGGCTGCGCAGCCACGACAGCTTCTGGTCGAAGCTCGCGTCCTTGCCGCCTTCCTTGTACGTCCAGTGCGCCGCGACGCCGAACTCGGCGACGCGATGCATGTCGTGCGTCCGGATCTGGATCTCGATCGGCTCGCCGGTGTGCGTGATTACGGTCGTGTGCAGCGACTGGTAGCCGTTCGACTTGGGCATCGCCACGTAATCCTTGAAACGGCCGGGCATCGGCTTCCACAAGGAGTGAACGACGCCGAGCACCCCGTAGCAGTCGCGCACGCTGTCGACCAGGACCCGGATCGCGGACAGGTCGTAGATCTCGGAGAAGTCCTTGGCCTCGCGGGTCATCTTCTGCCACACGGAGTAGATGTGCTTGGGCCGGCCGGTGATGTCGGCCTGGATGCCGACCTTCTCGAGCTCCCGGGCGAGGATCTCGCGCAGGTCGGAGACCAGGGCCTCGCGGTCGGCCCGCTTGCGGGCGATGCGGCCGACGACGTCCTCGAAGGCGTCAGGCTCGAGGTTGCGGAACGCCAGGTCCTCGAGCTCCCACTTGATCTGGCCGATGCCGAGGCGGTGGGCCAGCGGGGCGTAGATGTCGAGGGTCTCGCGAGAGATCTTGCGGCGCTTGGCCTCGGCCAGCGGCTCCAGGGTGCGCATGTTGTGGAGGCGGTCGGCGAGCTTGATGAGGACGACCCGCAGGTCCTCCGCCATCGCGACCATCATCTTGCGGATGTTCTCAGCCTGCTGCTGCTGGTCGGTGCGCAGGGAGATCCGGCCCAGCTTGGTCACCCCGTCGACCAGGCGGGCCACCTCGGGCCCGAACTCTCGCCTGACTTCCTCGGCGGTCAGGTTGGTGTCCTCGACCGTGTCGTGGAGGAGGGCGGCGGCGATCGTCTCGGCGTCGAGCTCCAGGTCGGCGAGGATGGCGGCCACCTCCAGGGGGTGGTTGACGTAGTCCTCGCCAGAGAGCCGTCGCTGGCCGTTGTGGGCGGTCGCGGCCCTCTCGTACGCCTTGCGGACCATCTGCTGGTCTTTCGGGTCGAGGTGGTCGGCGATCCTCAGCAGCTCGGAAACGGTCAATTTGTGCCTGGCATGAAGTTTAAGTTCGGTATCTAGCTTCCCCTTACGGGCACGAACCTAGACTTACCAGCCGCCCAGAGTGTTCCTGATGAACTCGGAAAAGGCGGTTCTGCGCTTCCGCATCACCTCGGCGGTGGCCGCTGGAGGCCTGCTCCTGCTCGGGGCGACCCTCAACTGCAGCGGCCGCACGGGCTGGACGCTGGTCCTGGCGGCCATCACCGGCCTGGCCGCGGCGGTGACCGGCGCCTTCCACCGGGCCTGGCGACTTTCGATCCCTCTTGGCGGGCTGGCGGTGGTCGTCACCCTCCTGGTCGGGCAGCTCAACCCGGACCGGGGCGTGGTGGTGCTCCAGTTGCTGGGTCTCATCTGCCTGGGCGTGGGCGCCGGGATAGGCGGGGTCGCCTATCGGGTCTTCGCGGACACGATCGACCGCCAGACCCGCGATCTGGAGCAGAAGCAGCGCGCCTTCCTCGCAGCGACGTCGGACGCGGACCACGCGGCGCAGCCGGCCGACCTGGCGGCCCTGACGACGGGCATCGCGGCGCAGGTCGGCGCCGACCTCGCCTGCTGCTACCTCGCGTCGCCGGACTACCGGCAGTTCGTGCCGCAGCTGCCGGGGGTCGGGCTTGACGGCCTGCATGCCCAGGCGGTCGACCGGCTCACCGACGGCGCCGGGCCGCTCCTGGCCGCCGTCCAGTCCGGTCAGACTTTCGTCACGGAGGACGCCGCGGCTTTGAATGAGCTGTTCAGCTACCTGCCTGACGGCCTTCAGGTCCACCACGCGCTCGTCCTACCCATGCCGATCGGCGAGCGTATCGGGGGCTTCATCTTGCTCGGCACCCGCGCCGGCACCTTCGGCGACGACGACCGACGACTGGCGACGACTCTCACCCTGCGGGCGGCGGCACAGATTGCCAGCGCGCACGCGGTCGCACTGTCGCGTAAGGAGTCGGCCCGCTACTCGCTGATCAACGACCTCGTCAAGGAAGCCTCGGGAAAGACGATGGACGAGGCCCTCGCGCTCGTGCTCGATCGGGGCAAGGAGGTGATCGCGTATGACGCGGGTCGGGCGATGCTCTTCGACGCAGACACCCCCGTCGAAGAGGCCCTGGCGCAGGTCCGCGACGGCGAGACGATCCTGCGCAACGCCGTCACCGAGGACCAGCAGACGTTCAGCGGCCTGAGGCTCCAAGAGCACGCGGTGACCGTGAATGAGGCGCTGATCCCGATCCGCGGCAAGACCGGCGTCATCGGCGCGCTGTGCCTCGGCCGGCGCGGCACCTCCAGCTTCACGCGGCAGGACATCGCCGCCCTCGACGAGCTGGGATCCATGGCCGGTGTCGCCGTCGAGAACTCACGCGTTCTGCAGGTCGTCGCCGGCCAGGCCTCGCGGCTGGACACGGACCTCGATGCCCTCGGCGAGGTCTCGGCAGCGCTGACCACCGTCACCCAGGGATCGCGCGTCGTCGAGAAGAAGACGCTCGAGACGGCGATCCGGGTTGTTGACGGCGCCGCAGGGCTGCTGACCCGGTCCAACGTGGACGGCGACCAGGTCGTCATCATGTCGGTCGGGTTCTCAGCGGAGCTGGAGGGCTCGGAGTTTCGCAACGGGCAGGGCATCGTCGGCGCCACCATGCTCAGCCGCCTGGCGACCGCCGTCTCGGACCTGACATCGGAGCCTGAGCTGCGCTCCGCGGGGGACCGTGTCGGGGCCGGGATGGAGGCCGCCATCTGCATGCCGATGCTCGAGGAAGGCGGACTCTGGGGCACGCTGACGGTCTTCGACACCAAGAAGCGGGAGTGGACTGACGACGACCACCGGGTGCTTTCCACCCTGGGCAACCAGGGCGTCGTCGCCGCGCGCAACGCGGAGCTGTACGAGAAGCACGAGCGGAGCATCTGGGAGCTGCGCAACCTGCAGGAGGCTCTGCAGGCCGCGACCTCGACCCTCGACCTCAACCAGGTCCTGCAGCAGGTGCTCGCCGGCGCGGCCAAGGCCTCCTCGGCCCAGATCGGCTGTCTCGCGCTCGAGGAGACCGGCAAGCTCGTTCTGAAGAGCGGATTCGGGACCGACCACAGCACCGCACAGAAGCTGGCCCTCGACCTCGGTGGCGACATCTGTCTGCGGGTCATGGAGTCGGGTCAACCCGTCATGGAGGCCATGGAGCACGACGCCGAGGCTGACAGCCCGCTCAACCCGCGGGCGGTGCTGTGCGTGCCGATCACGCTGCGCGGCAAACCGCTCGGGGTCGTCTTCCTCGCGAACTATCAGCTGGGCCACGCATTCACGGCCGACCACCGCAACCTGATCACCGAGCTCGCCGCCCAGGCCGCTGTTGCCATCGACAACGCGCGGCTGTTCAAGGATCGCGAAGAGGTCATCCTCGCCTCACTCGAGGCGCTGGCCAACGCGGTGGACGCGCGGGACCCCTACACCGCGGGCCACTCCGAACGCGTGACCCAGTACGCGCTGATGATCGCCCGCCAGATGCATTACGCGCCCAAGGACCAGGGCGCCTGGGTCCGCCTGGAGCGCGGCGCGCGCCTCCACGACATCGGCAAGCTCGGCGTTCCCGACGCGGTGCTGCAGAAGACCGGCAAGCTCACCCTGGCCGAGTTCGAGAGCATGAAGAGTCACACCGTCGTCGGGTTCAACATCCTGAGCGGGTTGCGGATGCTCACCGACGAGCTGGTCATCGTCCGCTCCCACCACGAGCGGTACGACGGCAAGGGTTACCCGGACCGCAAGAAGGGCGACGAGCTGCCGATGTTCGCGTGGATCGTCACCGCGGCCGACGCGATCGACGCGATGACATCGGACCGCCCCTATCGCAAGGGCATGGCGCTGAGCGACGCGGTCGAGCAGATCCGCACCGGCGCGGGGACTCATTTCCACCCGGACGTGGCGGAGGCGGTGCTCGATGCGGCCGGTAGTGACGCGCTGAAGCTGATCCCGCAAGAGTCTCTGCACCCGGATGCGCCGAAGATCGGGGCGTTCGAAAACCCGGTCGCCTGATCACGTGATAGTCCGGACCATCTCCCCTTTCCGGCATCCCAACGTGTCGTTAGTCCGGACTATCGACGCTCAGTAGGCCTTGGCCAGGGCCACCCGAAACCTGGCCGGCTGCCCGCAGACGAAGCACTTGCCGGAAGGCGTGGTGTCGGCATCGATCGTGCGGATCGTCACGCCGCCGGCCTCGGCCTTGATGCGTGCCTCTTCTTCCCCATCTCCGCACCAGTCGACCCACACGAACCCGCCGCGCTCGCGGAAATGCGCCACGACCCCATCGAGCGTCGCCAGCTCGACCGTGTTGTCGCGCTGAAACTTCATGGCGCGCTCGAAGAGCTTCTTCTGGAATGCGTCGAGCTCGTCGCTCATTCGCTTCGCGATTCCCGTCACCGGGACGCTGACACGCTGCCGCGACAGACGGTCGACCATCTCGACCTGTCCTGCGTCCGCGTCGCGGCCGCCGACGTTCAAGCGGATGGGAACGCCCTTCAGTTCCCAGTGCGCGTACTTGTCGCCAGGCCGCTCGTCCCGCCAGTCGACGCGGTGGCGGATCCCGGCGGCCTTGAGCTCCGGCGCCCACGAGTTGATGAAACCTTCGACCCGGGCGCGGCTCTGGTCATCGCGAAAGATCGGAACCACCACGACCTGGATGGGCGCGACCCTGGGAGGCACGATCAGCCCCGAGTCGTCGCCGTGCGCCATCACGAGCGCGCCCACCAGCCGCGTGCTGATGCCCCACGACGTCGAGTGGCACAGCTCGCGCTCGTTCTCACGGTTCGAGAAAGAGATGTCATAGGCCCGAGCGAAGTTCTGGCCGAAGTAGTGAGAGGTGCCCATCTGCAGGGCGAGGCCGTCCCGCATCAGCCCTTCGACCGTCAGCGTGTAGACAGCGCCGGGGAAGGTCTCGGCGGGTGACTTCTTGCCCACCAGGACCGGCACCGCCAGCCAGTCCTCCGCGATCGAGCGGTAGTAGTCGAGGATCAGACCCGCCTCCTCCATCGCCTCCTGGCCGGAGGCGTGGAACGTATGGCCTTCCTGCCACCAGAACTCACGGCTGCGCAGAAACAGGCGCGAGCGCATCTCCCAGCGGACGACGCTGTTCCACTGGTTGGTCAGCTTGGGCAGGTCGCGGTGGCTCTGGATGTACCGCTTGATGAGCGAGCCGATGATCGTCTCCGATGTCGGCCGCACTGCGAGCGGCTCCTCGAGCTCCTCCATCGCCCCACCGGCCCGCGTGACCCAGGCGACCTCGGGCGCGAAGCCCTCGATGTGCTCGGCCTCCTTCATCAGGTACTCGCGCGGGATGAGCAGAGGGAAGGCCCAGTTCTCGTGGCCGCTCTCTTTGATCATGTCGTCGAAGGCGCGCATGATCGCCTCCCACATCGCCCACCCGTAAGGCCGGACGACCATCATGCCGCGGACGCCGGACCAGTCGGCCAGCTCGGCCTTGCGGACGACGTCCGTGTACCAGCGGTCGAAGTCGTCGGACATCTTCGTGACTTCTTTCACGAAGTCCTGCTGCTCCTCGGTTTCGTGTTTCATGCGCGCAAAGTCCTCTGACGCTGAATGCTAAGGGGGTCCTCCCCACCCGGCGGCTTCGCCGCCGACCTCCCCCGCAAGTGGGGAGGTGAAGCTAACGCGGAAGCGGAGTCTCGGCCGCGATCGCGTCGATCTCGGCCAGCAGAACTGAAAGCAGCTCTTCCTGGGGCACGGTGCGGTACAGCTTACCTTTCTTGAAAATCACGCCCTTGCCGCGGCCGCCGGTGACACCGATGTCCGCGTGGCGTGCTTCAGCCGGGCCGTTGACCACGCACCCCATCACGGCGACGGTGACCGGCACCTTGAGCCTGGCGATGTAAGACTCCACCGCCTTGACCGTGGGCACCATGTCGTACTCGAGCCGCCCACAGGTCGGGCACGCGATCAGGGTCGGGCTCTCGTTGCGGAAGGCGAGCGTCTTCAGGATCTCGTGCGCGACCCGCACCTCTTCGCGCGGATCGGAGGTCGCGAGCGAGACCCGGATCGTGTCGCCGATGCCTTCGCTAAGGAGGATGCCCAGGCCGACGGCGCTGCGGATGCTGCCCGCCTCGACAGGGCCCGATTCCGTGACCCCGAGGTGGATCGGGTAAGGCCGCGCGACGGCGAACTTGCGGTTGGCCAGGACGTTGGTCCACACGTCAGTCGCCTTCAGTGAGACCTTGATGTATCCCGGGCCGTAGTCCAGTTCCTCGAGGATCTTGCAGTGGCCGAGCGCGACTTCGACCATCCGCTCGGCGGTGCGCTCCCGGTCGTCGCGGTCGATCTGGTGCTGCTCGCGCAGGCTCTTGTGCACCTCCTCGGGCAGGGAGCCTGCGTTGACGCCGATCCGGAACGGGATCTGCCGCTCCTTGGCCGCGGTGACGACCTTGACCACCTTTTCGCGGTCGGGGATGTTGCCGGGGTTCAGGCGCAGGCAGTGGACGCCCGCCTCGATCGCCATCAAGGCCAGCGTGTGGTCGTAGTGAATGTCGGCGATCACCGGCAGCGGTGAGCCCTTGACGATGTCCTTCAAGGCCTCCGCCGCCTCGCGGTCGGGGACGGCGGGGCGCACGATCTCGCAGCCCGCCTCCTTCAGCTCCGCGATCTGGCGAAGGGTGGCCCGGACGTCGCGCGTGTCGGTCTTGGTCATCGTCTGCACGGCGATCGGCGCGGCGCCGCCGATGACCACGCCCCCGACGTTGACCGGGATCGCCTTGCGCCGCGTCGCGAGTGACACCGGTGGCACCTAGGGCTGCAGACCCGGGAACTGCCCGGTCGCGATGCGCTGGATGTCCAGGAAGCTGATCACGGCGGCGAGCCCGAGCAGCGCGACCAGGCCGATGCGCTGGAAGTTCAGCTCCGCGGTCCGATCGAAGGGCTTGCGCCGCAGGACCTCGATCAGGACAACCATCATGCGACCGCCGTCCAGGGCCAGGAAAGGCAGCAGGTTGGTGAAACCGAGCGCGACCGACAGCAGCGCCACAAAGAAGATGTAGGTGTCGAAGCCGAGGCCGACCGACTGCGCGGCGACGTCGGCGATCCCGATCGGGCCGGTGACCCCGTTCGGCCCCAACAATCCGCCCGGGACCTTTCCCGTGACCAGCTGGGACAGCCCCTGCACGATGTTCGTGATGGCGTCGAGGGGAAACCTGACGCCCGTGGCCACCGCCATCTGCGGCGTCAGGATCCCGCGGACCTGGATCCCGAGCTGATACTGGCAGCTCTTCCCCGACGCGTCACACACCCATTCCGGCGTGACGACGGAGGCGAAATGCGTGCCGTCCTTGTGAATGCCGGTGACCACGAGCGCGGCGCCCGGGGCGGCGTCCTCCGCCTGGCGGAGCTGGTCGGGCGCGGTCATCGGCGCCCCCTCCACCGACTGAAGGCTGTCGCCAACCCGAAATCCGGCCCGGCTGGCGGGTGAATCGGGGGCGATCGTCTGGACCTTGTTGGGCACGTCGTTCAGCTGCGTCAGCAGCGAGCCCGTGACCACGACGATGGCGACCAGGAAATTGGCCGCTGGACCGGCGGCCAGGATCAGCAGACGCTGCCAGGCCGCCTTCTCGTGGAAGCCATCCGGGTCGTCGAAGTCGCCCGCCTCCATGCCCCCCATCCGGACGTAGCCGAGAATCGGAAGGGCACGCAGGGCGTAGACGGTGCCGCCGCGCGTCGCCGACCACAGACGCATGCCGGCGCCGATCGAGAACTCGATCACCCGCACCCGGAAAAGCTTGGCGAGGGCGAAGTGACCCGCCTCGTGGGGCGCGATGAGCAAGAGGAACATTCCCGCGATGCCGACCACGTAGAGGAGGCCGTTCATGTGGCCCTCAGACTACCGGAGGAATCCTTGATCCACGCCCGGGTCCAGCGGTCGGCTTCGAGGATCTCCTCGAGGCTGTCCCCGCAGCCTGGGAAGGCGTCCAGAGCGCTCTGCACCGTCCGGATGATCCCGCTGAACGGGATCTCCCGGGCCAGGAAAGCCTTGACCGCCTCCTCGTTGGCGGCGTTCAGCACCGCGGGGTGGCCGCCTCCTCGGGCCGCGGCCTCGCGCGCCAGGCGGACGCTGGGAAAGCGGTCTTCGTCGAGCTCGTGGAACTCGAGGCCGTTCAGCTCCCTGATCGTCGTCGGAGGCACCGCGTCGGGAAGCCGGTCCGGATAGGCAAGCGCCACGGCGATCGGCAGCCGCATGTCAGGCCGTCCCAGCTGGGCTTTGAGCGAGCCGTCGACGAGCTCCACGAGAGAGTGAACGACGCTCTGGGGGTGGATGGATACGGTGACGGCGTCCAGGGCGATCCCGAAGAGATGGTGGGCCTCGATGATCTCGAGGCCTTTGTTCATCAGGGTCGCGGAGTCGACCGTCACTTTGGGGCCCATCGACCACTTCGGGTGGTCCAGCGCCTGCTCGACCGTGACCTGGTCGAGGTCAAGGTCGGGGTGCGCCCAGAACGGACCGCCGCTGGCGGTGAGAATGAGCCGCCGCACGTTCCGGCGTTCCTCGCCCCACAGGCACTGCCAGATCGCGCTGTGCTCGGAATCGATCGGTCGCAGACCCTTTGCGCCGGCGGCCTTCATGACCAGCGCGCCCGCCATCACGAGCACCTCCTTGGTCGCCAGCGCGACATCCTTGCCGGCCCGAAGAGCGGCCATCGTCGGCGGCAGCGCCCGCGCGCCCGGGATCGCCACCACCACCAGGTCGCATCGAGGATCCGTGACCATCGCCTCGACCCGGGCGTCGAACTCGGCGTCCCCCGCCTGCCCGTGGACCAGGTGGGGCGCCGTGCGGTTGGTCGAGCGCACGCCCTCGGTCAGCCCGAAGAGCTTGAAGCGGCCGGGGTTGCGGTCGATCACGTCGAGGGTCTGCCGGCCGATCGACCCGGTGGCGCCCAGGACCACGATGTTCAGAGGGCGGGTCATGTTCAGATGAGGTGGAAAACCGTCACATAGAAATAGACGAGGATCGGCGGGAAGAGGATCGAATCGATGCGGTCGAGCACACCGCCGTGCCCAGGGATCAGGTGCGAGGAGTCCTTGACCTCGGCGATTCGCTTCATCTGCGACTCGACCAGGTCCCCCACCTCGGCGCTCGTACCGACCAGGACGCCGAGCACCACGGCATGGATGGGGTTGATCCCGAGCACTCCCGACACGCCCAGGAGCATCACCAGCACGGCGCCGACGACGCCCGCGACCGCGCCTTCGACCGTCTTGCGGGGGCTGATCGAGGCAAAGAACGGGTGACGGCCGATCCGGCTGCCCACGAGGAGCGCGGCGGCGTCGCTGACCACGACCGCGAGGATCGTGAAGAGCGTCCACACCACGCCGTTGGGCTGCGACGTGTACAGCAGGAGGTAGTAGTTGAGCGGCATGCCGACGTACAGCGCACCGGCAAGGCCCATCGCCCAGCGGCTGAGGCCCTGGCGCCGGCCCGGCACGACGAGGAAGGCGCCCAGGCCTCCGACCAGGGCAAGCGAGAGCACCAGCGTGACCGGCACCTCCTTGAGCACCGTGCCGCTGAACGCAAAGAAGATGCCGAGCGGATAGAGAAGCCAGGCCGGGGCGCGCGAGCCCATGCCCTGGGAGAGCCCGCCGAACTCCCACAGGGCGAGCCCGCCGATGATCAGGACCAGCGCGTAGACGCCATACAGTCCGGCGAGGACGAGCCCGATGACGAAGGCGAGGATCACGAAGGCGCTGAGGATGCGCACCATCAGCGGGCTCGGCTTCCAGCTGCCCATCATCGAGAGGTTGCGGGTGGTCAACCGGTCGCCATTTCGGCTTCCGGCCGCGCTCCGAAACGGCGCACACGCGACGAGTACTCGGCCAGGGCCGCCTTCAGATCCTCGGGTCCGAAGTCGGGCCACAGCGTTTCGGTGACCACGATCTCCGCGTAGGCGCCCTGCCACAGCAGGAAGTTGCTGACCCGGTGCTCGCCCGCGGTGCGGATGATCAGGTCCGGGTCAGGCAGCTCGGCCTGATACATGCGGGCGGAGATGGCTGCCTCGTCGACGTCGCCCGGCGCGACTCCGTCGCGCACGACGCGGCGCACGGCGTCGACGATCTCGGCGCGGCCTCCGTAGTTGAGGCAGACGTTGAGCACGCCGTTCTTGTTCTTCTCCGTGCGCGACATGGCCTCGTCGATGCGCTCGCGCATGCGCGGCGACAGGTCTTCGCGACGGCCGCTGACGACGATCCGCACACCGCGGCGGTGCATCTCGTCGATCTCGCGCAGCATCGTCTCGTGGAACAGGCGCATCAACGCGCGGACCTCGGCTCGCGGCCGCGCCCAGTTCTCGGTCGAGAACGCGTAGATGGACAGGACGTGGACGCCCAGGTCCTCGCACGCCTGGAGGACGGGCTTGATCGCGCGCACGCCGGCGCGGTGGCCGAAGGTCGCCGGCCGGCCGCGGCGGCGAGCCCAGCGACCGTTGCCGTCCATGATGATCCCGACGTGGCGGGGAACGTGAGAGTCCACGGGTGAGAGAAGCGTACCGACCAGACCAAGAGCTGGCTTCCCCGGGTTGCCAGGGCGGCCGAG
>Ga0137375_10009198_pt1 | contig 11737 bp, 9 predicted proteins | sample SagtaG_24_FD_104936 | JGI IMG/M metagenome (GOLD analysis project Ga0137375, IMG submission 104936) | Vadose zone soil microbial communities from Sagehorn Ranch, Mendocino, California, USA - Sage1_R_113_16 metaG | ecosystem: Environmental > Terrestrial > Soil > Vadose zone | place: USA... | reverse complement strand
GGGGTACAACGCGACGCGATGGTTCCGGAGCGTGAGCTCTCCGAGCCGGATCGTGTCCACGACGGCCGTCGACGCGGCAGGCGCGATTGCCGCCCCGGGTGCCGGGACGGGATCGATCCCGACGGTCCGGGCCCAGTCCCGGTCGAGCCCGGTGCGGGAAAGGCCGGTGTCGAGCATCAGCCAGACGGAGTCGCCGTTGATCAGCGCGGGCACGTAGATCGCGCCCCCGTACGCGTCGAACGGGATCACCGTGACCGGCAAGAGCGGTGCGGGTGTCGGACCGTGCCAGCAGGCCAGCGACAGACACGCGGCGAGCGCCGCCGACCGGGAGGGGGCCGCGGTCCTCAACTCCATTTCCTCCGGCGCGCTTCGGCCACGACCAGCGCGGCCGCCCCGTCGATGCCCAGCTTCTCCGTGTTCACGACCAGGTCGTAGTTCACCACGTCTTGGCGATGTCGCCCGTAGTAGGTCCTCACGTATTGGTCGCGCTGCCGGTCCGTTTCGTCCACCACCTTGTCCACCTCCGCGGGGTTCACCCCCAGGCGCTCGACCGCGAGGTTCAGGCGCCACGGCTTCGCGGCGACGACGTAGACGTGCAGCGCATCGGGTCGTTGCGCGAGCACCGCCTGGGCGCCCCGGCCCACCAGGACGATCCGGCCGTGCGCCGCCGCCTCGGCGATCACGCGCTCGGTCAGCCGGACGATCGCCGCTTCGTCCGGCTCCACGCGCGGGACGCCGGCCGTCGCGATGAACAGCTCAGGGGACCCCGCCGCGAGCGTGCGCGCGAGGCGCTCCAGCAATCCCGGCGCCCGCTCGTCGCGCTGGGCCACCGCGGCGGGGGCGAGGTCCGCCCGCCGCGCGACTTCGTCCACGAATTCGTTGTCGATCACGTCCCACCGGAGCTCTGCCGCCACGAGGCGCGCGACCTCCGAGCCGCCGGAGGCATACTGCCGAGTGATCGTGATGACCGGCGGCGCCATCTCAGGGCTTCAGGTTCTTGCGCAGCTCGCTGATGTTGAGCAGCGGCAACCCGCCCTCGGTCGGCACGAAGATGATCAGGTTGTTCGAGCTCTTCATGTCGTGCAGCACCTCGATCCACTGCTTGGTGAGCGCTTCGGGGGACAGGGTCTGGTTGAGGAGCCGCTGCTGCTCGGTCTGGAGACGGGCGACTTCGACGCGGTGGCGTTCCGTCTCGATCTGCTGCTCCTGGGCGATCTTGTTGTTGATCGCCTGTACGACCTGGGCGGGTGGCTGGAGGTCGCGCAGGAAGAACGCGGTGACGCTGGCGATCCGGAACTTGCCGCCGCCCGCCCGCGGGGTAGTCACGAGCGCGGAGTCCACCAGGGCTTCCATGGTGTTCGCGATCTGGGTGCGCTTCGAGATGTCGTTGATCGAGAACTGCACGATCCCGTCGCGCACCCCCTTGCGAATGGCGTTGAGCACGGCGCCGCGGATCTGGTTTTCATCGCCGATCTCGGTGAAGATCCGGGGCGCCTGCAGCGGATCGATCTGCCAGCGGATCGACACCTCGACATGCATCCCCATCTGCTCGCTCGAAAGCGCCTCGATGGCCTCGGTCTGCTCGCCACGCGGGGGCCACTGCTCTTCACGGGTCGAGTAGCGCTCGATCGAGGACCACGGCGGCACGAGGCGGATACCGGCGAGCAGTGGTCCCGGGTCGACGTAACCGAAGGCGTGGCGCACCCCGACTTCGCCCGGGTCGATCACGACCATCGCCGACCCGGTTGCGAACAGGACGGCGAGGATGCCGACCGCGTAGCCGGCGAAGCGCAGCAAGTTGGAGATGGGACCGGGGCGCTGGGCGCGCACCGTGGCCGCAGCCAGGAGCAGCGAAAACGCGATGACGAGCAGGACGGCGCCGCCGACGAGCTTGCCCATGGGGACTCCGGAAGGGAGACCGGAAGAAGATACGGCCAAAGTCGTCAGGCTGACTACTGAAACAAATTCGGCCCTCCCCCTCCTCCCGTCTTGCCGAACCCCGGCCCCTTCGGCTCCGCTCGCGCGCGCACGTAGCCGAGCTCCTCGTTGCGCGAGATCCGCTTCTCGGCCACCAGCCCCTCGAGCACCAGCTCGCACGCCGCGACCATGGTGCCCGGGTCCTTCTTGGCGGCGAGGCCCACCTGGTCCACCAGGTCGAGCAGGCCGGGTACGACGCTGAAGCCCTTGAGGCAGCTCTCCGACCGCTCGTCCATGGAGATCTTGAGCGCCCCGCCCTCGTCGAACCAGTGGACGATGTCGTCCACGTTGGCGCCGCCCACCCGGGACTCGAACGTCTTGCCGGCGGCGCGTCGGATCAGGTCCTTGGCGATCGATTCGGGGCCCTGCAGCTCGCCCTCGTACTCGAGCTCGAGCTTGCCCGTGATCGCGGGCAGCGCGGCGTAGATGTCCGAGATGCGGGGGACCACCGTCTTTTCCTTGGTGGCGACGGTGCGACGCTCGGCGTTGGACACCACGTTCTCCAATACGCTTATCGGGAGCCGCTGCGAAACGCCGGAGCGGCGGTCCACTCGCTTGTCCTCACGCGCCTCGAAGGCGATCCGCTCGATCAGCTCCGCTACGAAGTCGGGCAACTTGAGCGGCCGCCCGGTGCGCTCGAGCCAGGCTTCCTGGCGCGTGATCGCCGCGCCCAGCTCCACCGTGTAGGGGTAATGGGTCCCAATCTCCGATCCGATGCGGTCCTTGAGCGGCGTGATGATCTTGCCGCGGGCCGTATAGTCCTCGGGGTTGGCCGTGAACACCAGCGCCACGTCCAGGTTCAGTCGGACCGGGTAGCCTTTGACCTGGACGTCCCCCTCCTGCATGATGTTGAACAGGCCCACCTGGATCTTCCCGGCGAGGTCGGGCAGCTCGTTGATCGCGAAGATGCCGCGGTTGGCCCGGGGCAGGAGCCCGAAGTGCATCGTCAACTCGTCGGACAGCAGATGACCGCCGCGCGCCGCCTTGATGGGGTCCACGTCGCCGATGATGTCGGCGATGGTGACGTCGGGCGTTGCGAGCTTCTCCACAAAGCGCGACTCGCGCGGCAGCCAGGCGATCGGCGTCCGGGCGCCCTGCTCGGTCACGAGCTCGCGCCCGAACTTCGAGATCGGGGCGAACGGGTTGTCGTTCACTTCGCTCCCCGCGAGAATCGGAATCTCTTCGTCGAGCAGCGTGACGAGCTGGCGCAGGATGCGGCTCTTGGCCTGCCCTCGCAGGCCCAACAGGATGAAGTTGTGGCGGGACAGGACGGCGTTCACGAGCTGCGGGATGACGGAGTCCTCGTAGCCCACGATCCCCGGGAACAGCCGCGAGCCGTTCTCGAGCAGGCAGATCAGATTCTCGCGCAGCTCGTCCTTGACGGTGCGCTGGATCCGGGCGGGACTCGCCCACTCGGTCTGTTTCAGCTCGCCTAGCGTGGTCGCCTTGGTCATAGGGCGATAGTTAATCGTCCCCCTCCCGCGGTGTAAAGAGTCGCAGCGCCGCGGCGCCCCACGCGGGAAGCTCGATCGTGGCGTGACCGTCCGGTGCGACCGGGACGCGGTCTCCGTTCATCTCGACGAAGTTCGTGCGACGGGCGCCGCGGAAGCCGTACGCCCCCGGCCAGACGGCGACGGCGCGCGCCATACCAGCCACGTCGACGAGCTTGACCACCGCGCCCGCGCGGTCGTCCGCCGGCTTCGCGCCCACGACCGCGACGCCGTGATCCGCGATGAACAACCCTGAGTCCTTGCGGGGGAGCGGGCCCGAGCCGGTGCTTGCGTACGGGGCGCTCACGTACAGAGGGTCGCACGCGGCCCAGCCGCGCCGGGCCGGCTCGGCGCGGTCGCTCCCCCGCGGCAGCGCCGAGATGCGGTAGCGGAACGAGAGCTCCCCTCCCTGGCGGGCCGCGAAGTTCGTGGGCCAGTAGTTGTGCAGGACGTATGCGAACAGCGTGCCGTCGGGCTCGATCTTTCGGCGCCACTGGCCCCGGAAGATGTCGTTCAGCGTGAAGAGCGGCGTGTCGGGTCCGCTCCAGAGGATTCCGCCCGCCGCGTCGTGGAGCCACACCCAGTGGGCGTGGCAGTACCAGTCCCGGCAGCTGCCGGGTTGCTGGTCGCGCTCCACCGTCATCCGCCCGAGGGGCACCTCGACCTCGACCGTGGGCTTCGTGAGCGCGAACGGGAACGCGACGTACAGCGCTTCCTTGTCGAGCGTGGCGGGCTTGGTGATCCGGTTCGCGATGTCCAACCACGGCAGCTCGTCGTACAGCGTCACGACCGTGGTGACGCTGGTGCACCCCTGGAGCGTGCGCTCGACAACGAGCCGGGTGCCGATGCCCGGGAGCCGCTCGCGGCGCGCCGACACGAGCACCGCCTGGCTCACCGTCAGGTCGGGAACGGCGCGCAGCTCGTCGCGCGCCCGACTCGTCCAGAGGGCGCTGTGCGCGCCGCCCTGCACGTACAGGAGCTGGTTCAGCCCTCCCCCCGGCCACCCGGCTGGCCGGACGCGCTCCGCGCCGTCGCCGGTCGTCAGCGAGCGGATCGCGCCGCTGGCGGGATCGAGCACGACGTGGAAGCTGCCGGCCTGCGCCTCGAGCGCCGCGCCGTCCTCCCGGGGCGGGTTCGCCGCGCGCTCACCTTCCGCGAGCGCCAGGTAGCCCAGCGCGGGGACGTCCCGCGCCACGACCAGCGCCGAGCCGTCGGGGAGATCCACGGCCGGCCACTCCCGGCCGTCGTGCGCCAGCCGCCGCGCCGCGCCGTTGGGCACGCGCACCACGTCGCTCCGCGCCCAGCTCGAGGCGTTGAACACGACACGGCCGGCACCCCCGCTCCCGCGGGTCGAGAGGCCGATCCGGAGGAGAGCGGCCGCGACCTGGGCGTCGGCCACGGCGGCGCCGCCGTCCAGGAACCGCCGCTTGTACTGCCACTGCGCGACGGTCTCCGCCCCGTCGGGGTCCGATCCGCTCGCCGACGAGCCCCAGGTGTGCTCGCCGAACAGCAGGAGATCGCGCCACATCCGCCGGCGCGCCGCGGCCCGTTGCTCGATCCGATCGGGCGCCCCGCCGTCGCGCGGCTCGGTCTTCTCGTCCCACAGCGCGAGCAGCTCCGCGGCCCGGGCGACCAGCTGGGCCGCGCGGTAGCGCCCGAGCTCCGCCGCGGTGGACGCGGCGCCGTCCTCGCGATAGCACCCGGTGTCGCCGCGTCGTATGGGCAGCTTCGTGCCCCAGCGCCGCTCGACTTCGCGGAAGAAGTCCTCCGGTCGGGCCGCTATGAGACGGGGGAAGGCGTACCGACGAGAAAACTCTTCTACGTTCGCGACCACCTGCTCGTCCAGGAGGCCGTTGTCGCCCGTGGCGCCGCACAGCAGCGCGACGTCGTAGGGATAGCCGGACGACAGGAACACCGGATGCGTGAGCAGCCAGTCGGAGAGGCGTCGGCCCATCTCGGCCGGACCCAAGTCGAACCCGAAGCGCGGGCCATCGGCGTACTGGTCGGCCCGCCAGTGCAGCACGCGGCTCCCGTCCGGCCCCTCCCACCAGTACAGCTGCGGATATGTGGTCCACTCGCTCCCCCCGAGCTGGGCGCGGGCGGCGTCGGCAGGCGAGAGCAGCGGAGCTGCCCGTTCCGGGTTGATGCCGCTCGCGAGATAACGCACGCCGCTCGCGGCGAGCAGGGTAGGGAAGGTGAGCGCTTGTCCCGGCACGTCGGTCAGCTGCGCCGCTTGATAGCCCAGGCCTTGCTCGCGTGCGAACAGACCCGCGGGCCAGAGGACACGCGCGAAGGTCTCGTGGTCGAGGATCCCCGTCAGCGGCTGTGCGAACACGGCGGAGACGCCGACCTTGCCGTCGCGGATGGCCCGCGCGAGCGCCTCACCGGCGGCGGGGGCGCGGGTCTCGAGATACGAGATCAGCTGGAGTGCGCACTCCGCGGTCCAGCGGAAGTCGGGATGCGCGGGCAGCCGGGCCAGCGCCGCATCCAGGTTCCGGCGGTGCACCTCGAGACATTCTTCCTGCAGCGCGGTGAGGCCGACGTCGGTGTGGCTCGAGGCGATCCAGTACAGCGTCCAGCGCCGCGGCGGAGCGAGCCGGACGCGCCGACGCCCGACGCGCTGCTTGCCCACCTCGACGTCAATCTCGAACTCGGCTCCGACCGCCCGCGACAGGGGTACCCAGAGCTCGCCTGCGAGGCCCGCGCCGGTCGGCAAGAGCCCCGCGGTCCCGACGAGCGTACCGCGGCGGTCGGTCACGCGGGCGCGCGCCGCGGGGGCGTCGAGGCCCGTCACGGCGACCCGCACGAGGTTGTTGCGGCCATCGGGCTGCTGGTACAGCGCCGTCGGCGTGGCGTCGATGACAATCGCGGGTGCGGCGCGCAGGGGGCGGTGCCGGCCGACCAGCGGCAGGCTGCCGAGCCACGCGACGAAGCTGCGGCGGTCGGTCATGTCGGCCTAATACACCCGGCCCCGCGCCGCGGCCTTGACTCCGGGGGGCCCGCCGCTAGGTTTTCCCCCGGCCGAACCCCGCACCGCTACTCTCTTCTCTAGAGGAGCCCGCATGAAGCGTCTCGCAATGGTCCTCGCCCTGGTGGCGATGGGCGCGTGTCAAAAGGCCGAGCAGAAGCAGACGACGCAGACTCCGGCCGACACGTCCAAGATGATGATGTCCGATACGTCCCACATGATGATGGCGGACACGTCCCACAAGATGATGGCCGATACGGCGAAGGCCGCTCCAGCCAAGCCCGCCGCCAAGCCCACCGCCAAGAAGAAGCGCCGGGCGTAAGCAGCATCAGGGCAGGACAGTGACGATGCCCGGGACTAGTGCCCGGGCTTTTCGTTTTCGAGGAACCAGGCGACCGTGCGCCCGATCGCCTCTCGGGCCTGAGTCGGCGGCTGCCAGCCGAGCTCGGCGCGGATGCGCTCGTCGATGTACGGATTCTCGCCCGACACGAAGGACACCGCCGCGCGCGCCAGTCGGCGGGCGGTGAACAGGCCGAGCACGAGGCGGGCGAGCGGCGTGGGAATCGGAATCGACCAGGAGCGTCGGCCGAGCGCAGCCGCAAACGCGGCGAAGAACTCGCGCTGCGACAGGGCGGGCGGCCCGTCGCTCGTCACGTTGTACGCGCGAAAGCCTTGACGCGGTGCGTCGAGCGCGGCGACGGCGGCGGCCGCCACGTTGCCCGCGTACACGCACGACAACCGGTTCGTGCCGGGACCGATCCGGGGCACGAACCGGAGCCGCGCCGCGCGGATCACGCGTGGCGTGAACAACCGGTCCCGCTCCCCATAGATGACGGTCGGGCGCAGCGCCGCGACGTCGAGGTCGCGCTGCGTCGCCGCTTCGCACACGACGTCCTCGGCCATTCGCTTGCTGCGGGCGTAGAAGTCGGGCGCCGCGATCGGCCGGAACGGGAAGTCTTCATCCCGCCGCTCGGGTGTCGAGGAATAGGCCGCCGAGCCGGCGTACACCGCCACGGACGAGATGTGGATCAGCCGCGCGCCCGCCGCCCGGGCGGCGGCGACGGCGTGTCGGGTCGCGTCGACGTTCACCGCGACGTACTGCTCCCAAGAGGCCCGGCGCTGCACGATGGCCGCGGCGTGCACGATGGCGCGGACGCCGCGTGCCGCAGCCCGCCACGCGGCCGGGTCGGTCACGTCGCCCGCGACCGCCTCCGCCCCGAGGTGCAGGACGGCGGCGCGACTCGCCGGCCGCACCAGCGCGCGCACCGGCTCGCCGCGCGCGGCGAGGGCCTCGACCACGTGACTGCCGACGAGGCCGCTCGCGCCCGTGACGAGCACGGTCATGCCGGCGCGGCGACCGGGAAGGCGAAGGGGAGGTCGACCACGCGCGCATCGCGGCCGGCCGCCCGCACCACCGAGCCGGGCTCCACCTCCCGCCGGATCAGCGCAAGGCCGATCCAGCGCCCCGCGCCGGCGACGCGGGTCTCGGGCACGAACGCGAGGCTCGTCACCCGGCCGACGTCGCGATCGACGTAGGTGACCACGCTCCAGCCGTCGGCGGGGGCGGCGGGCGGCTCCGGATCGAACAGCAAGCCGCGGACCTGGCGGTTCACGTGGCCGCGGAAGTGCAGCCGCGCGACCGTCTCCTGGCCGGTGTAGCAGCCCTTCGTATACGACACGCCGCCGATCTCGTCGAAGCGCGCTTCCTGGGGGATGGTCTTCTCGTCCACTTCGGCGCCGAGACGCGGCCAGCCAGCGAGGATCCGGCTCAGCTCGAGTGCGGCGGGGCCGGCCGCGACCGCGCCGGCCGCCTCCAAGCGGGCGGCGAGCAGGGCGCCCGCCGCCTCGGGGGTTGTCACCTGGACGACGAACGGCGCTGCCTCGGTGGCCCGCGCGGTCTCCACGCCGTCGGGCCCCGCGAGCACGCGGCCGGCGACGGGCGGCACCTCGAGGCCCGCCGCAACGGCCACCGCGAGCGCGCCCGGACCGGCCAGGCGGTAGACCGCCACATCGGCGGTGCGGTCGCTCACGCGGGCCAGGCGCGGGGGCACCGAGCGCGTGAAGATCGCGAGCGCACGCTCGCGCCCTCCCCCGTCCGCGGGCACGGTGTAGCTCATCGTGGCGCTCAGCCGAGCCGCCCAGCCGTCCACGACGATCATCCCCTTGGGCGTGAGCAGCGCGCCGTACACGAATGAGCCGTCGCCGGGAAGCTCGACGTCGTTCGTCAGCAGGCCCTGGAAGGACGTGACGGCCCCGGGGCCCGTGAGGGCCACCACCCCGGCCTCGACGCGCGACACGACCGCGCCGGTGTACAGCGCGGTGACGAGCGCCGAGGTGACCTCACCAGGCTCGACCCGCGCGACCTGCGGCTGCCCTTCCGTCATCCCTCAAGCATAATAGCCCGCGGCCCGGTACGACTCGTCGAGCAGCTCGACCGGATGACGCACCGCGGCGGGGACGCCCGCGGCGGCGAGCCCGGCTCCGAGCTGCATGAGACACCCCGGGTTGCCCGTCGCCACCACTTGCGGCCGGGCCTCGGCGAGGGAGGCGAGCTTGGGCGCGAGCACCGCGCGCGACATCGCGGGCTCCACCAGCGTGAACAGTCCCGCGCTGCCGCAGCATTGTGCGGCGTCGGGCATGGAGATCACGCGCAGCACCGGGATCGCGCCGAGCATCCGCTCCGGTGGCTCGGCGATCCGCTGGGCGTGCAGCAGGTGGCAGGGAGGATCGTACGCGACGGTCACATCGAGCGGCGCGCCGGGCCGGGGGCCGCGCTCGGCCAGCAGCTCACTCACGTCCCGCACCCGCGCGGTGAACCGCTCTCCATCCCTTGGGGCGTCGACCAGGTGGCCGTACTCCTTCAGCATCGCTCCGCACCCCGCGCTGTTGACGACGATGGGCGTATCGTCGTCGCCGAACGCGGCGACGTTCGTCCGGGCGAGCCGCCGCGCCTCGTCCCGCAGACCGGCGTGTGCGTGCAGCGCACCACAGCACACCTGCGCCGGGACTTCGCGCACCGTGTAGCCGTTCACCTGAAGCGTGCGGATGGTGGCGTCATGCACGTGGGAGAAGAGGCCGTCCATCACACAACCCCGAAAAAGCAGGACGGGGGAGGTTGGGGAGGTTGTGGAGGTTGGTGGAGGTTGGTGGCGGTTGGGGGAGGCGCCTCCACTTACCTTCACCGACCTCCACCGCCCTCCACCAACCTTCGGCGCCGTCGCCGCCAGCATCCCGAGGGCGAACCGGATGCGCCCCCATCCCGCGAGCCGGCGCGGTATCCCCGTCGCCCTCACAAGCCGCGCGACGGCGAACAGGACGCGCGACCCTTCCCCCACGCCGGTGAGCGCCCCGAGCGCCGCGCGCACCAGCGACGGCACGCCGCGGCGCGCCGTCAGCAGCGCGCGCGCCGCCTCGAGGCCGCGCCCGTAGCTCACCCCCGACGGGCAGACGGGCTCGCACCCGCGGCAGCCGAGACAGCGGTCGAGGTGCAAGGCGACGCCCGGATCGGCGGGAGCGAGCTCGCCCGCCTCGAGCGCGCGCATCAGCTCGATGCGGCCGCGCGGGCTGTCGGATTCGTCACCGGTAGCGAGGAAGGTGGGGCATGCCTGGAGACAGAAGCCGCAATGAACACAGGAGTCCAGCCCTTCGAAGCCACCCCGATCCGTCATTCCGTGCCTTCGACGGCCACCACGAACGCCTCGCCCGGATCGAACGTGCGTCGCAGCCCGGCGACGAGCGGGCCCACACCTTCGCGGTAGGCGCCGAAGTGACCGACGGCGGCGCGCACCGGCCACGGGGCGCGCTCGAGCGTGAGCGGTACTTCGAGCCCGGCCAATGTGCGGCGCAGCCGCCGCAGGCGGTCCACGGTGGTCTCGCCCCCCCAGCGGATCGCGCCGCTGCCGGGGCTGGCCGAGATCCACTCGTCCCCCACCTGATGCTGCAGCAGATCCATGAGCTCATCGCTCGAGTCGGGCAATCCGCCGACGCGGAACGTCACCGGTCGCGTGGCGAAGCTCTCCGCGGCGCGCATCCACAAGGCGTGCGCCTCGTCGGCGCGCAGCGCGCTGAAGCGTCCCCCGGTGACGGCGCGGAGCGCCGCTTCTTCGGCGGACACGAGGGCCGCCGACCCGGCGAAGCGGACCGCCAGCATCCAGCGCTCGCGCCGCGCGAGGGCGGGCGACATGAGCTCGTGCGCGGCCGGCTGCACGGACGCCGCGGCGATGTCCTCGGCCACCTGGGCCAGGTCCTCGCGCGACCCTTCGAGCACGAGCGTCTGGTCGGCGCGCGGGAGGGCGCGGAGCCGCAGGTGCACCAGCACGATCACGCCGAACGCCCCGAACCCACCCGCCGCGAGCTTCGTGAGATCGTAACCCGCGACGTTCTTCATCACGCGCCCGCCGCTCTGCACCAGGCGACCGTCGCCGGTCACGAAGGTGACGCCGAGCAGGTGGTCGCGCACCGCCCCGAACCCCTGCCGCAACGGGCCCGCCGTCGCCGTCGCGACCACCGAGCCGAGCGTGCGGCCGGCAAGGCCCGGCGGGTCGAGCGCGAGCCACGTGCCGCGGTCGGCGAGCTGCTGGCGCAGCAGGTCGCAGCCGATGCCCGCTTCGGCGGTCGCGGAGAGATCCTGCGGCTCGATCGCCGGGACCTTGTCGAGCCGGCGCGTGGTGAGCGCCAGGTCGGCGGGGGCGTCGGCCGGCAGCCACGTGCCCGCGCCTTCGATCCGGACGCGCCACCCCTCCTCGCGCGCGGTGCCGAGCAGCAGCCCGACGGCGTCGGGCGATCCGGGAGCGACGCGCGGCACGCCGTCGGGCGTCGCGGCCACGTCCACGGCGTCGTCGCCGAGCAGGGCGCGCACGCGGTCGACCAGGCTCATCGCACGCCGGCCTCCGTACTCCGCATTCCCCACTCCGCAGTCCGCACTCCAGACCATTCCCTGCACGCGTGCACCGGGACCACCTTCCCCGGGTTCACCCGCTCCAGGGGATCGAACACGCGCCGCACGGCCCGCATCGCGGCCAGCGCATCGCCGTCGAAGATCAGGGGCATATAACGCAACTTGTCCAGCCCCACGCCATGCTCGCCCGTGATCGTACCGCCGGCGGCGATACACACGGCCATGATCTCGCCGCTCGCCTGCTCCACACGCGCCCTGAGGCCCGGCACGCGCCCGTCGAACGAGATATTGGGATGGAGATTGCCGTCCCCCGCGTGGAATACGTTGCTGACGGTGAGCCCGTAGGCCGCGGCGATCCGCCCGATCGCCTCCACCACGTGGGGGAGGGCGGAGCGCGGGACCACG
>Ga0137375_10009196_pt1 | contig 11740 bp, 7 predicted proteins | sample SagtaG_24_FD_104936 | JGI IMG/M metagenome (GOLD analysis project Ga0137375, IMG submission 104936) | Vadose zone soil microbial communities from Sagehorn Ranch, Mendocino, California, USA - Sage1_R_113_16 metaG | ecosystem: Environmental > Terrestrial > Soil > Vadose zone | place: USA... | reverse complement strand
TCCCTCGATCGCCTGCGGCATGTTGGCGCCAGGCGGACGGAGCTCGATCACGACCGGCGTCCCCTCGGCCGGCTGCTCGCGCGTGCGCAGGAAAGCGCCGCCAATCCCGATGTCGTCGACCAGGCTGATGTGGCGCTCGGTCTGGTGCGGCACCCGCCAGTCGACCGGGATCTCGATCGGCAGCCGGCGATGGCGCCGCTTGCCGGCCGCCTGGTTCGATTCGCCGCGTGCCAGGCCGAGCAGGTGGTCGCGCCGCCCGGCCTCCGACGGAAGAAACTCGATGTAGAGGCCGGCGCGTACGTTCTCGTTGCGCCGCCCGCGCTGTCGCTCGACCACCATGCCGCGCAAGAGCAGGTGATCGCGTAGCTCCGACAGCCGGATATCGACGAGGACCTGCTCGCCGGGCTCGACGATCCGCCGGGTCGGTAGGAAGATCCCACCGTTGGCACGTTCGTTGAGATGGCGAGCCAGCAGGTCAGCGCCGCTGCGAAAGCGTGCGAGGAGCAGGCGCATCGGGGGGTGAATTCCTCTTATCAGAGGCAACCTTCCAACGCAACCGAACCTTTTTCACGCAGAGCGTTACGCGCCAGATTTGCGCGCAAGGCCCCGTCAGCGCGGCTGGTATCCCCCGCCGGGGGGATAGCCACCACCTCCTTGCTGAGGTCCGTAGCCTCCACCGTAGCCCTGCGGGTATCCCTGGGGCGGATATCCCTGGGGCGGATATCCGCCGCCCTGCGGATAACCCTGGCCCGGCGCCATCGGCGCCGGACGCACGGGCGCGCTCCAGCCGCTCAGCGAGCCGAGGCGGAAGAGCGAGAAGAACCCGATGCCGGCGAAGACGATCAGATTGGAGAGCTGGCCCGAGGTGACCGCCCACGGCTGCGACATGATGAGCTGGGAGATGAGCCCCTGCAGCGATTCGAGCGCCATGAAGCAGCCCAGCGCGGCCAGATATCCGTAGGCGAGTCGCGCCGCGCGCGTGTACTGCCGGTAGTTGGTGCGCGGCAGGAACACGACCCCCACCGCGAAGATCGGGATCACGCCGGCGATGATTCCGGCCAGCGCCTGCTTCAGCACCTGGGTCCCGGCCTTGGTTCCGCTGAGGAGGTAGTTGAGGAGCTGCGCCGCGCCACCGGCGGCGAACCCGACCCCGATGATGACCAGGAAGTAGAGAACGATCTTGAGGCCGATCTGGTCGTCGTCCTTGTTCGGGCTGTCGGCCCGGCGGGCGTCCCAGACCAGGAAGAAGTACGCGAACGCGAGAAAGGCCGGAGCGCCCAGGAAGAAGGACGAACCGGAGACATTCGCGAGCAGCTCGCTCAGGCCTGGCATATCTCTCACCCTCTCCCGTGGAAGTGATCAGCGATCGGGGCGCGCTCGACCGGACGCGCCGGGCCGCGTCATGTTACCGCAGCGGACCGGCCGAAAGCGGAGAGGCAGAAGCTTTTTCGCCGCCGAGGGCGGTCGCACGTGACCACGCGCGATGCGCCGGCCGCTCGCAGATCGTCGTACGCGGTCTGGCTGAAGACGGCGTGGACACCGACGCAGACCGCCGGCGGCGCGCCTGCCCGCTGGAGCTGGCGCAGGGTCTCGATCATCGTGCGCGCGGTCGCCACGATGTCGTCGACCAGGACCGGCGTGTGGCGCGCCCAGTCGATCGGCGCGCCGGTCCGCGCTCCCTGGTCGACCGTTTCGCCGCCGCCGTCCCCGCAGGAAGGCCGCTCGAGCCGCGGCTCGCGACCTACGCGGCTCGCGCCACCTCGGCAGCGACGCACGCGTCGCCGATCGCGCGGGGGGCGGCACCGCCGAGCGGTCGGCGCTGCCGCCGCACCCGGGCCGCGAAGCGCGCCGGCGCATCGATCCCGGCCATGCCCGGGAGGGTCGCGATGCGCCTCTGAATGTCCGCCATGGTCTCGTCGAGCGCGCCGCCCGGGAAGAGCGCGTCCACCATGCGGAAGACCTCGTCCCCGGTCTTCACGCCGGACCCGACCGGGTTCCAGGCGCGCTGGAAGAGAAACCGGGTCACGTGGCGCGCACCGCTCGAGCGGGCCAGGTGCTCTCGCGCACCCTTGAAGTACCAGGCGAAGTGGCGCCGCTCCTGCTTGGCGATGCGCCCGGCCAGCTCGCGCAGGACCGGGTTGGCGGTGGTCTGCTGAAGCCGTTCGTAGCCGCGCGAGGTCAGGAGCTCCTGGCTCGCCCCCCACGTCATGTAGAGCGCGAGGAAGGCATGCGGCGCCAGGCGGGAGAGGACGAGCTGGAACAGGTTCTCGAGCCGGGCCAGGAGCGATGCGTCCTCGCGCACGTGCGCGCCGCGGTCGGCCGCGGCTGGATGGCCGCATGCCTCGAGCAGGCGGGCCAGGGCCTCGGCGTGGAAGAACTCCTCGTAGTTCCAGGTGGTCATGAAGGCGAGGATGTCCGGATCGCGCGCCGCGTGCGTGTTCAAGATCTCCCTGAGGTAGAAGATCGTCTGCCCTTCCACGTCTGCGAAGTAGCGCAGCACGAAAGGCTCTTCATCGGAAAGTCCCGCTCTCCGCGCGGCATCCCAGTCGAGATCGCTGGTCTCGACCCGGCGCGAATGGCGGATGAACTTGTCTATCTCCATTTGAGAAACTCCATCGCAGGTCGCCGAAGCTACGCCTGCGGCGGGGAGCTGGATCGCCGGGCATCCATCTTGCGAACCGCGGCGGCCTGAGAGATCGTGCTCTTGATGCGAAGAGGAAATCCACGGGACGAGAACCGACGTAGCGTCCGTCCAGGGACCTCGCCGCATGGCCGCTCTGCTCCTCAGCATCACCCCGCCGCGCACGCCTGATCGCATGCCCCCGGATCGCTCAGCGGAGGCAGACCTCGTCGCCCGCATGGCCGCGGGCGATACCGGCGCGGCGCTCGAGGCGTTCTACCAGCGGTTCGCCGGGCTCGTCCTCGCGGTCGCCAACCGCATCCTGTCCAGCCGTGCCGAGGCGGAAGAGGTGCTGCAGGAGATCTTCTTCGAGCTCTGGCGGCGCGCGCCGCAGTACGACGTCACGCGCGCATCCGTCACCACGTGGGTGTTGACCATCGCGCGCAGCCGGGCGCTGGACGCGCGGCGCGCGCGCGCTCGGCGGCCGAGCGGGGTAGGGGACGAGACTGCGATCCCGCCGGCGCCGGCCGAGGAGCGCCCTGACGAGCGCGCGCTCGCCCAGCAGCGGAGCATGGCCGTGCAGCGGGCCATGGGCCGGCTCACGCCGGAGCAGCGCCAGGCGCTCGAGCTGGCCTACTTCGACGGGCTGTCACACACCGAGATCGCGGCGCGTCTGAATCTTCCGCTCGGAACCGTGAAGTCCCGCATCCTGTCGGCGATGAAGCTCCTGCGCGGCGGCCTGGCCGAGCTCCAGGGAGAGTTCTCATGAGCCCCGCGGCGCCGGAGCGTGTCGAGGAGCTGGCCGCGCTGTGCGCCGCAGGGGCGGCGTCGGCGACCGAGCGAGCGGAGCTGGAGTCGCTGGCCGCCCAGGATCCGCGCGTGAACCATCTGATACGCGGCTACGCCGACGCGGCCTCGTTGCTTGCGCTCGACCTCGTGCCGCTCATGCCGCCGGCCGGGGCGCTCGACGCGGTGAGGCAGCGGCTGGTGCCACGAGCCGGCGCGGGAGGCGGAGTGCTGCCGGGTGCGCCGGGTCGCAGGCCGGGGCCGGGGGCTGACGTCATCCCGATGGCCAGCCGGCGGCGCGGGCCGGCGATCACCGCGATGGTCTTCTTGCCGGTCGCGGCCGCGGCCGCCTTCGCATTCGTCTGGTGGCAGGAGCGCGGCAGGGGAGCGGAGCTCGGCGCCACGGTCGCCAGGCTGAGCGTCCAGCTCGACACCGAGCGCCGCGTGCGGACCCGGGCCGAGGAAGAAGCGGCCAGACTGCAGCGAGAGAAGGACGAGATCGCGGTGACCCTGCAGAAGGTCCAGACCCCCGCACTACGGCTCGCCACCGCCGGGGATCCGAAGGGCGTGGTCCTCAAGCTGCTCATCGATCCCCTGACCGGAAGCTTCTACGTGATGGCGTTCCAGCTGCCCGCGGCCGACCAGGACCATGACTACCAGCTCTGGTTCGTGGACAAGAAGAAGCCGACCGCGCCGGTCCCCTCTCTCGTGTTCGGGCCGGGTCCGACCGCGGCAGGCCCGCTCCAGGTCATCACCCGGCTGCCGCCCGGCGTCGATCCGGTCGGCGCCGCCATCTCCCTGGAGAAGAAGGGCGGCTCGACCACCGGCAAGCCGGATAAGGTGCTCGGCGGTGGAGCGTTCCTGTAGGCAGAACGGGTAGACTGCCGGCGCCCCCGTGAAGCTCGAACCGCTTCAGCCCGGCCGGCGCGTCCTGTGCGGCATCGCCGCCGTCTGCTTCTCCAACCTCCTCCTCGAGGTGGTGCTGACGCGGATCTTCTCCGCGACGATGTTCTACCACTTCACCTTCCTCGCGATCGCGCTGGCGCTGTTCGGGGTCGGGGCCAGCGGCGTCTACGTCTACATCAAGAGCGAGCGCTTCACCTCTGACCGCGCGGAAGACGACCTGGCCCGCCACGCGCGGCGCTTCGCCGGCACGACCGTGCTCGCGGTCGTCTACGTCCTGGCCAACCCGATCGACCTCGGGATCGGCACGGATTCGGTCAACCCGCTGACCCCCCACACGTTCCTCCAGCTCCTTCTCCTCGACGGGTTCGCCGCGCTGCCGTTCTTCTTCGCCGGCATGGTGGTGTCGCTGGCGATCCTCCACTTCCGCCAGCACATCGGCCGGGTCTACTTCTTCGACCTGGCCGGTGCCTCGCTCGCCGCGCTCACGGCCGGCGTCCTGCTCGGCCTCCTGGGCGGGCCCTCGGTCGTCCTCGCCATCGCCGTGCTCGCCCTGGCCGGGTCGGCGATGTTCCGCACGCCGCGCGGGGCGGGCTGGCTCCCTCTGGCGGGCGCCGCCTCGCTCCTCGCGCTCAACCTGGCCTGGCCGATCATCGGCGTGGCGTCGGTCAAGGGTGTCAAGACCGAGCGGACCGTCCTCGAGAAGTGGAACATCTTCTCCCGCATCACGGTCGAGCGCCTCGACAAGGGCGCGCTCGACATCAAGATCGACGCGAGCGCGTCGACCCGGGTGACGCGCACGCCGGAGCCCGGCTCGACCCGGTGGCAGAGCGAGGGCAGCGCGCTCGCCTACGCCCTGTTCGAGGGCAGTCCGGCCCGCGTGCTCATCATCGGCCCGGGCGGCGGCCCGGACGTCGCCAACGCGCTGGCCGCGGGCGCCGCGCAGGTCACCGGCGTGGAGATCAACCCGATCATCGCCCGCGACATCATGCTCGGTCGGTTCGAGGAGGCGAGCGGGTCGCTCTATCGCCAGCCGCGGGTGCGGATCGTGGTCGACGAGGGCCGGAGTTTCATCCGGCGGTCGGACGAGCGCTTCGACGTCATCCAGGCGACCCTGGTCGACACCTGGGCGGCCACCGCGTCCGGCGCGTTCGCGCTGACCGAGAACATGCTGTACACGCGCGAGGCGTTCGCCGACTACTACCGGCACCTGACCGAACGGGGCGTGCTGACGATGTCGCGCTGGTACCGGGGTCGCGATCCGGAGACCGCGCGCCTCCTGGTTTTGGCCGCGGCCGGGCTGGTCGAGATCGGAGTCGACCCGGCCCGGACTCGCCGCCACATCTTCCTGGCCCACCAGGGGAGCCTGGCGACGCTGGTGGCCAAGCGCACGCCGCTCACCGACGAGGAGGTCGCGCAGCTGCACCGGGCATGCAAGCGCGGCGGGCTCGAGGCCGTGGTGTCGCCCGACCGGAGCGGGGACTCGTTCCTCGAGAAGCTGGTCGCCGCCGGGCCGTACTCCGAGGTCGTGAGCCGCGACAAGCAGGACCTCTCCCCGCCGAGCGACGACCGCCCGTTCTTCTTCTACTTCATCAAGGCGGCCGGTCTCTTCGGTCAGCTCGGGAAGAAGGCGGACCTGATCAGCCCCGCGACCTGGATCCTCTTCGCCTGCGGCGCCGCGGTCGTGTCGCTGGCGCTGCTCTTCATCCTCATGCCCCTGATCGTGCACCGCCGCGACGTCCTGGCCGGCGGCGGTCGCCCGGCCATGGTCCGCCGCATGACCGCGCTCGCCTACTTTGCGCTCATCGGGCTCGGCTTCATCACGCTCGAGATCGCGCTCATGCAGAAGGTCGGATTCTTCCTCGGCCACCCGAGCTACGGGCTGGTGGTGGTGCTGTTCGCCATCCTCCTGGCCACCGGGATCGGCGCGCGGCTGTCGGCCCGCGTGCCGGACCGCCGACGTTCGATGGGCGCGCTGGCGGGAGGCGCCGGCGTCGCCTTGCTCGCCTTGCTCTACGCCGGGACCCTCGACCCGATGCTCCACGCCTGGGTGGCCTGGCCGCTCGGCGCGCGTATCGCGCTGGCCGTGGCCCTGGTGGGGGCGGCAGGCATGACCATGGGCCTTCTGTTGCCGCTCGGTGTGCGTCTGGTCGCGGACACCGATCCGGAGATCATCCCGTGGGGCTGGGGCGTGAACGGTGCGACCTCGGTCATCGGGACCGTGATGGCGACGGTGTTTGCCATTCACCTCGGCTTCAATGCCACGCTTCTCATCGGCGCCGCGCTCTACCTGGCGGCGGCGGCGACCGCCTATCTGCTCGGTCTGCTTGCGCGACGGCCGTCGCCTGCGCCGGTCGTGTGAAACTGGCAATCGCGCGTCGGCAAATTGAAGGTGGCAGTCGGCGAAAGATCGGCTAGCCTGCAAGGAATGGCCTGTCCGTCCATCGCCCGGCGTTCCCGGGACGCCCGGACCCTGGATGGAGATGGATGCACCGCTCGGCATCGGTAAGAACTTGGCGCGTCATCGTGCGCGCCGCTACGCTGGCGGCCATGCCGCGCGACCGGGCTCTGCTGTCGATCTGCGCGGCCGCGTTCGTGATGGCCGCCGGAGCCGCGCCGGCCGGTGCCGGCGTGGCGGCGCGGCGCTCTCACGTGGTGACCAGCGGCGACAGTCTGTGGAAGATCGCCCGCGCCTACCAGTGCGAGGTGGACGAGCTGCGGCGCGCCAATCGCCTCGACGGCAACGTCATCCACGCGGGCCAGCGACTCCGCATCCCGCCTTGCAGGCCGCGGACCGCGAGCGCGACGGTGACCGCGATCCGGGGCCGCGACCTGACCGCCGAGCGCATCCGGCGGGACGAGGCGGACGCGAGCCGCGATCGCTCCCGCACCGGCGAGGACCGGGTGAACGACGAGAGGGAGGAGGAGAGGGAGGCGCACGGAGCGGACGTCGGAGAGGAAGGGACGGCCGGGGAGAGGGCGGGGGAGAGAGCGATCGATACGGGTCGCCCGGCCGGGGACGCGAGCACCGAGACCGGGGTCGAAGAGGACCTCGTCCCGGTCGCGGTCCCGCTGACCGGACAGAGCTTCGGCCGGCCGCAGAACGGATACCTGGTCTCGGGCAGGCACATGCCGTCCAATCCGGCCGCCTACTACCTGCGCCGGCCCGAGCGCGCCTGGGGCGCGGACCACACGGTCGACCAGCTGGTGCGCGCGATCCACGCGGTGCGCCGCCGCTTTCCTCGCGTCCACCCGCTCGCGATCGGCGACCTGTCGACGCGGCACGGCGGCCGGCTCTCGATGCACGGTTCGCATCAGTCCGGGCGCGACGCCGACATCGGCTTCTACTTCCGCCAGCGGCCGCGCGACTATCCGAAGAGCTTCGTCGTCGCGACCGCTGACAATCTCGATTTCCCGGCCACCTGGGCGCTCATCAGCGCGCTGTGCAAGACCGCCGACTCTGTCCTCGGGGTCGAGCGCATCTACATGACCTATTCCACGCAGGCCCTGTTCTATCGACTGGCCCGCAAGCACCGGGTGCCCGCCGACCAGCTCGAGAAGTGGTTCCAGTACCCGCACGGCCGGCGCGCCGACCACGGCATCATCCGCCACGAGCCGGGGCACGAGGAACACATCCACGTCCGGTTCCGCTGCGCGCCGGCCGACCTGGAGTGTGAATAGGGCACTGGTCCCAACGCGCGCGCCTCGCGTAAGGTCGGCCCATGCGCATCGCGGCCGGCCGCACCGCCCACCCCATCGAGGTTGCCGTCGTCGTCCTGGCCGCGGTCGGGTGCGGGGAGCGCGCGGCCGCGACCGGATCGACCGGGCAGCGCCCGGCTGCGCCGGTCGCCAGCGAGCCGCCGCCCCTGCGACTGCCCGGCGACGTCCGGCCGCTGCGATACGCGGTCGACTTGACGATCGTGCCGAGCCGGCCCGTCTTCCAGGGACGGATCTCGATTGCCGCCGAGGCGAGCAAGCCGGTCCCGGTCGTCTGGCTGAACGCAACCGGGCTCGCCATCTCGCGAGCGACCTTGAACGGGCGGGGCGCGCACGTGGTCGCGGCGAAGAACGGCGACCTCATCGGTCTCACGACCGGCAGCCCGGTGCCGGCCGGACCGCTCGCGATCGACGTCGAATACGGGGGCGCGATCGATCGCGACAAGAGCCGCGGTATCTACGCCGAGAAGGAGGGGGAGGAGTGGTACGCGTACACCTTCTTCGAGTCGATCGACGCGCGGCGCGCCTTTCCCTGCTTCGACCAGCCTGACGCCAAGGTGCCCTGGCGTCTCACCTTCCATGTCGAGAAGGGGCACGTGGCGCTCGCCAACGCCCCGGTCGAGAGCGAGGCGGACGAGGCCGGCGGCATGAAGAAGGTCGCGATCGCCGAGACCCGGCCCCTGCCGTCCTACCTGGTCGCGTTCGTCGTGGGACCGTTCGATGTCGTCGAGGGCGGCGCGGCCGGACGGGCGGGCACGCCCCTCCGGTTCGTCGTCCCGAGGGGCCGGAGCGGTGAGCTCCGCTATGCGCGCGAGGTCACTCCGCGCGTGGTGGCCGCGCTCGAGGACTACTTCGACATGGACTATCCCTACGGCAAGCTCGACGTGGCCGTGGTGCCCCGCTACTGGGGCACGATGGAGCATCCCGGCATCGTCGCGATGGGCCAGCCCTTGACGCTCATCGAGCCGGGCGCGGAGACCCGCCAGCGCCGAGAGGCGTACACCGGCATCCTCGCCCACGAGCTGGCCCACTACTGGTTCGGCGACGTCGTGACGCCGGTCTGGTGGGACGACACCTGGCTCAACGAGGCGCTCGCCACCTGGATGGACGCGATCATCGCGGACCGGGCGGAGCCGGGCTGGAAGTTCCTGGACCACCTCCCGGACCGCGTGGGCGATGCGATGCAGGCCGACGAGAATCCATCGACCAAGGCGATCCGGCAGCCGGTCGAGACCAAGGAGGCGATCGAGTCGTCGTTCGACGCGTCGATCACCTACTACAAGGGCTCGACCGTGCTGCGCATGTTCGAGAGCTGGGTCGGGCCGGAGGCGTGGCGCACGTTCATCCGCGCCTACATCGCGCGCCACGCGTGGCGGAACGCGAGCTCGGGCGAATTCCTCGCGGCCATGCGCGACGAGCTCGGGGCCGAGGTGGCGGACGCGTTCAAGACCTTCCTCGATCAGCCGGGCGTCCCGCTCGTCGAGCATGAGCTGGCTTGCCGGGGCGATGCCCCCGCGGAGCTGACGCTGGCGCAGCGACGTGCGCTGCCGGCCGGAACGACCGAGAGCGCGCCCCGCACATGGCAGGTCCCGGTCTGCGTGCGATACGGCGTCGGCCGCGAGGCGCACCGGAGCTGCACGCTCCTCGCGTCGCCGGACGGGACCTTGCCGCTCGAGGGGGCGTGCCCGACCTGGCTGGTCATGAACGCGGGCGGCGTCGGATACTACCGCTCGCGCTACACGAGGGACGAGGTGACCGCGGTCCTGTCGCGTCGCTCGCCGGGCAGGCCGAGCATGGCCGAGCGCCGCGTGCTGATGTCGGACGTGGGCGCCGCGGTCGCGCGGGACGACCTGTCGATCGCCGACGCGATGGCGATGGTGCCCCTCGCGATCGCCGACCGGGACGAGCGGATCCAGCAGGCGGTCTGGTCGCTCATCGGCGCGCTCCGCGCGGACGCTCTCGACGACGACACCTACGTGCGCTTCCAGCGGTGGGTGCTGGCCTCGTGGGGTCCGACCGCGCGCAAGCTGGGCTGGCGGCGCCGGCCGGGCGACTCGGACGAGCGCCAGGCCCTGCGCGCGAGCGCGCTGTCCTGGGTCTCGTGGGCGGGCGACCGGCGACTCCGCGCCGAGGCGGGGCGGCTCGCGCGCGCATGGCTCGCGGATCCGTCGGCCATCGAGGACGACATCGCCGACGAAGTGCTGGCCGCCGCGGCGAGGGCAGGGGACGCGGCGCTGTTCGACGAGGTCCTCGCCGCCGCCCGTTCGGCGCCGGACCGCGTGAGGCAGCAGCGCCTGCTGTCGGCCCTGGGAGGGTTCGGCGATCCCACCCTCGTGGCGAGGGCGCTCGGCCTGGTGCTGGCCGGCGGGTTCGACCTGCGCGAGTCGCGCGCCATCCTGCTCGCCGCGGCCGGCGAGCGCGAGACTCGCGCCCAGGCCTGGAGCTTCATCCAGGAGCACGTCGACGCGCTGCTCGGCGGGATGCGCAGCGACGAGGCGAGCCGCTTCATCGGCCGGGTGGGCGGCCTGTTCTGCGACGACGGCAAGCGGCGCGAGGTGGCGGCGCTGTTCGAGCCGCCCGCCGCGACGATCGAGGGTGCCCGGTACGAGCTGGCCCAGGCGCTGGACGAGATCGACCGCTGCGTCAGGACCCAGGCCCGGATCGCTCCGAGCGCGGCCGCGTTCCTGGGGGCGCGAGTCGGAGGTGGATCGGGAGGGACAGCGCGACCGGCAGAACCCGGTCCGTCCCGGTGTCGCTGAGGTCGCGCACATGAACCTCGAGCGTGACGCGCGGAATGGCGGACGGGGGAACTCGAAGGTATCGTCTTCGAAGAGCGAGAGGGACGAGAGGGTGGACCAGTCGGCGGGGAACCGGTATGGGTGACCAGGACAACGGGCGTGAGCGCATGAGTGCAGCCAGCGCGGGCCGCGAGCTGGCCTGGAATGCTCCACTGTCAGGGCGCGTTACTCATACGTGGGAAGCTCCACGGCAAGCGCCGGAAACCGTGCTGCGGACGTGAACGCGCTCTTCTGCGGGCAGTGCGGCGCGAAGATCCCGCTCGACTCGATCTTCTGCCCGATGTGCGGTTTCAAGACCGTGATGCCGGGCGCGCAGACCGTGTTCCAGCTGCCGCCGGCCACGGACCCGTTGCACCCGTCGGAGCGGCCGACGTTGATCATTCCGAAGCACGGGCGCGCGGCCGTGGAGGAGGAGGCTGTGCCGGTCTCGGCGTCGGTCATCGCCGCCGAGGCGTCGGATGCGCCCCCGGGTGCGAGCGGGTCGGATCCGGCGGCGGTGCAGGGCCGGCCGGCCGAGCTTGACCAGCAGGCCGCGCGGCCGCCGCTTCCGGCGATCCAGCCGGCGTTGCAGGCATTCCCGTCGGTGCAGGCGGGGACACCGGCCGGGCCGGGCGAGCCGGCGCCGCCGCCGTTCCCGCCGATGCCGCCGCAGCCTGCGCCGCAGGCGTTCCCGCAGCCGGAGCCGCTCCGGCCGCCGGCTCAGATCGTCCAGCGTCAGCCCCCGCAACCGGCGGCGCAGCTCGAGCCGCAGGCGCCGTCGCCCACGGCCGGGCCGGCAGCGGCGCAGCGTCCGGTGCAGCCCGCCCAGCGTCCGGTGCAGCCCGCCCAGCGTCCGGTGCAGCCCGCCCAGCGTCCGGTGCAGCCCGCCCAGCGTCCCGTGCAATCAGCGGAGCCGGTCCAGCTGGCGCCGGCTCGG
>Ga0137375_10009193_pt1 | contig 11740 bp, 8 predicted proteins | sample SagtaG_24_FD_104936 | JGI IMG/M metagenome (GOLD analysis project Ga0137375, IMG submission 104936) | Vadose zone soil microbial communities from Sagehorn Ranch, Mendocino, California, USA - Sage1_R_113_16 metaG | ecosystem: Environmental > Terrestrial > Soil > Vadose zone | place: USA... | reverse complement strand
GTACTTCCGGGATCTGAAGAGCAGCTACGGCGGCATTCACGGCACACTGGCGCACATCGTGTGGGCCGAGCAGCTGTGGCTGCATCGCTGGTTGCAGAAACCAAATCCCGCGGTCGCGCAGGGCGCGGACCTGAAGTCGCTCGCCGAGGTGCGTGATCGGTGGGAGGCAGTCGAGGCAGAGCGGGGCAGGTTCGTGGCTGCGTTGAGCGAGAGTCGGCTGGATGAGACGCGGCTCGTCAAGCCATCCACCGGCGGGGAATACCTCCACACGTTCCGTCAGATGTTTCGTCACTTCATCAACCATTCATCGTATCATCGCGGCCAGATCGTGACGTTTTTGCGTCAGCTTGGAACGTCGCCGCCCAGCACCGATCTCATTCTCTACTACCGACGGAGGGGTTGACTCGGCACGGGAACCGGTTTTACTTACTGACCGTTCAGTTAGTAACTTCGGAGACCAAAGATGCCGCGTACCCTCGCCAAACCCCGCTGGCGCCGACGGAAAAACGCCAGGCCGGAAGAGATCATCAGCGCCGCGCTGGAGGTCTTTGCCGACCGCGGGTTTGCGGCCACCAAGCTCGAGGATGTCGCCCGCCGCGCCGGCGTCACGAAGGGCACGATCTACCTCTACTTCGAGAACAAGGAAGCGCTGTTCAAAGCGCTGGTCCGTCAGACGATCGTGCCGGTGATCGAGAAGGGCGAGGCGCTCGCGCAATCCTTCACCGGCAGTGCGCGCGATCTCTTCGAGCGGCTGGTACGCGAGTATTTCCGGCTGGTCGGCGAGACGCCACTCTCCGGTATCCCGCGTCTGATGATCGCGGAGGCCGGCAATTTTCCCGAGTTGGCCCGCTTCTATTACGAGGAAGTCGTGACGCGCGGCCATCGCTTGATGGGCAGCGTCCTCGAGCGCGGTATCAAGGCGGGCGAGTTCAGGCGACTGAATGTGCCTCTCGCGACGAAGCTCGCCATGGCGCCCCTGATGCACGCCGTCGTCGCGCGCAAAGCGTTCGCCGCTTGCATGCCCGAAGGTTTCGACGTCGCCGGTTATCTCGACACCCATATCGATCTCTATCTCCATGGCATCAGCAAGTCGTAGTCTCGTGATTGCGCTGGCATTCGCCGCAACTTCGCCGTTGCGGGCGCAGGCGCCGGCACCGCTCCGCCTCTCATTTGCCGACGCGGTCCGCCAGGCGACCGGTGCAACACAGGCGGCACCGCCGTCGGTCGTCATCGCTGGCTTGCGCACCGATGCCGCGTCAGCGCGCGTGCGCCAGACGCGTTCGGGGCTATTGCCGAGCCTCTCGCTCTCGGGCGGGTGGTTGAGCCGCACGTTCAATACGCAGGCGCAGGGCCTCACCTTCCCGGGCATCCCGAAAATCATCGGCCCCTTCGACGCCTATGACGGACGCGTGCGGGTCACGCAAACGCTGTTCGACTTCGCGAACATGGGGCGGGTGAGCGCCGCGAAGAGCCAGGCATCGGCGGCGGGAGCGGATCGCTCGGCGGTGCTCGAAGCGAGCGCGCAGAACGTGGCGCTGGCGTACGCCCGTGCGACCAGAGCGCAGGCGGTGCTCAACGCGCGCCAGGCGGACTCCGCCCTCGCCGCGGAGCTCGTGAACCTCGCGGTGGCGCAGCAGCAGGCGGGCGTGAGTGCGTCGATCGACGTCACGCGCGCCAGGACGCAGCTCGCGGAGGCGGCAGGGCGTCTGGTCGTCGCCTCCAATCAGCTCGATCGCGCCAAGATCGATCTCGCCCGCGCGTTGGGAGTCGATCCCGTCACGCCTGTCACGCTCACCGATACGCTGAACGCCCAGTTGGGTGCGGCCGACGTGCCGGCGGATCGCAGCGCGGCGGTGGCGCAGGGCGTCGCCGCACGGCCCGACCTCGCTGCCGAGCTCGCGCGTGGCGCGGCGGCCCGCACCTCGGCCTCGGCGATCTCGGCGGAGCGGCTGCCGCGGCTCGAGCTCGAGGCCGACTACGGATTGAGTGGCGTGGCATTGGCCACGTCGCTTCCCACGCGGCAGGTCGCCGTGCAGGTGACCCTCCCGATTCTCGACGGCTTCCGGCGCGAAGGCCGGTTGGCGGAACAGCAGGCGGTGGTGCGGGAATCGGACGTGCGGGCCCACGATCTGCGCGATCAGGTGAGCGCGGACGTGGACGGCGCCCTGCTCGATCTGCGGTCTGCGGTCGCGCAGCAGATGATCGCGACCGAGCGGCTGCAGCTCGCCGCCGAGGAAGTCTCCCAGGCCAGGGCCAGATTCAAGGCCGGCGTTGCCGGCAACATTGAAGTCATCAACGCCCAGGCTTCATTGCTGCGCGCGCGCGATGCCGACATCGACGCGCGGTTTGCGGCCGTATCGGCACGAATTGCGTTGGCCCGTTCGGTGGGCAGCGCGCGGACCCTGCATTAAGGAACAGGACAATGGCTACGACGATGGAACCAAAGACAGAGTCCCCGGCACGGCCCTCGCCCGCACCCCGGGCGGCTGCTCCAGCCAAAGCCAAGAGCTCGCGGCGGACGGTGTTCATGGTCATGGGCGCCGTCGTGCTGGCCCTGACGGTGTTCGGCGTGCGCAAATGGTGGTTTGGCCGCTCGCACGTCTCGACCGATAACGCGCAGGTGGACGGCCATATCGTGCCCGTGCTGGGGAAGGTCGGCGGCTACGTCGCCGAAGTGCGGATCGTCGAGAACCAGGCGGTGAAAGCGGGCGACACGCTGGTCGTGCTCGATGACCGCGACTTCCGCGCGCGGCTCGCGCAGACCGACGCCGATCTCGCCGCGCTGCTCGCGACGGTGAGCAGTCGCACGCGGGTGGGGCAGGCGGATGCCGCCGTCGCGCAGGCGCAGGCCAACGCGGTCAAAGCGACGGCGGATCTGGCGCGCATGGAGCCGCTCGCGGCCCAGAACGTCGTCAGCCAGCAGCAGCTCGATGCCGCCCGCGCCGCGGCGACGGCGGCGGCGGCGCAGCTCGCGTCCGCCCAGGCGGCGTTGGTGGGCGCCGATGCGCGCGTGGCAGCGGCCCGCGCCTCCCGCGACCAGGCGGCGCTGCAGCTCTCCTATACGCGGATCATCACGCCATCCGCCGGCGTCGTCTCGAAAAAGGCGGTGGAGCTGGGCCAGCTGGTCCAGCCCGGCCAGCCGCTGATGACCGTCGTCCCGCTCGAGGACGTGTGGGTCACGGCGAATCTCAAGGAAACCGAGACGGCCGACGTGACCCCCGGCGACTCCGCCGACATTACGGTGGATGCGTACAAGGGCGTGCATTTCCGCGGGCACGTCGAGAGCTTGTCGCCGGCCACGGGCGCGAAGTTCTCGTTGCTGCCGCCCGACAACGCCACGGGCAACTTCACCAAGGTTGTGCAGCGGATTCCCGTCCGCATTCATCTGGATGGGGCCGTCGATCCGGCGCATGTGCTGCGGCCGGGAATGAGCGTCGTCGCGACCATCAAGACGCACTAAGATGACGGCGATCGCGCTTCCGGCAGCGCCGGACAGATATCGCTTCAGGTACCTGATCGCGATCACGGTGTCGCTGGCGTCGGTGCTGGAGCTGCTCGATACCAGCATCGTGAACGTCGCGATTCCGCACATGATGGGGAATCTAGGCGCGACGCTCGATCAGATCGCCTGGGTCTCGACCGGCTACATCGTCGCGAACGTGATCGTCCTGCCGATCACCGGCTGGCTGTCGGCCTACTTCGGGCGCCGCCGGTATTTCGCGGGATCCATCGCGTTGTTCACGCTGGCGTCGTTCCTGTGCGGCAACGCGGGGTCCCTCGGCGCACTCATCTTCTGGCGCATCGTCCAGGGATTGGGCGGGGGAGCCCTGCTGTCGACGTCGCAGGCCATCCTCTACGAGGAGTTTCCGCGCGAGGAGTACGGCACGGCGATGGCGATCTTCGGCGTCGGCGTGATGGTGGGGCCCACGCTGGGACCGACGGTCGGCGGCTGGATCACCGACATGTACGGCTGGCCGTGGATCTTCTACATCAACATCCCGTTCGGCATGCTCGCGCTCGCGCTGACGATGTCGTTCATCAATGACTCGCAGCACCAGGAGCGCTCGTCGCGCGTGGACTTCATCGGCCTCGGCTTGCTGGCGGTCGGGATCGGTGCCCTGCAGACGATGCTGGAGCGCGGCGAGCGGCTCGACTGGTTCGCCTCGCCCTCGGTGCGGCTGCTCGCGATCACGAGCGCGTTTTCGCTGATCACGTTCATTTGGCACGAGCTCCGCACCGAACACCCGGTGGTGGATTTGCGCATTCTGAAGAGCCGGCAATTGGCGGTCGGCGTGGTCTTCGGACTTGTACTTGGCGTCTGCCTTTATGCCACAGTGTTCGTGCTGCCGGTCTACCTGCAGAACGTGCGGAATTTCACGGCGAATCAGACCGGGTTGGTGATCTTGCCCGGCGCCCTCGCCAGCGCGTTTACCATGGCGGTGATGGGCCGTACCACCGGGAAATTCGACGGACGCTTATCGATTGCGGCCGGGGTCGGGATCTTTGCGCTGTCGATGTGGAAGCATGCGCACTTCACGACGGAAAGCGGGATGTCCGACTTCTTCTGGCCGCTCATTTTCCGCGGCGTCGGCCTCGGCTTGATCTTCGTGCCGCTCACGAACCTCGCGCTCGCCGATCTCCCTATGTCGAAGATCCCGAACGGCACGGGGCTGTTCAATCTGATGCGGCAGCTGGGCGGCTCCGTCGGGATCGCGGTGTCGGCGACGCTGCTCCAGCGCTTCACGGCGATTCATCGCGCCGATCTCGCCGCCAATGTGACGCCGTACGCCGAAGCGACCCGCGAGCGCCTCGCGGCGATCACGCAGGCGCTCATCGGGCGCGGGGAGCTGCCCGCGCTCGCGCAGACCAAGGCGATTGGGTTCCTGAACGGAATCGTGACGCGGCAGGCGATGATGCTCTCGTTCGAGCAGCTGTTCCTGCTCTTTGGGTCGGCCTTCGTGCTATCGCTGCCGCTCCTGCTGCTGATGCACCGGAGCAAGAGCCTGCCCGGAGGCGGCGCCGCGGCTCACTGAGCTTCCGCCATCGCCGCGGTGACGAGGAGGGCGCGCACGATCCCGAGCGCGCCTTTGTCGTTTTCGTACCACTCGGTCGGCAGATGCGCGTCGCCCGCGCGCCCGCCCGCCCCCAACGCCACCGCGGGGACGCCGAGCGCGATCGGGACGTTGGCGTCGGTCGAGGCGCACGCGAGCTGGTGCTCGTGGCCCACGGCGCGTGTGGCGGCGACGGCCGCCTGCACCAGCGGATGCGTCCGAGGCGTGAGTCCCGAAGGCCGATCGCCGACGCGCCGGACGTCGATGGTGAGCGGCGCCGTACCGGGAACGCGGTGGCGATTCTCCTCCTCGAGCGCCTGCATGAGAATGCTCTGAACCGCTGCGTCGAGTTTCTCCAACGCGCGCGGATCTTCACTGCGCAGGTCTAGCTCGAACCAGGCGGTCTGCGGGATGGAGTTGAGACCGGTGCCGCCGCCCAGGCGCACCACTGAGTGCGCCGTCCGCGGTGCGCCGTGCGCCGGAATACTCGCAATCCGCTCGATAGCACGACCGACGGCGTTCGCGGGGTTGGCAACGCCAAAGGCGGCCCACGAGTGGCCGCCCGGACCGTGATAGGTGACGCGGTAGCGGCGCGCGCCCAGCGCGCGATGCACGATGCGCTCGATGCCGGCCCCGTCCAAGGCGATGAATGCATGCGGGCGGATTGCCGCGCTGTGTAACGATTTTTGTAGGGGCGCAGCATGCTGCGCCCCTACATCACACAGCAGATAACGGACACCACGCAGGTCACCGGAACCCTCTTCCCCCACGGTCGCGGCAAACAACACCGGTCGCCGGGTTTCCACCCGCGCCCGGACGAGCGCTTCGCCGATCGCGACGAGCGCCGCCAAGCCGCGGGCGTTGTCCGCGATGCCGGGGCCCTCGAGCCGCGGGCCGCGGCGGGCCACGGATACGTCCATTTCCGGGCCAAAAACGGTGTCCAAATGCGCGGATACGACGACACATGCGTCGTGTAGGGGCGCAGCATGCTGCGCCCCTACCTGACCGCCGTTTGAAACGTTCGCGTACCACCCCCGCACATTCCCGACATCATCGATGGTCACGTTCTCCAACCCGGCCTCGTCCAGCATTTCCGCGACGCGCGCGCCCCGCGCCGCTTCCGCGCCGGTTGGTGCGGGGATCGCGGATAGCAACGCCTGGCGACCAAGCGTGATTTCGTCGGAGCGCTCGATATGCGCGCGCGCAGCGCGCACGCGATCGTGGGACAGCAGCCCATCCAGGGGTCCCGACATGGTGTGCATAACTATGATGACGTTTGGCGCGCTTGCAACTTGACCTGGACTAGGGGGGGCGCGACACTAAACCTATGGAGGAGCGCCAGCTCATTTACGATTGGAATAGTGCCGGGGGACCGGACGGCGCCTTCGACTGGACCCGTGCCCGCGTCGATCTCAACGACGAGACGCTGCGCGACGGCCTGCAGTCGCCCTCCGTCACCGACCCGTCCCTCGACGTGAAAAAGCGGCTGCTCCACCTCATGGCGGACCTCGGGATCGTGGCCGCCGATATCGGATTGCCTGGCGCCGGTCCTCGCGTCGTGGACCAGGTGCGGGCGCTCGCCAAGGAGATCCGCGATCACAAGCTCCCGATCGCCCCGAATTGCGCGGCTCGCACGGTGATCGCCGATATCGAACCGATCGTCCGTGTCTCGGAAGAAGTCGGGATCAAGATCGAGGCCGCCACGTTCATCGGCTCCTCCCCGATCCGGCAGTATACGGAAGACTGGACGGTGGACCGCATCGTGGCGGCGACCACAGAGGCCGTGACGTACGCGGTCAAGCAGGGCCTTCCGGTCATGTATGTCACGGAAGACACGACGCGGGCCAGGCCTGAAACGATCAAGGCGCTGTATGGTGCGGCCATTGACTGCGGCGCAGGGCGAATCTGTCTCGCCGATACCGTTGGGTATGCCACGCCTGACGGCGTAAAGGCGTTGACTAAATTCGTCAAGCAGGAAATCGTCAAGCAGCACCCCGTAAAAATCGACTGGCACGGGCATCGCGATCGCGGGATGGGCCTCATCAACTGTCTCGCGGCCATCGAGGCGGGCGTGGACCGCGTGCATGCGACCGCACTCGGCGTGGGTGAGCGCGTGGGCAATGCCGAGATGGACCTGTTGATTGTGAATCTGAAGCTGTTGGGCGCACACCCGGCCGATATCCGGAAGCTGCCCGAGTACTGCCGCCTCGTCGCCGACGCGGTCGGTGTGCCGATCCCCGTGAACTACCCGGTCGTCGGAACGGACGCCTTCCGGACAGGCACCGGCGTCCACGCCGCGGCGATCATCAAGGCCAAAAAGAAAGGCCACAACTGGCTGGCCGATCGGGTGTATAGCTCGGTACCGGCGGAGGAGTTTGGTTTCGAGCAGCGCATCGAGATCTCGCCGGTGTCTGGTCTGTCGAACGTGAAGTACTGGCTGGAGCGTCACGGCTACGATCCCGACGACGACGCCGCGTGCCGAACCCTGTTCGATGCGGCCAAGCGCACGGATCGGGTCCTCTCAGATGAAGAGTGCCATCGGTTGTTGAGCGCATGAGCGTCCGCGACATCGAGAAGTCGTTTTTCGATCTTTACTGGCACATGGACCCGGTGGCCGCGACGCAAGCCGGCGTGCCAGGTCATGACGACCGCTACGGCCGCTTCAGCCCGGCTGCGCTAGCGCCCCATCTCGCCGCGCTCAAGTCGATTGCCTCCGCCTTGGAAGAAGCCAGCGCCGCCGATCTCGAGGAGGAGATCGATCGCACGGCGCTGCTCAATGAGATTCGCGTGTCGCTGCGCCGCTACGAGAAGCTCAAACCGCAGGCCAAAAACCCCGAGTTCTGGTTGTCGCACCTGCTCGGCGGGCTGCATCACCTCCTGCTCTCCGCCGATCGCACGCCGGCCGAGAAGGCAACTGCGGCGCTCGGGCGGCTCGAGGACATCCCCGCCTTCCTCGACGACGTCAGGGCATCGCTCGAGGAGCCGGTGCGTGTGTTTGTCGAGACCGCGGTGCGCATGACCGAGGGTGGCCGCTTGCTCGTCAAGGAGCTCGCCGCCGCGCTGGGCGCGCAGGCGCCGATGCACGCGAGCCGGCTCGCGGCCGCGGCGGAGCGGGCGAGCGAGGCGCTGCTCAAGTTCGAAGCAAATCTGGAGCGCTGGCTCGAGACGGGAACGGAGCACTTCGCGATCGGCGAAGATGCGTTCAACTTCCTGCTGCATTATCAGCACGCGCTGCGGGACACGGCGCCCGAGCTGTGGCGCTACGGGCTGCGGCTCAAGGAAGAGATCGAGGCCGATCTCGTGCGGCTGGCGAAGCGGCTCGACGGCAAGCCGTGGCCGGAGCTCGTCGACAAGCTGCGCGCCGATCATCCCAAGCCGAACGAGCTGGTCGATGCCTATGCCAAGGAGATGGCGCGCGCCCGCGACTTCGTGGAGCAACGCAAGCTTGCGCCGATTCCCAAAGCGCCCCTGGGCGTGATCCCGACGCCCGCATTCATGCGGCCAGTCATCCCGTACGCCGCCTACGACAGCCCCGGCGCCTATAGCCGCAACCGCACCGGCTGGTTCTACGTGACGGTCCCCGACTCGCGCCTCCCGTCGGAGCAACAGGAGCGGATCCTGCGCGACCATTGTCGCCACGAGCTGGCTGCGACGGCGCTGCACGAGGGCTATCCCGGCCATCATCTGCAGCTCGTCATCGCAAAAGAGCAGCCCTCCCATGTCCGCAAGAATCTCTGGACGCCCCTCACTGTCGAGGGGTGGGCCCTGTACTGCGAAGACATGATGGCCGAACAGGGGTTCTACGCCTCGGACGAAGAGCTGTTCTTCCAGCGCGTCCACCTCCTCTGGCGCGCGATGCGCATTCTGCTCGACGTCGGCTTGCACACCCGCGGCATGACGCGCGAGCAGGCCGTCGATCAAATGGTGAACGAGCTGCACGTCGAGCGCGGCAACGCCGAGGCGGAGGTGCGGCGCTATTGCGCGTGGCCGGCGTATCAGCTGTGCTATGCCGTCGGGCGCCGCGAGCTGCTGCGGCTGCGCGACGATTTCCGCAAAGCCAAAGGCGATAGCTTCACGCTGCGCGGCTTCCATGACGCCGTGCTTCCCTACGGCGGCCTGCCCGTCACGCTGATTCGCTGGGGACTCGGCCTGGGTGAGTAATCAGCTCCCCAGGCAGGTCAAGCTGTTCGGTGCCGTTTCCCTTCTCAACGATTTCGCGAGTGAGATGGTGTACCCGCTGCTGCCGGCGTTCATCACCGGCGTGCTCGGCGGCGGGGCAGTGGCGCTGGGTGCGCTCGACGGCGCCGCCGATGCCGCCGCGGCACTCGTAAAGCTCGTCGCCGGGCGACTGGCTGACCGGCCGGCGCGGCGCGGGCCGCTGATCGTGGGCGGGTATTTCGTCGCGGCGGCCGTGCGGCCCATCATCGCGGCGACGGCAGCGGCCTGGCAGGTGATCGGCCTCCGGGTCGTGGACCGGCTCGGCAAGGGTCTGCGGACGCCGCCGCGCGACGCCCTGATCGCGGACGTGACGCCGGCGCCGATGGTGGGCCGAGCGTTTGGATTACAGCGGGGGCTGGACCACGTGGGCGCGGTGATCGGCCCGCTGGTCGCCTGGATGCTGCTATCGCGAGGCGGTGCTGATGTTCGAACGGTGATTCTTGCCAGCATTATTCCGGGCGTCGCGGTCCTGGTGCTGGCAGCATGGGCGGTAAGGGACGGTAAGAGACGGTATGGGACGGTAAGGGAAACTGCTACGCCACAACCCTTACCGTCCCTTACCGTCTCTTACCGTCCTTTACCGTCATATCTCATTGTCATCGCCTTCTTCTATCTGCTCCGCATGCCCGAGACTCTGATCATCCTGAAGGCGCAACAGTCAGGCATCGCGGTCGCCCTCATCCCGCTGCTCTGGGCAGCGGTGCACGTCGTGAAGGCGTCGACCAGTTTCGTGGGCGGCGCGCTGTCGGATCGCATCGGTCCGTCGCGAACGATGTGGATCGGATGGCTGGTTTACGTGGCGCTCGCCGCGGGGATGGCTTTGGCTGCGGGTCCGCTCGCCGCCTGGGTCCTGTTTCTCGCTCTCGGCGTCGTTGCCGGCCTGACGGAGAGCCCTGAGCGCGCGCTCGTCAGCGCGGCGACGCGTGGACATCGGGGGAGCGGGTTTGGCGCTTATCACGCCCTCACCGGTGTGGCGGCGCTCAGCGGCGGGATCGGCTTGGGCGTCGTATTCCAAAGCGTGAGTGGTTCGACCGCCTTCATTGTAAGTGCCGTCGGCGCCGTAGGTTTGGTGATCCTCTGGCCTTTCTGGACGCGCTTGCATAGGGTTCCCCCGCCATGAGTGCCCCTGTAGCTCCTCAAAACCCACATCCGACGGCCGGGCCAGCCCATCCACGAGGGCGGTACCTGGCGCGCTTGTCATTGCTGGCGCTCGGCGTGGTGTACGGCGACATCGGCACGAGCCCGCTGTACGCGTTGCGGGAGGCGTTTCATGGGCAGCACGGGATTCCCGTCACACCGGGCAACGTGCTGGGCGTGCTGTCGCTGATTTTCTGGGCGCTGATTCTCATCGTGACTGTGAAGTACCACATCGTGATCATCCGCGCCGACAACAAGGGCGAAGGCGGCGTGCTGGCCCTCATGGCCATGGTGCAGGGAAGTCGCATCGCGCGCGGGCTGTCCCCACGCCGGATCATGATCGTGCTCGGCATCTTCGGCGCGGCATTGCTGTATGCCGACGGCGCGTTGACGCCCGCCGTTTCCGTGCTATCGGCGGTTGAAGGTCTCTCCATTGCAGCGCCCACGCTCCAGCCCCGAGTGATCGTGGCAATCACGCTTGCCATCCTCGTCGCGCTTTTCCTGTTCCAGAGCCGCGGCACGGCTGGAATTGGCGCCATATTCGGGCCGGTCATGTTGGTCTGGTTCGCCACGATCGCCGTGCTTGGCCTGAATGGGATTCTGAAGCATCCTGCCGTCGTCGGTGCGGTGTTGCCCACGCACGCCATTGGGTTCCTCGCCGAGGATCCGGGTCGGGGGTTGCTGGTGTTGGGGGCCGTCTTCCTGGTGGTCACGGGTGGTGAGGCGCTGTACGCTGATCTTGGCCACTTTGGTCATACGGCAATTCAGCTGGCGTGGTTCATCATCCCGCTGCCGGCGCTGATGCTCAACTATTTCGGCCAGGGCGCGTTGCTGCTGACGAATCCTGAGGCGGCGGCCAATCCTTTCTATCTTCTCGCCCCGCCGCAGCTGCTGATTCCGCTGATCCCCCTCGCAACCGCCGCGGCGATCATCGCGTCGCAGGCCGTCATCTCCGGCGCGTTTTCGCTTACCCGCCAGGCGGTGCAGCTCGGCTACATCCCGCGGATGGAGATCGAGCATACGTCGTCGCGCGAGATCGGCCAGATCTACGTGCCGTCGGTCAACAAGATGCTCGCGATCCTGACGATTGCGCTCGTGTTGGGCTTCCAGACGTCGAGCAACCTCGCCGGCGCGTACGGCGTGGCGCTGTCGACGCTCATGGCGCTGACGACGGTGATGTTCTACGTGATGAGCCGTGAGGTGTGGGGCTGGAGCTTCGTGAAAGCGGCCGCCGTATCAGGGCTGTTCCTCGTGGTCGATCTGACGTTCCTCGTCGCGAACGCGCTGAAGATCTGGCACGGGGGATGGGTACCGCTGGCGATCGCGATCGTGTT
>Ga0137375_10009192_pt1 | contig 11741 bp, 9 predicted proteins | sample SagtaG_24_FD_104936 | JGI IMG/M metagenome (GOLD analysis project Ga0137375, IMG submission 104936) | Vadose zone soil microbial communities from Sagehorn Ranch, Mendocino, California, USA - Sage1_R_113_16 metaG | ecosystem: Environmental > Terrestrial > Soil > Vadose zone | place: USA... | reverse complement strand
TTCTTAGATCATCCGTCTCCATATCAACGCGGGTGAAGAGTAATTACTCCAAGCTCTCACTCTCGCCGCTCAAAGCGAGTGTGCGTCAGACTTCTCAGTTCCCACAGGAAACAGTGTTCCGACTCGCTCGCCCGCCGCGATCCGCGAGATGATTCCGGCGCGCCGGCCGTTTGCGATCACTGTTGGGATGCCCGCTGCGGTCGCAAGTTTTACTGCCTCGAGTTTCGAAACCATGCCGCCCACCGAGACCCTGCTTTTTTCCTTACGAACGAAACGAGCTGCGTCCGCGGCATCAGCGACCATTGGAATCCGTTTGCCGGCATGATCCATCAGTCCGTCAACGCTTGTAAGCATGATGAGCAATTCGGCTTCCGCCAGCACCGCGACCTCGGCAGAGAGGCGGTCGTTGTCCCCAAAGCGCAGCTCCTCCACCGCCACCGAATCGTTTTCGTTAATGACCGGCACGACGTTCTTGCATTCGAGCAGACGCCGCAGTGTGTTTTTCGCATTTTGATGGCGGGTGCGGCTGTCCAGGTCGCTATGGGTGAGCAAAAGCTGCGCAACGTTGAGCTGATGTTTTGCGAACATCGAGGCATAGAGATGCATCAGTTTTGATTGGCCCACGGCGGCACATGCCTGTCCGGTCGTCAAGTCGAGTGGACGCTCCTTCAGCCCGACGACACGCATTCCGGCTGCGACCGCGCCGCTGGAGACGATGATGCACTCGCACCCGCCACGAATGAGTTGCGCCACATCGGCAGTGAGGCGGCGAAATTGTTTATCATCGAGCGCGTTGGCACGTGGCCTAGTGAGAATGCCGGAGCCGAACTTAAGGAGAATGCGCCTGGGTTTCCTGGACATGCAGAGCTGCTACACAAACCGGAAAACGAAAGTGCGCAAAAGCAATTTGCGCGATTTTATTGGACGGCAATTATGACCGCGACAGAAATACCGGAAACCAAGCTAAGTAACCGGTTCTGACAAGGTCCAGCGCGACTGTTTAGCTTGCGATCGACGTCCGGCGACAGGTCGCCGCCCTCCAAAATCGATCTCGACTCGAGGATTGTGCTGCGGACAAAATCATCGCAATGAGACTCGTCGCATTCCCCATTGCGCTCGCCTTGGCCGCTAGTGCTTTCGGCCAACAGAAATCCGACGTGGTTCCACGCGACACCGGCAGCGATTTACTTTGGAAAAAGCTCGAGTCTCGCGTTGAAGAAATCGCAGCCCGATTGGATGGCGTGATGGGTGTGGCTATTCTCGATCTCACCGATGGCCGGATTCTTTTGCACAACGCAGATCGCGTATTTCTTGCTGCCAGCTCGATCAAAATCGCGATCCTGCTGGAATTATATCGTCAGGATCAGGAAGCTCGCGCGGGAGCCAAAGGGAAAGCAAAGCTGGATGACATTTGTACCTTCGATCCCAAAGACCTGGTCGAAGACAGCCGGATTATGGCTGGTCTTACCGCTGGTGTGACGCGAGTTACCAACCGCGACCTGGCTCAATTCATGGTTGCCGTGAGCGACAACGCCGCCGCAAACATTCTCTACGACCGCGTCGGCAGAGATAGCGTAAACGCAATGCTTCGTGGCCTTGGGTTGTCCAAGACAGCGTTACGGCGGAAAATGATGGACATCGCAGCCGCTCGGCGCGGCGATGAAAACGTTGCCACGCCGCAGGAAATGGCCCAGCTACTGGAAGCGATCTACAAAGGCAAAGCCTTGGACAAGCAATCGACCGCAGACCTCATCAAACAGCTTTCGACCTTGAAGCAGAGTTACATCCCGCGTTCCTTGCCTGAGAATGTTCAGGTAGCCAATAAGCCCGGAGAATTGGAAGCTGTGCGGAACGATTCAGGTATCGTCTTTGCGCCGAACCGACCGTTTGCCATTAGTGTGATGACGGCTTACGACCGCGACGAAAGAGCGGCCGAGCGCGCCATCAGCGAAGTTGCTCTCGAAGCGTATCAGTACTTCGAGATGCGCGGTAAAACCTCCGAGTACGGCCGTGTACTTCCGCCGGCTGTAAGCGGCGAAATGAATAAGAGGTAGAGCAAGAGACTTAGTGACGACGACGCGGCAGCGTTGAGCGCAAAGCAGCTTCCGACGATCATGGCGAAGCTTGTGAAGGGGGAGGTACGTACCTCTCGCGACCTCGAAGGAATTGCCTTGGGGAAAGTTCGTGCTGCGATTTACCGGGGATCCATTGTGCTAGAGTAGCGATGGACCTCGCGAAATCGCTTACAACAACTGGTAAGGATCGACGTCGACGGTGACCGTGACGTCTTCGGGGAATGGCAGTTTCTCCAGTGTCTCGCGGACGAGCCGGCTCAGGCGCATAATGGCTTGACCGCGGATTAGGATATGAAAGCGGAATTGGCCTTGTAATTTTTCCAGCGGCGCCGGGGTTGCGTCGCCTAAAATGAATTCTTCCGGCAGCGCTTCTTTCAAACGGCGCTTTAACGTTTCAGCCGACAATTTTGCGCGACCTTCGTGCGCCGAGCGCGCCGTGATCAGAATCGCGTGCTTGAACGGAGGGAAATCGCAGCGCTCACGGAATTCGAGTTCCTGTTGGAAATACCCGGCGAAATCGTGGTGCCGCGCAAACTGAATGGATGGGGAAAACGGGGTATAGGTTTGGACGAACACTTCGCCTGGCGTTTCGCCCCGGCCGGCGCGCCCGGCGACCTGTGTCAGAAGCTGAAAGGTGCGTTCGCCAGCGCGGAAATCGGGGAGATGTAACGACAGATCAGCGTTGATGATTCCGACCAGCGTCACGTTCGGAAAATGCAGACCTTTCGCGATCATTTGTGTTCCGACCAGGATGTCGATCTTGCCAGTGCGAAAATTGCGCAGCGTTTCACGATAAGCCTCTTTGCGGGTCATGGAATCCGCGTCCATCCGGCGGACGGTCGCGTTCGGAAAAATGTGGGCCACGGTTGACTCGACTTTCTCCGTGCCGAACCCGGCGTAAATCAGCGCATCTTTGCCGCAAGCCGGACATTTCTTGGGCACGGCTGCGGTATGCCCGCATAAGTGACAGCTCAACCGTCCGGCAACTGCCGGATGCCGATGAAAAGTGAGCGCGACGCTGCAATTCGGGCAGTTGCGCGCTTCGCCGCAATTGCTGCAAAGCAGCGAAGTGGAAAAGCCGCGCCGATTCAGAAATAGAATTGTCTGTTCGCGTTTTTCCAGACGATCGGCAATGGCGGCGCGCAATCTTTCCGACAGAATCGCGGCGGCCTTTTCTTTCCGGCGTTCCTGGCGAAGATCGACAATACGCATCAGCGGCATCTGCTTTTCATCCACTCGCTGGGTAAGAGTGGCGAGGCGATATTTGCCGGCAAGCGCATTGTGATAACTTTCGAGCGACGGCGTGGCGCTGCCCAGAACCACCACGCATTTCTCTATCTTTGCGCGCACGACGGCGATATCGCGCGCGTGATATCGGGGCGCGTCCTCCTGCTTGTAGGTTGTCTCGTGTTCTTCATCGACCACGATCAGTCCGAGGTTTTTCAGCGGCGCGAACACGGCGCTGCGCGCGCCGATCACAATGTGCGCGCGACCGGAATGAATTTTGTGCCATTCATCGTGGCGTTCGCCCTCGGATAAATGGCTGTGCAATACCGCAACCGCATCCTGTGCTTCGGCAAACCGCCCTTTGAAACGCTCAACCGTTTGCGGCGTAAGCGAAATTTCCGGGACAAGCACAATCGCAGTGCGCCCGCGACTGAGCGCGCCACGAATCGCCTGTAAATAAATTTCCGTCTTACCGGAGCCAGTCACGCCGTGGAGCAAAATCGGGCGCGCGTTTTCCGGCGAGTCGAGCGCCTGAGTAATTTCGTGGAGCGCGCGAGATTGCTCCTGGTTCAAAATGAGATTCGAAGTTGCGATGAACTGCTCATCGGCATGTGGATCGCGGACGACCGCTTCTTCGCGCAATTCCGCAAGGCCGCGTTTGACCAGCGCGCGCAAGGTCTGGTGGTCGAGCGATGTCTCGCGCAGAAGCTGGGCCGCGCGAATGGGCGCTTCCAGTCGCGAGATTGCTTCCAGGAGCTCCGCCTGCCGCGGCGCGCGTTTTCGCAACTTCTCGATCTCCTCGTCGCCGATCTTGCGTCCCGGTTGCACGAACAGCTGTTTCTTCCAGCCGACTTCACCGCGGCGGATCACCTGCGGCAGCAAACTGCGCATGACGGTTTCGATTGGGCAGCAATAGTAGGCGCTGATCCATCGCGCTAACTCGAGCATTGGCTCGCTTAGGGCGGGCGCGTCGCCGACGACTGCTTCGATCGGCCGGATACCTTTCGCTTCGCTTTGCTCCAGGAGGGCGACAACGGTAGCCAGACCGGATTTGTCGCGAAACGGGACGCGCACCCGCGATCCGACGCCGATTCGTTCAGCCAATGTTTCGGGAACGAGGTAATCGAGTTCCCGATGGATCGCGCGATCAATAACTACCCGGACGTAAGCAGGCTTCATCATGCCATTGAGCCGAATTTAATTGATCAGAGGCAATGATGCATGGATTGATCCTCTTCATGATCGTGCTCATGCTCATGCTCGTAATCGATCTTTATCAATGAAAATGATTTCGGGCACGAGCACGATTAGCGCCCGGCTTCGCTGCGCCACGGCGTGGAAGGCTGGCACGGACTGAATGATTCGATTTCTCTTTAAACTGATTCTTTGCGTATTGCTTGCGCTCGCGGCGGGCTTTGCTTATCTAGCCACGCGCTCCGGCGATCCAGTTTATACATTTTACGAATGGATGAGTCCGGCCCGGTTTCACCAGTACGATCATCTGATTCGTTCCGTCGCAACAGAACATTACCTCGACCCGATGCTGGTGAAAGCGGTCGTTTGGCGCGAAAGCAAGTTTGATCCAAAAAAATATGGCAGCGCCGGCGAGCGCGGGCTGATGCAGGTGAGCGAAAAAGCGGCCATGGAATGGGCGCGCGAAAATAAGATCGACAACTTCCGTGTCGAACAGCTTTTCGATCCAAGAACAAATCTCGAAGCCGGCGCCTGGTATTTGCGTCGGGCGCTCGAACGCTGGAAAGCGCAATCGGACCCCATGCCCTTTGCGTTGGCGGAATACAATGCCGGCGCCAGCCGTGCGCAGCGCTGGAGCGGTAGAGATACGGTCGCCGCAATCCCGGTACGGAAGTTCCTACAAAACATCGATTTTCCCGGAACGCGGAAGTATGTTGAATCAATCGTTGCGCGCTACGAATTCTACCAGCGCCGCGGGCGCATGTGAGGCGCCGCAATTGGAGTAACGGAGTAATGGAGTGGTGCAGTGTTGAAATTGTCAGTCTCTCTTGAAGATCGACGAGACGGCAATCTGGGCTAACGGTTTGGTTAATGACCAAAAGCGAGATCGCGGCTGTTCTGGAAGAGGTTGCGGCACTGCTCGAACTGAAAGGAGAAAACCCGTTCAAAATTCGTGCTTACACGAATGCCGCGCGATCGCTCGAAACCTTTGGTGGCAATATCTCCAGTCTCCAGGATGAGGAAGCGCTCTCAAAAATTCCCGGAATCGGGAAAAGCATCGCGGAGAAAATCAAGGAACTCGCTGCCACCGGCTCATTAAAATATCTCGAAGAACTGCGCGCGGAATTTCCGGCGGCGATTTTGGAGTTGTTCTCGATTTCCGGCTTGGGCGCGAAAAAGATCAAGGCGCTCTACGAGCAACTGCAGGTCAGCTCGATCGAGCAATTGCGTCAGGCATGCGAAACCGGCCGCGTGGCGCAATTGCCCGGCTTTGGCGAAACCACACAAATCAAGATCTGCAAAGCGATCGAGGAACGCGCAAAACATTCCGGTTACTTTCAGTTCGGCCAGATCGCCGGCGAAGCGGAAACAATGCGGAGCGATCTCGCCGGGCATCCCGATGCTCTCCAGGTCGATGTTGCGGGGAGTTATCGGCGTCGAAAAGAAATTGTGCACGATCTCGATCTTGTGGTGGCCACGAAAAAGCCGGAAGCGATCACGAAATTTTTCGTCGCCCATCCGCTGGTGGACTCGATCATCGCGCAGGGCCCGACCAAATCGAGCGTGCGGCTTCGTTCGGGCGTTCAGTGTGATCTGCGAGTGGTAAGCTCGCCGGAATATCCTTTTGCACTGGCCTATTTCACCGGGAACAAGGAGCACAACATCGAGCTGCGCAGCCGCGCGCTCGAACGCGGCTGGACGCTTAACGAGTATCGGCTCGCTCCACTTCCCGTCGATCCGAAGGCGAAAAAGAAGAGGCCGGTGAAGAAAATTCCAAAGGTGCGCGATGAAGCGGATTTGTACCGGGCGCTCGATCTCGATTTCATCGCGCCGGAATTACGGGAAAATAGTGGCGAATTCGAAGCTGCCGAAGAGCCCCGAAAGCTTTCGGGGCTCCCGAAACTGATCGAGCAGGAAAACTTGCGGGGAACGTTTCACTGCCACACCAGCGCGAGTGACGGTCACAACTCACTCGAAGAAATGGCGGAAGCAGCGCAAGCGTTCGGCCTGGACTATCTCGGCATTGCCGATCACAGCCGCAGCTCGATTCAAGCGCACGGAATCGATGAGGCGCAACTGCGCGCGCAAGTCGCGTTGATTCGAGAGCTGAACAAAAAGTTCGATGGCTTCCGCATGTTTGCGGGGGTCGAATGCGACATTCTGCGCGATGGCTCGCTCGATTTTCCTGACAATATTTTGTCGCAGCTCGACTACGTCGTCGCATCCGTCCATTCTGTTTTTAACTTGAGCGAAGCGGACATGACCGCGCGGGTGATTCGCGCGATGGAGAATCGCTTCGTCACCATGCTGGCGCATCCGACTGGTCGCCTGCTTCTAAAACGCGAGCCGTATCAGATCGACATCCCCGCAGTTCTTGACGCAGCCGCGCGCACCGGAACTTGGATCGAGCTTAACGCAGCTCCCAAACGTCTCGATCTCGACTGGCGCTGGTGGCCATTGGCGAAACAAAAAGGGGTTAAATGCGTAATCAATCCCGACGCTCATCGCACCGAGCGCCTCCAGGACTTATGGTTCGGCATTGGCAGCGCGCGCAAAGGTTGGCTGACGAAAGGCGACGTCGTGAACTGTTTGCCAGTGGGCAAAATCGAGCACGCATTACGAGCGAAGCGCGAGCACAAGTTTAAGTTTTGAAGTATTAAGTTTTAAGTGAGAAGCGGACGCTCGGCGCAGTTCTTAAGACTTAAAACTTTAAACTTTAGACGTTTCTCTTTGCGGCATGAACATCGTGAGACACTTGCACGCGCCGCCGGCTTTGATGAATTCGCTCATTGGCAATTCGTGGCAGCGGTAGCCACGGTCAACTAAAGTGGCCACGAGTTTGGGCGCGCCTTCGGGCAAAACGATGTCGCGCTCGATCACCACAGCGTTGCACGAAAAATGCATCGCCTCCTCCGGCAGGACATCGATCAATTCGGGCACATGCTCGCGGATAGCGCGCTGCCCGTATTCGTCGAAGGCCGCCGGAAACCAAACCGCCCCGCCATCAGGCAGGGGACAAAAGCAGGTATCGAGATGATAAAAGCGCGGATCAACAAGTTCGACCGAGATCACAAGACAACCGAGAATCTCTGCCACGGCGCGATGAGATTGGATATCGGAGCGAAACTTGTATCCGCAAAAAAGTGCGTCGCCGCTGAAGAGAGCATCGCCTTCGCCTTCGAAGTAAAGACTATCGGGCAACCAGAAGATTTCGTAGCCGTGTTCTTCCATCCAGCGCGCAAAATGCGGCGCTTCGCCGGCGCGCTCTTTATGCCGGAAATTGCTCGGAATGAATCTGCGACCGACGGTCAGCCCCGCGTTGGCGGTGAAAACCATATCGGGAAGGTTTGGTTGCGGCGCGACCAAATGGATCTTGAAATCCAATTTCAAGAGCGTCGCATGCAGTTCTTTCCATTGCTTCTGGGCGAGCGCGGCCTCCGCGCCGCGGGCGCGGCTCATCCAGGGATTGATCTCGTACTCAATGCCGTAATAGTCCGGAGGACAAAGAAGCAACTCGCGCATAAGATCGACAATTTTATTGGCGTCGCATTGTTTCTTTGCGATCGCCCCGTTGCGCTTCGCTATCGGAGATACACTCGGCAAGTTCGCGCAGGAATGGTTCTACATCGGTGACCAGCCCGATTGATTGCAAGGGCTGCTGTTCGACCGCGTGCTCCACTGCCGATGGATCGATATCGACACAGACTGTCTTCACCGTGGGCCCTAGCATGCTGGCCACGGCAAGCGAATGTTGGAGGGTCGCGAGAAGCAGGACATGGGTTACATCGGCCAGTTTCTCTCGCATGACTTTTTGAGCTTCCAGCGCATCTGTGGCGACACCGGGAATCGGTCCCTGGTCCCGGATCGTGCCAGTCAGCACGATATCGACGTTGCGGCGGACGCAGGCGTGCATGACGCCGTGGTTGAGTATTTTTTTTCGTACGGCCGCGGAGATACCGCCCGCCTCGCGGATCGTATTAATCGCACGAAGGAGGTTCTCGTGGCCGCCCCGGGCAAAGGCGAGATCGGGATTCATTCCCAGCGAGGTTCCGAAGAGCGCCCGTTCCACATCGTAAACAGCAAATGCGTTTCCGGCGAAGAGACGATCGACATATCGCAGCTCGATGAGGCGGATCAAATGCTGGCCAGCGCCTGTCCGCACGATTGCAGGTCCGGCAACGATCGCGATCCTGGCGTTCGTTCTGCGTGCCCGTTGCAGTTCGTGACCGAGCTCGCGGATGACCGCCGATTTCGGTTCATCCGCCTCAACGATCGTGTTGATGAACTGAAAGAGGTCGGTACCCGACGTCGAACGCTGAACCGGAACAACACGAATCCCCTCATGTCCTACCACGATTTCATCGCCTTTACTGACGTCGAAAAACTTGACAGCCCGGGCAGTGCGTTTTTTTCGGTCAACCGCAATTGCGCTGTCCATTATGGCGGGCCGGACTTTGATGTCTTTGCCCTCAAATCGAACAAATGTTTGCTGGTTGGTTGTCACGTAGAAATCGGACGGGAAAACTCCATCCGACGGGGCCTTCGCGAACTGCGCATCCGCATGCTTGGCCACCTCGGCCCCGTGCTGTCGCAGGCGGAGGATCAGCTCGTCGAGCGCTTCGCTCGTTTGAGCAGAGACCTCGATTCGGGCGAAGCTTTGGTCCGCCCGCTTTTTGCCAATCTTGATTTCGGCAATCTTGAAATTCGCGCCGTGGGTCAGAATTTGATCCAGCACCTTCGGCAAAATGAGCGAATCGATAATGTGCCCGCGTAACTCGATCGTTTCCGAAAACATTTGCAGAACTTAGCCGTCGGAAGCGACCGCGCCAGTGCGGGCGGCGAGCCGGGCGAATTTGGAATATCGGCATGTTGTCCGCCGCAGGACCGACCTCTCAATAACAGCGCGCTTCACCGAGGTGCCTTCCGGGACGAACGGCGGAAAAACCGCTTTGTCTGTTGTTTAGACTAGCGCCAAAGGCGCAGCGTTCATTGGCAGCCTGGGGGCAACGCCCCAGGATACGTGGAACATCAAAGGCTTGCTTTCCTGACAATCGAACTCCTGGGGCGATGCCCCAGGCTGTTATGAGACCGCGCCTTTGGCGCTAAACAGATGTGGAGTAAAACTCCGCTGGCCGCACAGACCGGGAGGTCTATGTTCCTGACCAAGGTCAACATGGAAAAACCAAGCGCACGCGGACCTTCCCCAAGCCGCAAAGCGCATCTTGCTTTGAGAGAAAGATTAAATCGAAAACCGAAGCCGCCGCCCATGGTTGTGAAGAAAAATCCCTCGACTGCACGTCGCCCGGCCGGCCGGTAGATCGACAAACCTTATGCACGAGCATCTGCCGGCCCTCGCGTCCAAGATTGCGGCGGCTCTTTCCAATAAACCAGAGTATTTCGTCACGCAGCCGGCAGAGTTAAGAATCCTCCAAGGAATGTCCGACGCGGACATTAGAAATTTTGCGGCAAGCTACGGCTGGCGCGTGGTGAAGCGCCTCGGGGGACGGCAAATCGAATTTTATAATGACGCCAGCGCGCGCACGCTGTAGACGCTTCGCTCTGCGAAGCGCGGTGTTGAATTACTACACATGCGTGCAGGGCACCGCCCAGAGGTCGGCGGCTACAGGTTGCTGGCGTCGCCGCTGGACACCGTCGAGGTATTGGCTTACGAATGCGCCAGCGGCAATCAATGGAAGTGACAAAAATTTATTTTATTCTTTTCGGTGTTCTGACAATTGCCGGCGGGATCGTCGGCTACGTTAAAGCGGGCAGCGTAGCGTCAATCATTGCCGGTTCAATCACGGGAGTGTTGCTGCTGGTGGCGGCGTTCCTTCTACCGGAGCACCGCGGACTGGGATTGGCCACTGCGCTGGTGATTTCTCTTCTCCTAGCCGGACAATTCGTTCCGAAATTTTTGCAGACCGGGAGAATGATGCCGGCAGGTATGATGTCGATCTTGAGCGTGATCGGGGTCATCGCTGCAATTGTCGCCTTCATAAAAAAGTAATCGCGTGGCAAGAATTCGTCTCCGGACGTGGCGGCGTCTCGTGGTGGTGGTATTCGGCGCGATCTTTGCGGCCATTGTTTATCGCTGGATCTCGCTCGAGCGACTGCAGCACGTCGCGCCCGTGGAGGTGGCCGCAACTCCAATACCCGAGCCGACACCGACACGGCCGCCGGTCCTCACCGGAAAATTGGACACGGCCAAATTGTTCAACGGGATCACGCTTCACTCCACGGTTGAGACGCTGCCGGGCGCCGACGCCAGCACGGAACGCGTTGAGCCGGACAGTTACGTGCTGGATCTCAAATTGCAGGCGCGCGTGCCTTCGCCAAACAAGACGATCGAAGAGCTGGCCAGAGTCAGTCCCCAATTGCCGGTCCTTTTGCCGGGGTTGGCTACGATGTTGATTCCTGATCCAGTCTCACCGCTTTACGCTCAGCTTTACGACACAAAAATAAGGATCTTGCGAGAGAATCTCGTGCGTCTCGATCGACTCCCTTCCCGCCACAATTTTTTCGATTGCCAGACCGTGCTGCAATTGCAACACCCGCAGAGTCATCGCAAGGCGCTCCTGCTTCAGGCGGACATGGACGTAGACGCCGACGGCTCCGATGCCGATCGTATGCCGATTGGCACTGGGTCGCCGACCAATTTCAAGCCGGCCACCAGTTATCGCTGGCCAAAAAAAACGTCAGCGCCTAATCCCTATCTCGCCTCGACCGAAAGCAAATTGAAGCATGCGGAGGAGGAGTATGCGCTGAAGACCACGACTCCCGAGCGCAAACGCGAATTGCGCGATGCGATCGCACAATTGCGCGCTGAAGTCGGCACGCTCAAAAAATTTAGCTTCCTGATCGGCGCGACCGATCCGTACATTGTAATTCCGGGCGCTTTCGCACACGGAAAGGATGCTCCCAAGGTGGGAGATTACGCCCTGGTCATTTTTGGGGACGCGATCTATCCCGCGATCGTGGGCGACGTTGGGCCAAATGACAAGGCAGGCGAAGCCTCGCTGCGGATCGCCAAGCAAATCAATGCGCTATCCACGCCTTACAATCGGCCGGTGAGCGATCTCAAAGTGACATATCTGATCTTTCCTGGAACGGGCGACAAGCCGCTTGGTCCGCCGGATTTGGATAAACTTCAGGCGCGCTGCGAAACATTGGTAAAAGAAATCGGCGGCGCGAGTGTGCCGCTGCATCATTGGGAGAATATCATCCCGCCTCCGCCGACTCCCACTC
>Ga0137375_10009181_pt1 | contig 11746 bp, 15 predicted proteins | sample SagtaG_24_FD_104936 | JGI IMG/M metagenome (GOLD analysis project Ga0137375, IMG submission 104936) | Vadose zone soil microbial communities from Sagehorn Ranch, Mendocino, California, USA - Sage1_R_113_16 metaG | ecosystem: Environmental > Terrestrial > Soil > Vadose zone | place: USA... | reverse complement strand
TGCCCCGTCTGCGGCTCTCCCGTGCAACGCATCCGCTACGCGGACAACGAGGCGAATTACTGCGCCACCTGCCAGACCGGTGGTCGCGTGCTCGCCGACCGGTCGCTGTCGCGGCTGCTCAAAGCCGATTGGCCGCGCTCGCTCGAGGAATGGGAAGCGAAGCTTGGGCGATGACCATCCGCCGAGCCGTGAGCGCCGATGCCGCAGCCGTGGGACGCATTCACGTTGAATCGTGGAACGTCGCCTACCGCGGCATCATGCCGGACGACGTCATCGCGCGCACCGACCTCGCCTACCGCACGGCGTTCTGGGCGGAGCGCATCGCCGATCCCGACTGGCCGGTGTTCGTGATCGAAGAACACGGTGAATGCGTTGCCTTCTGTCAGATGATTCCTACACGCGATTCTGACGACGACAACAAACACGTCGGCCACATCACGTCGCTGCACGTCCTGCCGCAGCTGCGCGGCCGGGGCTACGGCCGCATGCTCATGGATCACGTCCTCGCTGAATTCGCACGGCGGGGATTCACAGCCGTGACACTCTGGGTGCTGGAAGAAAACCGGAGTGCTCGGGCGTTCTACGAGAGGTACGGTTTCGGGTTGGACGGCGGCGTGCGACGCTACCCCAAAACGCAGGTGCCCGAAGTCCGATATCGGATTAGACTTCCCCACTCATTCTGATTGCCAGGAGTCTCATCGTGTTCCGCGCCCTGTCCGTAGTGTTCTTATTTGTTGCCATCGCCACCTCCGCCAACGCTCAATTCGGACAGCAGCCGACCGGCTTCGCCGTCGAGGATCCGGTCCTGCGCCGTATCTGGGCCATCGAGACGGATAGCTCGCAGCTCCCGCATCTCGCCCAGGTGCTGTTCGACTCCCTCGGCCCGCGGCTGACCGCATCGCCGGGCATGACTGCCGCGCAAAACTGGGTGCTCGCGACCTACACGGCCTGGGGAATCACGGCGCGCAAAGAACAGTACGGGACGTGGCGCAGTTGGCGGCGGGGCACGACGCACATCGACCTCGTCGCGCCCCGGCAACGCACGCTCGAAGGCACGATGCTCGCGTGGAGCCCGCCGACGCCAAAGGGGCGCCCGGTGCGCGCACCCGTCGTGATCTTGCCGGATGTCGCCGACAGCACGGCGTTCGTCGCCTGGCTCCCGCAGGCCAAGGGCAAGTTCGTCCTCATTTCGTTACCACAGCCGACGTGCCGACCCGACGACAGCTGGGAGAAGTGGGCCACGCAGAGCACCGCCGACTCCATGAAAGCGCGACGCACCGCCGCCCAGCAGGCGTGGCAGCAACGACTGCAGCGCACCGGCTACGCGGGCACCGGCACCGTCGCCGCCGTTGCGCCGCTATCGCGCCGGCTCGAGGCGGCCGGCATTGCTGGAATCATCGGCAGCTTGTGGTCGCAGGGCTGGGGCGTGCAGAAGGTTTTCCAGGCCTACACCGACCGCGCACCGGTGCTCGACGTCGCATGTGAGGACTACGGGCTGCTCTACCGGCTCGCGGAAAACAAACAGGCACCCGTCATCGAGCTGACGGCCGAGTCGCAAGCGCTCGGCGAGGCGCCGGTTTTCAACGTGGTCGGCGAGATCAAAGGCAGCCAGCTGCCCAACGAATACGTCATGCTCTCCGCGCACTTCGATTCGTGGGACGGCGGCTCCGGCGCGACTGACAACGGCACCGGCAGCATCACCATGATGGAAGCGCTGCGCATCCTGAAGCTCGTCTATCCCAACCCGCGACGCACGATTCTCGTGGGCCACTGGAGCGGTGAGGAACAAGGACTCAACGGCTCGCGCGGCTACGTGGCCGATCATCCCGAGATCGTGAGCGGGTTGCAGGCGCTGTTCAATCAGGACAACGGCACAGGTCGCGTCGAGACCATGAGCGCGTCCGGCTTCCCGAACGCCGCCGCGAACCTGGCGCGCTACCTGTCGCGCGTGCCAGCGGACATCACGCGCAACATCAAGTTCTCCTTCCCCGGCGCGCCGAGCGGCGGCGGGACCGATCATGCGTCTTTTGTATCGTGCGGCGCGCCGGGATTCGGCCTCGGCTCGGGCGACTGGGACTACGGGCGCTACACCTGGCACACGAACCGCGACACGTACGACAAGATCAGCTTCGACGATGTGAAGAGCAACGCGGCGCTCACCGCGATGCTGGTGTATCTCGCATCCGAAGACACGACGCACATGCCGCGCGAGCGGCGCGACGTCTTCCCACTCCGGCCGAACGGCCAACCGGGCGCCTGGCCCGATTGCCAGCAGCCGCAGCGGGCTACGCCGCCGCTGGTGCCTCCACGGCCGTGAGCTTCGCGGATCATTTCTCCGGAGTATCCGCCGCCTACGCGGCATTCCGGCCACGCTACCCGGACGTCCTGTTCGATTTCCTCGCGCAGGTAGCGCCAGCGCACGAGGCGGCATGGGACGTGGGAACCGGCTCGGGCCAGGCCGCCGTCGGGCTGGCGCGGCACTTCACGCGCGTCATCGCGACCGACGCCAGCAGCAGCCAGATCGAGCATGCAACACCTGATCCGCGAGTCAGCTACCGGGTGTGCCCGGCCGAGGCGTGTGACCTGAACGACCGCTCCATCGACCTCGTCACGGTGGCGCAGGCGCTCCATTGGTTCGATCGCCCGCGCTTTTGGGCCGAGGTCCGGCGGGTCCTGCGACCCGGCGGCGTGATCGCGGTCTGGACCTACGTCATGCTCCAAATCGCGCCGCGGATCGATGAGCTCGTGCACCGTTTCTACCACGACGTGGTCGGCCCCTACTGGCCGCCGGAACGGCGTATCACCGAAGAGCGTTACAAGACCATCGAGTTTCCGTTCGAAGAATTTGCAGCCCCCAACGTCGTGATCGAGCAGTCGGTGACTCTGGACGAGGTCGCCGGCTACATCCGCACCTGGTCGGCCACCAGGCGCTTCGTGCAGCAGCACGGTCACGATCCGGTGGATGGCCTCGTCACAGAGCTGGCGCGGGTCTGGGGAGGCGCTCCACAGCAGCCGCGGTTGGCACGGTGGCCGGTGGCCATGCGGGTCGGGAGGGTGGAATGAAAGAGTGGATCACCAATGTCATCACGCGCGAGCTGAAGGCGCTGCGTCGTGAGATCGAATCGTACCGGAGCGATGGGGAGCTGTGGGAGATTCCGGCCGGGATCGCGAACCCGGGCGGTAATCTCGCGCTCCACCTCGCCGGCAATCTCCAATACTTCGTCGGCAACGTGCTCGGCAAGAACGGCTACGTCCGCAATCGCGACGCGGAGTTCGGCAGCCGCGACGTGCCGCGCGCCGAGCTGCTGCGCGAGATCGACAACGCGATTGCGGCGGTGGAAATGGGCATGAGCAAGATCAGCGAGGACGACCTGTCCAGACCGTTTCCCGAGAAGGTCGGCGGCGTCAGCTCGTCCACCGGCGCGTTTCTCGCACACTTCGCGACGCATCTCGCGTACCATCTGGGTCAGGTCGACTACCACCGTCGCATGCTCACCGGCGAAGGCAAGACCGTGAAAGCGCTGGCGCTCACGGAGCTCGACGGCACGTCGGCATGACGACGCCCTCGCGAACCGTCGGGCGTCCCGAGCCCGACGAGATTCCGTCACACTATGTCGGCTACATCAAGCGCGTCCCCGAGCTCGACCCCGTGACGGTCTGCGCGGCACAGATCGAAGACACGGCAACCCTGTTGCGTGGCCTCTCCGAGCCGGATGCCATGTACCGCTACGGGCCGGGCAAGTGGAGCATCAAGGAAGTCGTCGGCCATCTGGCGGACGTGGAGCGTATCATGGCGTATCGCGCGCTGCGGATCGCGCGCGGCGACACGACGCCGCTGCCCGGATTCGACGAGAACGCCTATGTGCCGGTTGCCAAATTCGACACGCGCTCGCTTGCCGACCTCGTCGGTGAGCTCCGCACCGCGCGGACGGCGACCCTCACCCTGCTCCGCACCTTCGACGGCGACGCCTGGCGCCGCCGCGGCACGGCGAGCGGCAAGCCGGTCAGCGTGCGCGCGATCGCCTTCATGATTCCAGGTCACGAGCGTCATCACGTCGAGATTCTCCGCACCCGCTACGGAGTAGGCAGCGTGGCGTAAAGACGATCGCAGGCGCAGATTACTGGCAAAGCTCAACAAGGACTCTCGTCGTGGCAATAACACTCGTTCTTGCGGCGTTGATGCAGCAGCCGACGGCCCCCCCCGCACCGCCGCCGGCGCCGCCATCACCCCCACCGATCGAAGTCGGGGCTGTCGCGCCCGACTTCTCGATCCCGGGTGCGACGCGCTTCGGGACGCTGAAAAACCCGGTGAAGCTGAGCGACTACAAAGGGAAGACGGTCGTCCTCGCGTTCTTCTTCAAAGCGCGAACGCGTGGCTGAACGATTCAAATGAATGCGTACCGTGATCAGTACGCACAGCTCTTCAAAAACGGCCGCAACATCGTCCTCATCGCCATCAGCGGCGATCCGGATACGGCACTCGCGTCCTGGGCACGCGATGCAGAGTTCCCGTTTCTGTTCGCGAGCGATACGGGCACCGCGGTTGGTAAGATGTACGGCGCGATCGCCCGCTTTCCGGGCCTGACGAACCGCAACCTGTTTGTGGTGGGACCTGACGGGAAGATTGCCTACCGCGCGACACCGTTCAGGGAAATCGATCCGACGGCGTACACGGAGCTAGGAGCTGCGGTAGCGAAGCTAGTTCCTGCGGATACAACTGGACGGTAAAGGACGGTAAATGACGGCAAGGGCAGAACCTTTACCGTCTCTTACCGTCCCCTACCGTCTCTGACCGTCCGCTTTAGGACCGCCTCAATGTCTTGGTCCGCCCCAATCCCCGTATACACAACGCGCCCCTTGGCATCCAGCACGGCAACATACGACGTCGAAGGTGCCTGAAACGCTCTCACCGCTGCACCATTGCCATCCCATAGAAAAGTGAAGGGCATCGGATCGCGCTCGAGGTGACGCCGCACGCTGTTCTTGCTCTGATTCACCGCGACCGCGACGACGAGAAACGCCGCCCGATCCCCGAACTTCTTTTGTGCCGCTTCCATCCGCGGCAACAGCTCGGCGCAGATCGGGCACCACGTCGCCCAGAACTCGATGATGACCGGCTTCTTGCCGATCCATCGCGACAACGGAACGGAATCGCCGGTGAGACTCTCGAGGATAACGGGAGGAGGTGTGTCACCAACCGGAATGCCAATCACATCCTGCGCGCGGAGCAACGCGGGAGCAAGGAAAAGTAGTCCGGCGCACAGCGCACCGCGCACGGCGCACGGCGTTACCATACCTGGCCAGCCTTTACGAAATAGTATTGAGCCATGAGCAGTAGAACCACGCCCGCCGCCTTTTTGATCCATACCATCCACGCGCCCGCCCGCGGCAGCGCCGCGAGCGCACCCGAGAAGAACCCCACCACGACGAGCAGCGCCGACATGCCCAGCGAAAACACGAACAGGTACACGAAGCCGAGCACGGCGCTGCGCGTCGTTGCGACCCAGGTGAGCACGGCGGCGAATGCCGGCGCCCCGCATGGCGCGGCGACGAGGCCGGAGGTCGCGCCCAGGAGAAAGACGGCCGGAACGGAGCCCCCGCCGAGGCTTCCCGCCCAGGCGGAAAGCCGCGCGGGCAGGCGGACGGGAATGACCTCGAGCATCCCAAGGGCGAAGACCAGGAGCAGGTTGCCGATGACGAGCCGGGCCCAGAAGCTCGCGCCGATCGTGCCGAACAACGATCCCGTCATCCCGGCGATCAGGCCGAGCAGCGCATAGAACAGCGCCAGCCCGCTCACGTAGGTGAGCGTCAGGACCAGGGTCCGGCGCCGCGTGCGTCCCGGGGCGTTGACGCCGGCGAGTGTCCCGGCCGTGATGGGGATCATCGGGTAGATACACGGATTGAGACTCGTCACCACGCCGGCGCCGAACAGCAATCCCACGGCAACGAGTGGTTGATTCTGCAACGCGTCGGAGATTCCCACGGGCGGGATAATAACACCGGACGACGCCGCGGCGTATCTTGTAACCACTACCAAAGGACTTCGTATGATCGCGTCTCGACCAATCATCACCGCAGTAGTCTCGGGCGCGCTGGCGCTCGCGCCACGGGCCGGTGCGACACAGCAGTTCACGCGGCGGGCGCCCATCACGACGGTGTCCGCGCCGGTCATCCTCGACACGACCGGGTTGTACCAGGAGCGCGCGGCTCGCGTGGGCGAAGACATGTTCGTCACCGGGCAGCCAACGGAGCGCGCGCTCCGCGAGCTGCAGGCCCAAGGCGTGACCACCGTCGTGAACTTGCGGACGCCGGAAGAAATGACGAGGAACGTCTCGTTCGACGAGCGAGCGCTCGTTGCGGCGCTCGGAATGCAGTACGTGTATCTGCCGGTCCGGGGGACCAGCGAGTACCCGTACTCTCCTGCAACGCTGGCGAAGTTCGTGGATGCCGTCGGCAACACCAAGGGCAAGGTATTGCTCCACTGCACGATCGCGTGGCGGGCGAGTCATCTGTGGGCCGCCTACCTGATCAACCGTGGCATCCCGGTCGACACAGCTCTCGCGAACGCGCGGGCGATCAATCTCATGGACGACCACCGCATGGGGCAAAACGGCCGCCAACCGGTGGAGGACTTCCTCGCCAAGGTGCTGCCGACACTGGGCCACCCGCCGCGATAGCGATGTGAGTCGCACCGCGCTGCTTGCAGGCGCCACCGGCCTGATCGGCAGTCACGTGCTTCAATTGCTGCTCGCAGACGACGCATGGACGCGAGTGGTGACGGTCGGCCGCCGCACCACACCCCACCAGCACGAGAAGCTCGAGCAGCGTCTCCTGGACCTCGGCGAGCTCGAGACCGGGAGCGACTTGCCGCATGCCGACGATGTCTTCTGTTGCCTGGGAACGACCATCAAGCGGGCGGGATCGCAGCCCGCGTTTCGCCGCGTGGATCACGCCTTCATCGTCGGTCTGGGTCGCGCCGGCATCCGCGCGGGCGCAACGCAATTCCTGCTGGTCAGCGCGATCGGCGCGGATCCCAAGTCGCGCGTCTTTTACAGCCGGGTCAAAGGCGAGACCGAGACGGCCATCGGGCGGCTGCACTATCGTAGCACGCAGATCCTTCGGCCCTCTCTGCTCCTCGGCGCGCGCCACGAATTCCGCCTGGGCGAGCGCATGGCGATGGTGGGCGCGCCACTCCTCTCGCTGGCACTCATCGGCAGATTGCGGCGCTATCGGCCGATTCGGGCGGAGACCGTCGCACGCGCCATGGTCAATCTCGCGCGCGAAGCACCGCTCGGACCGAACGTCTTCGAGTACGACGCGATGATCGCGAGCGCGGGGTCGGGCGCCTGAGCACCGACCCGTTCCTGGCCGCCGCCATCGCCGAAGCCGAGCAGGGCCTGCGCGAGGGCGGCATTCCGATCGGCTCGGTCATCGTCGCGCAGGGCAAGATCATCGGGCGCGGTCACAACCGCAGAGTGCAAAACGGCAGCGCCGTGCTGCATGGCGAGATGGATGCGCTCGAAAACGCCGGCCGCCAACCCGCGTCCGTCTACCGCAGCGCGACGCTGTATACCACGCTCTCACCCTGCGCCATGTGCAGCGGCGCGATCCTGTTGTACGGCATTCAGCGCGTCGTCATTGGCGAGAACAAGACGTTTCTCGGGGAAGAGGCGCTGCTGGTGAGCCGAGGTGTGTCGCTCGAGGTGCGTCAGGACACTACATGCATTCGGATAATGATGGATTTCATCCGCACACATCCTGATTTGTGGAATGAGGATATCGGAAGGTAGGTGGAGGTTCTGCCTTCACGATCCTCCACCAACCTTCACGATCCTTCACCGTCCTCCACCATCCTACCGTCCGCGGCGGACGGTCATAGGCCCGTTCGTCGTGACGACGCGAATCGGCGGACCGCCGTTCCCCAAGGTGGTGGAGATACGGTCTTTGACACGTCCACTGATCGTCACCGTCATGGGGAAACCGACATCCATCGGCCCATTGACCGTGCCGAATTCGATCTTCGCGTTGTAGTTGTCGGGAATCCGCAGGTCCGCGGGCCCGTTCTGAGTCTCGGCGTCGAGACCAGTGCCCTCCCAGCGCGCGCCCAGCAGCTCGATCATGAGCGGTCCATTCTGCGCGCTGGCGTGCACGTCGCCGCCCACCCCGGACAATGAGAGCGGCCCGTTTTGCGTCTGGAGATCCATCCGACCGGCGACATCCTGCACCGAGAGCGGACCGTTCTGCGTCGACAGCGTCAGGTCGGTGCGCCGCGGCACCATCACGATGAAGCTGACCGACCAGTTCTGGCGGCGACCGTAGGGACCGCTGCCGCCGGTCGCGCGGACGGTCCCGCCGGAAGCCTCGATCTTGATGTCGCGGGCGATGGCATCGGCATCGGCGTTGCTCCGGGCGTTGACCTGGATCCGCGCCGTGATCGCGATACTGTCGGATTTGTCCCAGCCGATAATCTCGACGCCGCCGTTCATGCCCGGATCGATGGTGAGCGGGCGTCCGCTGGCCTTCATCCCCGTCTCGCGAATTTCGCAGTGGCGCGAGCGCGATCCCCAATCGCCCCAGCCCTCGCGACAGTTCGCGAGCCACTCATCGTCGTTCTCCTGCGCGCGCAATGAGCCAACGGGAAACACCAAGAGGGCGAGAGCGGCAGCGGCGGCGGCGGCGGCGAGGTAACGCGTCATGACGGGCTCCGGAGTGGCTGGTGTGTATGGGGTTCGACACTCTCTACGGTGGAAGGGTTGCGGAGATTCGCAAAACTGCCGTCAGCGGTCTGCCATCTGCCGTCAGCCTACCTAACCTCATGACCTCCTACTATCTACGATTAGCCGACGGACCAGACCGCTGAGCATTCGCTTCACATCTATCAGTGATGTTTGCAATTCGGCGTGCGTTTGTGCGTCAATCAGGCCAAGGTCAGCCGCGAGAAGGATGTGATACTCGAGCTCGCTGCCGGACCCTAGAGCGATTTGAACGAATCGTGCAAAATCACGGGCCGTCCCGCGGCCACATCCCTCAGCAATGTTCGCTCCGATCGAAGCGGCCGAGCGACGGATCTGAGATGACAAGCCATATTGTTCCTCACGAGGGAATGCTCTTGTGACCTTGTACAGCTCAAGGGTCAACTGATGAGCCTTTTGCCAGACAACCAATTCTCGAAACGGGCGCATGGTGCACCATGATTGACGATTTCCGAAACCAGTCCAAGACCCTTTCGATGCACGCGGGACCGGAAACGCGCAGGCCTGCTGACGGCAGACGGCTGAGGGCAGTCGGCTATCTGTTCTGCCTCTCGATGGTAGTCCTGGCCCCGCATCTCGCCGGGCAATCCAGCCGTTTGGACGCGGAGGTCGACGCCCGAGCCGCCCAAGTCGCCGGCAAGGTCGTCGCCTGGCGGCGCGATATCCACGCCCACCCGGAGCTCTCCAATCGCGAGACGCGCACCGCCGATCTCGTTGCGGAGCACCTGCGCTCTCTTGGGCTCGATGTCCGCACCGGCGTGGCGCGCAACGGTGTCGTGGGCGTGCTGCGCGGCGGCAAGCCGGGTCCAGTCGTCGCGCTGCGCGCCGACATGGACGCGCTTCCCGTCACCGAAGAAGTCGACGTGCCCTTCGCCTCCCGGGTGCGCGCGAGCTACAACGGTCAGGATGTCGGTGTGATGCACGCCTGCGGCCACGACGCGCACACGGCGATCCTCATGGGTGTGGCCGAGGTCCTGGCAGGCATGCGCAGCGAGCTGCCGGGGACGGTGAAATTCATCTTCCAGCCCGCGGAGGAGGGTGCGCCGCCCGGTGAGCGCGGTGGCGCGGAAGTCATGATCGAAGAAGGCGCGCTCGAGAATCCGAAACCGGCGGCCATCTTTGGTCTGCACGTGTTCCCCTTCCCTACCGGCGAGCTCCGTTACCGCCCGGGCGGGACGCTGGCCAGCTCGGACCGGTTTTGGATCGTCGTGCGCGGTCGGCAAACCCATGGCGCGCAGCCCTGGGCCGGAATCGATCCGATTGTCGTCGCCTCGCAAATCGTCCTCGGCCTGCAAACCATCACGAGCCGCCAGATCGACGTGACCGCAGCGCCGGCGATCGTCACCGTGGGCGCGATCAACGGCGGTCTGCGGTTCAACATCATCCCGGACAGCGTCGTGATGATCGGGACGATCCGCACGTTCGACACGGCCGTGCGCAATGACATCCACGCGCGCGTGCGGAGGACGGCGGAATCGATCGCGCAAAGCGCGGGGGCGACGGCACAAGTCACCATCGACACCGGCACGGCGGTGACGTACAACGATCCCGCGTTGACCGAGAGCATCGTGCCCACGTTGCGCGCGGCGGCGGGCACGAACCATGTCGCACTCGCGCCGGTGCTGACGGCGTCGGAAGACTTCTCACGCTATCAGCAGCGGATTCCGGGGGTGTTTTTCTTCCTGGGGATCACGCCGCCGGGGATGGACCCGTCAAAAGTCGCGCCGAACCATTCGCCGAGGTTTTACGTGGATGAAGCCGCGTTCCCGGTGGGCGTGCGCGCGATGGCGCGTCTGGCTGTGGATTATTTGACTGCTCACCGCTGAGCCATCGGCCGTCTTCATACTCCAACTCACTCGCCGAGCCCAGCGCGATCTGCAAAAACCGCGCGAAATCGCGGGGTGTCCCTCGACCGCACCCCTCCGCAATGTTTGCACCAATGCCAAAGATTGTCTCGGACGATAATGCCGCGACGACGTCTCAGGGTGATCGTTTCTATGCGACGGTGATCGAATCCACGCGGTGCGTCTGCTGACGGCAGATTGCTGACGGCAGATGGCATCCTAAGAGTGCACCGGATTCACCTCCTCACCAAAGCGCCTACCGAGCGCCTTTAGGTACTTATCGAGGGACCCGTAGTAGCCGAATAGGAAACGCGACATGAATCGAAAGATCGGGTTGCTGATCCATCCGGCCTCGGTCACGGTGATGCGTGTGCCGTTCGCATCTTGCGCCAGCTCGTAGGTCCACGTTCCGCCGAACGCTCCGCCGGCCGTGGGATCGATTTGCGTCACCAGCTTCCGTGGTGGCGACGACTCCAGCACGATGATCGGCACGTCGAACCCGCTCAGCTTCTGGCGCCAGACCTCATGGCCGTCCCGATCTGGAAGACGCTGCGATTCCTGCATCGCCGGAAACCACAACGCAACACCGCTGATGTCGCGCACGACCCTCCAGACGCTGTCGGGCGGTTGCCGGAGCGAAATTGTGCTCGTGGCGCGGTGGTCGCGGGAGACGAACGCTCCGATGAGCGCCATCAACGCGATGAGACCCACGATGCCACCGACGACGATCAGGACCAATTTCATGGCGGTTGATAATACTGCGTCGTCGGTCGTCGGTCATCAGTCATCCGTGTGCGATTATTTGATGTCACTGAGCGCTTCGAGGTTAGGCCCGCCAAACAATCGGTGAGGATCTTAGTGGCTCGTTCCTACCCGAGGTTTCCCGTGCAGCCGTTTCGGAAGCTTGTCGTCTGGCAGAAAGCTCACGAACTCGCCCTCAACCTATACAAACCACCAAGGCATTTCCGACCGACGAGCGCTACGGGCTGACATCCCAGATTCGTCGTTCGGCAGCATCGATTTGCGCTAATATTGCCGAGGGTTGTGGTCGGCAGACTCGGCGTGATTTTGCCCGCTTTGCATACATTGCGTTGGGGTCAGCAAGCGAATTGGAATACCACCTACTCATGGCCTCAGATCTCGGATTCC
>Ga0137375_10009180_pt1 | contig 11746 bp, 10 predicted proteins | sample SagtaG_24_FD_104936 | JGI IMG/M metagenome (GOLD analysis project Ga0137375, IMG submission 104936) | Vadose zone soil microbial communities from Sagehorn Ranch, Mendocino, California, USA - Sage1_R_113_16 metaG | ecosystem: Environmental > Terrestrial > Soil > Vadose zone | place: USA... | reverse complement strand
TCGTGATGATCACGGCCATCACGGCGTCGCTGAACGCCTCGACGCGCCCCGTCCCCAGCTCGAGCGTGCCGGTCGAAGGACTGCGCTGACTCACGGTCGAACGATCATATGTCAGCCCTGACCAGGCTGAGCCAAGGGAATGATCGAAGGTGCGTCAGTAAGGCGCCTGAGTCACTCGAAAATAGTGAGCACCCTGGAAGGGACATCGAGCGCGGGCATACGCCTGGCCGAAGGCTTGGTGCCCCGGGGGGTCGGTTGAACGCCGTCGCGAGCGAAGGCCTAAATCGCCTCTCATTCCTTGGCAATGCTCTTGGCGAGGTCTCGCATCGAGACCATCCCTACTACGGCGTCTTCATCCATCACCGGCAGATGCCGGAACCCGCCGAAGAGCATCTGATTCAGTGCCTCGGCCACCGTGGTGTCGGGCCCGATCGTCACCGGATCTCGGGACATCCATTGGGTGACCGAAGAGACCCTGGGTGGCTTGATTCACGAGTACGAGCTTGTAGCTTGACTCGATCGGAGGATTCTGTGCCCTTCAGGTTGGGGTGAATGCCCGCGTTGGGATCAGAACTGCTGATCACAGCCACGGGCTCCGCTCAGAGCGGGGAGATTGATCGTCCTGTAACTTGTGTCTGCCGCGACGCCGGCCCCGCGCCGGATGCCGGCACGAAGAGAGAAGAGGTGGCTCTTGGCGACCGAGTCGAATCTCGCCAACCGCGTGCGCGCTGCCGTGCGAGACAAGGTCCCCGGAGTTGCGCTCATCGTGGTTGGTCCTGAGGGCGTGCGGTCTCGCGAAGCAATCGGCTTCGCGGATCTCCTCGCACAGACACCGATGTCGACCGACCAGGCGATGCCGTGGTTCTCCATGACGAAGATCGCGACGGCGACGACCGTGATGAGGCTCGTCGAACGCGACGTGATCGAGCTGGATGAGCCAGTTGCGCCGCACGTGGCGGCCGTGCGGTCGATTCGGCCGAGCGATTGGGCCAAGAGGATCACACCGCGACATCTCCTCCAGCACTCCGGAGGTCTCGCCAACCCGATCCCCGTGAAGTGGATCCACCCTCCGGATCGTCCACGACCCGATCCCGACGCCTTCCTCGAGGGCCTGCTCTCGAAACACGCGAACCTTCGCTTCGAGCCCGGAACGCGGTCGAGCTACTCGAACCTCGGGACGCTCATGCTTGGGGCGGCGATCGCGCACGTCATCGGCCGGCCGTACGAGGATCTCGTCCGTGAGGAGGTTCTCGAGCCGGTCGGGATGTCGTCGACCGGGTACTCGTTTCCCACCGGCATCATCGCGGCGACCGGATACCACCCGCGGTGGAGCCCGATGCGTCCGCTCCTGCCGCGATGGGTCCAGGGCCCATCGACGGGCAAATGGATGGCGCTCCGTCCGTTCCTCGTCGACGGCGCCGCGTACGGCGGTCTCGTTGGAACGCCGGAGGACGCGGCGAGGTTCCTGCAGATGCACCTACGAGACGGTGAGCTCGACGGGACGAAGCTGATCTCCACTGAGACGGCCGTCGAGATGAGACACATCGACAAGCGTGGCCGACGCTTCGATCTCGGCCTCGGGTGGTTCGTGCCGGCGAACAGGCGCGAGGCGAGCCCGCCGTTCGTGGAGCACCTCGGCGGAGGAGCGGGGTTCTTCAACGTCGTGCGGATGTACCCGACGGTCGGCGTCGGCGCGGTCGTCATGGGGAATTCGACGAAGTACGGCATCGACAGCGTGGCGAAGCTCGCCCTAGACCATCCATCCTGAAGCGTAATCCAGAAGACAGAGACGACGACGTCGACCAGCCACTTCGCCCGATCGTCCCGCCAGACGTGTAGGGCACAAAAACACGGATCGGGTCCGTGACCAGGTCTTTCTTCGAGTTCGCTCGACCTGCTGCGCCTCCGCGGCTACGACGAGGGATCGGGACTATCCATCAGGCGAGACACCTGTTTCATGAACGTTGTCTGGCCACACCGGACCCCATGGTTCATGTCCGGATGGCGGCGGGGGAATCAAAATCGCGGGGTGGTCCGCAGGGGAGTGGGCTTGTCAACAATTGCCCGGTTGGGCGAGGTGTCGACACTCTCCCGCGTCGGGACGGCTCGTGAGTTCTTCCTCGGGTTCGGGGGCTGGCCGAACGGCCTCAGGAAACCTGCTGGTCATGCACCGGATCGGAATGAAATGCACCCTTCACGGTCCCGGGAACGTTCTCCCGAAGGATCAACTCACCGGGGGTTTCATACGCCTGGGCTCTTAGCTGGTGCCGCCGGGTCGAACCGGACGATACGGCCGACATCCGCTGCCGGTGTTTCTGCAGGTGGAGGCGACGTACCCACTCCGTGACCGGGCATGATCCGTCCCGACGGCCGGGGAGGCGAAGAGAACACTGTAAGAACCCGAACGTGGCAGGTCAGGCTGTGTGGGTGAACGCGGGAGTGGGGTGTCACATGATCGCCACACAGCCGACGCCGGCCCGCAAGTACGTCTCGTGGATGTCCACGCAGGCGGCCAGGATCTGCTCACGGTCCGGCAGCACTGTGCGGTGGGCGGCTCGTGGGCGACGAGGGTCTGGACCTGCTCCGGGTGCTGGGCCACCAGGGCGACCGGTTCGACTCACCGGTCTGTTCGGTCGTCAGCGGCCGCCGCCCTTGGTCGATGCGGCCCCCACCGCGGTTGCGCGAGCGCTCCTCGGCGCTTTCTTAGACTGTTCCCTTCGCTCGCGCGTTTCTGCAGGTCAGAGGCAAGCGTAAGAGAAGGAACAAGCAAGAACCCGAACGCCAGGCCAGGGGGTATGGGTCAACGCTGCCGATTAGGGTGGGAGAACGCGACAAGCGGTCGGGCCGCGCTCCGCCCCCGAACGGCGGGAACGCTTACAAACGTGGTCAGGGAAGGGGCGCGGCCGGGCACACGGGCTCGTACGACCGCTCTTGAATGAACGCGCTCCACTCCTCTCGAGTGAGCTGACGGCCGGCGACCTCGCAGGCGTGTGCTGCCCACGCCTGCCAGGTCGCGGGCCAGACGAAGGCCCGACCGTTCGAGTAGACAATGACAAGCGAAGAACCATCAGGTGTGAAGGCCGCGTCGTTCCAGACGTTGTTGAAGCCGGGGAAATCGATGCCGAACTGCTTCCCGGTCGCCGCGTCCCACAAGCGAGTCGATCCGTCGGTCCCGGAGGTAACGAGGAGCTCCCCGGTGGGATCGAACCCAACACTCAGCCCCGCGCCGGCGGCTGCGAGGAAGTGCAGGAGAGGGCGACCCGACTCAACGTCCCATAGCCGGACGACGCCCGACCAACCAGATGTCGCCAAGGTCTGGCCGTCAGGTGAGAAGGACTCCCACGTCGTCGGGGGAGCTGCCGTATCTGGCGAGAGGGTCCTCACGACCTTCAGGGTGTGCGCATCGACGAATGGCAGCCGGCCGTCCGCGAGCGCCACTGCCAACATCGCACCATCCGGACTGTAGACGACCTGGCTGACTCCACCCTCGAGGTGGACGGGTCCTCGGAGCAGATCGCCGCTCTTCGCGTCCCAGATCGCCAGATACCCCTTGACCTTTGACCTCCCAGCTCGCCCTCGGTCGAGCTCGGCGTCATCTGCCGCCAGTCGCCGCTTGCCAGGGTGCGTCCGTCCGGGCTGAAGGACGCATAGAACACAGACGAGTACCGATCGGCCGGGGGCAGCCCAGCGAGTTGCCTCGATGTGGGCGGACTGCTGGTCAGGTCCCACAGGACGAGTTGGCCGACCTCTCCTGTGGCTGCGAGGGTCGTGCCGTCGGGGCTGAAGTTGACGCTCGTGAGTGGCCCGCGCGGAACGGCCCGAAACGCAGCGGTTTGTCGGAGCGTGGCGAGGTCCCAGAGCTTGACGTACCCGTCGCCTTGGGTCACCGCCAGCGTCGAGCCGTCGGGCGACAGCGCAAACCAGGGGAGTGGTCCCCAGAAGGGTGTCTGATTCCCCGAGCCAATGGTGAAAGAGCGCCCCAGTCGCCTGGTCCCCGAGAGGTCCCATCCGAAGATCGTCCCATCCAGACTTGCCGTGTAGAGCGTCCGGCCGTCGTTCGCCTGGGCGGGCACACCTCCGCCATGCCCCGCGAACGTCTCCATCAGCTTGTGCGAGGTGACGCCCCAGACGATGACCTGTCCATCGTCGCCGGTGGTGACTACATCGGTGTTGGACGTGAACTCGACGGACTCGACGCGAGCGGTGTGACGGCCCCTGCCCTGGGTTGTTTGACCCGTCGATGTGTCCACGAAGCGCACCGACCCGTCGGGATCGCCAAGGACCATCGTCTTCCCATCGCGGCTCACCGCCATGGCAACGGAGCCTCCCACATCGAGAGTGCGGGCAAGTTCCATCGTCTGCGCTTTCCAGATCGTCGTGCGATCGCCGGAGACGATGAGCCTTCCATCACCGGTCAGGCCGAAACCGCTCGCGGCGATATCGATCATGTTCGTCGCTGGCCCCAGGGGCTGCCCGCTGGTGACGTCCCAGCGGGCGATGTAGACCGCCTTCGGGATGAATACCTCGGTCCCACGGAAGTCGCGGACCAGGGCATAGAGCTCATCTCCGGACCTCGAGAAGACCACTTCCGGGACAGCGATCCCTGTCGCGGATCCGAACCTCGGATCGCCCGGGAGCTTCCGAAGCAGTTGACCGGTCTCGGGATCGCGCAGGTCGATGCCGCCGGTGGGCTTCCCGCTGGCTCCCGCCGAGGGGACGGCGATCAGCGCGCCATCCGGACTGAACACCGGCGGCCCGCCAGCCCCGAAAGGGATGTTGGCGCCGGGCGTGAAGGAGGCGGTGCTGAACAGCTGGAGATCCTGCGTGTTGTACTGAACGGCGAGCGTCTTCCCGTCTGGACTCAGCGCGATCCCGAGGGGTCGACGCCCAGAGTCGCCACCGTAAAAGACTCCGACCGCCTGGGGCTCGCGGAGCACCGTGGCCAGGAGGTTGCTCCGCGTCTGCTCTGAGACGTCGAGGTTGACCGCCTCGCGAGCGAGCAGGAGTCCCCGGTCAAGCCGTGGCTCGAGCACGCCCTGGGTGCCGAGGCTCTGGGAGAGCGCGACGAGGGCAGAGCGACGTGCCCGCCCCCGCTGCACCAGCGCGATGCTCCCCGCCATCAACGCGAGAGCAAGGAAGACGGCCACGCCGGCCAGCAGCACGCGGAGCCGCCGGTTGGTCCTTCGCTGGCGCTCGGCCTCGGCCAGCTCTGCTGCCCGCAGTGCCTCGCGCGCGCCAAAGCTCGCGTCGACGTACTCCCGCTCTACGACCGTGAGCGCGATGCGGGAGGTCGTGGCCCAGGTCTCGAACTGTGCGAGGTGCGCGCCCCGCAGCAGGAAGCTTGGGTCCCGATCCGCGTCAGCCCATTCGGTCGTCGCGACGGCCAGGCGGCGATGCATTCGAACGTCGTCCCGGGCGGCCTCGATCCAGTCGCGCAGCCTGCCCCACACCCGCAACAGGGATTCGTGGGCCACCTCGACGGTGGGTTTGCCCGTGCGCAGATCTCGATCGAAGGACACCAGGCGAGAAGCGCCGAAGGCATCCAGCGCGCGCACCAAGGCGTGTTGATCGATCTCGAGAGCCTCGAGCTCCGCGCGCGGCACCCGACGGCGGGTGTCCTCGGTTCCCTCACCCAAGGTGACGAGGCGAAGGAACAATTGGTGACAGGCCTCCTGTCCATCTGCGCTGAGCCCTTCGAAGAGCTCATCGGCTCGTCCGGCCAGCGCCCCGGCCACCCCGCCGATCTCCCGGTAGGCGTGGAGCGTGAGTATGTTCGCCTCCCGCCGGTCGAACAGTTCGGTGAGGGCATACTGCAGAAGCGGGAGAGCCCCCGGCTCGTCCACGACCTCGCCCAGCATGGCTGCGAGCAGGCCCGGCTCCAGACCGACGTTGACGCGCTTCGCTGGATTCGCGATGGCCCGTTCCAGCTCGTCGGGAGACAGAGGAATGACCGCCTCGATGTAAGCACGCATGAGGTCGGCGAAGCCTCGATAGAGCAACGGTCGATCGTAGAAGTCGGCGCGGAGGGTGGTCACGATGCGGAGCCGACTGCGGGGATCGTTCACGGCCGCCGCTGCACTGGACAGGAAGTGCGTTCGCCGGTTCTCGTCGTCGACGAGCGTGAACACCTCTTCGAGTTGATCGATGACGAGCACGAGGACCGAGTCATCGGGCGGCAGCACCCGCTTGACGGCGCGAAGCAACCCGTGCGTGTCTCGTTCCAGCTGTTCCATGAGGCTGGCCGGCGGGTTCACGGCGACCCGGAGCAGGGCGGCCTCCAGCTCCTCGAGCGGCTGGGCGCCGGGAACCATCTCCGCGATCGCCCAGCGCTCCGAACCGAGGATCGCACCGCTCCGGAGGGCCGGGATCAACCCCGCCCGAACCACGGAGGACTTGCCGGACCCGCTGGGCCCGACGACCGCGAGGAAGCTCGTGTCCGAGAGCCGCATCACCAGCTCGTTGGTGAGCGCCTCGCGTCCGAAGAAGTACGCGGCATCGGCCTCCTCGAACGAGAGAAGGCCCTTGTAGGGGTTCGCCGCGATCTCAAGTGTGGCCGGCGTAAGTCGCGCGGCCGAAGGGCCGAGCGCTCGCCGAAACGCGATGTCCTGCGACAGGTCCCACCCTTCCTGCTTCAGCTTGATCAGGTCGATGGGGTCGCCCAGCCCCGACAGCAACGCCGGCACACGATCGACAGACGTGACGCCTTCCGTCCTTCCCGCAAGGTGCACGACCTCCCGGGTGGACAGGACCTCGGCGGGGCCAGGTAGCGCACCCAGCTGCGCCGCCCGGTTGATCGCGCCCCCTCGAAATCCGCCCTCCACCGCGATGGCCTCGCCCACGTCCAGCCCGATCCCGACGGCCAGGGGCACGGCCGGTTCCGCGATGGTCTCCTCGACGAACAGGGCCTGAAGATCGACGGCCGCGAGGATGGCCTGTCGAGCGGACGCAAAGGCCGCGAGAGCCTCGTCTCCGCGCAGCTCGATCACTCTTCCGGCCCTGGCCTCGACACCCTTCCTAGTCAGCTCGGCGAACTTTGCAGCCAATCGTGCAGCCGCCTCATCCCCGTATTCCTGGGTGTAGTTGGAATAGCCGCGGACTTCTGCGATGAGGAATGTCTGGATCGCGGTGGCCCCCGCGCCGACATCGGTTCCCGGTTCCCTACGGGAGCCAACCGCAGACGGTGATCCGGGCCACTCCAGCTCGGGGTCCTGCGCCAGGATGGCGCGCTCAAGACGCTGGAGTGCCGGGGCGGGGTCGATACCCAGTTCCTCTGTCAACATCCGTCGCGTTTTTCGATACGCCTCGAGAGCCTCCGCCTGGCGACCGGACCGGTAGAGCACCAGCATGTACTGGGCTCGCAACCGCTCCCGCAGTGGGTGTTCGGCCACGAGCGTCTGTAGTTCCCCTACCAGGTCCGGGTGTCGGCCGAGCGCGAGGTTCGCGTCGATCTCGTCCTCGAGGGCCGAGAGCCTCAGTTCCTCGAGGTTCGCGATCGTGACTTGCGCGAAGGTCTCGTAAGCGAACTCGTCGAGCGGCGGTCCACGCCACAGGTCAAGAGCAGCCGCCAACAGCCTCTTCGCCCGAGCCGGATCTCCCTCGGCCATGGCTCGCCGTCCCTCCTCGACCTGTTCCTTGAAGACGTCAAGATCGAGCTCGTGGCGGTGGACCCGAAGGAGATAGCCCGGATGACGAGTAACGAGGATCGACTCGGGAGCCCCGTCTCGAGCTGATCGAAGGGCCTTGCGCAACTGGGAGACGTACACCTGGAGGATGTGCGCGGCCGTTTCGGGAGCACGTTCCCCCCACAGCGCATCGATCAAGCGGCCAGCGGAAACGACCTCGTTGGCATGCAAGAGAAGGACGGCGAGGAGAGCCCGCTGCTTCGCCCCCCCAAGTGAGAGAGCCTCCCCCTCCTCCCGCACCTCGAGCGGGCCGAGGATCCGGAACTCCATCCGACCACCCTTCCCTTGCCGAGCACGCTAACACGCAGGTGGATCGGCCAAAGGCGCTTTCTAACGGGTCGAGCCGCCCCGCCGCTTGAGGGGACCTTGAGCGCCAACTGACTCCTTCTTGAGCGCCTCGGACGACCGTCGGGTCTGTCGACTGCGCAGGGCAGTCGATAGAGCAGAGGAGGGCCCATGAGGCACTTCGGTAGATGGTTCCCACCGGTGGCCGCGGTGCTGGTCTCGCTGGCCGTGAACGTCATCACGGCGAGCGCCGCCTTCGCGACGGGCGTGCCACCGTACGTCCCCACGTCGGTCGGTCAGCGATCCGAGGCAGCCCAAGCGTCGGGGGATTGGGTTCTGGCGATCGCGTTCCTCGTGGCAGTCTCTGCGACGAGCGTTCTCCTGCTCGGCTGGATGCGTGTTCGCCACCACAGCTCCCGCGGAGGACAGGCCTCGCCGGTCGCGGACTCTACACCGTGAGGGACGGATGGGCCGGGCGGCCGCCGCCGGTTACTCAAAGGAGAAGGGGCATGAGGAGAACTCGCGTCATCACACTTCTTGCAGTCGTTGTGAGTGTGATCACAGCATCGATGGCCGCGGTTCCGGCAGGAGCAACACGTGCGAAGGCTCCACCACCTCCGATGGCAATCTCGATGCTTGCGGATGGGCTCGAAGGCTCGGTGGGGGCAACCATCGGACCCGATGGCGCGTTGTATGTCGCCGAAGGAGCGATCGGCCGGATCACGCGCATCGATCCCTCGAACGGCGACACCACGACGTTCGCCAGTGGGCTCCCCCCTCAGGTGATCCCCCTCGGCGGAGCCATGGACGTCGCATTTGTCGGAACGACGATGTACGTGTTGGTCACGCTCGTGGGTCCGGACGTCGGCGGTAACAGCATCGGCGGCATCTACCGGATGAACAGTTCGGGGGGCTTCACGGTCTTCGCTGACCTCGGTACCTGGTCCATCGAGCATCCTCCCCTCACCCCGTTCGATCTACCGAGCGGCGTCCAGTTCGCGCTCCAGCCAGTCGCCGACGGGTTCCTCGTCACCGACGGGCATCACAACCGGGTACTCCACGTGTCGTCCGCGGGGGAGATCTCGCAGCGGATCCAGTTCCCGAACATTGTCCCCACAGGGTTGGCGGTGACCCACGGCACGGTGTTCATGTCCCAGGCAGGCCCGGTGCCTCATGTCCCGGCGACGGGGAAGGTCGTCTCGTTTCCATTGAACCCTGCCGGGCCGAACGCTTACGATGTTGCGTCCGGTTTCAGCCTGCTCGTCGATGTCGAATCCGGTCCCGACGGGGCGCTCTACGCGCTCTCGCAGGGTGACTCGCCGGGCGACGTCCCTCCGGGGAGTCCAGCGGCCCCGGATAGCGGAAGGCTGCTCCTCGTCAACCGGAATGGTTCGCTCTCCGTGCTCGTTGACGAGTTGGACTTGCCAACCTCGCTCGATTTCGTGGGTGACACCGCGTTTGTGACCACCCTGAACGGGGAGGTCTGGAGGATCACGAACGTCTCGAAGCACTTCAAGCGATAACCCGACAGACCCCACCGAGGGAAAGGCTGCCTGGCTCGGCCGTTCTCCAGGCTTGAAGGGTGATCCGCGAGGCGGGCGGCCCACATCCGGGCCGCCCGCTTCTATGTCCGATCCGATCGCGCGGGTCAGGGCTCCAGCAGCAGGAGCGGAGGTTGGGATTCGAGGTCAACGTGACGGCGGCGTGCCTCTACGAGCTCTCGACGCTGACCATCAGACGCCCTGGGTGCGCGACGATTCGGAGCTCCCTCTGATCGCTTGGATCTTCCGCGCCGCCGAGTTCGCGTGGACAAGAAGGTCGTCGAGGCCGGTTATCTTATCCACGGCGAGCCCAAGACCAAGCGCTCGCGGCGCTGGGTCACTGTGCCGGACTTCGTCGCCTTCGCTCTCGCCGAGCACGTCCGCGTGTACCCTCGCGGTCCCGACGGGATTGTGTTCACGGCCCCGAAGGGCGGACCGATCAGGCGATCCGCCTTGGCCCAGAGGTGCATGCGGGACCGGGATGGGAGGTAGCGGCAGAGCCGGTGGCTGGTATCGAGGCCACCGACCGTCCGCCAGGACGACACTCGCTCGCGTCTTATAGCCTCCAAGGATACGGTGTTGGGTTAGTAGGTTCATTCGGAGGCTCGGCCTCTCCCTCGACAACTCCTAATCAGTCAGTCGGCGCCTATCGGTGTGCCCCGCGTCCTAGACGGGTAAGGGACAAGCAAGGAGGAGGTGGTTACATGGCAGCAACCAATCCGCGACAGCAGCCGGACTCTGAGGAGGGTCGCTTCGGCAGGCCGACCATGGCCTCGACGCCCACTCCGACGCCGGCCCGCCGATCACGGTGGATCTGGATCGCGCTCGGGATCGTGGTCCTAGTGGTGGTCGGGGTCATCGCCTACATGGCGCTCTACAGCGGCAGTGGTGGCGGTTACGGAGGCGGAGGCGGCTCGGGTGATGGTGGAGGCTACTTCCTCATCGCGTTTTCAGCTGAGCAGGCCAGGCGTCTTCGAAACCGGATCTTGGCGAAGCGCTAGGCCCCATGCCGCGAGGGGGCACTGCCCCCTCGCGGCATCCCCCTGCCACTGGCGCCTCGGCAGGCCCTGATGCATCGTGCTAAGGAGAAGGACGGGACAGATTCATCCCGTCCGATGCGGAACTGATCGGGTTTGAACGTGGAGGCCGAGTCCTTCAAGCTGGTGTAATTCCACAACGTCATCCTGATCATCAGCTCGCTGCGACGAGCTCGCCCCTCACCTCCTCGGGCGCCCTCGATCACCTCGAGCCTCGCCTTGGCGAGCGGCTTGGGGCTCATGTAGCAGCGGACGACGGCCCATCATGCTGCTCGGCAATTGCCTGGTTGGTGAGGTGTCGCCCTTCCCCAGGCGTCGGGACGGATCCTGGGCCTTTCCTCGGGTTCTGGGCAGGCCGAACGGCTTAAGGGAACCTGCTGGTACGCGCGGATCCGAATAGATGCACCATTCAGGCCACGCACGCGGCAAGGTCGTCATCGCCGTGTGACGCTCTCGATCGGTGAGTGATGGCCTCGAGGATAGAGTCCGGTCCTTGGGGGGACTCCGATTTCTACGAGAAGACGTACTCCAGCATCCGATCCGACGTTCAGACACGAGTTCGGAGCGCGACGTACGACGAGGACCTGGGCCAAGCAGGATGGATGCGGGCCGCCGAGGCCCACGAGTTCGCGTCCTGGCTCGGATCGGGCGTGACGTCGGTGCTCGACGTTGCCTGCGGCTAGGGCGGGATCTCGGCGCTCCTGCCCGGGATCGCCGCATACGCGAATGCCGGCCAGGTGCTGGTGAGCGAGGACGTGCTGCGGGTCACCACGGACCAGGCGGTGGAGCTCGTCGACATCGGCTCGGTCGAGCTGAAAGGGGTTTCGCGACCGGTTCGGATCCATGAGGCTCGCCGCAACGGCTGAGAGCGCTGCTGACCAACATCCCCGACCTCCGTCGGCGGTCGCGGTCGCTGCTCGTTCATAGACCGACCCTGTTGGGTACGAAAACTCGGATTCGGCTCCTGACCAGCGATTTCGGGTACCGGCTATCTGGCTCCAGGCTGGGCGGGACACCTGTTTCGTGAACATTGTGGGGCGACACCGGCCCCCATGTCTCATCTCCGGGTCGCAGGAGGGATCCATCAGCCATGAATGGGAACGGTCCCCAGGGTCCGGACCAGCCGAACGGAGCCAGAGGGAAGGCCCCTGGTCAGGGTCACGATCGGAATAAGTGCACCCTTCAGGCGCACTGTCGGTGT
>Ga0137375_10009163_pt1 | contig 11752 bp, 7 predicted proteins | sample SagtaG_24_FD_104936 | JGI IMG/M metagenome (GOLD analysis project Ga0137375, IMG submission 104936) | Vadose zone soil microbial communities from Sagehorn Ranch, Mendocino, California, USA - Sage1_R_113_16 metaG | ecosystem: Environmental > Terrestrial > Soil > Vadose zone | place: USA... | reverse complement strand
TGGGCCAGCATCTGATCCCATTTTGTCGCGCTCGATTCCTTCTTTTTTTCTCTCGGCCGGACCAATCCGCAAAAGCACGCCCACAATGCGACATAAATCGCCATATAAAATTGGAGAACAAACCAGCCGAGGACCGTGACAGTTGTGAGCCACGAGAGAGCGGTCCAGAAAAATGCTAGTCCCGCGACGTACCCCAGCCCAAGATTCCGAAGCCAGCGATGTCGCGATTCCTCGCCGGAAAACCAAACGACGGCGATTAGCGGCATAAGCGCGATCCAGCAGAGCCACGTGAGATTAAACGGCGCAAAACAGCCGGTGTAGAGAAGCCCGCTACAAATCGCTGCCAGCCATGGCCAAAACCGCAGTACTTTGTCGAGTGGTTTCATAAACCGATAAACCTCAAACTTTCCTTCAGACGGAGCGATGATTCACTCTTCCTCGCATGCGTTCAGCCCGTTTGTCGCCTCTCCCTTTCACAAGGGAGAGGGCAGGGTGAGGGTTCATCAATTGTGAGAAGCGCGGTGTCAATCCCCCTCACCTCAATCCTCTCCCCAGGCAAGGAGAGAGGCGGACCGGCTCAGGCGAAGGGAATAGTCCTCCGTTACAGCAAGCCGACCCTCTTCGTCAGAAAATTGTGCGGTGAATTCAGCTATGAAATTGTTTCTGACGCTCATATTTGCTCAGGCGTGACTCGGCATCCTTTTGCAGCCAATCCCAGAGACGATCGAGCTTTTCTTCGACTTGCACCTTGATTCGACTGAGTTGAGCAAAATCAAATTTGCCATTCTCCGGCCGGCGCTGCGCGAAGAGGTAGTACTTGATCTTCGGCTCTGTTCCCGACGGGCGTATCGCGATGCGCGTTCCATCTTCCAACGCAAATATCGACATCTTCTCTTTGGGAATCAGATCGCCTTCGATGTCTTCGATCATGTTCGTTTCGAAATTCTTGATTTCGACCACTCTCGATCCGAGCACGTCGGAAAATGGCTTGGTGCTGTACGAGTCAGCCAGGCGCGCAATTTTTTTTGCGCCTTCTGCTCCTTCGAAAACGAGCGAGCCGTTTTTTTCCGCAAAATACCCGAATGTCGCGAAGATTTCGTCGAGTAATTGATCGACTGTTTGCCTGAGCGCCTTTGCGTAGGCGGCTACTTCGCAAAACATGATTACTGCGCCATTGCCGTCCTTGTCGCGAACAAAATCGGCGCCACTGTAGCCATAACTCTCTTCACCGCCGAAAACATAAAACGAAGAGTGTGCGAGACGAAGCCGTCGCGTTTCCTGCTCTGTGAGATCGACATAATTCTGTCGCAGTTGTTCTGGGATTGCGCGCTCGTACTTGCCCAGCTTCGCGCCGATGTATTTGAAGCCCGTCAGCGTTTCGACACAGCGCAACCCGTAATAATCGGCGATCGCCTTTTGCAGGTCTGTCGTGACAAAAGTTTTGATGACCACGGCGCGTGACGCGTTTTGTTCATCGAGCACGCCCTTGTCGAACAATGTGTTAATTCGATACCACGCAAGGAGTGATCCGATCTGATTTCCAGTCAGCAATTTCATTTTGCCGTCCTTTGCGCGAACTGCGGCTCCCATGCGATCGCAGTCCGGATCGTTCGCGACGACCAGATCGGCATCTTCCTTTTGAGCAAGATTGATTGCCATCGTTAACGCCTCCGCGTTTTCCGGGTTCGGCGATTTCACTGTCGGGAATCGACCATCGAAGCGATCCTGCTCCGGCACTACTTGGAAATTGAAACCGAGCCGTGTGAGCATCGGTTTGATGATTATGCTGCCGGTTCCGTGGAGCGGCGTGTAAATGATCCGCAGCGATTTCGCTTCGCGAATCACCTGCGGATCGAGAATCAATGTTTCGAGCCGCCGCATGTAAGCTTGATCGATGTCCTTCCCGATCGTGGTCACTTTTCCTTGTCGATCTTTTGGAAGCGGTGTGAACGATTCGCTCGTGATCGCATTCACTTTGGCAATGATCCCTCGGGCGTGCGGCTCGATCACTTGCGCCCCGTCGCTAAAATAAACCTTGTAACCATTATCATACGGCGGGTTGTGACTCGCTGTGATCACGACGCCAGCGCTTGCCTTGAGATAACGAACAGCAAACGAAAGTTCCGGCACGGAACGTGAACCCTCGAACACGGACGCGTCGCAACCATTTTCAGCTGCGATCCTCGCAGCAAGCTCAGCGAATTCCTTTGAGAAAAAGCGCGGATCATGCGCGATCACAAGCTTTGGCTTCGCCGAAATTTCTTTGCGCTGGTTCCAATCGTGCAGATAAGCAACAAGTCCCCGCATCGCACGGTTGATGTTAAAAAAATTCATCGCGTTGGTGCCGACGCAGGGGAACTCGGGCCGTTCGCCTTCGCTTGCATTCCCGCGCTCTGCAGTCGTAACGATTTTCCCAATCGTGCGGCCACGAAGACCGCCTGTCCCAAATGCAAGCGTCTGATAGAAACGATCGTTCAACTCTGACCATTCACAGCCATCAGCCAGCTGGTTGACGGACTTGAAATAGAGATCCGTCGTTGCTCCGGCCAAAAGGCTGCGGATGTTTTTTGCCGTCGATTCCATCAATTGCCCGTCAGCAACAGCGCGCTCGATCTTCGGATTTAGCTCTTCAACATCGGCTGACATCGCTGGCAACTGTTCCGTGATTAGGATTGTAGGGCAAGCGCTCCGCTTGCTTGGGGAGAGGTGGGCAAACCAGAATAGTCGCCCTACAATTATGCCTCGTCGAGTCCGATCTGGTACGGCCAATCTTCGCAACGTTTAACTAAGCCGGCCCGGACGGGATTTTCTCTCACATAAAGCCATTTCTCGTGCAGCGATTCATCCGAGCGCAGGAGGCGATCGAAGCAGCCTGGTTGAAAAGTCCATGACGCATTCAGCTCGTCCCGCATCCACCGTTCAATGCAGCGGAGAAGTTTCCGAGCTTTGCGTTGCGGTCCTGAGTCGGTGCCAGAAACGCGTGCAAGTGATCGGGCATCAGTATAGCGGCAAGAACCCTCCAGTATCGGAGCTTAGCCACAGCTGCTTTAAAGGCGTTAAAAGCGGGATCGTTTGCTAGGACAGATCGCCTATCCTCAACGCATATTGTGACGAAATAAATGACTCGTTGTCCCCACGGCAGCCATACAGGTATTCGTGGTGGGTGTCCCACGCACAGAGTCTGGCAGGCGAAGCGCCTGCCCTACAATCTTTTTGTTGCAAGCGAGAAACCCCGCCGTTGTAGGGCAAGCGCTCCATACAGTTCAGCGGAATCAGACTTGCGCCACCTGTTTAACGTCGGTTAAGAAACTGCAAAGGAGTTACCCATGAAGTGGACTACGCTGTACATCGCCGTCACCGTTACTTTCCTGTCATTTGCATTCGGTGAGGCGCAACAAGAGTCAACCGACAAAAAAAGTGAGCAGGAAGTCAGACAGATGATCGAAAACTACCGAACAGCCTTGGTGCAGCGCGATATTCCTGCGCTGGAGAAAATCTGGGCTGACGATTACGTCTTTGTGAACGCATCGGGAGAGGTAGTGACGAAAGCGCAGCGGCTCGCGAACGTTGAATCCGGCGCAACCAAGCTGGAATCCATCAATAAAGAGGAAAATATCACGGTGCGCGTTTATCAAAATAGCGCTGTGGCGACGAGCCGCGTGGCCATCAAAGGGAAATACAGTGGTCACTCGGTCAGCGGCCAATACCGAAGTACCCATGTTTGGGTGAAAGGTCCGGAAGGATGGCAATTAGTCTCTAACCAGTTGACGGCCTTGCCACGGAAATAGCTTTTCGATACACGAGCATTGCCGCAGCGAATTGTCTTGTTGTAGTGGCGGCTGTCTCAGCTGCAGATTCTGTCCATCGGTTTCTACCGATAGCAACCGCCTGCGCGGTTGTGGCCTGGCGGCAATCATAGCGGTTCCGTTGACCGCTGTTAGAGCAGTGCGCGGGGAATCTTTCCGCCGAGCTGAAGCGGCGCAAAGCGGAATTCTTGAGTTAGATTGGAGCTTTAGAGGTGCCTCACAAGATGACCAACTAGGCGACACGCCTGCCACCAAGCTGTCCCTACCCGACTATTTTTTCATTAATTCCAAGACGGCGCTAGTCATTCCGATCATGCCAACCTGAATCGTCGGCTCGGGCACGGGCGCGAATTTGCTCGAATGCGCACTCGGCAGTGGCGTGCCCGTCTTTTTGCTGTCGGCGATCTTCGCTGGATCGACCGCGCCGATGTAGAAGTCACAGGCCGGAATTGAGTAGTCGGGCAGACTGTATTCGGAAAAATCCTCTGTGACCATCACCGGATCGGTTTTCTCGACCTTATCCGTGCCCAGTTCCTTCTTCCACACTGCGACCAACCGTCTGGTCAAGTCCGGATTGTTATAAGTCGCGGGCACAAACTGGTCTCGCAAAACTTCAACGATCGGCGCGCGCTCCGCCGGAATCCCGGCAGCCGTCGCGATGCCTTTCGCGATCCGATCAATAGCGGCAAGCACGCGATCACGCACGTCTGGTTTGTAAGTGCGAACGCTAATCTGCATCTTGACTTCGTCAGGAATGATATTGTGCTTCGTCCCACCGTGAATTGATCCAACCGTTACGACCACCGGATCAATCGGATTATTTTCGCGGCTCGCAATCGTTTGCAGCGCGTTGATGATTTCGGCCGAGAGCACAATTGGGTCTTTGCTTTTGTGCGGAAGCGCGCTATGTCCGCCCACGCCTCGCACCGTGATGTTTACCGAATCGTTACTCGCGTAGGTATAGCCTTCGCAAACGGCGATCTTTCCCGTCTCGAGAAATGGATTGTCATGGTAACCGAGCGCGAAGTCAGGTTTACCAAATCGATCGTAGAGACCGCCTTTGAACAACGCTCGCGCGCCGTTTCCGGTCTCCTCTGCTGGCTGCCCGACAAACATGATCGTGCCGTGCCACTGATCTTTTAGTCGTTGCAAAGCGCGCACCGTGCCGATGAATGCAGCCATGTGCGCGTCGTGTCCGCACGCATGCATAACATGCACATCTTTGCCCTCGTCGTCCTTAGTCGTGACTTTGCTGGCGTAAGGCAGCCTGGTTTCCTCTTCCACTGGCAACGCATCCATGTCTGTGCGGACAAGAACCCTCGGACCTTGGCCATTCTTCATCAGACCAATAACGCCGTAACATTTAAGATGCGGCTTATCATACTTGCCGAAGCGCTTTGTGACCTCGCAACCAGCGGTGCGTAGTTCCTTGGCGATGATTGCCGACGTTCGTTCTTCATGCGCCGATAACTCCGGATGGCTGTGAATGTCTTTGTAGACGGCGAGTAACGAAGGCAACTCACTTTCCGAGATGTTTTCTATGGGCTGCTGAGCAAAAGCGTAACCCGCTACGATCGACGCTGCGATCGACAATAAACAAACCTTCATTTTGCATCTATAGTTTAATCAACTTTGCAAAGGCGTCGAAACTTTTGCAGTGCGACTTTGCCTTATACCGATTGCAGGATAACTGGCGCTCGACGCGCTCCGGCCAGCGATGCATGGCCTCTCTGTCGTGGTGCTCATCGCCAATCGAGTGGGCGCCGGCAAAGCTGTGATGGGCATTCGGAGCTACCGGTTTTAGCAGCTCATTCCAACGGTGCTTGTTGGGGTGGTCGAAGCTTTGTCGAACTAATCCTCGTGCAGGCAGTTGCTGCGACTGCTCCTCAATCGTGACCTGTGGCGACAATCCGCCCGTGAAAGCCGGCGAGTTGTACGGAAGAGATCACGGAAACCTTAAGCTAGAAATTCTCCGAGCTGTAGGACGAATTATTCGCGAGGGCTAACTCTCCGCGAAGTTTACGGCTAGTGGTTATCCGACGCTTTCCTCTTTTCCGCGATCATTTTCGTGATCTGGTTGTAGCCGTTCGTAACCACGATATCCATATCGATCTTCCCCAATTCCACAGACGACGGGCGTGGGTCGCCGGTGATGCCATTGCTGATTTTGTTGTTTGCGGAATCTTCCCTTTGCCCCGGAGGCGGCACGGGATCACCGTAAACACTCTTGTAAATCGGACGCACCCAGGCACCGGGCTTCGGCTGCAGGAGTAAAAGCTCAGACGTATCCGGAATGCCGGCATGACTGCTGAGCGGCAGTTTGTGCTCGGTGAGGTACTTGTCGAAATCGTTATGCGATTTCTCGTAGACGTCGCCGCAGAAATAAACGTGCACTCCTCGCGCGCTGTATTTCTTGTCGGCTTCGTTAGCCAGTTCCTCGAGTTCCTTTTGGCCTCCGCCGTGATCACCTGTCAAAACGATATCCTTGAAGCCGTTCTTTACCATCTGATCCACGACACGTTCGTTAACTGCCTTGAAGATCGGTTCAGTCAGACCGATCGTGCCCGGCATCTTTTCATCCGCTTCATTGGGCGAAAACGGGAGTACGGGCGCGACGAGCGCATTGCCCAACTTCTGCGCGAGACGCTCAGCCTTGCCGTATGCTATGAACGTGTGACCTCCGAGGACATCTTGAGGTCCGCGCTGTTCGGTCCCGCCGTTGTACACAAGAACGGTGGTGTAACCCCTGTGATGTATAGCGTCATAAATTTCGGTGTGCGTCAGGTTCTCGATCTGGACCGGCATCTTCTTCGGTTCATAGGTTGGATATGGCGGTTGTTGCTGAGCTGCGGCAATCACCGCAATTGCGAGCAACACGATGACGATTCCCCATGTCAGTTTCTTCATCGTTCCCCAGGATTAATAGACCAACTATAGTGGAACCATCTAGAGGCGTCCATTGGTCAGCTCGTAACAGCGCGACATGGCTTTTTGCATTTGTGCGGGGTCCTAGGACGTGGCGCGGGCTTTTCAAGTCAGCCGCATGAAGCTAGAGTGCTGGAGGTGACGAGCGCTTCGTCAAGGCGCGCAGAGTGAACGCGAAAAACTTCTTCGCTGAACTGAAGCGGCGCAACGTTTACAAAGTTGCGATCGCCTACGCGATTGTCGGTTGGCTACTCATTCAAGTCGCGACGCAGGTTTTTCCGTTTTTTGAGATTCCGAATTGGGGGGTTCGGCTCATCGTCCTGTTCATCGTGATCGGCTTTCCGGTCGCACTGGTCCTCGCGTGGGCGTTTGAACTGACTCCGGAAGGAATCAAACGGACGGAGTCTGCGGAAGAATTGCCAAAAAAGCACCGCGTAGTCACGCGTGGATTTATGTTGTTGTCATAGCCGGGGCGATCTCCGTCGGTTTGTTTTTCATGCGCTACACCGCGACCAACAAACAAAGCGAATTAACTCAGTTGCCGGCGCAATGTCTTCGCCTATCTGCTGTTCGATATATTCAAGCTGTGCGCTCATGCGGGAGTAACATCTAACGAGATATGGATGGGATTTTCCCGTATAATCCGCTCGCGTCCCTCGCAATCGCCCGATGAAAGCAGAAACATTGGAAATTCGCTTTTAGCGGGAAGTGCGACGTGATGCGAGTAAAAACTCACCACTCTTTGAAATCGCCCGCGTGGTCATGTGTTTCGAGCACGTTGCCAGCTTCATCGTAAACGTGAATCACAGCGTTGTGTGAACGGCTGCGAAACTTCGCGTAACCGATTGCGTTGCTGACCGCATTCGGCTCGCCATACCATAGGCGACCGAAGGGCAGCACATTGGAGATTAGGCGTCTGGAGGTTACGATCACACTTGAGTGCTGGTGGTTGCCTTCTGAAAGGCGGTTAAGTTTGAGGAGAGAGTCGTGAATCTGAAGAAATTCTTCGCCGAGCTAAAGCGGCGCCGCGTTTACGGAGTGGCGATCGCGTATGCGGTTAGTGGCTGGGCGCTAGCGCAAGGCATCGCACAGGTTTTTCCGGTGTTTGACATTGCGAATTGGGTCGTCCGTTTCATTGTGCTGCTCATCGTGCTCGGGTTTCCGGTCGCTTTGGTCCTCTCATGGTTCTTCGATCTCACTCGCTATGGAATCGTACGAACGCTAGACGCGGAGCCCGCCAGCAAGATCGCGGTTGTCCAGACGGTGCCGCCTCCGGAAAAATCGATTGCCGTGCTGCCTTTCGACAATCAGAACCGTGATCCAGACACCGATTACCTCTCTGACGGTATTCCTGAAAGCATCATTCACAGCCTCTCGCAACTGCCGCAACTGCGGGTGATGGCACGCAGCACAGTCTTTAGCTACAAAGGCAAAGATGTCGATCCGCGGAAAGTCGGCAACGACCTTGGGGTGCGTGCAGTGCTGATGGGCAGACTAATCCAGCAAGGCGACAATCTGGCAATCAGAACCGAGTTGGTAAACGTCGCGGATGGAACGGAGCTTTGGGGACAGCAGTACAACCGCAAACTCGCCGATGTGTTCGCGGTCCAGGAAGAGATCGCGAGAGAAATTTCCGAGAAGCTGCGCTTAAAGCTGAGCGGCGCCGAGAGACAGCAGCTTGCTAAGCGACCCACGGACAACCTCAAAGCTTTTCAGTATTACATGCAGGGGCAATCATCTGCCCAGCGTCGCACTCGCGAAGATCTGCTCACGGCCATTCGCTATTGCGAGAAGGCGATTGAAGAGGACGGCAATTATGCACGCGCGTACGCAGGCTTGGCTGACGTCTATACAAGCCTTGGAGTTTACGGCTACATCGCGCCCATTGAAGGTCGGCGCAAAACTGATGAAAACGCGCGCCATGCCCTCGCGCTCGATGAAAACCTGGCTGAAGCGCACGCCGCACTTGGTTTACCCCATACCTTTTTCGCCCCGTACAATTTCTCGCAGGGTGATCAAGAACTGCGTCGCGCGACCGAACTCAGTCCGAGCTTAGCGATAGCCCATTTCTATTTGGGGACTTCGTTCGCGCGACAAGGGCGTCTCGATGAAAGCATAGAGGAATATCTGAAAGCTCGCGAACTCGATCCACTCTCATCAATCATCGCACGGTCAGTGACTCTTCCTTATTACCTCAAGCGAGATTATGTGCGAACACTTGAGCTGCTGCGGCAGGCCAATGAACTAGGCCCGCCTTGGACCACTACCTTTGAAATAGGAATTTACATTCAAAACAGGTCGTTCAGCGAAGCGCTGGCGGAATTGGAGAAAGCCAAACGAGAGAGGCCGAGTGATCCCCTTTTGATTTACGATACGGGGATGGTCTACGCGGCGCAGGGGAAGCGGACAGAAGCGCTCCAGATCATCAAGGAGCTGGAAGAGATGTCAGGCGCGAACCTAAGTCAGGCGCACTGGATAGCCAAAATCTGTGCGACCTTGAACGAGAAGGAGCTGGCGTTTTCATGGCTGGACCGTGGCTTGGCAACGGGAGCGATCGGATCCTTTTATAAAGACGAGCCGGTGTGGGATCCAATCCGCAGCGATCCCCGGTTCACTGACCTCCTGCGGCGCATGGGGATTCCGCAGTGAACCCGAAGAAATTCCTGACCGAGCTCAAGCGGCGCAACGTTTATAAGGTTGCGATCGCTTACGCAGTTGTCGCCTGGCTGCTGATGCAGGTTGCGACGCAGGTCTTTCCTTTTTTCGAAATTCCAAATTGGGGGGTTCGGCTCATCGTGCTGTTCATTGTGATTGGTTTTCCGATCGCGTTGATTCTGGCTTGGGCATTCGAAATGACGCCGGAAGGACTAAAGCGCACGGAAGATGTCGATGTTAGCAAATCGATCATGCGGCGGACCGGGCGCAAACTCACCGGTGTTATCATCGCGGTAGCGTTTGCCGCGTTCGGTTTGTTTTTGTTTCAGCTTGTAGGGATAGGTCGCCGGGCCACTCAATCCTACGCCGAACACAGAGAACGCCAAAGCGCAACAGCGCTACCTGTTAACGAGAAATCGATCGCCGTGCTGCCGTTCGTTAACATGAGTAGCGATCAGGAGAATGCCTACTTTGTCGACGGTCTGACCGAAGAAATCCTCAATCGTCTCGCACAGATTAAAGCATTGAAGGTGCCGGGACGCACATCTTCGTTTGCTTTCAAAAACCAAAACCGCGATCTGCGCCAGATCGGTGCCGCGCTCGGCGTCGCCCACGCACTGGAGGGGAGTGTGCGCAAATCGGGAGATCGACTGCGCATCAACGCGCAGTTAGTGCGCACTAGCGATGGTTACCATCTGTGGTCGCAGGCTTACGACCGCAAGCTCGATGATGTCTTTGCCATCCAGGAGGAGATAGCTCGAGCTATTGCTGATGCGCTCTCTGTTCAACTGAAACTTGGCAGCGAAGGACAGCATGAGCGTCCCACACAGGACATGGCTGCTTATGGCAACTACCTGGAGGCCCGCGCGCTCATTACGCAACGAACCGCCGACAACCTTCGTCGCGCTACCGCCTTGTTGGAAGCGACGGTGCAGCGCGACCCTGGCTTCGCAAAGGCATGGGCCGCGCTCGCCCAGGCGCGTGCGCTAGGATTCTACTATCTCATAGTGCCAATGAAGCAGTCACTCGAAGGCGCCGAGAGCGCGGCTCGCAAGGCGCTGACGATCGACGATTCGCTCGGTGCCGCGCACTCCGTCTTGGCCGATGTGTTGCGCGATCGCTACGACTGGTTGCCAGCGGAAGCCGAATATCGGCGCGCGCTGGAGCTAAGTCCCGGCGAGGCTGAAACGCACAATCAATATGCGCAGCTGTTGCTAAAGGTCGGCCACCTCGACGCAGCCTTGGAGCATGCCAACCGCGCCTGCGAACTCGATCCACTCGCCTGGGTTCCACCTTCCATCGCCGCTCTCATTCAGCTATCGCGTGGCGACCTGGCGCAAAGCAGGGTTTGGCTCGACCGATTCGAGAAAGTCCGCGGGAAGGTCGAAGGATTTCAAATCCGGCTGGAACTGTTTTACGCACTTGCTAAGCATGATACCGATCTTGCACGCCGCACACTTGCCATGGCTCGGTCCTCGTCCGCACCCGAATGGTCATCCCCGGCTGACAAAAAACTTATCGAGACAATGGACCATGCCCTGGCCTCCGCCGACAATAGCTCGGAAGCGTCGCCCCATTTGGCGGGGACGCTCGAAGAGGTCCAGGTGTTGGGAGCAACGGACATTACGAAGGAGTTTGCCGCGGTAGCGGTTTTCGTAAACCAACAGGAGGCGGCCCTTGCCGCATTGTGGTTTGAGATGCGCTCGCCCGGCGGCCTAGATCCGGCGTGGATCTGGACACCATCATTTCAACCGGTGCGTAATGAGCCTCGGTTTCTCGAGCTGCTCAGAGCAATGAAGCTGCCGGAGTATTGGCGCTTGGCCGGTTGGGGAGATTTTTGCCGGCCAAAGGGCCAGGATGATTTCGAATGCATCGGGCCATGAAGCGATTCTTTCTTTTTTTTCTTTGCGTCTGCATAACCACAGCCGACGCAGCGTGGCGCGAGCCGGTGCGGGCGCGGCATGGGATGGTGGCCTCGACCGAGCGAATTGCGTCGCAGATCGGCGTCGATGTCATGAAGCGCGGCGGCAACGCCGTGGACGCGGCGGTGGCAGTCGCGTTTGCGCTTGCGATCGTTTATCCGGCGGCGGGAAATCTTGGCGGCGGCGGATTCATGATGATCCGGCGCAGCGATGGGACTGCGACTGCGATTGATTATCGCGAGATGGCACCGGCCGCGGCGACCCGCGACATGTACGTCGGACCTGATGGCGAGCTGATCAAAGGCGAAGGTTCTTCAACTCTCGGCTACCGCGCGGCTGGTGTACCTGGGACGGTCGCGGGACTGGCCTTGGCATTAAAGCAGTATGGCTCAGGGAAGCTGACCTGGTCGGAGTTGATTGAGCCGGCGAGGAAGCTAGCCGTCC
>Ga0137375_10009162_pt1 | contig 11753 bp, 9 predicted proteins | sample SagtaG_24_FD_104936 | JGI IMG/M metagenome (GOLD analysis project Ga0137375, IMG submission 104936) | Vadose zone soil microbial communities from Sagehorn Ranch, Mendocino, California, USA - Sage1_R_113_16 metaG | ecosystem: Environmental > Terrestrial > Soil > Vadose zone | place: USA... | reverse complement strand
GTGATCGAAATGATCCGTTATTCCCGACCTTCACACCTCTACGGTTCATGCGAAAAGTGGCTAAATCCTAGTTGTTTCTCGTCAAACTGATCGATGTTCTAGGGGCCCCCGCGTAGCGGGGAGGCGGCGCGGTCTGGGTGACTCCGATGGCGCTTCTGCCCTGCAGCAAGACGCAGCGGGCGGACGCGATTACGTCGCCCGCGCTTCGGCCGTTTCGATCACACATCATTGACCGCGCGCTTCAAGACGCGTGGTGGGCGTGGGTCGGCGCGGTTCGTGCCCTTCGGACCGGGCGCGTGCCTCTCGGCATCGGACGGGGCGGGCACGTCCCGGCAGGCATGGAAGCGGAGTGGAAAACCCTCCCGCGCATGCGTCTGAGGTCGCGCGTTGGGATTGGCGCGGCCTTGGGGGGTACGTTCGCTTTGGTCAGCATGCTCGCGTCAACGCTGGTGCTCATCGAGATCGTATCGGTGTCGGCCCTGGCAGTCTTGGTGGGCATCGGGCTCGCCGCGACCTATTTGGTCGGCCTCGGCGCTTCCGCTGTCCAAGGTGTGGCGATCGATTCGCCTCCGGAGCCATGGCTTCATCGCCAACCCCTTCACCGACAAGTGCCTGCACTGCGACACCCGAGTCCCGTGAAACAACGGTACGGTCCGGAGTTCGAGCGAGCGGTCGAAGCGGCGTTCGCGTTGCTCGATGCCCGCTCGGGCAATGTTCTTCGGCTTCATTTCATCGAGGGGCTTACGCCGTCTGCGATTGCCGCCATGCACCGGGTGTCGGTGCGGAGCGTACAGCGTTGGATCGCCTCGGCGGAGCGCGAACTGTTGGCCAACAGCCGCCGAATCCTCGGCGATCGCCTCAACTTGTCGCCATCGGAGCTCGACAGCTTGCTCGGCCTCGTGCGCAGTCAGCTCAGCTTGACCTTGCATCGATTGTGAAAAAACTTTTCGTTTCCATGTCGCGGGCGCTCGGAGCTCCCGTCCATGGGTGGGAGGCGACTACTCGAGCTTCAATACGCGATTGTTGAACGAGTCGGAGATGAAGATGGTCCCGTCGGGAGCGACGAACGCGCCGTGGGGCCGAGCGAGCTGCACCGAGGTCGGCGCGCCGGGCACGCCCGCGAAGCCCTGGGTGCCGGTACCCGCCAACCGGACGATCTTCTTCTGAGTCACGAAGATCTTGCGGATCACGTGGTTCTCGGTGTCGCTGATGAGAACATTGTCCTCGAGATCGGTGGCCACGTGCTTGGGACCGTTCATGGTGGCGGCCAGCGGGTCACCCCCGTCGCCGCTGTTGCCCACCTGGCCTGTTCCCGCGATCGTGAAGATCTTGCCCTGCGCGTCCACCATCCGCAGCGCATTTCCGTTGCGCTCGAGGATATAGAGAATTCCCTTCGAATCGATCGCGATAGCGCGCGGGTCGACGAGCGGAGCCTGAAGGGCCATTGCGCCGTCCATGGGCTTGCCCGTCGAGCCGTTGCCGGCGACGTTGGTCACCATCGAGGTCTTGAGGTCGACCGCGCGCACGCGATGATTGTCGGTATCGGCGACGTACAGCCGCTCTCCCCTGGGATCGAAGGCAAGGCAGAACGTTTTTCCGAATCCGGCGTTGGCGGCGAACGGGGCGATGGCCCCCATCTTCACGTCGAGGCGCAGGATGCGGCTGTTGAAGGTATCGCCAATGAACAAGTCGCCGCCGGCCGGCGGAAAGATCAGGTGATGAGGTTCGTTGAGCGTCGTCCTTCCGGCTTCGCCCGCAGCGCCTTGCCCGACGACCGTCGTGATGATTCCGGCGGGATCGACGCGGCGGACGCGGTTACCCTGGTATTCGGCGATGTAATAGTCGCCGGTCAGAGGGTCGCGTGCGACCGCGAAAGGCTGGGCAACCCTGGATTGGGTTGCCTGGACTCCATCGCCGCCCATGCCGCCGCCGGCGAACAGAACCATGCGGGTGAGGGCCGGGCCTCCGTCGCGACCGACGGCCTGGTCGAGCAGCGAGCCATCGATCGCGGTGCCACCCGCGCCCCTGGAACCGTCGCTCGTATCACCCCCATCGTTGAGAACACCCCCGCCGCCGGTGGTGCTTGCCGTGCTGTCGCTCCCGCCAGCTCCGCCCGTTGTCGACGTACTGGTGGGCGTGCCGCTCGCCGCGCCTGCTGCGCCGCTGCTGGCGGCGGCGTTCGTCGAACCCGGTGGTCCGGCATCTCCGCAACCCGAAAATGTCAGTGCCGCCAGAGCAAGGATTTTCCAAGATATTTTCATGCGCGATCGGTGACCTGCTCGCCTATAGCTCATTCAGAAAATAGTGTCGCGACGTTGCTCCGCTGGGCCGCCAATCGTTGACAAATAGCCCCCTTCGGCAAGCAATTAGCATTACTGCGTCAGATCTTGCAGGTAAGTTACGGCGAGGCCGTCGGAGTTGGGCCGCCAGACTGGAATGGCCGCCAGGCCTCGCCTCTTCTTGAGTTACTCGGCGTGGCCTTTGGCCCGCCTGCGGAGCTTCGCCGCTAGCCGGTTCGGCCTGTCCGGTCAGTAGTTTAGTGGGCTTAGGGCTACTCCGATGAAACGATCTGGTAGCGAGGATCTGACGCAGTAATGTTAGCGGGATGGATCCGGCGGTCGAAACGTGCGGATGCGCGGCTCCGACGCGCTGGCGTTGCGATCGATGCGGCGCGCGGGAGGTCGACTTTTTCGCTTGCTCGCGAGAGTGCCTGGGCGCGCACTTCGCCCGGACGCACGCGGGCGTCGAGGTCGGTTCCTACCTCGATCGAGTTCGGTCCGAGCTCCAAGCGCACAACCGTGCCAACGATCGCAACTGGCAGGATTTCGAGCCGCACCGCCTTACGCTCTCTCGTCTCGTCGGCCATCTCGCGGGCGAGGGGGGCATCTGCGTGCTCGGCGCCGGCAATTGCGACGACCTCGATCTCGGTCTTTTGGCGAGCGAGTTCGGCGAAGTGCACTTGGTCGATCTCGATGGTGCCGCCCTTCGTCGCGGGGTCGCGCGTTCCGCGGCGGCGGAGAGCGGGACCATCGTGGTGCACGAGGGCATCGATCTGACCGGTCTTCTCGGCTCGCTCGAATCGTGGGGCGACGATCCGAGTGCTCTCGAGCAGGCGATGAGCGGCGCGGCCGAAGCCATTGCGCAGACGGTCGGTCGTACCTTCCGCGTCGTGCTCTCGAGTGGCGTGATGAGCCAGTTGTGTGTTCCTTTCTATCGGGTTCTCGCGCGGCGCCCAGCCGAGTGGGAAGAATTCATGCGCGGGGTGGGCCACATTCACCTGCGTACGATTGCCCTTTTGACCCGCCCCGGCGGAAGCGGCGTGCTCGTGGGAGATGCACTCTATTCGACGCGTGCGGCGCCGGCGCCTGTTCCAACCTGGGACTCGCTCCCTCCCGATTTCGAAGAGCGTCTTCGCAATGGATCCGTTCTGCTGCGTAATCCACAATCTTTGCTGACACTCCTTCACGAGCCGCACAGCACCTCTCTCCTCGAATACCCGGAGATCACGCAACCGTGGCTGTGGACGGTCGAGGACGCCGTGATGCTGGCGTACGCGATTCTCTTTCGCCGAAAAGCGAGCGCGTTCGACCCGGTCTTGACCGAGATTCACACCCGCAGCAATCGGCAAACGGAGGAGTATTGGGATTTGTACGAAGAGCACCGCGAGCGGTTGACGTCGCTCGTCAAAGCGCGCGCCCCTTCCGGGCATCGTGGGTCGACGCTCTGCGTGCTCGGTGCGGGCAATTGCAATGGGCTCGACCTCGATGCTTTGCTCGGCTGCTTCGAGCGCATCCATCTGGTTGATCTCGACTCCGGCGCGCTCGAGCGTGCCGTCGAGCGACGCCCGCCGGCTACCCGGAGGCGATTGGTGATGCACGCGCCGGTCGATCTCTCCGGGCTTCTGCCGGCGCTTCCGCGGTGGCGCGGCGAGCCCCCCGAGCCGCTGGAGCTCGCCTCGCTTTTCGGCGCGGCGCCCCGCACCATCGCCGCCACGCTCCCAGGCCCCTTCGACGTGGTCGTCTCGGATTGCATCCTCAGCCAGATCTACTGGACCTGCTTCCAGGCACTCGGCAACGGAGGCGCCCTTCGGGACGTGCTGGCCACCGCGCTCGCGATTCACTTGCGAAGCTTGGCAGCGCTGACGTTTCCTTGCGGCACCGCGCTGCTCATCACCGACGCGGTCACGTCGGAGACGGTCCCTTTGGGCGAGCTCTTCGAGCGCTACGATCCACTCGAGCTCCTCCATGGGCTGGATCGGCAAGGTCTGCTCTTTTCCGGGACGAGCCCCGCGTTCATCGCGCGCGAGCTCGCCGGCGAAACGCTCGCAGGAGATTTCGGGCCGCCGGAGATCATCGCTCCTTGGTTGTGGCGCATGGGACGAAGCCGCAGCGCGCTCGTCTACGCGTTGGCGCTCGCAAAGAAGCCGTGACTAGCATTACTGTGTCAGATCTTGGCCATGATGCAGTAATGCTAGGCTTTCAGATCTTGTCGAGACAGGCCTGGATGCCGACGGCGGCTTTGCAATCCCCTTCCCACTGATCCTTGTAGTCGCAAGGGCGGGTGAGACACATTTTGATGCGGCAGCAGAGATCCCAAACGTTCGCCTTCGCCTTGCAGGTATTCACGCAATCGGCGGGCATCGTTGCCGTGCACTCGGTCATCATGCATTGGCAATACGATTTGCAAAGATCGTCGATCGTGCCGCTCACCGAATAGGGCGCCGGGCACATCATCGGGTAGCCGCCCTTGCACGTGCGCGCCCCGCCGTCTCCTACCGCCCCGCCGGAACTGCTTCCCGCCCCGCTCGAACCGGCACTTCCGGCGAGCCCTGCGCCTCCCGAGCCCGCCGTGCCGCCGCCGCCCGATGCACTCGTGCCGCCCGTGCCGCCCGTTTCGGAGCTCGAGCCGCCATCTCCCAGGCTTCCGCCTTCGCCTCCCGATGACGTGCTACTTCCCCCCGATCCGCTCGTCGTCGATGTTGCGCCGCCTTGTCCCATGGGGGGCAACGGATTGTCGGCGACACAAGAAGCAATGGCGATACTTCCAAGAAGGAAAAACGTTACGGTGCGCATCATCTCGAACTCGTCTACTCCCTCGAACTAGAACTAGGCGGGCCCCCGGATGCCGGAGACTTCTTCGTTCACGTGTCCGCCGTTCTTGCCGATTTCAGTCAGGTTGGCACCATTGATGTTGGCCAAGGTCAATAGAACTTTGCTGAAGTTGTTGTCCGAGGAATCCGCGCGATAGTGCCAGCCCCCGCGCAGGTTGAAGTTGCCGTCGGGGCGCCGCCCCCCGCGCCCACCGATGATGCAAGGCCACTCGTATTGCGTGTGGGTTTTGCCCCACGCCACGCAGGTCGAAAAAAGGACCATCGTGTTGTCGAGCATCGTCGCATCCCCCTCTTTGATGGCATCGAGCTTCTGAAGGAGGCTGGAGAAGAAGCCCATCGCATAGCCGACCCCTTTTTGCACCTTCGGCTGGTCGTCGGGAGACTCGCCGTGACAGGTTCCGTGGAAGTCCCCTCCGACGTTCACCGTCGCCCCGTAGTTCACGTGGGCGGCAGGCTTCGTCAACATGTACGTGAAGACGCGGGTGAGGTCACAGGCGAGCGCCATGACGACCAGGTCGTTCATCGTTTCGGCAAGGACGGGATCGAGGCCGTCGTTCGAAGTGTTCCCGTCGGCAGGCATCTTCGGTAGGAGGCAAGACGCATTCGCTCCCCCGCCCGAGGTGCGCCCGATGCGCAGCTCGAGCGCGCGGAGCGACGTGAGGTGCGCGTCGAGGCGTGCTCGATCTTCGTTGCCGAGCCGTGTCTGCAAATTTCTTGCGTCCTCCATCACCGCGTCGAGCACGCTCCGTTCTGCGTCGCCGGTGTGGTCGACGCCGGCGTCGGCCGACGGGGTCGTGCCCACGCCGCCGGCGAAGTACGTCTTGAAGACATTCGTCGGCTGGTATTCCGGATAGTTCGGCGTGTTCGGTCCCCCTTGCGATACCGCGTGGTACATCGGTTGGCTGACACCCGGCGTCGCCTTGGACACCCCGACCTCCAGCGATTTGTGCGGCGTCGTCTTGCCGAGCGACGCCTTGGCGATGACTTGATCGATGGTGGGCAGTTGGTAAACGCGGTCCGGCGTAGCCGCCGCACCCGAAAGTCCCCCTGGGAAGTGGCCATGGGGAACTCCGAGCGTGCGACCGGTTCCCAGATCGAAGCCGCTCACCACGGTGATCTTCGATTTGACCGGCTCGAATGGAGCCAGCTGGACGGGGAGCGTTACCAGATTGCCGCTGGCGCGCGGCGTGGGGACCCACGAGGCGGGAACCACGCCATTGCCGACGAAGTAGACGCCGAACCTTTGGATCGGACCTCCGGCAGCATAGGCGTTGCCATTTCCGTTGAACATCGCCCCGAGACGAGGAAGCGGAATCGTAACGAGGGCGCCTCCCGCGAGGGCGCCACGCAAGACGGCACGGCGGTTGATCGTGGTTTTCGACATGGCAAGACCCTCGTTAAAGCTGCGGAGCCACCGACACGTGCGCGAAATCGGTGGTGGCGGTGATCGCTTTGAAGAACTCGACGAGCTGATGATTCACCCTTCCGAACTCGTCGTTCCAAGCGTCGAGGATGGCCTCGTCGCCGGCCGTCTCCTTGTGCCCGGTGGCATAGCGGAACATGTGGTTCAAGAAGCAGCGCTGCACTTCGGGCATCGTCCGAAGGTGATGGACGAAATCGCGCGAGTTCGCGAAGGCGACGCCTTCGAACGTTCCGGCCGAGTCGATGGCCAACCCGTTCGGCTCCGCCGTCCGATAGGCGCCGATCCAATCGAACTCCTCGAACGCAAACCCGAGCGGGTCGAAGCTACCGTGACAGCCGGCACACATCGGGTTCTGGCGGTGCTCCTCCAACATCTGTCGCTTGGTTTGCGGCACGTCGGGCTTCGGACGGAGCGTGGTGTCGACGTTGTCGGGCGGAGGCGGAACGTCCCGGCAGAGAATCTGCTCGTTGATGAAGACGCCGCGGGCGGTGGGGGACGTCTCGCCGACGTCGAGCTTCGATGTCTGCGCGAGAAAAACACCGGTGCCCAGGATGCCCGCTCGCGGACCCGAGCTGGGGAGCGTGGCGGCAACGAGCGCCGTGCCGGTGACGCCCTGGATGCCGTAGAGGGAAGCGAGTTCGGCATTGACGAACGTCTTGTTGGTGTCGAGCAGCTCGAGGGTGTCGGCGCCCGGATCGAGCCGGCTCTGGAACAGGCTCATCATCTCTTGCGACATCGCCTGACGAAGGGTGGAGGTGTAGCGCATGTCGATGCCGGTTTTTTCTTCGAAGAAATCGAGTGCAAAGAGCTCGCGCGCATAGCTGGCGATGCCCGTGCGAGCTCGCGGCGACGACAAGAGCCGCACCGCCTGCTGCTGAATGCCGTCGGGACCATCCAGCTGTCCGTTCTCCGCGGCGGTCAAAAGAGCATCGTCCGGCGTGCTGTTCCAAAAGAGAAAGCTGAGCCGGCTCGCCATCTCGTAGCCCGAATAGCGATACCGCCCCCCGGCGGCAGCGTCGGGCGTGCCTATCTCGACGCGGTAGAGGAAATTGGGTGAATCGAGCAGACCGAGCGCGGTGTGGACGAGAGCTTTCGTCGCGTCGTTCAAAGCCTGGCCCGCGGAAACGCCGACCTGCGTATAACGAGTGATCTCCTGATCGGTCAGAGCGCGGCGCCAGGCGAGGCGCCCGAACGAGGTGACGAAGCTTTTGACGCACGTCGCATCGGCGACGCCGCTCGGCGTGCAACCGACGATCTTCGCACGGCGGGTTGCATCGGCGAACACCGTGGTGAGAAGGCCTTTGAAGGCGGCGTGATACTGGTCGACCGCGCTGTCGTTGATCGTGACGTACGTCGCCCCCACGCTAGCGAATCCTTCGGCAACGGAGTCGGGCTGGGTGGGGCCGAGCTGCACGGGTCCGAGCAGGTCTTGCAGGGCGTTCTCGACCTGAGACCGCGTGAGGCGCCGCATTCGGCCGGCGCCGATGGCCGGCGTGACGCTGCCACCACTTCCGCCGGCCCCCGTGCTTCCCGATCCGGTGCTGGTACCGCTGGGGACCGGGGGCGAGCCCTCGTTGCGCCCGAGCGCGGAGCCGATTTGCGCGTCGCACGACATCGACGCCAACAGCAGAGGAAATACGGCCGCCGCGACCCCCTGACGAACGCGGCTTGTCTTCTTCGGCGAGCGGCTGCCTGCCATGATCCCTCCGTTGGTCGACCTCGAAATCAACTGTGTGCCGCGTCAGTCGGGCAAAACCACGAAGCCCACTGGGGGGGTTCGAGAAATTGGTCTTACCACGCGCGCGGTGTCCTTACCACTTGACCACGTCTCCTCACTATCTGACGCTCTGCCGGCCGTTTCGCGACAGTGCGAGCCGTTATCGATATGGGCCAGTATCACCAGAAAATTACAGTAATTCGCATAAGCCGTCGTCCTACAACAGGAACCTAGTGGCATCTGGCGTGGCGAAGGGTTCGCGAAACGTTACGGCGCGTGAATCTCCGGCATCAGAACGAAGTAGACGAGCACCAAGATGACCAGCATGAGCAGGCTCGTCACGACATAGGTCGACGTGGGTGAACCGCGTCGACTCCACCCGTCGGCGTAGAAACGGCCGCGCGACCGCTCGCGAATTCGGCGCTGAACGCCGCTCAGCAGGTCGACCTCGTGGCTGTGGCGGAGCTTGGCGCGCCGCAGGATCGATCGCACGGCTTCCTGTTCGACGTCGTCGCTTTCGCGCTCTTGCCGGTCGGCGGTGGGATCGTTCTCGTCGGTCATCCGATCTTTTCTCCGATGGCGATCTCTACCGCTTGTTTCAGTTGGAGGCGCGCGCGGTGAAGCCTGCTTTTGACCGTGCCGTCCGCGAGGCCGGTGATTTCCGCAATCTCTTCGTAGCTCATGTCCTCCACGTCGCGCAGGATCAAAACTTCTCGAAACTCTGCGTCGAGCTCGGCGATCGATCGCTCCACGATGACCTCGAGCTGCATCCCGCTCACGAGCTCGTCGGGACGGGCGATCCTTCCCATGGTCGAGTCCTTGGCGCCGTGCAAAGGCATCTCGTCTCCCACCCCGTCGAAGTGGTCCTGCGAGTCGGCCCGTCGCCGTGCCAGGTACTTCGTTCGATTCTTGGAGAGATTGACGGCGATCCGGAAAATCCAGGTGGAAAGCTTGGCCTCGCCGCGAAAGCTGCCGATCGCTTTGAAAACCTGGACGAACACCTCTTGGGCCAGGTCTTCCGCTTCGTCGCGCCGTCCAATGAGGCGGAGCAAAAGGCCGAAGACCCTGCGTTCGTACCGTTTCACGAGATCGTTGAAGGCACGTTCGTCACGGGCCCGCAGACGCTCGATGAACCGAGCCTCGTTCGGGTCGTCACTCATGGGAGTGACTCGGACCGCCTGCGGTCGGCTTGCATCCACCCCGAGGCGCACTCGTTCGTGGCGGGCGCCTTGTCGCGCGACTGCAGGAGGTGCACAGGGCATCGGACACCCGCATAGCCCGCTCGGTTCCCTGGCGATCGTAGGACAAATCCCAGCGCTGCGTCTGGTATCCGTCGGCTGGTCGCGACTCCGCGGTGGGATGAAGTGCGATGATGGAGCAGGTGGGATAAACTCCGGGCTCTGATGACCGACGCGCCGCCGATGGTGCTTCTGGTGGACGACGATGCCGCCGTGGCCAAAGTACTGTCCGCGCTACTGCATCAAGAAGGGATCCACGCCGAAGCGGTTCGATCCGGCAACGAAGCCCTCGATTTTCTCGAAACCCGTGCGGTCGATGTCGTCCTCTCCGACCTCCGGATGCCGGGAATGGACGGGATGCAGCTGCTCGATCGAATCGTCGCTCGATGGCCGGAGGTCCCGGTCATCATGTTGACCGCGCACGGCACGGTACCGCTCGCGGTGGAAGCCATGAAGCGGGGGGCCAGCGAATTTCTGCAAAAGCCGTTCGACCGGGAAGAGGTGCTGTTCGTCGTCAAGAAGGCGCTCGCGGCGGCCAGTTGCCTCGCCGACGACGCGCCGCGGGGCGACGGCGGCGGAAGCGATCTTTTGGGGGGCTCCGCGGCGATGCGCGAGGTTTCGGCTCTCATCGATCGCGCGGCGCGTGGAACGGCGACGGTCTTGATCCGAGGCGAAAGCGGAACAGGCAAAGAGATCGTCGCGAGGGCCATCCACGAACGAAGCTCGCGCAAGTCAAACGCTTTGGTCAAGCTTCACTGCGCGGCCTTGCCCGAAACACTGCTCGAGAGTGAGCTCTTCGGCTACGAGAAGGGTGCCTTCACCGGAGCGGTGGCGCGCAAGCCCGGGCGCATCGAGCTCGCCCACCACGGCACGCTGTTTCTCGACGAGATCGGCGATCTCCCGTTGGCCATGCAGGTCAAGCTGCTGCGCGTTCTTCAGGAGCGCGAATTCGAGCGCATCGGCGGCACCAAGACGATCCGCGTCGACGTGCGGTTCGTGGCGGCAACGCACCGCGATCTGGAGACGATGGTCAAAAAGGGGGAGTTTCGCGAGGATTTGTTTTATCGGCTTTCGGTGGTGCCGCTCGCCATTCCGCCGCTCCGCGACAGGCGCGAGGACATCGAGCCTCTCGCGCGACATTTCGTCGCGGTCTATCGCCGAGCCAACGACCAGCCCACCCTCCAGCTCTCTCCTCCCGCCATCGATATTTTGCGCGACCAAGCGTGGCCGGGCAACGTTCGTCAGCTGCAGAACTTCGTCGAGCGGCTGCTCGTTCTCTCCGATGGCCCCACCATCGACGCGGCCGACGTTCGGCGGGAGCTCGGACGCGAAGCGGCGCTCGCCCGCGGCTCACGTTCGGCGGGCGAAGCCAACCTCGATGCCAAGCGGCGCGAAGCCGAAAAAGAAGCCATCCGCACGGCCCTCGAGCGCGCCGGCGACAACCGCACGGTGGCCGCGCGCCTCTTGGGTGTGAGCCGCCGCACGCTCTACAACAAGCTCGACGAATACGAGCTCATTCAGAAAGCGTAGGCCGCACTGAGACCTGCCGTGGGGCCGCCGCTGGCGGCGACGCGGGCTTGATAGCCCCCCAAAATGCCGAGCGTGAAGCCCTGACCGAGATCGAATCGCGCTTCGGTGAGCAGGCGCACGCCGAACTTGCCGCCGACGGCGTGCGGCATGTTGGTCACCTCGACGATGGGAGAGATGAGCAGAGCGCGCCGCGCGGCGATGTCCAGGCGGCTGTACATGCGCGTGCCGAAGATTTGGATGCTCTCGAAACCGAGCACCAGCTTCGACCCGTAAGGGTCGCCGATGAGCAAAGCGCCCCCGGCTCCGACCGAAAACCCCACTTCGGTAATACTCGTGAGAAACTCTCCCTCGAGGTGCCAAGCGTCGGCGAGACGCACACGAATGCTCGGGGCTCCGTAGTTCAAACCGACGTCGGGTTTGGTCGGATCGGGAACGGCGTTGGGTCCGCGCACCACGCCCGCGCGGATGCCGAACTCGGCGATCCTGCGGAGGGGGCGAAAGGTGTAGCCGGCTTCGGTTCTCCAATAACGGTCGCTCCGCGAAAACATGACGTACTCTCCCGACGCAGCGAGCACCGAGCGGCGCCCGCCCAGCCGCTCGAGCATGGCTCGCTCGCGGCTATCCTCGAGGTCGCCGGGCACTTCCACCTGCTGCATTTCCGAGCGCGACGCGAACACCGCTCGTCTGCCCCCCTGCACTGGCTCGAGCTCCACCGTGTAACCTAGAAAAGGTGTC
>Ga0137375_10009156_pt1 | contig 11758 bp, 1 predicted proteins | sample SagtaG_24_FD_104936 | JGI IMG/M metagenome (GOLD analysis project Ga0137375, IMG submission 104936) | Vadose zone soil microbial communities from Sagehorn Ranch, Mendocino, California, USA - Sage1_R_113_16 metaG | ecosystem: Environmental > Terrestrial > Soil > Vadose zone | place: USA... | reverse complement strand
CGAAGCCCCAGAGATTCCACGGCTCCGGGCTGGCGGCGCCGGTGACGAGGTCGGCCTGCGCGCCGGTCAGGCCCAGGTGCTCTCGCGCCAGGACGGCCTCCTCCAGGATGGCGGCGCGTTCGCCCGGCTGGAAGCGCTCCATGATCTCGAAGCGCGGCACGCCCAGATGTTCCAGATAGGCGCGCGCCTCGTCCGCCCACAGGTCGAAGGGGAGCGACCACGGATAGACCGCCTGGCCCAGCACGTCATAGGCGGCGGCATTGACATATTGCGGGTTGGCGGCGCGCTCGGCGGCGGTGCCCCTGGTCTGGAGGCTGCGCGCGACGACCGTCAGCAGGCCCGCCTCCTTGCGGATCGTGTAGGTGAAGGCCGGCTCGTCGATCGTCCACCAGTCGGGAGCCACGTCCCACGGCCGGCCCTCGCCGCCGACGGTGACCACGGCCTCCGTCGACAGCGCCGGATTGAACGCATTTCTCAGAGCCGCCGACAGGCTGCGGCTGTTGAGATCCGCCTCGACGCCGGCGGGCAGGGCGAACGGCGCGAAGGAGGAGAAGGGGGCGACCGCGTTCTCCAGCGCCTCATTGACCAGGTCGACGTAGGGGAGCGGCGTGTTCGTGTTCTGGCACGTCAGCTCGATCTCGCCCAGGTCCGGCCGGCGCTCGAAGAGGACGTCCTTGGTGCTCAGGCTCGCCGTCTTGGAAGGACGGCCGGAGAGGAAGTGGAGCACGTCGACCAGATAGGCCGCGGGGCTGCCGACGGACCGGCACTCGGAGCACCCGCAGAGCTCGATCGAGCCGAAGAGGGCGGACCATTCCGGCACACCTCCATCCTCTTCGGCGGACTCGGCGACCTGGGCGGATTCTTTGAGATTGGAGAGCGCAGCCGGCCCGCCCACGTTCCGCACCGTCTCGTCGGGCACGGCCATCAGGCTGGTCTTCCGGGCTCCCACGCCGGCTTCCAGGGCCAGGCTGAGGGCCCGGGCTTCCACCTGCTGTGCCCGGGCGTAGATCTTCTTGGCCCGGGCCTTGCCGCCGACGGCCTTGCCGAACCTGGACTGGAAGACGTTCTCGCCCATCCGCGCGATCGAGTGCGCCGAATCCGCTCCTTCCTCGAGCAGCGCGATCGCATGCTCGGAGCGCCGCGTGAGCTTGGAGACGCGCTGCAGGGCCTTGATGCCGGCCCGGGTCTCTGCGGGGTTTTCGAGATGGTCGAGAGCGCCGGGATGGTCCTGCAGGTACTGACCCAGCCGCGTGGAGCGGACGTTGAAGTCGGGATTGGCCTCGAAAAACGTGAGCAGATCCTGTCGAGCGGACAGATTCGCGCCTTCCAGGCGGTGGGCGAGGTAGGCCGTGGGAAAGGCGTCCTCGACCTGGTTGCTCAGCGCCCGCGCATAGTTGCGGGCCTTCTCGTCCTCGTCCGCGCCGGGCACGCCGGGCGGCAGGCCCCCCTCGGAAATCCTGCCGAGGAGGTCGAGCCAGCCCTCCTCGTCGAAGCGGGCGAGATCTGAGATCTCCCGGAAGGTTCCTTCCCGCTGCATGCGCTGGAGCATGTCGACCAGCGGCAGGTGGTTGCCGGTGAGCGCCCCCAGCTGCACAGAGAGCTTCAGGTCCTGGGCGACCCGTTCAAAATCCGGCAGCCTTTCGAGATCGTGCCAGAAGTCCTCGATCGAGCCGCTGTGGCCGGCGTAGGCGGCGAGAAAGTCCTCGCGCAGCCCGTCGTCTTCGAGAGTGAGGCGCAGCAGGTCGCTCAGGCTCGGCGCTTCGACGCCGGGCTGGAGGGCCGTCTGCACCCGCAGCTTGCCGAGGCGTTCGAGGACGGCGTCGGCCCGGTCGGCGAACTCGAGCGGAATGATGTTCGCTTCCGCCGAGCGCACCAGGGCGCGGCGCACCGCGGCCGGGCTCGCCGCGAGCAGGGCCGGGAGCCGGGTGGGCAGGCCCTGGCGGAACAGACCGTAGAAGACCTCGGGCTCCAGATCCGTCTCCTTATGCAGGCGGTGGGCCACGATCAGGAACGTGATGCGTTTCAGCTCCTGTCCGGTCTCGCTGTGCAGGAAGCTGACATCCTTGAATTTCTCGTCCTCGGTCAGCTCGTTGAGAGAGATGCCTTGCAGCAGCGGCGTCAGCTCCGCGACGAGCTGCTCGTACTCCGAGGGCCCGCGGTAGGTCTCGCCGCCCAGGATCAGATCGATCGTTTCGACCGGTCCCGCGTTGAACAGGATGGGGGAGGCGGCCAGCTCGTCCTCTCCGCGCCCGTCGAAGGCGCGGACGACGAGGTCGGCGGTCTTCTTCTCGTCCGGAGCGACCGGCTCGGCGGTATAGAGGACGTCGTAGCGGCCCGCCGCATCGGTGGCGGACTCGCCGAGGAGCGTCTCGCTGCGCAGATCGCGGTCGAAGGCGCGCACCAGGAGATCCGGCTGCGGCCGGCCGTCGGCCGACAGGACCCGCCCGCGCACGATGAAGCGCGTGTCCTCGGTCGTCACGGGATTGATCAGGATGCCCGGATCGGTGCGCGTATCGCGGGCCTCCGTGCGAGCGTCGAATGGTGCGGAGACGGTGCGCGTGCTGATGACGCGTGCCGTTGCCGTGTCGACGACGCCGGTGACCGGAAGCCCGGCCTGCCGCTGGACCTCCCGCACCGCCGCGAACGTGTGCGTGCCGAAGATCCCGGGATGGATCTCATTGTCGGGAATGAGCCGGAAGCCCAGGAGGCGGAGCTCGCGGTGCAGGAGGCGGACGTCGTCGCCCCGGGTGCCGTTCGATAGATCGCGGCCTTGCAGTTTCATGGCTGCTCCTTGTTCAAAACGTGTTACTTGGGCTTCGGAATCGAGGCGCTCCAGGCCCGGATCACCTCGTCTGCCACGGCGAAGCGGCCCGAGAGCTTGCCAGGGTATGCCTCGGACTCGGGCGTACCTTTCCCTGCATAGCCGCCTTGCTTTGCCGCCTGGCCGTAGCTTGCCGCCGTGGCCGTCGGGTTTCTCAGCTGCGCCGCGAGGCCGGGATAGACCGGCTTGTACGTCGACCCCTGCCGCGGCTCGCCGAGCCCGTAGGCGATGTCGATCTGGGCGGCGATCGACTGCTGCATGCTTTTGAACTTCGGCGACGGAGTCCCCTCCTGGGCGACCAGCACCCCCTCCTCGTTTCTGTTTTCCCGCGTCCCGGCAGGAACCGGAATCCCTTGCGCTTCGAGCTCTTTCTTGAGGTCGGGAGTCGGCTGCAAGGAGAGGAAGTTGTTGTCTTTCGGGTTCGGACCGAGCTTGCCGAAGCTCGTCTCCACTCCGGCGTGCGCCACCAAAAGCAAGGCGTGCTTTTCCGGAAGGCCTCTCTTCGCGAGCTCCGCCTTCGCCGCGAGATAATATTTCACGATGAATTCGATCTGTTGTGGCGTGAGGTCGAACTTGATGCGTGCCTTATCGAGGGCCTTGGTCTTGAGAGACTCCGGCGGAGGGAGGGGCGCGGGGGTTTCCGCCTTCTGCGCCGCATTGTCCGTCTTCTTGGGCTCGTCCTTCCTGGGTTCTTCCTTCTTCTCCTGGTTGTCTGCCGGCTTGGCCTCGCGCCGCAGCTTCTCGATCTCCTGCTGGCGGTGCTCGGCCTGCACGTCCGCGGGCGTCCGGGGCTGGACCACCTTCGGCAGGACCGAGAAGATGGATTGCCGGCCCGTGGGATCGATCGCCGAAGCCGGAGCGCAGTCGGCATAGGCGTAGAGATTCGGGCAGGGGGCACCAGGCTCCGCGATCCCCAGCGGGTCGGCCGCCGTCCACCGCCCCAACCAGGGCGCGTAGTAGCGCGCTCCGTGATAGCTCAATCCCGTTTCCTCGTCGCGCTCCTTGCCCGTGTAGCGGTAGCGCTTCGGCGTCTCGGTCTGGCTGCGCACCGCCTGATACGACGTGCTGCCGTACGGGGTGTACTCCTCGTAGGAGATGATCTGCGCCTGTTCGTCCAGCTCCAGGATGGACGAGCCGAGCCGGTTGTCGAGCTGAAAGCGGATCAGCCCCGCGGGTGCACCGTCGCTGCCGTGGGTGCGGGTCTCGACGAGGGCGATGCGCCGCTTGCCGTCCTCGACGTGGAGGGTCTCGCGCTCCAGAGCCATCTGGCCGCCCGCGTCATATTCGCGGTAGATCTCGAAGGTCCCCAGATAGAGGCGCTCCGCCTTGCGGGTCGGAGTCTGCCCGGCGGGAGCCTGCCTCTCGATCACCTTGCGGACGCGCCGTCCGTTTGTGTCGTAGACGTAATACGTGGTTTCCGGTATGCCGCCGTTGGCGACGGTCTGGCGGGCGGTCGCATGGAGCTGGTCGCGCTCGTTCCAGAGCATCAGCTCGAGATGCGGCATCCCGGTCATGTTGCCGTGCTCGTCATGCTCGTAGCGGTCCGGCAGCGCGATGTCGTCCGGTTCTCCCGGCAGGCTGGTGCTGCGCAGCTGGTTGTTGCCGGCCGCGTGCTCGTAGCGGCGTGTCCAGCTGCCGTCGGCTCCGGCCAGATGGATCATCTTCAGGATGTTGCCTGTATCGTCGTACTCGTACCGTTCGGTATATCTGCGCAGGGCCAGACCGTCGCCGGGGTGGGGCTGATTCATGCGCGGGCTGTCGTCGTGGTCCAGCTGCGGGCTCGCGTTCTGGCCGATGTGCTCGCGGCCTGTCGCCTCCACCAGCCGGTAGATCGCATCGTGCAGGTAGCTCGCATGGGGCTCGACGACCGTGTTGTTGAAATAGATCGTCTGCTGCGCTTCGTCGCGAATCTCGGAGACGTTGCCCACCGGATCGTAGATGTACCGGAGGTCTTGCAGAAGGTTCGGCGCGGCGCCACGGGTCGTCGTCATGCGCGTCAGGCGGAAGGTCTTCGCGTCGTACTCGTATCCGGTCCGGGCTCCATTGCCGTATTCGATGAACGTGCGCTGGCCCTTGGCGTTGTAGTCGATGTCGCTCACGAAGACGGTCGAGGCCGCTCCGTGCAGGGCGCCTTCGACGCTCTCGAGGAAATTGCTCTCATTGTAGGAAGGCCGGATCACGCTCTGGTCCGGAGCCGTGAGCGCGGTCGGACGGTTGAGCGCGTCATAGTCCGTGCGGCTGGTATGGATCTCGGCTTCCAGGGCCACGGCCGCCGACCAGTCCAGGGTCTCTCTGTACTCGACCGCGAGCTGGCGGTCCGTGCGGAGCAGGTTGCCCTTGAAATCGTATTCACCGGTGGTGGTCACACCGCGCCGTCGAAAACCTGGAACGGCCTGCCGCGCAGGTTGTTGTTTTCCGGATCGGGCTGCGCCTCGCCGTAGACGGTGCGCTGCACCAGCATCTCGGGGTCCGCGCCTCTGCGCAGGAAGAGCTCGGCCGGCCGCCGCAGCTCATCGTAAGCGGTGCGGAGCGCATGGTCTCGACTGTCCCAGGCATGGAATGGCTTTCCCAGGACGTCGTTGAGCATCCAGCGCTGCCCCTCGTCCATGCTGGCCAGATGGAGCCTGTTGCCGAGCACGTCGTAGTCGTAGCTCACGGCGGGGCGGTCCCTGGCATCGAGGATCGTGCGCTGGTTGCCTTCGACGTCCAGACGGATGCGCGTCGCGTACGTCTCCTCGATCGTGGAGCCGTTCCGCTCGAAGCGGTTCCGGGCGACGATCAGAAACCTCCGCGCCAGAGTGTCGAGATACGCGACCGTCGGCGTCCCGGCATGGACCGCGGCCTTGACGGCGGCGGCCTGCTCTTGGGCTCCCAGAGCTCCGCCCTGACGCTGCGCGTGCCAGGTCGGAAGGTAGTCGTCCTCCGGCAACCGGCGGAAGAAATCGGCCACGTCCGGATCGCCTTTCGGGTCTGCCTGCAAGACCGTGTCGTTGGCGTCCCAGGACTCTTGGCGCCATGGATCGAAGACGGCCTTGCCCCAGGTGTGGTTGGGAAACAGCGTGGCGACCACCCGTTCGACCGGGTCATAGAACAGGATGGGGCTGACGCCGGCGGTCTTTGCCAGCTCGAAGCCGTGGGTGGCGCTGAAGAACGGCTCGTACTGCCGGACGGGTTTTCCTTTGTTGTTGAAGACCGTCCAGCCGCTGCCCACCCAGCGCGGCGAGATCTCCGGTCCGCCGCCGGCGAGGGGGCCGGGCTCGGCCTGCATCTTTTTCTGGATCTCGCGGCCGAAGCCGTCACAGTACGAGAGGCCGTGCTGGATCTTCGTCGTCTGGCCGGACGCGAGGTCGGCGTCATGCGTCTCGCGGACCAGGGAATAGATCACGGCCGGCTGAGGCTGCGGATCGCTCTGGCTGCGCTGATAGGCGGAAAGGTCATAGACGAGGCACGTCGTGGCGTGCCCCAGGAGAGCGTGCGGATCGGCGAACGGATCGGCCAGGTGGGTGGCGATCACGGCGTCCGTCAGGTCCGGCTCGATCCCGTCGAGCGAGTCGCCGCGGCTCTCCTCGGGTTTGCCCCTCAGGGCCGTCCCCACCACCATGCCGAGCGCGTCGAAGACCGATGCCGCACGATTGCGGTTGGGATCCATGACCTTCGTGGGCTGGAGAACGCGGTAGTCGTTTCCGTTGTCCAGGATGTTGCCGGCCGAATCGCGCTCACCGACCGTGATGCGGTTGCCCAGTGCGTCGCGCGTCTCCAGGACCAGCAGGTCGTGGACGTCGTAGACCACCGTGGTGATCTGGCCGAAAGGATCGCGGAAACGGCAGGGCTGGAAAAAATGCTGGTGCGCAGAGGTCAGCTCCTCCGCGGGCGTGTCGTTGGAGCCCGGAGAATAGAAAACCTGACCGGTCGGCACCCACCAGTCGGCGTCGCCCTCGCTGTGGACGTATCCGCCTTCGGCGAACATGGCGTCATCGACCCGGCCGGTGTAGACGGAGTCGATCAGGCCGGGAGTGAACGCCAGCTTGAGGCTCTCGCCGGGGAGGGCCAGGGATTGCAGCTGGCCCAGCGGCAGCAAGCCGGTGAGGTCGTCGCGGCGGTAGAGCCGGCGTGCGTGCTCGATGAGGCGCCGGCACGGCGTGCCCGGGGGTGCGCTCTCGGCGTCCACGTCCTCATAGGGCAGGTCGCGGTCCTCCTCGCCTCCCTGCGCAATGGCTGCCTCCATTTCTTCGATGGCGTCCGCAATCTCGCCGAAACGAAACAGATTCGTGACGTGCGTCAGATTGGTGGCCGGAGACAGCTGGACCACCTCCCAGGTGCGCGCCTCGCACGAGAGAGGTGTCCGCCAGGCGTCGTCCTCCTGCACCGGGTCGGTATAGCGGTTCCTGGTATGGGTGACGAGGGTGCGCTTCTGCGCGGCACGGTCGTCGTCGGTGAGCGCGGAGTCAGGATCGTCGTACCGGCGCCCATAGCCCACGGCGGCGGAGAGGAGGACGTTGCCGTAGTCGTCCACGTCCAGCGTCAGAGCATGGCTCACGCGCGGATCGGCCCGCCAGTCACCCATCACGTCGAACAGCTTGCGCTCGTAGTGGAAATCAATCGTCTCGCGCGGATGGACGAAGAAAACCGAATGTTGATTGGCGCCGCGCGGCTGCAGGCGCTCGATCGTGTAATTGCTCTCGGACACGCTGTAGGGACGGAGCGCCTCCTCGCTGCCGTCCAGGGCATAGACCTCGCGGCGCAGCACGGAGCCCTTGAGCGCTCGGCAGGCCTCGCGTGCCTCGTCCGCCGTCAGCTCTGGGACGAGGCCGACGGGCAGCTGCGTGTCCGGGAGGAGCATCGCGCGGCGCTCTTCGTCCGTGAGGCCCGGCTCCTGGAAATATTCCTCCTCGAAGTGCCGCGAGATCGTTCCATCTTCCAGCCAGGCGCCGGTGTGGAACCAGGTGCGCGTGAGGACCGGAGGGACGTGGGACGCCGCGTCGAGATTCGTCGCGTCGGGGAAATCGCCGCTCGCGCTGAGCGTGGCGAGCTCCTCGGTGTCCCACTGCTCGACGAGACCGAAGCCGCGGAATTCGCGCTCGATCCCATCGAAATATCCATGATGGTAGGCATAGCGGGTGACGAAGCGGTTGCGGCTGATGCGGTCCAGAGTCTCCACGCGCTCCACCACGTGCACGGGAAAATTGAGCCGCGTGATCCACGGTTTTCTCGCCAGCTTGTCGGCCAGGTAGAAGCGGGTGGACGGCGCGTACTGCACGCGGGTCTCGGCGCCCAGGTTGTTGGCCGTCCTGACCAGCAGGTGCGGCTTCTCGCCGCCGAGGAGATCGACGTAGCGCATCGGCCGCCGCGCCGCGCCGGGCAGCGGCGACGACCAGACGAGGCAGGCCGTGCCGTTGCCCAGGAGATCCACCACCTGGACGTCGGTGAGCTTGTCCACGGCGGGGAAGACGGGCAGCGTCTCGCCGGCGCTCCAGCCGTTGCCGGAGCGGTTGAAATAGAGGCGCACGCCGTCGCGGCCGAGATAGAGGATGTCGGTCACGCCGGAGCCGTCGACGTCGGCCAGACGGAGCCTCTGCTGATCGAACTGGTCCGGCGCGTCGAACCAGGGCGCGCCGTCCATGCCGACCCGGGCGCCGAACCGGCCGTAGCCGAGATTCGGCCAGTACGAGACCTCGCCGTTGCGGATGCGCACCAGGTCGGTCAGCCCGTCGCCGGACATGTCGGCCAGATAGATGGACTGGGTGCCGTCCGCGAAAACAAGCCGCGGGCCGCGCTCCTCGTCGAGCGCCTGGCGCACGGCCGCCGCCGGGCCGAACCCGGCTTCCGCCAGCGACTCGTACCAGGTGAAGAGGCCGTCGCCGGCGATCAGCAGGTCGGCGTGGCCGTCGCCGGTCAGATCGACGAACTTGAGGTTCGGATCGTCCCAGGCCAGATTGGGAGGCGAGACGAAGGGCACGAAGCGGTCCCATCCACCCTCCTCTGTGCGCTCGAAGAAGCCGGCGAGGGGCGGCGCGAGCTGCACCAGGTCCAGGCGGCCGTCGCCGGCCAGGTCCATGAGCTGCTGGCCTCCCCGGCCGAGGGTGCCGGGCGACGGCTTCTGGCCAACCAGCTCCACGGGGCCGAAGCGCGCTTCCGGGCCGAGCGGGCTGAGATTGCGTTTGTAGAACCAGCCGCCCGCCTGATCGCTCAGGATTCCGGTCACGCCCTCGCCGTCCAAGTCCACCCACTGCCAGGTGGAGCCGTCCAATCCCACGGGCAGGTTTTCGAGGCTGGCCGCGTCCACCTCGCGCACCTCGCTCTGCACGGCCGCCTGGCTGTAGGCGAATTCGAGCGGCGGCAGCGAGCGCTTCAGATAGGTCTCGCCGGCCTGTCGCACATAGCCGGACTGGGTGGCGGCGGTGACGAAGGATGCGATAGGGGTTTCCGCATAGGTGAGATCGGTGGACCGCACGAGCGTATCGTCCGTGCCGAGCTCGGCGGAAAAGTGATGGAACATGAGCACGCGGCGGCAGAGGCGGTAGGTACGCACCTCGAAGCCGGCGCGATAGGTGGAGAAGGGGTCCTGGCGCACGGGCCAGGCGGCGTCCAGCGGCAGGTCCAGACGGGCGTTCACGAAGCGCCGTCCCTGGGCGTCCGGCGGCAGCTCCTCGTAGTGCCCTTCGCCGTAGTCGAAGACCACCTCGAAGCGCCAATCCATCTGCTCCAGGTCCGGCTGCACCAGGCGCGAGGTCGCGTTGCCGTAGAAGATGTACTTCAGATAGCGCTGGGCGGTCCGGTCGTGGGGAGCGCGGTTGCGCTCGTGCACCAGCGAGCCATCCACGCCGGAGGAGTCTTCGGAGAGATAGCGATAGACGATGGCGTTGCCCTTGTCGTCCCAGCTCTCGCAGAGGAGCCAGCTGAAGACGCGCCCGGGGTCCGCCGGGTCGAAAATGCGCGATCCGGTGGTGCGGCCATAGACGGTGGTGACGTTCTCTTTGGAGATCGAGCGCCAGAAGACGTCGCCGTCGCTGGTCCGCGTCCAGCGCTCGATGCGGGCGAAGAGACCTTCGATGCGCGGTCGGTAGCGTTGGATCGTGTAGCCGTCGGGCGGATCGGGGGGCGGTCCCGGCACGGGCACCAGGTCCTCGGCGCCGGAGAGCAGGAAGACGTCGGACCCGGCGGCGTCCGCATAGCGGGGGAGCCCCTTGTCCGTCTTGCGCGTGATGGCGGGCAGGCCGAGGCTCCAGCCCAGGCCGAAGGGGCCGTTGCCGGCGCCGGAGTCGTAGCTCAGGGAAAGCTGTGGGGAAAATCCGGCGCGGCCCGGCGACGTGACCAGGGGGACGCTCAGGCTCCCCGTGCCGGACACCAGGTTGGTGCCGAGCTTCTCGCCGATGCCGCGGATCGCGCCGCCGCCCTTGGGCAGCGCCACGGAAGGGGCGGAGAAGCTCTTGTCCTCCGCCCGGGAAGGTTCGTTCGTCGTCGCCATCGCCACCCTTTCGACGCTATTAGGTGCTCGCCATCTCAGAAACGTTACAGCAGAGATTAACCCGGCCCGCGCAGCACCTTCCCTGGCAGCGCGCCGGTCATCCGGCCGTTTTCGATCACCGGGACGCCATTGACCAGGACCCAGTCCATCCCCTGCGAGAGCTGGTTGGGATTTTCGAAGGTGGCGAGGTCGCGCACGGTCTCCGGATCGAACACCACCACGTCGGCCCACATGCCCTGCTTCAACACGCCGCGGTCGGCGAGGCGCATGCGCTGGGCGGGGAGAGCGCTGAACTTGCGGATGGCGTCTTCGAGCGACAGCTTCTTCTCCTCGCGGACGTATTTGCGGAGGATGCGCGGGAAGGTGCCGTAGGCCCGCGGGTGCGGGTGGTCCTTGCCGAGGAGACCCTCCGGCGAGGTCCCCTGGGAATCGTTGTTGATCGACACCCACGGCTGCGTGAGGGCGAGGGAGACATCCGGCTCGGACATGGCGGAGACGGCGACGGAGGTGAAGGCCTGGTCGGCGATGAGGATGTCGAACAGGGCGTCGATCGGGTCCTGGTTGCGCAGCTTCGCCGCCTCGGCCAGGTTCTTGCCGACCAGCGGTTGCAGCTCGGGAGCGTTGACCGAGCAGAGGAGAACGGCCTCGGGGCCGGGGATCTCCTGCCACTCGTTGTCCCAGTCGGCCGAGGGGGTCTCCATGTCTTTGCGGATGCGCGCCCGCGTCGCCGGATCGCGCAGCCGCTCGATGAGCTTCGCCACGCCGCCGTCGTGGGCCCAGGGCGGCACGAAGGCCGAGAGGCTGTTGAACCAGGCCGTGTAGGCGTAGGTGTCGGCGGCGACGTCGACGCCGGAGCGCCGCGCCTCCTCGATCTTCGCCACCACCTCGGGCATGCGCCCCCAGTTGCTCTTGCCGGCCACCTTGAGGTGCCAGATCTCGACCGGGATATGGGCCTCGCGGCCGATGCGCACGGCCTCGTCGATCGCGGAGAGAATCGCGTCGCTCTCGCTGCGCATGTGGGTGGCGTAGAGGCCGCCATACCGGGAGGCCTCGGAGGCCAGCGCGACCAGCTCCTCGGTCGAGGCGTAGGGGGCAGGAGGATACTGGAGCGAGGTCGAGACGCCCACCGCTCCCTGTTCCATCGCCTCGCGCACGAGTCCGCGCATGCGCTCGAGCTCGGCCGCGGAGGGCGCCCGGTCCGCATCGCCCAAGACCATCCGCCGCACCTGGGTGGCGCCCACGTAGCTCGCGAGATTGATCCCGATCCCCTGCTTCTCCAGCCGCGCGAAGTACTCGCCCAGGGTGCGCCAGTCGGGGGTGATGCCGAAGTGCTCGTAGCCGATCTTGTCGGCCTCGATCAGAGCGTCCGAGATCGGCGCGATCGAGCCTCCCTCGCCGGTGATCTCGGTGGTGATCCCCTGGAAGATCTTCGACGGCAGGCGCGGCTCGACCAGGATCGTCATCTCCGACTG
>Ga0137375_10009149_pt1 | contig 11763 bp, 9 predicted proteins | sample SagtaG_24_FD_104936 | JGI IMG/M metagenome (GOLD analysis project Ga0137375, IMG submission 104936) | Vadose zone soil microbial communities from Sagehorn Ranch, Mendocino, California, USA - Sage1_R_113_16 metaG | ecosystem: Environmental > Terrestrial > Soil > Vadose zone | place: USA... | reverse complement strand
GGAGGTGTTTGACCTCGTCGATTTCGCGTTCCCGTCCGATGAAGCTGGTGAGCTGGAGGGGAAGATTGTCGGCAGACATGGCAGGTCCCCCGCGCAGCCCATACCCGGTCGCGCAGGGGCAGGTTAGCGCAGGCGAAGGGGTGGTCTGCTGAACGCGGGTGTCCACGCAGCCATGCCGGTGCTCAAGCCGGGCAAATTCGCGCGCCGGCTGGCTCAGTAGCCGTCCTGCTGGCTGCACCCGACCGCGCGCTTCTCGACTACCATGGTCCCGCCACGCGGCCATCCCGCGGTGGGGGGCAACGGGCCAGGATTGACCATTGATCAGCGCGGGAGGAGGCGTTGCCTGCCGATCGCTCCGCGGTCGGATGGGGAATCTAGCGATGTTCGCACCAAAAAGCACCAGCCGAAGAGCTTCACGCGAGCAGCCGCTCTCGGTCACAGCCTCTGATCATGCGCGGCAGGCGGGTGGCATCCGCGTCAGCCAGGAAACGGCCACGGCGAGGCCTCGCGTGCTCGCGCAGGCGGATGTGCTGCAGCTGCAGCGCACGCTGGGCAACCGCGCGACACGGCACGTGCTGAGCAGCACGGCGCTGGCTGGATCGCCAATGCTGCAGCGTGAGCTCGATGTCGCGTACCTCAAGAGCTGGGCGACCAACACAATTGAGACCGATAGCGTTTGGACCAACATCGTCGACCATCTCGCTGGCTACATGATGTTGATACGTCTGGACGAAGCCGTCTCGAAGAAGGTCGCCAAACTCGAGGACTTGCTCAAGGACGTCGAGCGTTGGCTATCTGCAAATCAGACGGCCCTGCGCACCCTCCCGAGCAAAACGCAGCGCGGTCGCGCGTCCGATGCCGGAGCCGGCCCCGGTCACAATCGCCACCTTCTCCTCGAGCCGCATCGTGGACCCGGGCGCGATGCTACCGCGCGACCGACCGCGTTTGGTATCGCACCAAACCGACATCGCGGCTATCTGGCTGTTGCGCGCGCGAACACGCATCGGATGGGACAAAGCCGGGTCCAGCGGCCAGTGCGTTGCAACTGGAGTCGATACGGTGCATGCACGTTGTTGGTCTCCGTGTAGGCCGGATCGGTCACACTGCCCAACATCCTCGTCTGTTCCTGCATCGAGGATGTTTGCTCGACCGGTGGGTGCTCATCCCCTCGCCAGATTGCAGAAATCGGCCGCGGACCAGGCCTCACCGACCCCACCGCGAACGGTGCCTCGATCGCTGCTTCGCCGGGAGACCAGCAGGCAGTGCGCGAGAGCGGTATTCTGGTCAGCGCTTCTCGGAGGAGGAGCCACCCGGTGTTCCCCGCACCGCTGGGCGATCCGCGCAAAGGAGAGTGTATCGTGGCCCAAGCACTCGACCCGACCCAGCACGTGTCATCCGAAGAGCTCCGACTGACCCGCCGCAATCTGTTTCCGCTTGTTGGCGCGGCGGCGCTCGCGCCGCTCGTCGTACCGTCGCTTGCCTCAGCAGCTCAGGAAACTGTTAGTCGTCACGGCAGCGACGACGACGACGACGACGGCGCGCGCGCCCCTTCGCGCTTCGTCTACGTCGGCACGTACACCAGCAAGGCGCCTGGCGGCATCAATCCGAGCACGTCCAAGGGCGTGTACGTCTTCAAGATGGACGGCCGCAACGGCGCGCTCGAGCTGGTCCAGGTGGTCGAGCTGGTCGACCCATCGTGGGTGACCATCGACACCAGCTTCAGCCACGTGTACGCGACCAGCGAAGTCAGCACGTGGAAAGGCACCCCGAACAGCGGCGGCGTCACGGCATATTCAGTCGATGCAATTACTGGCAAGCTCACCTTCATCAACGATGAACCGACGCGCGGCGCCATCCCGGCGCATGTCATCCTCGATCCGTCCGGCAAATTCGCCCTGATCGCCAACTACATTGGCGCGAACTTTACGGTCATTCCGATTCAGTCCATGGGCGGCGTCGGGCCAGCCACGGACGTCTTCGCCGTCTCTGGCAAGGGCCCGAATACTGCGCGCCAGGAGGCGCCCCATCCGCATCAAACCCTTGTCGACCCGGCCGGTGCGTTCGTCTTCGGACCCGACCTCGGCACCGACAAAGTCTGGTCCTGGACGCTCGACGCGGGCAAGCTCTTGCCCAATGCGAACCTGCCCGCGGATCTGGTGGCATCGGGCTCGGGGCCGCGCCATATGTCGTTCCACCCGACTGGCAAGTTCGTCTACGTGATCGATGAGATGGTTTCGTCGGTCACCGCCTTCAGCTACGACCACGCCGCGGGCACCTTCACCTGGATCCAGACGATCTCCACGCTGCCCGCCGACTTCACGGGCTCCAGCTCGACTGCGGAGATCATCGTGCATCCCAGCGGCAAATGGGTGTACGGCTCGAACCGCGGCCACAACACCATCGTTGCCTTCCGCATCGACCAGACGACGGGCAAACTGAAGGTCATCAACTGGACATCGACGCAGGGCTCGATCCCGCGCGGGTTCAACATCGATCCGTCCGGTCGGCTGATGCTCGTTGGCAATCAGAATTCGGACACCGTCGTGCCATTCCGCATCAACCAGAACAGCGGTCGCTTGCACCCAACCGGCGCGATTACGAGCACGCCTGTGCCAGTGAGCTTCGCCTTTGGCAGAGTGACCTCCGGTTAGACCGCACGTGAGTCTGGGACTGCGCGGCAAACTAGTCCTCGTGGGCGGACGTGATACACGCACGAATGTCTGCGCGCTCGAGGTGCCCTTGGCTCGCGGCTGAGGATCGACAGGCGGGCGATCGCCGCGCTCGCCGATGTGTACGAGCGTTGGGACGGACGCGGCATCCCCGACGGCCGTGCGGGCGATCGGCTGGACCCGATCGCGCGGATCGTGCATGTCGCCGGGCCGCGGTCAATCGCGCGGCGAACGCGGATGCCCGTGCGGCGGGTTGCTCGCCCTGCTCCTGTGGGGCACCGAGGTTACACAAGCTGCGATGCGGCCCAGAAGGCAAGTCCAGCTGCCACCAGCTCGACTGGCAGTGGCACCGCGAGCCGTAAGGCTGCCAACACGAACAAGATGACAGCGATGAGGACAAACACGCGCGAGATGGTGAACGGCCGCATGGATTCAACTCCGTCGATCTGAAATGTAGGGCTGTTGCAGAGCTGGGTCGACCAGGTCCGAACTTTCTACCTGTTCATGGTCGCACGAGAGACCTTTTGTCGCCCTGGCTGCACCACACGACCACCTGACCGGCACTCTCAAGGAGTCGGGCGCGGCTTCAGTTATCAATCGCCCTGATCTAAGCTTCATGTGGCGCGTTAGATGTGCTCGACATCGACCTCGGACCGGCGCTTTTCGCGTTCCTCCTCGCGTTTGTTGCCACACCGATCGGCCTGGCTGCAGTGGCCACCGTGGCGATCGTGCGCCTCGCCCGGAACGCGACCACGCGACTGGCAATTGGGATGTACGTGATGCTTGTGTGCGCTTTCGTCACGCCCGCGCCGATTGTGTGGGGTGACGACCATCTGGGCTTCACATCTTCGCAGGCGTTAGAGGGCTATGGAGCGCTGTTCTGGAGTGTCGGCGCAGTCGCGACCCTGGACAGCCTGACTGGGGTTTTGAAGCGGCGCCAGGTGCTTGTGCTGGCTTTCGGCCTCATCGTCGCCGCCAGCGCGCTCTGTGGCTTGGTGGTGGGCGGCACTGATGCAGCGCTGGGTCTGGCCCTGCTCCCCGCGGTTGGGACCGTGGAGGTTCTACTTGCGCTCTGGTGGCTGGCGCATCGGGTTGCTGGCGTGGCCGCGGCGCTGGACTGGCGATGGGCGGTGGGGACTGGGGCGTTCTGCGCCTGCGCCATGGGCGCGTACGTCTATCTGCGTGGGCCGCAGGCCTTCGGTTCGCAGGCGAGCGCAACGGATCTCGCGCTGCTTGCGGTGTCGGTGTGCTTGCCAGTCGTCCCGCTCGCTCGTGTGCCCGCGCGGGCGGTTCGGCGGCCGGCGCGACCAGCGGAATATCACTAGCGCCGGGGGGTGCCCATGTGGCATGCGCGCTGCCTTCTGGCGTTACAGTCACGCGCGAGGCACTGAACGGAGTCTTCAACATGCACTGGATACTTGGCACCCGGGCGGTGCTCGTGCTCGTACTCGGTCCCTTGCTGGTCGTGCTTGTGAGCCCTGCAACCGGCCGCGCCGCAATTGGCCATGAACCCGTAATCGTCATACCCGGCGTCGGCGGCTCGGAGTTCACCGCCGGCTCCGCATTTTCCTTGAGCGTGGACAACGGCCACGGCGGGACGTTCAACCGGAACTATGGCGCTGGTGAGAAAATCTGGGTGAACACGCTTCAGGTCGTACTGCCGGGCGACGACGACTACCTGGACGCGCTCAAACTGCGGTCCGATGGGATGACACCCGTCGCACCCGCTGTCCAGGTCAGCGGGATCTACTGGGACGCGTATGGCGACTTGGTTGATTACCTGCAGCGGCAGGGCTACGTCATGGGCGTTGACCTGTGGCTGTTTCCCTATGACTGGCGGCAGGACGTTGAGCTAACAGCGCAAAGCCTGGACGCGCTGATCATGCAGGCCCTGGTCGCTGCCAACGGAGGCCAGACGGACCAGGCCGCGTGGAGCATTCAGCGCGTGGACATTGTCGCCCATTCGCTTGGCGGTCTCGTCGGGCGCGCGTACATCGCCGATCCGGCACGTGCCGCTCGCGTCGATCAATTGATCACCCTCGGATCGCCACAGTTTGGTGCGACCAAGGCGCTCAAAGCGCTGGTGTACGGCGATCAGTTCGGGCCGTGGTTCCTTGGCATCGGCATCAATCCCCAGGAGACGAAAGACCTTTCCCAGAACATGGCGGCGGGCATGCAGCTGCTGCCGTCACGCGCGTACGACCAGTTGTACGACAACAGCGACTCCACTCGCTTGCGGCCCTGGGTAGAGGATCGTGATATCGACGGTGACGGCGGTGTGCTGGGCGTGCTCGGGTACGACCAGACAAACCAGCTTTTGCTGCGCCTGGGGAAGAATGAGCTCTTGCTCGGCCGGGCACGCAACTTCCATGACACGCTCGATCCCCAGGTCGATGGCGGTCTCAACGGCGTCCAGTGGTCGGCATTGGTCGGTTATGGCTCTGGCACACTCGGCCAGATCCGCGAGTACACCGGCCTGTGTCTCACGTGGTGGTGGTACCAGCCATGCCCCAAACGTGACGAAATCCCGATCGACGGCGACGGCACTGTGGCTGTTTTGTCGGCGACGATGAGTGACCCCTGGCGCGACAACGTACTCGCGACTGCCGCGGAGCTGTCATATGTTCAGCGCGAGCACAGCGCGCTGGTGAAACGGGATGAGGCGGGGGATGGCCCGGGCCTGGAATGGATCGGGGCAACCCTGGCTCAGGGCTCCCGGGCGGGGGCAGCGGACGTTGCGGCCGCGCTCGCTCCGTCAGCCAGCGACGCGCTCACGACTGCCAGAGCACCCTCGGTGACGCGGACACCAGCCAAACGGCTGAGCGGCACGTGGATTTCGGCGCTGGGCCCGGTCGCGATGCAGATCAGCGACTCGAGCGGGCGCACTACCGGGCGCTCCCGCGCCTCCGCGGCCAGGGTCGTTGCGATACCGGACACTGGTTATGACCAGTTGCCGGAGGCGGAGTTCACCTTCATCAAGCAAGACGTCGGCTACAGGATTGATCTGGCCGCGGAACGCGCAGGCAGTGTCGACCTGAAGGTGCGCGTCCTTGGCAATGGGCGGATCGAGCGGACGGCTGTTTACCTGGGCGCCGCACTCGGCCTGAGCGGGCGTGCACGGCTCTCCGTGAGGCCCGGCACAGGCCATGCAGCAAACCCAGCTGGTTGGCCGGCTCTCGAGGTCGACACCGACGGAGACGGTACGTTCGAGGCCCGCGTCCGAGCGGCGGCCGTGCTCGACGCCATCGACAGCGCCGACAGCCGCGCGCCTGACCTGGTGATTGATTCGCCGGCCCCGGCCGTTACGGGCGGCGGTCCGGTGACCGTCCGCTGGCGCGCCACGGACCCCGGCGCCGGCTTGTTGCTCGAGCGTGCCGTGATTGACCCGGACGCCACACCACGAACCGTTACGCAAGGTGAGCGTGTGAGCCTCTCGTCCGGGCAACACAGGCTGGTGGTAGTGGCCACAGATCGGGCCGGAAACGCGCGCAGTCGGGAACTCGCGTTCGTGGTGCCATAGCCGTGGTTCGATTCCCGTGCGTCCGCGTGGGGTTGTAGCGCGACAACCAATGCGCTATACGAGCCCGGCAGCCAAAGTGACGCGCTGGCCTGCCAGGTACACGGCGTCGACGTTGGCGACGCAGCCGACGTCATTGGCGGCGTTGCCGCGAGCCAGCAGCAGGTCGGCGCTCAGACCGGGGCGGAGGGTGCCGAATTCATCGGCGCGGCCGATTGCCGCGGCGGCGCCGACGGTGGCGCCGTGAATCGCCTCGAGTGGCGAGAGGCCACACACGACCAGCTCCTCCAGCTCGCGCCACAGATCGTTGAACCGCGTATAGCGCCAGCCGGCATCGGAGCCGACCAGCAGCCGCACGCCGGCGCGATGCAACCGACGCATCATCTCCCATTGCGCATCGCGTCGCCGTCGCCATAGCTCGCGATCTGCTTCAGATGGCGCCATCTCCACCATGTCACGCGTGACCTGCAGCGTGGGCGTAACTGGAATCTTCGATTCGGCCAGGCCTTCGGCGACCGCATCGTCAAAACCGAACAGCGCGCCGGGCACCGAGAAGTACCCGTGCTCGATCGAATCCACCCGCGCCGCAACAGCGTTGGCAACCGCGGCCGTGGCCGTGCAGTGCATGGTGACCCGTCGCCCCAGTCCGTGCGCGGTGCGCACAATGGACTGCAGCTCGTCGGGCAAGAAGCTGGGCTGATCGGAGATGCTGCCGGGCGTTCCGCCGCCCGAGCCTGCCACCTTGATGAAGTCGGCGCCGGCGCTGATCACCCGCCGCACCATCTGCCGCACGCCGACTTCACCGTCGACCTCGCCGCCGAACGGACGCATGTGCCCTCCGCTGATGGTCAGTGGCCAGCCGCACGAGACGATGCGTGCCACCGGCACGAGGCTGCTCACTTGCGCTTCCCGGACGTCCAGGACCGTCGTCAGGCGGGCGCCGCAGTCGCGCACCGTGGTGATGCCCGCCTCGAGGGATGCCCGCGCGTTGCGAACGGCGCGCAAGGCAAGCGCTACGTCCGAGTGAGCCTCCATGTAGGGCACGAACGGGCTGTTGTCGCTGGCCAGGCTGAGATGGACATGCATGTTGATCAGCCCTGGCAATAACGTCTGGCCAGGCGCATGTACGACCGCGTCATTCTCGGCCGCTGTGATCTCTTGGGCAGGACCGACCGCGGTGATTCGTCCGCTGTCGTCGAAGGCGAGCGCGTAGTCCGTGCGCGGTGGCGCGCCGGTGCCATCGATCAGCCATTCAGGAACGATGACCGTCCTCATACTTTCAGCCGCGGATCCAACGCGTCGCGCAGGCCGTCGCCAAGCAGATTCAAAGCAAGCACCGTGAGCATGATCGATACGCCCGGAAACGTGGCGATCCACCACTGCTCGCGCAAATACTGGCGGCCCTCGCTGAGCATGCGTCCCCACTCGGGAGTTGGTGGCTGACTGCCCAGCCCGAGGAAGCTCAGTGTCGCCGCGACGAGGATGGCGGAGCCGACGCCCAGCGTGGCGACGACGATGATCGGCGCCACCACGTTGGGCAGGATGTGGCGCACCAGGATGGCGGGGTCTGTCGCGCCGATGACGCGCGCTGCGTCCACGTACAGGTTCTCGCGCGCAGCGAGCACGGATCCGCGGGTCAGCCGCGCGTACGTCGGGATCGACGAGATGCCGACCGCGACCATCAGGCTCTGCAGGCTCGGCCCAAGCACAGCCACGATCCCCAGCGCCAGGAGGATGCCCGGAAAAGCCAGCATCACGTCGACGATACGCATCAGCACACCGTCCACCCAGCGGCCGTAGTAGCCGGCCAGCAGGCCGATGGTGATGCCCGGCAGCAAGGCGATGGCTACAGCGATGGGGCCCACGGTGAGGGAAATGCGTGAGCCCAAGACGACGCGGGAGAAGACGTCACGCCCGTACTGGTCCGACCCGAAGATGTACGGCAGTCCGGGGCTGTACAGCTGGTGAACCGGGTCGATGCCGATGGGGTCGAAGCGCGCGATGAGCGGCGCCAGCACGGCCACCAGCACGATGGCGACGAGCATGACCAGGCCGCCGAGCGCTCCGCGATTGCGGGCCAGGCGGCGTCCGAGGTCGAAGCGGCGCGCCGGCGGCAGCGCGGTGCGGTCGATCAGGATAGGCGCGCTTACAGCAGTGGTAGCCATGAAGCTCTCTCAGGCGTACCGAATGCGTGGGTCGAGGACGCCGTACAGGAGGTCGACCAACAGGTTCACGACGACGTACGAGGCCGCCACCACCAGGACCACGCCCTGGACGATGGGAAGGTCCTTGTTGAGGATGCCGTCGATGATGAGTCGACCCAGGCCGGGCCTGCCAAAAACCGTCTCCACGACGAACGTGCCGGCCAGTAGTTGGCCGAACTGGAGTCCGAAGATCGTGACCACCGGGATCAGCGCGTTCTTGAGCGCGTGGCGCGCGATCACCACCCACTCCAGCAACCCTTTGGCGCGGGCGGTGGTGACGTACTCCTGGCGCAACACTTCGAGCATGCTCGAGCGCGTGAGGCGCGCCAGGATGGCGGCTGCGCCGAGTCCGAGCGTGACAGCTGGCAGCACGAGGTGCTGGAGGTCGCCGCCACCCGTGGCAGGGAACACGCGCAGACGCAGCGACAGGAGAAAGATCAGCAGCAAACCGAGCCAGAAGCTCGGCATCGAAACGCCCAGCAGCGCCACGAGCATCGAGGCAAGCTCCATCCACGAGTGCTGCTTCACGGCCGCGACGATGCCGAGCGAGACCCCTAAAGCCGCCGCGACGACGAGGCCGGCGACCGCAAGCTGCAGCGTCGAGGGCAGATTGTCGGCGATCTCCTGCGCTACCGGGCGGCGGGTGCGGATCGAGGTGCCAAGGTCGCCATGGGAGGCGTTCCACACGAAGCGACCGAACTGCACGGGCAGTGGGTCATCCAGGTGAAGCTGCGAGCGCAGGCGCTCAACCTGCTCGGGCGTGGTCTGGAATTCGCTGAGCATCAGGCGCACGGGATCGCCGGGAACCAGCTGCAGCATCGAGAACACCAGCAGTGAGACGCCGAGCAGGACGGGGAGCGCGGCCAGGGCGCGCTGCGCGAGGTAGGCATTCATGGGCTCGCTGCCGCCCTGCTCAGGTGAACACTACTACTTGATGGCCACGTCGGTGAGCAACGGATAGCTGTTGCCCGTGAACTTCAAGCCGCTCACGTTCGGCTTCATAGCGAACACCGACAGCTGATCAACCAGCGGAACGCCCACCGCCATATCCATCAGCTTCTGTTCGAGCTGCAGGTAGACCTGCTTCCGCTTGGCCGCGTCGGGCTCCTGGCGGCCCTGCTCGAGGGCCTTGTCCACTTCGGGGTCCTTGATGCACGACCAGTTGAAGTTCCCGCCAACGTTGGACGAGTGATACAGCGCATACAGCGCGTCGAGCTCGCCACTGCGCAAGAAGAGTGTCATGCCATTGGCTGCGCAGTGGTAGTTGTCCTCATACCACGGTGGCCGCGCCTGGGCCTTGATCTTCACGTCGATGCCAGCCTGGCGCAGCTGCCCCTGGAGCAACTCGTTGGCTTGATCGGGCCCGCCGCCGTAGTCGATCGCGTTCAGCAAGAATTCGAGACGCTGGCCATTCTTGGCACGGATGCCGTCAGAGCCCGTTGTCCAGCCCGCCTGATCGAGCAACTGCCCAGCTTTGGCTGCGTCATGGGGATACAGCGACTGCAGCGAAGGATCGTCGAGCATGATCGCAGTGAGCGGCGCGACGGCCTTCTTGCCAATTCCCTTGTACAGCGCCGACACCAGCGCGTCGCGATCGACCGCATACAGAATGGCCTGACGAACGCGCATGTCGTCGGTCGGCGGCTGCGTCGTGTTCAGCATCATCATGAACGGGGCGCCGACCCAAGGCGTGCTGACCACTTGCAGCCCCGCCGCCTGGAGCCGTTGCAGGTCCTGGGGCGTGAACACGGTGGCCATCTGGGTCTCGCCGGACTCGACCGTGGCCGCGCGGGTGCCAGCTTCGGGAATGAACTTCCAGATGACCTTGTCGAGGTACCCGGCGCCATCGTGGTCGGACCACGGCGCCCGCCGCTTGTAGCCGTCCCAGCGCGACATCGTGATGTGGTCCTTCGGCACCCACTCGTCGATCTTGTACGGTCCGCTGAGCACCGGCGTCTGATTGACCTGGTCGCCCTGCTTCTGGGTGGCCGTCGGCGACACCATGGGCAAGTACGGACTGCCCGCGTACAGCAAGAACGGCACGAACGGGTCTTTGAAGCGGACCCGCACGGTGTAGTCGTCGACGATGTCTGAACCGAGATAGCCGGTCAGCTGGGCGAGCGCCCCGCCAGCTTTGTAGTTGGGGTCGACGACGCGATCGAAGTTCCACTTGACGGCGTTGGCATTGAAGGGCGTGCCGTCCTGGAAGGTCACGTCCTTGCGCAGCGTGAAGGTGAACGACTTACTTCCGTCGCCGACCTCCCACTTCTCGGCCAACCACGGCTTGAGCTCGCGGTTCTCGTCGAGATACAGCAGCTGTTCGCCGACGGACGACGTGATATAGAAGGTGATCGCCGAAGGCGAGGCTTCAGGATCGAGCGTCGGCGGCTCCTGGTCCAGGCCAATGGTCACGGTGCCACCCTGGGCTGGCTTGGCCGCGGTCTGCGCGGCGGGCGCGCTGGTCGGCTTAGCAGCTATGGTCGGCTGACCCTGGGCGGCGGGCGCCGTCTGGCCGACCTGCGTGGCTGATGGCCCAGGCGCGACGGTTGGTTGTGACTGGCAGGCCGCCAGCACGAGGGTGAGCGCTGCGAGCGCGGCAGGGACAGAGCGCATGTAAACGTCCTCCGTGCAGCCGTGGCGTATGGGGCCAGGATAGATCAGCCCAGGCGAACGTGCCGTTGGTCGGCGCGAGCGCGGCCCTCACCCCAGCCCTCTCCCAGAGGGAGAGGGAGCAGGTACGCTCGGGCGGTATGACTGGTCCATTTCGTGTCGGCGTCGACATTGGCGGCACGTTCACCGACTTGCTGGCGATGGACGAGCGGAGTGGCCGCACATTTGTGCTCAAGCAGCCGTCGACCGCTAGCCCCGTCGAAGCAGTGGTCGACGGTATCCGCGAGCTGAACGTTCGCCACGGGATCGACGGTCTGCATATCGGCTACTTCGCGCATGGCACGACGATTGGCGTCAACACACTCCTGCAACGTTCCGGCGCGCGCGTTGGGGTACTCACGACGCGTGGCTTTCGCGACGTCCTCGAGCCGGACGGCTTGTTCCACAAAATTGTTGTCGGCGAACCACCCTAACGCGGCCCGCAAATTGTCATGCTCCATCGCCAGACGATCGAGCCACGCGGTCTGGTCGTACCCCCACGGTCTGAACTCGACCTGCTCAGCGAGCATCAGAAAATAGTCGGCGTGCCGTCCGCGCGTCACCTCGGCTTCGCCGGTGACCACGAGCCGCTCCTGCCCATACTCGCGCAGCGTCTCGAGCAACCGATACCGCTTGGCGCCCATCCCATCGTCCTGCGCGAGGACAAGCGACTTTCGCACTAGTCGAGTTAGAAGATCCAACATGTCCTCCGACTCGACCCCAT
>Ga0137375_10009138_pt1 | contig 11769 bp, 9 predicted proteins | sample SagtaG_24_FD_104936 | JGI IMG/M metagenome (GOLD analysis project Ga0137375, IMG submission 104936) | Vadose zone soil microbial communities from Sagehorn Ranch, Mendocino, California, USA - Sage1_R_113_16 metaG | ecosystem: Environmental > Terrestrial > Soil > Vadose zone | place: USA... | reverse complement strand
TGGCGCCCAACGGCTCAGAGCGCTGTCCAACTAACGGGCGCGGGCCCGAAGACTGCCCTTGCCGTCGACGATCGGTGCGAGTGCGGCGTCCTCTGGCGGACGATCGACGCGGGTCGCTCCTGGTCTCCGCTCTTCGGGCTACGGGGAGTCGGCCTCCGGCAGGTGACGGTTGCCGGCCCTCGACTCTGGCTGGGCACCGAAGCCGGCTGGTTCGAGAGCGATGACGCAGGCGCAACGTGGCGGCGGTCGCGTCGCTTCGATCTCGAGCATGATCGTGGTCCTGCTGGGTTCGTCGCGCGCGAGTGGTACGACCGCCTTCAGATCAGCCGAGACGACGCGCGGAGCTGGCAGACCATCCCCACACCGGTGAATCTCCTGCGCACCTGGGCGTTCGCGGATGAGCGCCACGTCTACGTGGCGAGCGAAGAGACCAAGTCGGGGTCAGGCGCGACCTACGCGACCTCGGACGGCGGAGCGACGTGGCGGCGCCTACCGGCACCGTTCCTTCCGATCACGATTTCTGCGATTCCGGGTCTGACCGCGATCAACGAAGGTCGCATCGATCCGCCGAGAGTCGCTTTCAGCGAAGACGACGGGCGGAGCTGGAGAGTCCTCCGTCTGCCGCGAGAACACGCCTGTAGCGCGACCGTCGGCCGCGGCGGAACGGCCTGGCTGTGGTGCGAACACGACCTGGAAGTAGGGACGAAGACGACGTTCTTCCGCAGCACCGACCGAGGGCGGACGTGGACGCGTTTCCTCGTCGGGAACATGCTGTTGCAAGACGTCGCTCAACAGAACGATGAGCTCTGGGCGGTTGCGTCGCCTCGAGGGCAGGTCGGAAAGACACTGTGGCACTCACGTGACGGAGGCCGAGCCTGGGATCAGGTGTGGCCCTCGCTGCCCGTCGGGCGTTAGTTCGGGCCAAGCGCTACTCACCGACCGACATCGGTCCCGCGAAGTACGCCCGCCTCGCGTTACGGGCCGTCCTGTCGGCCGGGTCGAAGTAGGGATCCATCCACGTGTCGTCGTTGACGAGGAATTGCGGCTTCCAGTCCTCAGGGTGGCCCGCCGCTTGCTTCTCCATGAAGAACTTGACCGCCTCGCGGAAGGCGTAGTGCGTGTAGAGCCGCAGGTACTCGCCGAAGTAGATGTCCGCGATGCGCTTGTCGCCGCGGATGACGAGCATGTTCTCGTCGTTCGTGTCGGTGCTCGCCTTGCTGAAGTTCGCGCTCCCGGTGACCACCGTCGGGGCTGGGCCGAGCGGATCGACCAGCATGTACTTCGTGTGGATCCAGTAGACGTGGACGCCCGGGTCGATCCGGGACAGCTCCGCGAGCCAGCGGTCGAAGCTGTTCGTGACGATCCGGTTCCCGATCGCGACGACGACGTTCGGGCGATTGCGGATCAACTGGATGTCCTGCCGCTCTTGGGCGATCCTGCGGGGATTCCCCCAGTCCTTCTCCATCAGCGCCATGCGCAGAACCGAGTCGTTCGACCGGTAGACGGCCTTGAACTTCTCGTGCATGCCGAAGGCGAAGGTCATGAAGAGGCCGTGCTTCGCGCCGGCCGCGATGTCCGCGTACCACTGGAGCGCCTCGAGGTCGGTTCCCCGCGGGGAGAAGACCGCCGTCGTGACGGCGTTCCAGGGCTGCGGCGGCGCGGGGCTCGCCGCCATGTTCGCGTCCCGGTAAGCCTTGCCGACGTCAAGGTCGGCCCTGAGCCGGTCCCAGTAGTCGCGGAACGCCTGCGCGATCGCGGGGTCGTCGACGATGTGCCCGACATTCGAGTGGCCGAAGATTCCGTTCTCGGTCAGGTTCGTCGAGCCCGTCCAGACAGCCTTCGGCTGGCCGTTCTCGCTCAGGACGAAGAACTTGTTGTGCATCAGCTTGCCGTGCGCTCGGCTCTTACACAGACCCATGATGTTCGCCGTGTCGATCGCCTTGCGATTTTTCTGGAATGGCCCTTTGGGCTTCCCGTGGCTGTCGACGCCCTCGATGTCGTCGTAGAGCACGGTCACCTTCGCCCCCCGCAGGTGAGCCTGCCTGACCGCGGTGAGCGCCTCGGGCCACTGAAACTCGTAGACCGCGCCGTGCACCTCCCAGCCCTGCCCGGCACGCCCGAGGAACGCGACGAGCGCCTCGAGCAGCCCGCGCGAGAGCCACTCGTACGCGCCCGGCCCGGCCACGCTTGGCGGCTTGTTCTGGAAGCGGCGCGCGTACTCCTGGGTCGCGACGGAGCCGCGGTTGAAGAAGGCGGAGTGGACCGACCCGGTCTCCAGCTCGGTCGTAATGTCGAGCTCGAGCTCGATCCGCGGGTCGAGGCTCGCGGGGTCACCGTAGAGGGCGACGACGGTGTAGGTGTACGGGTTGCCGGGCTTCGCGGTGTAGTCAGCCCACTGGAACGACTGGATCGGGTGGTGCAGCGTGGAGAAGCGCTCGCCGGTCGCCGGGTACGGCTCCGTCTCCCAGAACGTCTTCAGCCCCTGGAGCCAGATCGTGTCCCCCTCGACGTGGTCGAAGCGCTTGAAGCCGAAGCCCCGGAATCCAGGCCGCTTGCTCTTCGTCAGATCGAGCCCGAAGAAGACGACGTGCGTGCCGGCGATCGCGTTGACCGTCAGCCCCGCATGCTTCCTGCGGCATCGCATCGAATGACCTCCAGGTGGACGGCGGAGGACATTCTGACGCCTTTTGTCAGCCCTCGCTCTCGACTTGCGCTTTCACGTGTGAGATGAGAAGCGCGGGGAATATGACCTCCGGTTAGCGAGAGGAGGCTTCCCATGCAGATCCGAAAGTTCTTGCTCGTCGGCTTCGCCGTCGCCGTCCTGGTTGGAGCTCCAGGCGCTTCGGCGGCGCCGCCGTTGCCGGGCAGCATCGCCGGCATCGGCGACTCGATCACGCGCGCGACCGACGTTTGCTGCTGGTACGGCGACCACCCCGCCCAGTCATGGAGTACCGGCGGCGGGCTCTTCGACGGGATCCGCAGCCACTACGAGCGCCTCCTAGCGCTCAACCCGGGCATCTCCGGGCACAACTACAACGACTCCCGCGCCGGGGCGAAGATGCGCGACGCCGAAGGCCAGGCCCAGACGGCCGTGGCGCAGCACGCGGCCTACGTGACGATCCTGATGGGCGCGAACGACGTTTGCACGAGCTCGCCTTCGACGATGACGAGCGTGAGCGACTTTCGCGCGCAGTTCACGGCGACGATGAAGACGCTCTCTGCCGGCCCACACGTCTTCGTGAGCAGCATCCCGAACGTCTACCAGCTCTGGCAGCTTCTGCACACCAACGGCACCGCCCAGTTCGTCTGGTGGACGGCGCAGATCTGCCAGTCGATGCTCTCGCCGTTCAATACGGAGCAGGATCGCCAGTTCGTGCTCGCACGAGAGCAGGCCTTCAACCAGGTTCTGGCGGACGTGTGCAGCCAGTACACGATGTGTCGTTTCGACGGACTCGCCGTCTTCAACTACCAGTTCACCGCGAGCCAGGTGAGCACGCTCGACTACTTCCATCCGAGCCTCTCCGGTCAGGCCACTCTGGCCGCGACCACCTGGCAGCGGTCGTGGTGGCCGAGTTGACGGCCCGGTCGTGACCTAAGGGCTGAGAGCCGAGATCGCGTCGAGCAGCTCCGGCCGCGAAGGTCCCGCAGTGGGGGCAGGTCCGCCGTCTGCGGCGATCTGCCGGGCGCGTGCGATCAGCGCTTCGTTCTGCTCGAGCGCGTCGGGAGGATCGAGGAGGTTCACCCGGCGCGCGACCGCCCGCAGGAGATCCGGATCCTTCGTTCCCGCCGGATACGCGGTCATCCGCAGGAACAGGGCCATGCTGTCGCCCGGATCGCGAACGTCGATCGGCTCTCCTTGCCAGAGCCGGAGCCGGTCCCGATCCTCGGCCGAGACGGCATCGAACCGTGCGGCCACGTCTGCGCCGACGGCATCGTCGAACTCGAGCGCGATCGCCCGGGCATCGTCGGTGCGGCTCGCGATTTGCGCAAGCGTGAAGCCGTGGCGAATCGAGAGCGAGGCTCCGTAGGCGAAGGTCGGATTCGTGTGGCAGAGCGCATCGCCGATCGGCTGGATTCCCACGGCCACCGGGTCGTCGTCGACCAGGAGTGAGCGGTGGAGGTTCTGGAGGCTTCCCATCGGCAGCACCGGGGTGATCGCATCGGACTGGTCGGGGTGCACCCAGGATGCAAGCGCCGGCATCGCCAGCGCCGCGGTCATGTAGGCCCCCTCGGACTTGAGAGCGCGCAGCTCTCGCTCCCACGGCGGGATCATCAGCACGAGCGCGAACGTCCTGTTGTCCTCGACGAAGACCGAGAAGCCCAAGTAGTCGAGCTCGGCCCGGGGGCCGCGCAGGAGCGTCGGCACCTCGGGCATCTCGACCCCCGGCCGGAAGCGGAAGTGGCGGCTGTAGTAGAGAAGGCCGCATTCGGCTCGTCGCTCGAGCGGCGGGCGGGCGGCGAGATCGTTCAGCCACGACACGACGGGCGACGTGCGACCGAGGGCGTCGACGACCAGGTCGGCCCGGGCCTCCTGCCCGTCGCCGGTACGAACACCGGAGACGCGGACCGTTCCGTTGCGGGACTCGGCCACCGGCTCGCCAACACGAGTCGCTGCTTCCACCGTCACGTTCGGCTGTGCATCGACGGCGCGCCGGAGAGCGCTTTCGAAGACGGGGCGGCGGGCGCAGATGGAAACGAGCGACTCGTCGCCGTCGCGCGCTGGGCCCGGGATCAGCTCGTACTGACGGTTCTCGAGCGCACCTAGCCTCAGGATCTCCTCGAGGACCTCCGGGGCCTCGTCCGCGAGCACCTGCCGGGCGAGTCCTAGGAAGTTGTGCGGCTGCCGGAAATGGGCGATTCCCGGCCGGTCCCAGCGCTCGAACACCTCGTCCGCGTCGCCGCCCTCCGGTGGGCGGTCCCGCTCGAGGACGAGGACGCTTCGACCACCTCGGGCGAAGGCGAGGGCCGCAGAGAGCCCGGCGACGCCGGCGCCGAGTACGAGGACGTCTGCTCGGCGGGTCTTTACGGTCACGCTCACAATCATGAGTGGGCGCGGCGGCGCGGACAAGACGGCTCGAGGTTCCGGAATCGTCGTGGCTAGAATCGCAACGTGGGCTGGCTCTGGATCGCGCTGCTCGCCTGCGCCGTCGCCGTCCTCGGCGCCGCCGAGTGGCCTCGGCTCAAGCAAACCTTGGGCTGGGAAGGCCGCCGCGCCCGCGCCCGCAAGCGGCAGAAGGCGCAACTGCGCGTGCTGAGGCCGGACGACGACAGCGACGCGTTCGCGGCCAGCGTCGAGCGCGACCTCGCCCAGCTCCCGACGACGAACGACCGCGAGCGCGAGCGCTAGGCCAGCGCTAGCGCACGACGAACGCCGCCCGCAGCCGGGCGGTGTTCGGGAGGATCTTGTGCACGTTCTCCATGTTCTTCGACTCCTGGTGGTCGGAGACGCGCAGCGTCAGCCGATGGCGACCGCGGCGGAGTCCGCGGATCGAGCGGATCACCTGTCCGCGCCCGCGGTCGTATCGCGCCTGGCGCTCCCGCCCGTCGATCGTGAGCGCGATCGTGCTCGGATCGATGCCTGAGCCGCCGTCGCGGACGGAGATCCGAAGCAGAGCGCGCCGGGCAGAGAGGAGCCGCACCCGAGGCGGCTTCGTGTCTCCGATCCAGAAGCGGAACGTGAAGCGGTCGGCCTCCGAAGCCCTCTCGGTGTCGAAGACGATGTCGTAGCTCCCGGCCCCCGGCAGCGCGACCCCCGCGACGGGCGTCGGAGTCTCGAAGCCCGGGAGATACGGATTCGCCCTCAAGGGCAGCGCCAGCTCCCCGAGCAGCTGGTTCTCGTCGCCTGCACGCACGATGCGAGGCTGGACGAATCGCGAGCCGCCGGTGATCGCGACCCCGAAGTTGGCGACCGGTCGCCCCAGCGAGACCCGGAAAACCTGTTCCGGGCCTGCGAGCACACGTGGCAGGTGGAGTCCGGACGGATCCTCGGGGTAGCGGTACGAATCGACGAGACTTGGACGTCCACGCGTGTCCCCTCGGTAGGTGCCGGTTCGCGTGAGCGGCGTGGCTTGAGCTTGACCGAGCGCGGGCGTGGCGACCCGGAACCAGTACGGGATCCGTCGCTGCTGGCCGGCCCCGGCAAGGACGATGAAGCCGGAATGATCGATCTGCGTTGCGCCGGTCGCCGCCGCGACGGTGACGCCGAGCTCCCCGGGCACCGCGACGGTCGGAGGGACGAGGATCGAGGCTCCCGCCGCCGGCTGTTGCTGGACGACGCTGACCGCCCACTGCCCGGCGCCCCCGCCGGCGTTTGTGAGGACAGTCGTCCGAACCTGCGCAGGACCCCCGGGACTGGCGAAACCGAACGAGAGGCCGGTCGGCGAGGCAAAGAGCAGTGGCGAGTCGGCGCGCACGAGGTTCACCGTCCCGCCGCCCTGTCGCGTCGAGCGGGCCTCCGCCCCAGAGCTGTAGGCCGGCTCTGCCGTCTGGACGAGCGCCGATTTCACCTGCTCGACAGTCCAGCCGGGATGTCGCTGGCGGAGGAGGGCAGCTGCTCCGGCGACATGCGGCGTGGCCATGCTCGTTCCGCTCAGCCGCGCCCACAGCCCGACGCGCCTCGGAATCGAGGAGAGGACGTCGACGCCGGGCGCCGTCACGTCAGGCTTCATGAGCAGCGAGAGCGGGGTCGGCCCGCCGGACGAGAAGGACGCAATCGAAGGCAGGTCCTGGTCTTCGGCTGCGACCGAGATCGCGCGCGTCGAGTTCGCGGGGGACGTGACCGAGCCGGCGCCGAACTCTTCGTAGGAGTTCCCGGCCGCGACCACCGGAATGACGCCGGCGGCGGCGGCGCCGTTGAGAGCCGCTGCGACGATGTCGTGCCGGGGATCGATCTCGGCCTCGCCGATCGAGAGGTTGATCACGTCCATCCGATCGCGGACCGCTGCTTCGATCGCGGCAACGATCTCGGGCGAGTTCCCGTTCAGGCCGAACCCGCCCGTTGGAATCGTGAGCACCTTGTAGTTGCCGATGTACGCCCTCGGCGCGACACCGGAGAGGCGACTCCCGCGCGCCCGAGTGCGGTAGTTGCCCGCCGCGATCCCCGCGACATGTGTCGCATGGAAGGAGTAGATCGGATCGAACGGGCGCCGCGCATAGCGCCACTTTGGGGTTCGCGGGGCAAAGGCACGGGCGACGATCACCTTCCGCGTCGTGAACGCGCGCTTGCCCTTCGGGAACCCTCTCGGCATCCGGTAGCCGCTCGGCTTGAAGTACGGGTGGCTCGCATCGACGCCGTCGTCGATGATCCCGATCTTGATCCCTCCTCCCGCCGTCCGGAGGCTCGGCCCCCAGAGAGCAGGCGCCTTGATGAAGTCGGGGGTCGAGGAGCGGAGGCCGTGATAGGCGACGCTCGGATAGACCTCAGCCACCCCGTCCGCGTCGTCGAGCTTCGCGAGCTCGGAGCGCGGCATGACCGCCGCGAAGCCGTTGACGACGATCGAATAGCGCCGCCGGACTGAGAATTCAGAGACCTCGTCGTGGAGACGTGCCTCGACGACCCGTTGCTCCGTGGCCAGGGTCCGCAGGTAGGAAGCTGAAGCCGAGGCCGCGAGCAGCCGCGCCGGAGCCACGCGGGCGAGCGGCGGCCCGTCCAGGGTGACGATGACCTCGACCAGGCCGCCGCGCGGGGCAGAGCGTTGCGAGACCGCGCCGGCAAGAGCCGGGAGGACGGCGACCGAGAAGACGAAGAGGACGGCGACCCGCTTCAGATTCGACATCGTAGTGACGAAAACGACCGCGGCTAGAATTGGTTAGCCGCGCGGATGTGGCGGAATTGGTAGACGCGCACGGTTCAGGGCCGTGTGGGGGAAACCCCGTGGAGGTTCAAGTCCTCTCATCCGCATGACCGCTTTCAGTCGCCTCTGGGCCTAATCCCGGGCCCCATTCGGAAATCTCTGACGGCGTCGAGCCTCTGGTGGCCTAAGGGCAGAGGTCGCCACACGCGGACCTAGGTCTTTTGGGCGGCCCGTGCGATCATTCGGGTCCGCCCGCAAGGAGGGGCTCGTGCCGCGTCACCTCATGTTCCTGAGCCCCCTGGTGATCATCCTGGTCGCTGGGCTCACGACGATGCTGGACCGCCCCGCCCAAGCCGCATTCCCGGGCCTGAACGGCAAGATCGCCTTCCGGAGCGACCGGGATGGCAATCGAGAGATCTATGTGATGGACGCCGACGGCAGCAACCAGACCCGGTTAACCAACAACTCGGCTATCGACGGCGGTCCCGCCTGGTCGCCTGACGGCACCAAGATCGCCTTCTACAGCGACCGGGATGGAAACCTTGAGATCTACAAGATGGACGCCAACGGCAACAACCAGACGCGGCTGACTAACAATTCCGCCCGCGACACGTTTCCGTCGTGGACGAGCGACGGCCGGATCGTCTTCGATCAGACCACCGGTACCTACGGATGTTCTCCCGAGGCGGAGATCTTCATCATGGACGCCGACGGCAACAACCAGCAGAACATCACGAACAGCTCGGCCGCCGATTGCCTTGCCAATGGCTCGGCGACGGGCAGGATCGCTTTCACGAGCCACCGTGACGGCAACGACGAGATCTACACGATGAACCTCAACGGCAGCGGACTGCTGAGGATCACGAACAACTCAGTCATCGACTACTGGCCGAACTGGTCCCCCGATGGCGCCAGGATCGCCTTCCTCCGCGACGACACCTCCCAGGACAACGACATCTACAGGATGAGCTCCGACGGGACGGACGAGCTGAGGCTCACCAACACGCCCACGCGATACGAATTCGACCCGGCCTGGGCACCAGAGGGCAACAGAATCGCCTTCGACGCCGGCAGCGTGAGCTCTTCCTCTCAGATCTACACGATCAATCCGACCGGCGGCGACGAGGTTCCGCTGACCTCGATTGGCAACAACTCGAGCCCCGATTGGCAGCCGCTGCCAGGGCCTCCACCACCACCGCCGCCGCCGCCACCACCTCCACCGCCACCTCCTCCACCTCCACCTCCACCGCCACCACCGCCGCCGCCGCCGCCACCTCCACCGCCGGCGCCTCCGCCTCCAGCCGTCAAGTGCGTCGTCCCGCGCGTTGTCGGGCTCACGCTCCGGCGCGCGAAGGTGAAGATCCGAGCGAAACACTGCTCGGTCGGTCGCATCCGGCGGAAACGCTCGGCACGGGTCGGGCGCGTCATCGCCCAGAGCCCGAGGCCGGGCGCGGTCAAGCCTCGAGGCTTCCCGGTCAGGCTCGTCGTCGGGCGCCGGTAGCGGCTTCCTGAAAGCCGCCGTTCTCCCGGTCAAGCTGAGCCACCTAGGCGGGCTTGACGACCAGCACAGGGTCCTCGTCCGGGCTCGCCCCGGGGACCCGGTTTCGATGACGCGCCATTCCGATCTCGGCTTACTTGGCCCTCCGCCACGCCGTGCTCACCCACAAGCTCGAGCAGGAGGCCGGGACGCTCGCCGATCCGCCGACGTTCCATACCGCCGTGCCGAATGCGCAACGGCGGGCATTGGAAAAGGAATCGCAGCGCCATATCGAACAGGATCAGGGGTGAGCCCGGCGTGTGCCGCAGCGCGTCGGGCTCACGCCCTGCCGAGGGCGTAAGGGATTGATGTTCGAGGCATGTATATGAATTGCGAGGGCCGGGGTCACTTTGCGGCAGGAACCCGGCCCTCGTTAGCAACGCTCATCGTCTCGCCACCCCGGCGTCGGCGCAGAAAGAGCCATGGCGACTCATGCTCTGCTGCAACTCACGTTCGTTATGCGCAAGACCGGATGCAGCTCCGCGCGGTTCGGGGCCTTCCCGCGCTGATGGTGTGGGAAGTCGAAGAAGAGAACTCCGGTGATCCTCGCCGAGCCGTGGAGCTCGACGAATGACTTCGGCGGATCGCGCGGCGGCGTCTTGTTCGAACCACGCGCGGTTTCCATGTCCCAACGGTGTTGGGCGCCGGCCGTGACTCGCTAAAGGTTCGGGGCCCGTTCATCCTCTCTCTTGAAGATGGACGAACGAGCGCGGGCGATCGAGGAGCTCTACCGCGAGCGGTATGTCGGCTTCCGCAACGCGCTCGCGACCGTCACCGGAAGCTACGAGAGCGCCCGGGATGCGGTGCAGGAAGGGTTTGCACGAGCCCTCGCGAGCCGGCGGCAGTTTCGCGGTGACGGCTCGCTCGCGGCCTGGGTGTGGCAAATCGCCTTCAGGGCCGCGCTCGAGGCGCGCGGGGTGCCTGAGGCCTCAATCGACGACGTGCTCGATCCGCAGCTGGTGGCTCCGGAGCGGCACCCGTCGCTGACTGCGGCCCTCGCGACCCTGTCGCCCCGCCGGCGCCTGATCGTCTTCCTCCGTTACTTCGCGGATTTCTCCTACGCCGACATCGCCACTGCCTGCGACGTGAGCGAAGGAACCGTCGCGGCGACGCTCGCGCAGGCCCATCAAGCGCTTGCCGAAACCCTCGAGCCCGAAGGAGCTTTGCAATGACCGACGATCTGCTCGAACAGCACTTCTCTCGCGTCGAGAACCCGCTGAACGACTCTGACTGGCTCGCCGTTCGCCGGCTAGCCCGAAGACCACGGAGGCGAGTTGCGCTCGTTGCGCTAGCGGCCGCGGCGGCTGCGCTTCTCGTCGCGCCGGCGTTCGGTCTCGGCGGCCGCGTGCTCGATCTCATCAGGGGTGACCCCGCCCCGACGGAGGTGCAGACGTCCTTTGCCGCTGGCAACGAGTCTCGTGAGCGGCTCTTTGAATTTGCCGCTGCCGCCGGGCACGAGCTGCACGACCGCTTCTCGCCCGTTATCCCCGGCGAGGCGCGCGGAGTTGCCGCGGTCGAAACACCGGACGGGCCGATCTATCTCTGGGTGGCGCCGACTGAGGACGGACGGCAGTGCTGGCTCATCCAGGCGGGTGAAGACCCCGCGACTGGGCGACCGTACGGCGGCGGCTCGTGCGACGGGATCGACCGCACCCGCGCAATCCAGCCCGAGGGACCGGGGTGGACGATCGAGCGCCCGAGCGTCCTGATCCTGCATGTCCGCGTCTACGACGCGGCCGTCACTCGGGTCCAGCTCGAGTTCGAAGGCAGGGCTGGAATCTCGCTTCCCGTCGTCAGCGGTCACGCGCTGGGGACGGTCCCGAAGCAGGAATCGGTTCACCTCCTCTCTGTTGTCGGTCGCAACGCCGACGGCGAGGTGGTCGAGCGCTGGACGGCTCCTCAGTGAGGTAGCCGATCGCTTCGGTCAGGAGGGCAGAGCCTCGAGCACCTTCTCGGGATGGCCGTCGGGCTTGACGTTGCGCATCGCCTTGACGAGGTTTCCGTCTGCGTCGATCACGAACGTCGTGCGGCTGATGCCCATGTACTTGCGGCCGGCGTAGTTCTTCTCGCCCCAGACGCCGTACTGCTCCGCGACCGTGTGCTCGGGGTCGGCCAGCAGGGGAAAGGGCAGCTCGTACTTCTCCTTGAAGCGGACGTGCGAGGCCTCGTTGTCCGGGCTGACGCCGAGCACGACCGCGCCCCGCTCTTCGAACGCCGCGTGGGCGTCCCGGAAACCGCATGCCTCGACCGTGCAGCCGGGCGTATCGTCCTTCGGGTAGAAGTAGAGGACGACCGGCCGGCCGCGGAAATCGGAGAGCTTCACGCGCTCGCCCTCTTCCGTCGTCAGCTCGAAGTCCGGTGCCGGCTTGCCCTCTTCGACCATCACGCCCTTTCCACTGAGGCACCGCTTACGGTGCCGCCGTCAGGATGCGCGGGCTC
>Ga0137375_10009137_pt1 | contig 11771 bp, 9 predicted proteins | sample SagtaG_24_FD_104936 | JGI IMG/M metagenome (GOLD analysis project Ga0137375, IMG submission 104936) | Vadose zone soil microbial communities from Sagehorn Ranch, Mendocino, California, USA - Sage1_R_113_16 metaG | ecosystem: Environmental > Terrestrial > Soil > Vadose zone | place: USA... | reverse complement strand
CGGCTCCACCCACTCCATCAGAAAACAGCGTGGTCGATGCGAAATGCGATCCGCTCGGAGCCGCACGGCTCCGACACGTTCGGCTAATTTGTCTATGATGCCACGCGCGCCCTCCGGCACACCGCACGCTTCCGCGACGCGTCGAATATCATCGAATATGTCCGTGAGGGTTGTTGGCTCGAGGTTCACCACCTGTGGCGGGTCTGGCAAAGTCTCGGCGAGCCGAGCAACAGTGCCATAACCAACCGCGCAGACGTCGCATAGTTTCTGGGTGATAATTACACTGGGGCGCAGCTCACGCAGAAGCGGCTCATCAATTGTATAGATTGTCCCGTTATCACGCAGCGCACGACGCACCCATTGGTCGACTTGGCCACTGGCTAGGCCAGCGTTGTGCACTGGACAATGCGTCACCCGTGGCCGCGCATTTGCTTCCTCCGGAAAATCGCACTCATGTGAAACACCGACCACCTGTTCCATCAATCCCAGCGCGGCGGCGATCTCGGTCGCAGCGGGCAAAAGTGAAACGATCCGGCTCACTTTCTACTGTATGCAGTTTCCTGGTACGAGGACAGAAAAAGGAGCCCGAACAGGAGAGAAAAAAAGGAAGGCGGGCGCCTTAGGAAATTTCAAATCTCGCGAATTGTCGGCGCGTGTGTGCCCTACAAAACACCGACTGCCCGTGAGATCAGCAGGACAACGATAGTGAGGGAAATCAAAATCTGGACTATCGCCAGGATTTTTGCCCAGCGCGCCAGCACTGGTGCATCGGTTGGACCAAAGGTGGAGCTTTGTGTCAACGCGACAAACAGATAATCGATAAAGCGCGGTCGCCAGCGGGCGCACTCAAATTGTCCGCGTTCGTCGTGCGGGATCTGCATTTGCGGAAAGAGAAAGCTTGTGCTGCCAAACTTCTTTTCCTTCTGGCGCAAAGTCGGACCACCGCCGTCGAGCCGCCAATACCACAACGCAAAGACGATCACGTTCGTTAGCCAGAGGAGTCCGCCTGAACGCAGCATCTGTACCGGCGACCCTCGATGAGCGGGCAGAGCGCGCACGAGCAGAATCACTGATCCTATGAGGGCCAGCGTTGTGATTCCATTAATCACAAATCCGAGCGTGCGATTCAGTGATTGTCTGCCTACGCGGTGGCTCACCACTGTCGGAACAAGCAAAACCACGATCAGTGTAGGCAATAGCCAAGTCGGTCCGATCACCAGGTTACGCGGCAGCGCTAGGTAAATTGCACAGATTGCCAGGAAGGCCAGCACGGCCTGTCCGCGCGGCTCAGGTTTATCGATGTGATCTAATGGAGCGGTCAATACATCGGGTTATAGCCAGAATTCCGATTTACGCGAGCAACGGCTGGAATCCAATGCGACCTCCGCTGGCCGAAAACTGTTCCGCACTGAATCATAGCGTGCGGTAAGAATTGCCGCTGCCGGGCGCCCCCGAGTACAGTTCTCAAATGGCAAAGCGTGTCTGCTATATCCACATTGGCCCGCACAAGACAGGCACGACGTCGATCCAGTGGTTCCTGAAAGAAAACCGCGCAGCGTTGCTGAAGCGCGGCTATTTCGTGCCGGAGAGCGGGAATATCCACGGTGGACATCACCCGCTCGTTAGGCGCCTGTGCGGACAACCGGTGCCGCCGCATCAGCAGGACACGGCTGCCAGGTTTGCTCGCGCGATCAAGGATACGATTTGCGAAGCAGTCGTCATTTCTTCAGAAGTTTTGGATGGGCTCCTGGTAAATGGAGACTGCGCCAGGCAATTCTTCGGTCGAATGGAAGAACTCAATCTCGAACCGAAGCTTGTCTTCTTTCCCCGCAACCAATCGCAGTTAATGAATTCTCGCTATACGGAGGTGACCATGGCCCTTCACCGAAGCGAATCATTCGAGACCTTCGTTCAGGCAGAAATTCGGCACCCAAGTTTCCGATACTCTCACTTGATCGCATTGGCGGACGCTTTCAATTCGAAACTAATTGCCAAACCGTTCACCGAAGAGACGATTACTCGCGGTGTGGTGCCCGAGTTTCTTAGAGCCATCGAAATCGACCCCTTGCCGTTCCAGGATATGAATGTCCGGCGCAATCAGGGAGCAGGACCCTTTTCTATTAGCGTCGCCCGCGATGTTTTGCGCTTACTGGGTAGCGAAGGCCGACGACTTACATGGGTCCAGGCCTCGCGATGCGGCAAAAAGCTGACTGCGTATCTCGACAAAAAAAGCTGGGCGGATAGTGGGTACTGTGGATTGACAACCGCGTTGGCTAGGCGCATCGAAACCGAATGGCGACCGGACAACGATGCGTTTGCACAAGAGGCTTGGGGCGGATCTTGGGCGGAGGTTTTTGCCGCTGAAGTTGGCCGAGAGTTTAAGCCTAACGACTTTGAAATATGCCCGCCAGGCTGGGCTGTCAGGCGACGGCTCCGGCGTGCCGTTCGCGATGCGAAAGCTACGGTGCAAGAAATTCTGCTGGATCCGGCACTCGCCATCGAAGCACCTTGGACCGATTCGTGGAAACGGGGATAGTGGATTTCACGAGAATAGATCCTCGGATCAAACCAAATAGCTCAAACCCTGATTGACCGGCCTGGCATCCGTAAACCACTATGAACTCCGGAGATTATGCTCTCGTAACTGAACGTTGAATCCAATTGGTGTGTATTGCGCATCATATCGTCATCTCCGTCTTCCACACTGATATATAATAAATGTTTAAGCGCGTTCTCAAATGGCTCGGCGCGATTACTGCAGTCGTCGTAATCGCGATCGCAATATTCTTGGTCAATCTCATTTGGTTTCGGCCGTGGAGTCTGAATCTGTTTTACGAAAAGGTCTTCGCCGAAATTGTCTTCGATCACCCGGAGATACTCTCCACGCTCGGTCTGGTGGAACAATTCGGCATCACCAGTCATAACGGAAAGCTCGACGACGAATCGCCCCTGCATCAACAACGCGAATCCGACAGGTGGAAGCGCGATCTGGCGCAGCTTCACCAATATCCACTCGATCGCCAATCGGCTTCGCAGAAGCTTTCGACGCACGTGCTCGATTGGTTTCTGCAAATACAAGCCGAAGGTGAGAAATGGCAATGGCATGATTATCCCGTTAATCAGCTCTTTGGAGTGCAGAACCAGTTTCCGTCATTCATGGCGAATACGCACCGGCTGCTGAACCGGAAGGATTGTGATTACTACGTCATGCGGCTCGATGCTTTGCCGAAGAAGTTCGATCAAACGCTCGATGGCCTGAAGGTCCGCGAACAAAAACAGATTTTGCCGCCGCGTTTTGTAGTTGAAGAAGTGCTCAAGGAAATGACCGAGTTTATCGGCAAACCCGCTTCGGAAAATATTTTGGCGACATCATTCAAAACCCGTGCCGCCAAGATTGACAAGTTAAGCGAGGCAGATCGCGCCGATTTTCAAGCGCGTGTAGAATCGGCAATAACCAACAAAGTCTATCCGGCCTATCAAAGACTGATCGATTATTTCCAGGGAATCCTGCCAAAAACAACAACTGACGACGGCGTCTGGAAGTTGCCTGACGGCGACGCGTTCTATGCTTACAAGTTGCACGAGAACACGACCACCACGCTTAAGCCAGATGAGGTGCATGAGCTTGGTCTACGCGAAGTCGCTCGCATTGAAGGTGAGATGCGAGCAATCCTCGATGCAAACGGTTTTGCAGGTCAGCCGATCGGAGAGGCGATGGACAAACTAGCCAAAGATCCACGTTTTCTTTATCCAAACGATGACAAAGGGCGCGCCGACGCTTTAGCGAGGTACACGGAATTGATCAAGCAGTCGACAGAGCGTTCGTCGAAACAATTGTTCCTTACCAGGCCGCACGCGAAGATCGAAGTTCGCCGCGTTCCGGAATTCAAGGAAACCACCGCGCCAGGAGCTTATTACGACATCGCCGCCATGGACGGGAGCCGGCCCGGGATTTTCTTCGCGAACCTGCGCGACATGAACGAGGTGCCGAAATGGAGCATGCCAACACTCGCATATCATGAGGGCGTGCCAGGACACCATTGGCAACTCTCCACCGCGGAGGAACTCAAAGGCGTTCCGCAATTTCGCAAAGTGCTGCCGTTTACCGCGTACGCAGAGGGCTGGGCGCTTTACTGCGAATGGTTGGCGAAACAAGTCGGCTGGTACGATAACGATCCGTTCGGAGATCTAGGACGCCTTCGTGACGAACTTTTCCGCGCGGTTCGATTGGTCGTCGATACGGGCATTCACGCGAAACACTGGACCCGCGAACAAGCGATCGCGTACATGCGCGAGAAAACCGGGATGGGCGAGAAAGAAGTTAAATCCGAAATCGAACGCTATATCGTCGCGCCCGGCCAGGCGTGCGCCTATAAAATCGGCATGTTAAAGCTTCAAGAATTGCGCGCCCGCGCACAGAAAGAACTGGGAGAGAGATTTGATCAGCGGGAGTTTCACGATGCCGTGCTGAAGAATGGCGCGATGCCCCTCGAGATTCTCGAAGAACGAGTCAACGATTACATTCAACGCAAGAAAGGATAGGCTTCTTGAACCGCGGATTACGCGGATGACACAGATGAGCTTCTATTCTTCGTTGTCATGTTGATCGAAGCGAAACATCTCTAGATCCTGGGCTTTTGCGTTGTTGAAACAACCTGTTCAGAGATTCTTCGCTCCGCTCAGAATGACACCTCCACAAATTTCATCCGTGTTATCGGTGTAATCCCCGGGTTATAAGATAATGCGCAAAATCCTGATCACGCTGGCGATCCTCATCGCTTTTATCATTGCCGTCCTGGCCACCTGGATTTTTGGCGGACGCCAGATTTCACTTTTCCTCGATCGTTTTGGGACGATTGAAATGACCTCAGTGCGAATTCATTCGCTCGCGTATGAAGGCAGCGGAACTGGCGGCATTCTTCGCGTTAACGATCTCGGGCTAAGTCTAAACGACACGAACGGCCCGACTCCGAGCATCGGCACGACGAAAAATGACCAGCTTGGACTGGCAAACGGTGGAAAGGTTTTCGCGTTCGGTCCGGCGCGATCAGAGGCAGAGAATCTTGTTGTCGTACCGCCAGCAGGCGACGATGCTTTCATTGCAATTCGCCGGAGCATTCTCAGCTGGCCAACGCCGTTCGAAGTCAATTTCATGACGGGCCACTCGCCGTCATGGAAACGCCATTTGTATTACGAGCTTCGCTGGAAAAAAACTACCGGCGCGGCACTCGATATGATTTGGCGTTACGAGCAATTCTTCTACGGGCAACAGCTCATTCCAGGCAACGGCTGGGCGAGCGGATTCATGACCCATGAAGGTTCCACGGGCCTGATCCAATTGGATATCAGTCCCTGACACCTGAGCAGAGCCATCGCCAAACTTGTCTATCGAGCAGTTAGCGGCATCGTTTCGATGTGCGACTCTCGCGCAAATTCCAAAAGCTTTTTTCCCGCGATGCAGCAGAAAGCTTCTGGGAAAACACTCGTCGCTGGATCCATCCGGTGAATTCGCGTCGAATTCTGGCTGGGATTGACCGAATCGAACTAGAAAGCCTGCGAGAACGTTATCCCTACCGGCCTAATACGCGGAAGATCAATGCTTACGAAGACGCAGCGTACTGGATTGGGGTGAACGTCAAGCGCGCGCAGGACCTTTGGCTCGATCGTTCTCCGCCACTGCAGATTCTCGATCTTGGCTGCGGCGCCGGTTACTTTCTCTACCTCTGCCGATTATTTGGTCACGATGGACTCGGGTTTGACACAGACGAGGAGCCGTTCTTTCGCGGAACAACTGAGTTCTTCAAGGTCCAACGTGTGATCGGGCGTATCGAACCGCAAACGCCGTTGCCCGATCTCGGAAGAAAATTCGATCTCGTAACCGGACACCGCGTTTGTTTTCACCGTCTCGCGCGTACCGAGAACGGAGAATGGCTCGAATGGGCACCGGCCGATTGGGAATTTTTTATCAAGGATATCCGAACACGATTTCTCAAACCCGAGGGGCGTCTCCTGCTGGAATTTAATCGACGGCAGGATGGATCCTCATTTTTCACGGACGAATTACGCGCCTTCTTTGAGTCGCAAGGCGCGCGCATTTTCCGTTGGAAAGCGCTGCTGGGTGTCGACCCAAATCAACGCCCACGATTCAAGCAGACGAGCGTGAAGGTTGACAAATTGTTGTAGAGGCGCTTGTGCCAAGCGCCCGGTGCTTGGCACAAGCACCGCTACAACTTCCAGTCTGCGCAATCCCAGCCTAACAGCTCCTCGAGCTTTGCGATGTCTTCCTCGAAGAGATTGTAGAGGAAAATCTTTTCCTCCCAATTCATCGCCCGCTCGTAGGGCACAATATTTCTATCTTTACTGCGAACCGAACGGAGTGGTTCGAGACCGAGAAATGAAAAGATGGAAGTGAGCGTTTCACGCTGTTTCTCCTTAAAGGCTTCAAACTTTACCGCGTTGACTTGGTCGCGCGGGAAGAATTTGAACAGACGCTCGAGTTGCTGCCTGTAAAAACCTCGGTCCACATAAGCAAAACGACGCGCTTCAGCAGGCGGCGCGCCGGCGATACGTGTTTTCTCTTCTCGCACGGCATCGAAAAAATCCAGCGGCTCGCGACCTCTGAATCGTTGCATGTTCCAGTGAGCGAAGGCCCGGTCTACCGGATTCCGCAGCAGGATCAGCAATTTGGTTTTCGGATTGTATTTCCAAATCCTTTCCGCCGCCGGTTCGTGATAAATGTAACTTGGCGTGCAATCACCAGCGATGGTTGACGGACCGAGGGACGGATAATGTTTGTGTAGTTCCTCGTAATCGACCTCGGAAACAAACAGAGCGTCGTTATCAAAAAAATGTATTTCCTGCTGATCACCCATGGTGATATTCGGGTGCCTGCTTAGAAAATAATGCAGCGCCGTCGTGCCGGATTTTTGCGCGCCAGCCAGAATGAAATCGAGTCTGTCGACCTTACGGCGCTTAGCTCGAAACAATGGCGTCATGCTCATAATCGTGCTCGTGCTCGCTGTCGATGGTCAACTACGATTGCGAGGAGGAGCACGAGTAAGAGGGCGGTTGTCGCTGTTTCACCTCCACCTTATGGTGCGCCCATGTCCAAGGCATTTCGCACGTTTTTTTGTGGTTCACTTTTCGTTTTCGCAGTTGCATTGAATACATCCGTGTCCGCCGATGAAGGAATGTGGCTGTTCAATGCGCCACCGCTCAAACAGCTCAAGGAAAAATATCAGTTCGAACCGACGCAGCAATGGTTGGAGCATCTGCAAAAAGCGAGCGTCCGTTTCAACTCTGGCGGTAGCGGCTCGTTCGTATCCGCAAATGGTCTTGTGATAACAAATCACCATGTCGGCGCCGACACTCTGCAGAAGATTAGCGATCCGCAGCACAATTATTTAAAGGAGGGCTTCTACGCGAGAACGCAGGCCGACGAAATCAAATCGACCGATCTCGAGCTCAACGTGCTGATGTCAATCGAAGATGTGACAGCGCGTGTGAACGGGGCGGTGAAACCGGGAATGACGAACGACCAGGCTTCCAGTGCGCGCAACTCAGTCATCGCTACGATTGAGAAGGAAAGCAAAGATAAGGCCGGTCTGCGTTCGGATGTGGTAACCCTTTACCAGGGCGGCGCGTACCATCTTTATCGTTATAAACGTTACGATGACGTGCGCCTGGTTTTTGCGCCCGAGCAACAGATCGCCTTTTACGGCGGTGATCCGGACAACTTCGAATACCCGCGATACGACCTCGATATCTGCATCTTTCGTGTTTATGAGAATGGACAACCGGCGAAGATCGATCATTACCTCAAATGGAATTCGCGCGGGACAAGCGATGGCGAGCTGATCTTCGTGAGCGGAAGCCCGGGCAAAACAGACCGACAACTCACGCTGGATGAGTTGGCGGATATGCGCGATCGCTATTTGCCTTATGTCCTGCGCATGTTTAACCGGCGTGAGGTGTTGGAACTCGCGTACGGAGCGCGTTCCCTCGAAAACGCAAGAAAGACGCGCGACGATCTTTTCGGGGACCAAAACAACCGGAAACGTTATGATGGTTACCTTGCCGGCCTGCTTGATCCGCAAGTCTGGTCGGCACTCCAGGCACGCGAACAAAAGCTGCGTGACGCCATCGTGCGCGACCCGAAATTGCGATCCACCGCCGGCGCGTACGATCGGATCAAAAATGCGCAGGCCGAAATCGCCAAGAACGCGCCGGTGTACAACTATCTTGAACAGGAACGGCCAATACCTGTTGGTTATCGCGGCCCCCGAGCGTTCTTCGGAAGTCTGTTTAAATACGCGCGGTTGCTGCTTCGTGCCGTGGACGAACGAGCCAAACCTAACGGGGAGCGGATTCCCCAATTTCGCGACAGTGCACGCGATTCATTGGAGCTGGAACTCTTTTCAACCGAGCCCATTTACGACGATTACGAGATTCTGCGCCTCACCGATTCTTTGACCGATTTTGCCTCCCAATTTGGCGCCGACAATCCGCTCGTAAAGAAGGTCCTCGCTGGAAAATCGCCGCACGATCGCGCAGTCGACCTCGTCTCTGGGAGCAAACTGAAAGATGTGGCCGTGCGTAAAGATCTTTACGGCAAAGGTGCCGTCGCCTTGCAGGCAGCGCACGATCCGATGATCGATCTCGCGCGACTCGTGGAAAGTCCGGCGAGAGAAGCGAAGAAAATCTACGATGCGCAAGATGAGATCAAAAGACAGGCCTACGCAGGTATCGCCAAAGCACGTTTCGCCATCGAGGGCACCGGCAGTTACCCGGATGCGACCTTCACACTTCGCCTTTCCTACGGAACCGTGCGCGGCTATGAACAGGACGGAAAACAAATTCCCGCCTTCACCGATTTCGCCGGTTTATATCAACGTTCTGCCGAGCACGACAACAAACCACCATTCGATCTGCCGAAACGCTGGATCGACAAGAAATCCAGTTTGAATCTGTCAACCCATTTCGATTTCGTATCCGACGCCGACATCATTGGCGGCAACAGCGGCAGCCCCGTGGTAAATAAGGAAAACGAATTCGTAGGCATTATTTTCGACGGCAACATCCAGTCGTTAGTCCTCGATTGCATTTACACCGACACACAAGCGCGTGCGGTCTCAGTCGATTCTGCAGCGATCATCGAAGCACTGCGCAAAGTTTACGATGCGAACGCCCTCGCAGATGAACTAGAAGGCGCAAGGAAGTAGCTTTGTTGGTTTCTCCAATAAGAATCGCGCGTCATCCAGTTCTCATCGCGCTTTTCGTCGCATTCGGCCTGCCTGTTTCCGGTAAGACCGATCAGATCGACGATTACATCATGGCGCAGGTGCGGCAGCTGCATATTCCCGGCGTTTCCCTCGCCATCGTCCGGGATGGCCGTACCATCAAAGCGCAAGGCTACGGATTCGCGAATATCGAGCTAAAAGCGCCCGCAACGAAAGACACAGTTTACGAAATTGGTTCGAATACAAAGCAGTTCACCGCTGCCGCAATCATGATGTTGGTCGAAGAGGGTAAGGTTCGTCTTGAGGACCCGATCACAAAATATTTTCCAGAAGCGCCACAAACCTGGCGGGGTATCACGATCCGGCACCTGATCACCCATACATCCGGCATTCAAAATCATGTCGCGGTGCCGCGTTGGCTTGATGTCTTCAGGACCAATCTCGCATTCGAGACTACTCCGACGCGAGATGATCTGCTCAAGATGTTTTTCAAGCTGCCTCTGGAGTTCCAGCCGGGCGAGACCTGGGCGTACGATAACACCGGTTACTATCTGCTCGGCATTGTCATTGAGAAGGCCAGCGGCAAGTCTTACTGGCAATTCTTGGACGAGCGGATTTTCAAGCCGCTCGGCATGACCGCAACACGCAGCACGGATCCTCAACCGATCGTTCCTAACCGTGCTTCAGGCTACGAATGGAAGAACGATCATTTTGAAAACCGGCCCGTTCTTCTTCCTGCCATCGGATTTTCCGCGGGAAGTCTTCTTTCCACTGTTGAAGATACGGTGAAATGGGATGGCGCACTCTACGGCGAGAAGCTACTGAAGAAATCAAGCCTCGATCAAATGTGGACAGCGACCATGGCAAAGGATGGAGCGGACGCGCCATTCAATTATGGATTTGGTTGGTTCATCGACAGCTATCACGGTCATCGCTTGGTGCAGCACAGTGGCGGAACGCCAGGCTTTTCATCGGTGATCTACCGATTTCTGGATGACAAACTGACAATTATCATACTCACAAATCACAGTGATAGAATCGTAGATCAGTTGGCTATTGATCTCGCAGATATCTGCTTGCCAGCGTTGAAAAGGCCTGATGCGAATCCGGACCCCGACCCGAAGGCTACAGCAATGTTAAAGGATGTGGTGTCCGGTCTGCTGAACGAAAAATATAACCCTGCGTCTTTCACACCGGCGATGCGCACCTTCCTTACCACAGCGACAGGCAAGGCATTTTGGAAATGGTTCGCCGAGCACGGCTCGGTAGGCGCGTTTATTTTCTCCGACAGAGAAGAAAGGAAAAACGGTCAGGTGGTGCGTTATAGGGTAAGCCTCGGAGGAAATTGGTACTGGCTTTCTGCTAACCTGGCAAAAGACGGCAAGATCGCGCAAATCTACTGGTGGTAAGTGCCATCGACTCCGCTTGGATTGACAGAACCGCTTATGGCAGTTGTTTGAGTAACGTCTTCCACCGCGCCCAGGCTTCGTCGCGCGCTTTCTTGTCGGCTTCGCGAACTGCGGGGTTGGATGGCTCACCCGAACGCATGAAACCGTGGCCGGCGCCTTTGTAAATCACTGGCTCGTATTTTTTGCCCGCGGCTTTCATTAACTCTTCCGCCTTAGGAATACTGGCGTTTACTCGCTCATCATTCTCGCCATAGAAACCGTAGACCGGACACGGAATGTTCGCGACTTGCTCCGTCGCGTCTGGTGGAGTTCCGTAAAATGAATAAACCGCTTTCAATTTCGGATTAGTATTTGCGTACATGAACGCCCATCCCCCGCCCCGACAAAATCCACACATAGCAAGCGTGCCGTTGCACGCCGGAATTTTCAGGGCGTAGTCGGCGGTCGCGTCGAGAACTGTTTTGATCTGATCTTGCGTTATCGCCGAGATCGCTTTGCTCGCTCCATCGGCATCTTCAAACTTTTGCCCGTTAAGAAAATCGGGCGCAATCGCGATGACTCCATTTTCTGCCAGCTCATCGCACATGCTGCGCAGCCAATCAGTCAGGCCAAAAATTTCCTGAACGACGAGAACGGTTGGTGCTTTGTCTTTGCGCTCCGGATAAACGACGAACGCTTTGATCGTGTGATCGTTCGATTTAATATCAACCCATTCGGCGTGGCGTGGCGAATTGTTCAGGCGGTCCTTGCCGAAATCTTTGTACTCCTGTGCGTGAATCGATGGCGCGAGGCACGCAATAAAGAGCGCCAACAGAATGCGTTTCATTGAATGAGGCGGGTCCGTCGAGCTTTGGTTATGTGGTCGATGGTGTTGCCACCTGTGATTTGCGGCAGAAAATCGCGTCAAGACTCCAGCGACCCGGCCCATAAAATACCATAAAGAAGAAGACCCAGGAATAGAACACAGCAAGCTCGCCCTTATTGGAAAACAGAGGTCCGGCGCTGGAGATCGGGAAGAGCTTTGCCATCGACGTACTAGCATTCCCTACGTGTATCATGAAATACGCGACGGCCATTTCGCCGCTGCAGATGAACGCGCTAATGCGCGTAAACAGACCAAAGG
>Ga0137375_10009136_pt1 | contig 11771 bp, 10 predicted proteins | sample SagtaG_24_FD_104936 | JGI IMG/M metagenome (GOLD analysis project Ga0137375, IMG submission 104936) | Vadose zone soil microbial communities from Sagehorn Ranch, Mendocino, California, USA - Sage1_R_113_16 metaG | ecosystem: Environmental > Terrestrial > Soil > Vadose zone | place: USA... | reverse complement strand
CTTGAAGCGTTTCCAGCCGGGTGGCAGCACAGTGTGGTGCGACTTCGGCACGTACCAGCGCAGCAGCCGGCCCCGACACGGCGGCGCGCTGACGGTTCGCGAGTGGCTCAGCCATCGACAGTCCGCGCCACGGGCCTAGTCCGCACGGCACACGTCGAGCGACGGCAGGCACGCGCTTCGACAAACACCTTGCTTCGTCGCGCCCGAGTTCTTTGGCTCGCGCGGCTTGTGCTGTTCTCGAAATCGAAGCAACGAACTAGTACTCAGCTGTCTTCGTCGCGTCCAACAGACATAAGAACCAGTTCGACGGGGCTCGCGTGAGTTCACACTGCTGTTGTGGTGAGCCCCCTCGGACTCGAACCGAGAACCTAGCGATTAAGAGTCGCTTGCTCTGCCATTGAGCTAGAGGCCCGTTTATGCAATTGACGATATCGAGAGTGTCGGAGGGCTGTCTCAGTGCAGTCTATTGAGAGCCAGCTGGTTTCGCGAGTGCCGCCTCGTCCGCAAGGTTGATGGAATGAAGCACGCGCCGGCGTAGGAACGATTACCAATCGTTGGGCTCGTGTTTGCCACCCATGTAAGACTGAACCATCCAGATGTTCTTTACTTGCGTGGCTTCGCGAAGCGTCTCCTCCATGGGCATTGACGCCAGGTCGAGCTCGGATTCGAGGTGGGTCCAGGTGCGTTTCATGTTGCCGGTGCTGGCGGACTCTACTGTTTTCTGGCCTTGCGGCGTGCCCGTATACCAGATGGCATCTACGTCGTCATGGTCGGCCAGGACTTGCGCAAGGGGGTCTGTTGGGCCGGTGACGATGTTGATAACTCCGGCGGGGACGTCGCTGGTTTCCAGGACCTGGTAGAGGTCGGTGGCGCTCAGCGGATGGCGTTCGCTGGGGACGACGACGGTGGTATTGCCCATGGCGATGGCTGGGGCGACCTGGGAGATGAGGCCGAGCAATGGCGATTGGGTGGTGGCGCAGGCGATGCCGATGACGCCGACTGGCTCCGGGACGGCCAGCGCGGCGCCGCGCAGGGGTGGGGTGTGGACGCGGCCCTCGAACTTGTCGGCCCAGGCGGCGGCGGCGAAGAGGCGCTCGATCGCATGCTCGACCTCGGCTGCGCCGTCGGCGCCGGTCATGGCCGTGATGCGGTGGCTGAATTCAGGTGCGCGGACTGACAGGTTCTCGGCCAGGTAGTACAGGATCTGGGCGCGGTTATAGCCGGTCGCTCCGGACCAGGCGGGCAGCGCGGCGCGGGCAGCTTCTACCGCGTTGCGGATGTCCTTGCGATTGCCTTCGCCGACTTCGCCGAGCGCGGTGCCGTCGTGCGTGTAGACGGTGACGGAGTAGCCGCTGTCGGGGCGGGCCTGTTTGCCGCCAATGAACAGTTTCGGGGTGCGATCGATCGGTGGCGCCTCCGACTTCGTCGGCGCGACGGCGAACGGAGTTGGACTGCCGGAGGACGGAGCGGTGGAGTATGCAGTGTCGGAATACGCCGCGGCCGAGGACAGACCGGTGGAGGACGGACCGGCCGTGGACCGGCCAGGAGTGGAGTGGCCAGCGGTGGACTGGCTGGCGGACTGTGCGGCGGAGGTTGGACCGGTGGGCGACGCTTTGCGGCGGACGTATTCCCAGAGGCCTTCGCGGCCGCCTTCGCGGCCGTAGCCGCTTTCGCGGTAGCCTCCGAAACCGCTGCTCGCGTCGAAGACGTTGGTGCTGTTGATCCAGACAGTGCCGGCTTGAATCGCGCGCGCGACGTCCAGGGCTTGATCGATGTCCTGGGTCCACAGGCTGGCGGCCAGGCCGTAGCGGGTGTTGTTGGCAAGCGCCACCGCTTCGCTGGGCGTTCTGAAGCTCATCGAGACGAGAACGGGGCCGAAGATCTCTACCTGCGCGAGTTCGCTGGCCGGGCCAACGTTGGTGATCAGCGTCGGCGGGTAGAACCAGCCGTCAGTCGGACACGCATCGGGCGGCTGCCAGACTGATGCGCCCTCAGCCTGGCCGGCCCGGACGAGCGAGGTGATGCGCTCGAGCTGACTGGGCGCGACGATCGCGCCGATGTCGATCGCCTTGTCCAGTGGATCGCCCACGCGCAACTTGGCCATGCGCGTGCGGACTTTGTCGAGGAAGCGCTGCTCGATTGACTCTTGCACCAGCAGACGCGAGCCGGCGCAGCACACCTGGCCCTGGTTGAACCAGATCGCGTCGACCAGGCCCTCGACGGCTCCGTCCAGATCGGCGTCGTCAAAAACAATGAAGGGCGATTTGCCGCCGAGCTCGAGTGACAGGCGCTTACCGGTGCCGGCGGTCGCTCGGCGAATCAGGCGCCCGACGTCCGTCGAGCCGGTGAAGGCGATCTTGTCGACGTCCGCGTGGTTTACCAGGGCGGCGCCGGTGTCGCCGTCGCCTGTGACCAGGTTGAAGACGCCCTTTGGCAGACCGATGGCGTGCGTGATTTCGGCGAACAGGAGCGCCGTGAGTGGGGTGAACTCCGCCGGTTTGAGGACCACGGTGTTGCCCATGGCCAGCGCCGGAGCGACTTTCCAGGCCAGCATCAGCAGCGGAAAATTCCACGGGATGATCTGCCCGACAACACCCACTGGTCCGTAGTAGCCGGGCAGCTCTTCGGCCATCAGTTGGGCCCAGCCGGCGTGGTAGGCGAAGTGTCGGGCGACAAGCGGTACGTCGAGGTCGCGCGATTCGCGGATCGGCTTGCCGTTGTCGAGCGACTCCAGGACGGCGAACAGGCGACTGTGCTTCTGGACCTGTCGGGCCAGGGCGTACAGATATCGGGCGCGGACGTGGCCCGGGGTGGCTGCCCAATCCGGCTGGGCAGCGCGGGCCGCTTTGACTGCCTGGTCGACGTCTTCGGGGGTGCCCTGGGCGACTTCAGCGAGCGGCTGGCGGTTGGCTGGGTTGTGGACGGTGAACCTCGTCGCCGCGGGTTGGAAGCTGCCGTTGATGAAGTGGCTGAAGGTGCGCGCGTGCTGGTCGAGCCAGGCCAGCGCAGGCTCGGCGGCCTCGGGCGCGGGGCCCCAGGCCATGGTTTCGAAGAGCTCGGCGACGGTCGCCATGGTGTGCATTATCGTGTGCTTTGCTCGGCAGGGGCGACCAACGGCTTTTCGTTTGGCGAGCGTGTGCGCGGTTGGCGCGCGGCGGGTGGCGCTGGCTAGGGCATTGGATGGTGGTGCGCGGCGGAGTAGCGGCCGGTGGCGTTGTGCCACAGCTGGCGTTCGATGTCCGTGAGCAGGCCACTGGCGCCGATGCGGAACAGGTGGTTGTTCAGCCAGTCGTCGCCGAGCTCTTCCTTTCATCAGCGCCAGCCAATCGAGCGACTGCTTGGCGGTGCGCAGGCCACCGGCGGGCTTGAAGCCGACCCTGTAACCCGTCCGTTCGAGATAGTCGCGAATCGAGCGGACCATGATCAGACTCACGGGCGGCGTGGCGTTCGTTGGCTCTTTGCCGGTCGACGTCTTGATGAAGTCGGCGCCGGCCATCATGCACACCAGGCTGGCGGCGCGCACGTTGCGCAACGTGCCGAGCTCGCCGGTGGCGATGATCGTTTTCATATGCGCGTCGCCGCAGTTCTCGCGGAAGGTGCGCACCTCGTCGTACAGCGCCTGGTAATTCGCGGTGAGCACGTGCGCTCGGGAGATGACGATGTCGATCTCACTGGCCCCGGCTGCGACGGACTCGTCGATCTCTTTCAGCCTGGTCGACATCGGCGTCTGGCCGGCGGGAAAGCCGGTCGAGACGGCGGCAACAGGGATGTTCGAGCCAGCCAGCGCTTCGACGGCGGTGGGCACCAGGTTGTGGTAGACGCACACCGCGCCCACGGTCAGGTGGAGGTCGGAAACGCCGAGCAGTTCGAGGACGTCGTGGCGGACAGGCTGACGGGCCTTGGCGCACAGGCGTTTGACGTTGCCGGGCGTGTCGTCGCCGAGGAGCGTGGTCAGGTCGATGCAGGTGATGGCTCGGAGCAGCCAGGCTGCCTGATAGGCCTTTTTGACGCTCCGTCTCGACGGAAGAGTGGCAGCGCGGCGCTCGGCGGCGCTGCGGTTGGTGAACCGCGCCTCGTGCACCCAGTGCAGGTCGAGCGGCGTGCCCGGGTTGCGGGCCGCTTTGGCAAGGTCGCTGGTGGCGACGCCGTTCGCGTGGGCGGTGTGGGTAGCGGTGGCGCGGGCCACGAGCCGGAAGCATACCCGCTCCAGGTGCCTGCGGCCCGCTACGGGGTGGCACCCGCTCCAGGTGCCTGCGGCCCGCTGGCAGCTGATTTCGGGAACCGCGCGCAGGGGGCTGTTCGTATGAGTTGTTGGAGGTCAGCACCGATAATGACCATGGTTGGACGCAGGGACTGGGTACAGGCTGACCTGCGCTGCTTGATGTGCGGGCGAGTGCAGGGCCGGCTCGTCGGGCCGCTGCCCGTCGGGCGGACAACGTCCAGTGGTGTGCCCAGGTTCGCCGCGTTCCGGCCGGCCGATGGCTCGACGCCGGCGGTCCGTCTGGCGGGCGGCGAGACGTTCCGCTGCCGCACCTGCGGCGGCGGCGTCATCATGGACGAAATCGAGACCTTCTCGACGTACGAGGACATCGAGGACGAGGCCGAACAGCGGCCGCGGCGCGGTCGACCACCCAAGCCCTGGCGGCGCACGGCGAACAACAGCACCTGGCTGAACGATCTCGGGATCGCCGGCTAATTCTCCAGGGCGTTAGCCAACCCCTCGACGACTTCGGCGTGCGGGAGGCGCAAGAGGATCTCGGGCGGCGCGATCACTTTCGACGAGCGGCTCCCGCCGCCGAGGACGATGCGCTCGGGCTGCATCACGCGCGCGTCGATCCAGATCGGCAGATCGGACGGCAAGCCGAAGACCGTCACGCCGCCGATCTCCATGCCGGTCAGGGCGCGGGTCTCTTCGGCCGGCGCGAACGACGCTTTGCGCGTCCCGAGCCGCTGGCGCACGACGCGATTGACGTCCAGGCGTGTGTGGGCCAGAACGACGCACGCGGCGTACACAGGCGGCTCGGATTTCCCGATGACAAGAATGGTGTTGGCTGACTCCTCGGGTTTGAAGTCATAGGCGGCGCAGAAGTTGGCCGTATCCGCCAGCGCCGGATCGCATGGGAAGATCTCGTACGGAACTCCCAGGCGATCGAGCTGCTGCTGGACGGTCAGATCAATGCTCACTCGGCCGAGTGTAGCGGCGCCATCGGAATCGACAGTTGAAGCAGAAACTCGTAGTCGACAGACCCAGGCGTACGGTGCGCCGCACGAGGCAGCGCGGGCAGCCGATGTCCTGGATGATCATTCCGCCGTTCATCATGAACCTCCCCCGATAGATGGGCGATCGAGACGGCGCGGTGTGTGCCGAAAACGCGGCCGACGCAGTGGCGTGCCACCTTCGGGTACGCGGGAAGCCATCACCGATCACCTTTAAGAACGCTGGCGAAGTGCTCATCTACGGCATTGAGGATGGGCGGCACGGGCGCACTCAGCACTGGAGCGCAATCGGGCTCGGCGGGGAAGGCGGCCCGATCGTGGCTGACCTGGACCAGCGCGACGTTGCCCCACCACATGGGGACGCCGTAGCCGGCCAGGAGTTGATCAGTGGTGTGGGCCTGCTGGGCAGCGGCGACGTCGCCGTAGACGAACGCGCGAACGACCGGCCAGCCCGCGGCTTCAACAACGGGATCGTGGACGGCGACGGTGGCGACGCCCTCGGACCACGCTATAGGCGCGTCGGTGGCATAGCCAGCGGCGGAGAACGTCGCGCGGACCTGGTCAGGGGTCAGGTCCTGCGCGCTGGCGGTGACCGGCCAGAGCGACATGAATGCGGCAATGAGAATGATTCGCATGCCGCCCAATCTGGGGCCGACGGGCGTTCTCGGCCACACACACAGGCCACACATCGCCCACACAGCGCCATCACTTTGCTGGCCACGCCGCCAGGTCCACCTGCTATGGTGGGGCCGGCGGGGACCGTGATCGCTTCGGAGTCTTTCGGGACGCTGCTCGGCACTACCGTCTCGCCGCGAGCCTGTCCCAGGAAGCGCTCGCCGATCGAGCGCGCATCAGCGTGACGGCCATCGCCGCGCTCGAACGCGGACGGCGCACCGCACCGCCCGCGGCAACCGTAAAGCTGCTGGCCGAGGTTCTGGGCCTTGGTCAGGCCGAACGATCGAGCCTGGTCGAGGCCGCGGCGAGCACGCGCGACGCCACACCGGCCCCGAAAGCGCCGCCACGCCAGGCCAGTACGCCACGCAACAACTTGCCCGCCGAAGTCAGCACGTTCGTCGGACGCGAGGAGCAAACTGCCCAGGTCGCACGCCTGCTGACCAGCGCGCGCAGCGTCGAGATGCACGTCGGCCACATCCTGGCCAAGCTCGGCTTGAGCTCACGCACGCAAGTGGCCGTGTGGGCGGTCGAGAACGTGGTGAAGCTATGAGGCGCTGCGCCAGAGCGCGTACTGCCGCGCGGGCGACTCGACCCACTCGCCCACCAGGCTTCCATCGGCGCACCGGACAATCGCGTTGACCTTGCCCTGCCGACAGGCGCTCGAGGCAAGCTCGTCGAGCGCCTGTCCGACGGTCGTCTGCAACTCGTCGCCGTGGATGTGCCAGCCGCTCACGGGCAGCTCACCGAAGGCGGAAACAATGCCGGGCGCGTCACTCTCGGCGACGAGGGGGACGGCGACGGCATCCACGTCATCTCGCGCGAACCACGCGTTGTATTCGGCGAGGCGCTCGGTCTCCAGGTGCGGACCCAGCAGACCGAAGACCGCCGTTTGATCACGGAGGCGTTCTGCCTGGTAGACCTCGCGCATTGCGCGCGCGGTGAGCTGGCCGGGCGCAGTCCGGGCGCCCGAGCCGAGCGTCGCGTACGTGAGCAAGCACTGTGCGCTGCGTAAGGCGAGGACGCGCGAGAGCAGGCCCGCTTCGCCCATGGCGATGGCGATCGTCGGCTGGTCGGCATGGCTCAGCACCTCTAAGACGGACAGGCAGTCGCGTACGTCATGGGCGGTGCCGACGACCTTTACGACGTCGGCGCCCAACGCTCGGAGCTCTGTCCACCAGGTGCTGAACGCGGGCATGGCCGCGAAATCATGGCGGGAGACGATCACGCGCGCGCCGGCAGCACGAACCTGCCGGACGGCCTCGGGGGTTGCCGCGTCGTATTCCAGGTCGACGTATTCGGCGCCGAGCTCGGCGGCACGGAGCAAGACTTCGAGGCGCCGCGGTGCGGGTAACGTTGACCGACCGCCCTGGTCTGGCGGACGCAGCGTCACCACGACCGGCAGGTCCCCCCGCTCGCCGAGTAGCAGCGGCAGATCGAACGGCTCCTCGAATAAATCGAGCCGTAGCTCGACACAATCGGCCTCCGCTCGGATACGCGGCAGGCCCGCCAGCGCTTCGGCCATCGTCGACGGACCGAAGGCGATCGCGATCATCCGTCGTTGCTCGGCCATACCCGCTGAACGGTAGCATGAGGCCAGGACGATGGCGAAAGCAGTGGGATGACCACGACGCCTGCTACGCCTGACGTCGAGACGCGGCCCGACGTCTCGGAACAGCACGAGGTGCTGCCGCCGTGGAAGGTCATCCTGCACAACGACGATCACAACGAGATGCTCTACGTCGTGACGAGTTTGTTGAAGTCGGTCCCGAAACTGGGCCGCGCGCGGGCGGTCGAGATCATGTTCGAGGCGCACAACCATGGCCAGGCGCTGGTGTGCACCTGTCCATTCGAGCTGGCCGAGCTGTACCGCGATCGCCTCGAGAGCTTCGGGCTGACGGCGACGATCGAAAAGGCGTAGCGCGGAGGCGCTAGACGACGAGCTGGACGGAGCGGCGCTCGCGGACGCGCAGGGTGACCTCTAGCTCTTGCAGAAAGGCATGGACGACGCCGCCGGGCGAGCCGGCGTCTTTTCTCCGAATGGCGTCGATGCTGCGTTTGACGGGTGGCGCATCGATCACGTCGATCTCGGCGAGCTGGCCGTTGGCGACCTCGCGCGCCACCGACACCCGCGGCAGCAGCGCCACGCCCAGGCCTTCCTCGACCATCTTCTTGGCCGCCTCGATGTTGTCGAGCTCCATGACCGTGTGTGCCACGACGCCACCGCGCAGGAACAGCGACTGGGTGAGCTCGTAGTAGCTCGAGGTGCGGTCGAACATTACCAGGCGCTCGCGGCCGACCTCGGCCAACTCGACGTTCCCGCGACGGGCAAAGCGGTGCGCGGTGTTGCACACCAGCACCAGCTCGTCGTCATACAGCGGGACAGCGTCAATGTCGGGATGGCGCAAGGTGCGCACCAGGCCGACCTGGACTTCCTCGTTGAGGACCATGGCCAGGATCTCTTCCGAGTGGCCAGTCCGCACCGCGACATCCACGCGCGGGTGGAGACTGGCGAAGCGCTTGAGGACCGGCGGCAGCACGTAGGTCGAGACGGCGGGCGCGGCGCCCAGGGCGAGTCGTCCCGCCGAGGCCGAGCGTAAGTCTGTGAGCGCCTGGCGACCGTCGGCGATGGCCTGCACGGCGCGCTCGGCATTGGGCAGGAACACCCGGCCAGCGTCGGTGAGTCGGACACCGCGGCCTGTTCGAACGAACAGGATTTCGCCGAGCTCCTTTTCGAGCGCCTGTATGCGCGCCGTAAGCGCGGGCTGAGTCACGTACAGCGCCTCCGCCGCGCGGCTGACGTTGCCGGTACGGGCGACCTGGATGAAAGCTTGGACCTGGCCGAAGAGCATCTTGCTTGGTATTAGCCCTGTCTATGCCAACGCGTCGGTGGGTTGGCTGGGCCACTATATCAGGACGTGCGTGCGGGTCGGGCAAAGTTGACGGCCAAGTTCGCGGAGCTGCCGAAGCAGCGAACGTGCCGCACTGAACGTGGACGCCGGTTAGTCGTCGGCCATCGAGTGCGCGGCGGCCTCGTCGGCGATCAGGGCCTGGTGGATGCGCGCGGCTTTCTGGGAGCCGATGCGCAGCTTGCGGGCGAGATAACTGGGCGAGAGGTCGCCCTCGTGCTCGGCCAGGAGCTGGCGGGCCTGCGCGAGCAGTTTCTCCTCGGGGTCTTCCATGCGCGCGAGGCGCTCGAGCTCGGCCTCGTCGGCGTCGGTGTGGACGGTTGTCCCCTGGGCGCGCCAGTGATTGACCACGGCTTCGATCTCGTCGTCTGAGGCGTACGCGCCCTGGACTCGGCGCGGATTCATCTCGTCACCAGCCTGGTACAGCGCGTCGCCACGGCCGAGGAGTCGCTCAGCTCCGACGCGGTCGAGGATCACCCGTGAATCGACCATCGAGGACACGGCGAACGCGATGCGCGTCGGCAGGTTGGCTTTGATCAGCCCGGTGAGTACGTCGACACTGGGGCGCTGCGTGGCAACCACGAGGTGGACGCCCGCGGCGCGACCGAGTTGGGCCAGGCGACAGATCAGCCGCTCGACGTCTTCGGGCGCGGTCATCATCAGATCGGCCAACTCGTCGATGACGACCACCAGATAGCCAAGGTGCTCGGCCGGGAAGCGGTCGTTGAAGGCGACGATGTTACGCGCGCTGACCTCGGAGAAGCGTGTGTAGCGCCGCTCCATCTCGAGCACCGTCCAGCGCAACGCCGCGACGACCTTGTCCATGTCGTTGACGACGGGCAGGCGCAGGTGCGGCAGCCCGCGGTACTGGGTCATCTCGACCTGTTTGGGGTCGATCAGGATGAACTGCACCTCATCGGGCGTGCGGGTGATGAGCAGCGACGTGATCAGGCTGTTGATGCACACGCTCTTGCCCGAGCCTGTTGCGCCGGCGACCAACAAATGGGGCATGCGGGTCAGGTCGGCCACAACCGGTTTGCCTGAGACGTCCATGCCGACCGCGATGGGCAGGCGCGCCCGGGCAAATTGCGGCGAACTTATCAGGTCGCCGAGTTTGACCAGTGCGACCGAGGTGTTGGGCACCTCGATGCCGACCATTGGCCTGCCTGGCACCGGCGCGAGGACGCGCAAGGTCGGCGCGCCGAGGCGCAGCGCGAGGTCATTCTGCCGCTGGACGATGCGATTGACGGCCACGCCGGCCGCGGGGTTGACGCCGAACTGCGTAATCGCCGGGCCTTGCTGGACCTCGACGACCTGGGCGTCGATGTTGAACGAGGCCAGCGTGTCCTCGATGATGCGCGCCCTGGCCTTGAGCTCCGCAGGCGAGAAGGCGCCGGCGTCGGTGGCACGGCCGAGGACGCTGGTTTGCGGCTTGCTCCAGGGCGTGTGTTCGCGTTCGCGGTTGATCGGCGGGCGCTCTGCTTGCGCTGCCTTCGGCGCGGGTGGCTCGTCCAGCGGGCGCGGGCCCAGGATGACCGGCCCTTCGTCGTGCTCCTGGGTTCTTGGCAGGTTGCCAGGCACGGCAATGCGCGGCACCTTGATCCTGATCGCCGACGGCCTGCCGTTCCGGGTGAAGTGGGCGACGTAGGCGCCGAGCATGGCCAGTGCGTGCAGGATGCGGTGGAGGCCGATCAGGATGACGAGGGCGATGGCCGCCAGGATGGACACGAGGGCCAGGCCGGCGGTGTGGCCGAAGGCTGCGTCCAGGCCAGTGAGCAGGGCTTCGCCGAGTGCGCCGCCACCGCTGGGCTCGCGCAGGGCGAGCGTCAGGAGCCAGGTCAGGCTCAGGACGCCCAGTGCTGACGCCTTGGTGAGCGGTATCGGCTTGTGCAGCGCGAGGAGCCAGGTGAGCCAGGCGGTCCAGGCGACGATCAGGAAGCCGGCGCTGCCCACGGCAGCCTGCAGGAGCAAGCCGGCTGGACTTTCTGGGAGGACCACGCCGGCGGTTGCCGAGACGGCGACGAGGCCGAGACTGGCGATGAACCAACCGCCCGGGGGCGCCCAACTCTGGAGCGTGGTGCGGACGCTGTCCAGGAGTGGGGGTCGACGAGAAGACCGCCGCGCCGTACGCGGCGCGAGGCGCGGTCGGGCCCGAGGCGGTGATGCGGTAGGCACCTGCGGGCAGTCTAAGGCTGGCCGGACTGCCTGTGGGAGTGACGTAACGCGATTGTGTCGAGGGCGGCTCGCGCGCCTTGTGGCTTTCTCACGGGTTTGGAGCCGGAGGCGGGGCGTATCAGACGGTGGCGTGGTCACGGTCCTCGCGCTGCGCGCGCCTCCGGTTTCCAAAGGGGAATTGCATTTCCACCGGGGTTGGAACTGTCGAGCGGGCGGGGCATATCAGGCGGGCGGCGGGCGCACACACGGGGCGTTTGCTACCAGCGGGCGCGGTGGATGACCTCGCTCGCGAGGCGGTGGCCGCGCTTCAGGGAGGGGCTGGGGCGGTCGCCTGGTTTGGGACGGCCGATGGCGATTGTACCGATGGGATGGAGGGCTTCGGGGACTCCGAAGGTGGCGTGAAATGTCGGCAGCTTCGCGGGCGGGATGCCGAAGAACAGGGCGCCCAGGCCGGCGTCGACGGCGGTGAGCAGGATCAGCATGGCGGCCATGCCAGTGTCGATATCCCAGTACGGCGCGGGCCAGTGCGATTCGGAGCGGTCGGTCCAGCCCTTGTCGGGCTCGGCGTAGCGGTCGAGGTATGCATTCTTGTCCGATAAACACACGACCAGCAGTGGCGCCGCATAGAGATCCGGCCAGTGAAACGTGTCGCGGTCATCGGGGCCGACGGCGGACCAGTAGCGACCCGTCTCGTCGGGACCTGAGAAGACCAGAAAGGCCCAGCCCTGCGAGAAGCCCGCCGATGGCGCGCGCTGCGCGTTCGCGACAATGCGCTCGACCACAGCCGAGGGTAAAGGG
>Ga0137375_10009135_pt1 | contig 11771 bp, 10 predicted proteins | sample SagtaG_24_FD_104936 | JGI IMG/M metagenome (GOLD analysis project Ga0137375, IMG submission 104936) | Vadose zone soil microbial communities from Sagehorn Ranch, Mendocino, California, USA - Sage1_R_113_16 metaG | ecosystem: Environmental > Terrestrial > Soil > Vadose zone | place: USA... | reverse complement strand
GGCCGTCCGGGAGACGATCGGCGACCGCGCACGGCGCGGCAAGCTCGTGCTGGAGGGAATCGGGCTCACCGAGCTCGAGATCCAGAACCTGCGACGAATCGTGATCGTCGCCTGCGGGACGGCGTACCACGCCGGCGTGGTGGGGCGGTACATCATCGAGGAATGGGCGCGAGTCCCGGTTGAGCACGACATCGCGAGCGAGTGGCGGTATCGCAACCCTGTCCTCTCGAAGGACACACTCGTGGTCGGCATCTCGCAGTCCGGAGAGACGCGCGACACCGTCGCCGCGATGCAGCTTGCGCGGGATTCGGGGGCGCGCACACTCGCGATCACGAACATGATGGGAACGCAGATCACGCGCGAAGTCGAGTCCGTCCTCTACACGCGCGCGGGCCTGGAGATCGGCGTTGCCGCAACAAAGACGTTCACCGCGCAGGTAGCGCTGCTCTCGCTGATCGCGCTCAAGCTCGCGCAGGTCCGCCGCACCCTGCCCGAGGCCGAGATCGAGTTCATCCTCGAGGAGCTCTACGACCTCCCCGAGAAGATGGAGCAGTTCCTCGACGCGGACCACCCGATCGAGGAGATCGCGGAGCGCCACTACCAGAAGCCGTTCTTCCTCTATCTCGGCCGGCACATCGGCCTGCCCGTCGCGCTCGAGGGGGCATTGAAGCTGAAGGAGATCTCGTATATCCCGACGGAGGCGTACTCGGCCGGCGAGATGAAGCACGGTCCGATCGCGCTGCTGGACGCCGAGACGCCGGTCGTGTGCGTCGCGACGGATCAGCAGGTCGTCTACGAGAAGGTCGTGTCGAACATCCAGGAGGTGCGGGCGCGGGGCGCGCAGGTGATCGCGATCGCGACCGACGGGAACGAGGACATCCAGCACCACGCGGACGACGTCATCTACATCCCGCGCACGCCGGCGTTCCTACAGGCCGTGCTTGCGGTGCTGCCGTTGCAACTTCTCGCCTATCGCATCGCTCGCCTCCGCGGTCTGAACGTCGATCAGCCGCGCAACCTGGCGAAGACCGTCACCGTCGAGTAGCGCCTACTCGGGCTTTTCGCCCTCCGCTGCCTCGAGCTCTGCTCGGGCACGCTCGGCCGCTGCGCCTGCGCGTTCAGCTTTACGGCGTTCGCGGGCAGCTTCTGCCTCCGCGCGTTCGGCCTCTCGTTCAGCTTCTGCTGCCGCAGCCGCGAGCTTCTTTGCATGGTCGCGGAGCTTCTTCACGCGTTCCTTCCGCCGGCGCTCTTCGACAGCGGCGGTCTGCTTTGTGCCGCGCTGGCCGGGCTTGGGGCGGACCGGGACGCGCATTCCCTCTAAGGCGCCGAAGCCGGACGACTCGAGCTCTTCGACGAGCATTCCAGCGGCGAGTAGCTCGCGCCCGCGTGGATTTAGGGCCGCGCTTCTCACTGTGGCCGCGATGCGCTCGAGCACTGCGGCAGTGGGGCGCTGGCCGGAAGCCGTGAGGATCTCGTTCGCCTGTTGGGTGAGTTTTCGGAGGGCTTCTCGTTCGGCGGAGGTCGCTGCGCGGAGTTGGTCTCGGTCGCCACCGCCGAGCACAGCTTCCTGTGCGATTCGGAGTTTGTCGCCAGTGGCGATCATCGCTTCGACGTCATCCGGCTTGCGCCGGGCGAGTTGATTGATCGCCCAGATCGGGATCGTCGGCTTCCGCAGTGCTTGGACTCGCGCCGCCGCGTCGGCCTGGCCGGCTTTCTTCAGCCGTCTGACCAGGTCGTTCCGTGCTGCGGTGAAGTCAGCCGGAGGGAGCTCGAACAGCCTTTCGAGTTCCTCGTCGAGTTCCGGCACGACCGCAAGCTCGCTCACGGCGTCGTTCTATCAATGCCAGGACTAGGTGGCGGCTACGACACTGCCGCGTCGCCGGGCCCCGGCTCGATCACGCCGGTCTCCAGCGGGCCGACGGGAAGCGGACGAGGTGGCCGCAGATACAGCCATTCGTAAGCGAGCGCGGCCAGGACCGCGCCGACGAACGGGCCGGCGTACCAGACCCAGGCATCCGCCCACTCGCGCTGGAGCAGCTCGGGGCCGAAGGCCCGCGCCGGATTCATCGCGGCGCCCGTCAGAGGGCCGCCGATGAGGATGTCCATCGTGATCGTGAGACCGATCGCCAGTCCGGCGATCGCCTTGAACGAACCGCCTGGATCTGCAGCCGTCGCAAAGATCACCCAGACGAGGAAGAAGGTCAGCACGATCTCGATCACGAGACCCTGCCATTGATCGACGCCGGCCCCGAGCCCCGGCGCGCCGAGATTGACGAGCCGTCGTGGTTCAGCCTCGAAGAGCCAGCGCAGCAGGGCGGCTGCAGCGGTTGCTGCCGCGAACTGCATGCTCCAGTACACGATCGCCAGCGTCGGCGCGATCCGGCGCGTGACGACGAAGCCGAGCGTCACCGCAGGGTTGAAATGACCCCCCGAGATGTGCCCGACCGCCGAGGCCATCACGCCGATCGCGAGCCCGTGGGCCAGCGCGACGCCCACGAGCCCGAGCCCATTGTAGACGCCGGCCGCCTCGGCGCCTTGCGAGAGCACCGGCGCAAAGAGCTTGGCGAAGGTGAGGATCGAACCTGCGCCGATGAAGACAAGGGCGAAGGTCCCGACGAACTCGGCGAAGCCGCGACGCAGCGGGTCGTGATCCATCCGCGGGAAACTACGACCAGGGTCGGACGGATTGGGCGGAGCTACGCGGCCTTGACCGGTTGGCCGATGACGCCGGCACGCGCCGCAGCCAGCGCATCGTCAAGCCTGTTGTACGTCGCGAAGGTGGAGACGAGCCCGGTCAGGTCGAGGATGCGATGCACCTGTGTGTGTTCGCGCTCGGGAAGCACGAGCGCGAAACCGAGCGACGCCCGCTCGGCCTGATGGCGCGCTCCCAACAGCACGCTCAACGTCGTCGAGTCGACGAACGTCGTGTCGCGGAGGTCGACGACGACGTGCCGGCCCTCGTCCAGCAGGACCGCGAACTCGTTCTCGAGCCGTTCCGAGGAGTACACGTCGTGCTCGCCGATGAGCGCGACGACCGCGGCCGGCGGGTCGCGGCGAGCCAAAGTAACGGAGATCGGCGCCATGGCCTCAAGAGCTAAACGCGGGACCGGCCCAATTGGGTGCGGGTGGCTCAAATCCGGCTCGACGAGTCATGGCCAGGACCCGGCCAGCCTCTCAGCCGGGCCCGGGCGGCCGGATCAAGGTTGCTCTTCCCGCCGAGTGCGCGCCCTCGTACGCCATTCGTCGAGGTCGAGCGGCTCCCAGCCCCACTCGGTCACTCTTCTCGTCCGCGGCGAAGACGCTTCACCTGTGAGCGACGGCGCTTCTGCTCGAGCCGGCGCTCTCGCGACGCGGCCGTCGGCTTGGTCGGCACACGCCGGCGCTCGACGCGGAGTGCTTGTCGAAGCTGCTCGACAAGCCGCTCGAGGGCGAGCTCGCGGTTCCGGAACTGGCTGCGCTCGTCCTGCGCGACGGCGCGTAAGACCGGGCCCACACGAGCGACGACGCGCCGTTTCTGCGCCTCGCTGAGTGCTGCCGACGCTTCGACGTCGAAGACTGCCTCGACGCGCGTCTCGGACTTCTGTGCGTGCTGCCCGCCCGGCCCGCTCGAACGCGAGAACCTGAGCTCGACTTCCCCGAGCGGGAGAACGACCGAGCGGGTCACCCGAATAGACTCGCCGTCCATGGCAGCGATTCTGCTTGACGTCGACGGTGTCTTCCATGTCTCCGGCGAGCCGATCCCCGGCGGCGCAAAGGCGGTGCAGCGCCTGCGTGCCGACGGGCACAGGCTGCGTTTCGTTACGAATAGCACGATTCAGTCCCGAGCGACGTTGGCCGAGGGCCTGCGAGGGATGGGCCTCGAGCTGGACGACGAGGAGCTGCAGACGACGCCTCGCGCCGCGGCCCGGGCCCTCGCCGGCCGGCGCGTCCTTGCCCTGACGATGCACGCGATCGTCGGCGAGCTGGAGGGCATCGAGCTCGTCGGCGAGGACGCGGAGGCCGTTCTCCTTGGCGGCGCGGACGAGACGCCCGAGACGAACCTCGTTTTCAGCTACATGAACCTCGCGCGCGCCTTCCACGAGCTCGAGGCCGGGGCGCAGCTGTACTGCCTCCACAAGAACCGGTGGTGGCAGACGAAGCACGGCCCGCTGCTCGACGCGGGCGCCTTCGTGGCCGGCCTGGAATACGCCGCAGAGACCGAGGCGATCGTGCTCGGCAAGCCCTCGACGGCGTACTTCGAAGCCGCGTTGCACGCGCTCGACGCTGACGCGAACCTCACCTGGATGGTGGGCGACGACATCGAGTCCGACATCGCGGGCGCCCAGGCGCACGGGATGAAGACGGTCCTCGTCCGCACCGGAAAGTTCCGGCCGGATGCCGTCGAGGCGACCCGTGTGCGGCCCGAGGGGATCATCTCGTCGATCGCACAGCTTCCGGACTGGCTCGAGGCGAACGGATGAGAGTCGGCGTCGACCTGATCGAGATCGAGCGGATTCGCCGCGCGCTCGAGCGGTATCCGCGCTTTCGGGAGCGGTGCTTCACCGACGCGGAGCGTGCGTACTGTGATTCCCGGTCGAACCCTGCGCAGAGCTACGCGGGCAGGTTCGCGGGCAAGGAGGCGGTTGGCAAGGCGCTGGGCTTCGGCGTCGCCCGAGCGTTCGCCTGGCGGGACATCGAGATCGCGGGCAGGCCGAAGCCCTCCGTGCGGTTGAGCGGGCGGCTCGCTGCCTGGGCGGAACGCGTCGGCGCCGGCTCGATCGACCTGTCGATGACGCACTCGCGGGAGCTCGCGAACGCGGTCGCGGTCGTCGAGGACGGTTAAGGCTCGTGTTCGACCCGCTCTATACGGCGGACGAGATGCGCGCCGCCGAGCAGGGTCATGACGTCGACTCGATGATGGAGCAGGCGGGGAGAGCCGTCGCCGAAGCGGTGCTCCGTCGCTATCCCGGGGCGCAACGAATTGCGGCGGTGTGCGGGAAGGGCGCGAACGGTGGCGACGGGCGCATCGCGCTGCGTCTCCTCGCGGAAGCAGGTCGCGAGGTGAGCGAGGAGCTAGACGATCCTGCCGACGTCGTCGTCGATGCACTGTTCGGAACGGGGTTTCGTGGCGAACCCCGTCCGGAAGCCGCGTCGCTGATCGAGCGAGTGAACGGTTCAAGCGCGCCGGTTGTCGCAGTCGATCTCCCATCCGGAGTCGACGCCTCGACGGGTGAGATAGCCGGGGCGGCTGTGCGTGCGGACGTGACGGTGACGATGCACGGGCCCAAGGTCGGTCTCGCGGTCGCGCCGGGTCGTTTCCATGCTGGTGCCGTCGACGTCGCGGACATCGGGCTCGAGCCGAGCGAGACGGAGCATCGGCTCGTCACCCAGGAGATCCTCCAGCTCGTGCCGCACAAGCACGAGCCGGTCACGAAGTACTCGGCCGGCGCCGTCCTGGTGGTGGGAGGCTCTCCAGGGATGACGGGCGCCGTGTGCCTCGCAGCCGAGGCAGCGTTCCGCGCGGACGCGGGCTATGTTGCGGTTGCGGTGCCCGCGGCTTCGCTCCCCGTCGTCGAGATGCGGCTGCTCGAGCCGGTCAAGGCGTCCCTCGATCGCGTCGACGAGCTGGCCGAGCGCGCCGACGCGGTCGCGATCGGCCCGGGACTCGGGCGCGGCGACGATGAGCGTGCGCTCGTGCGCCGACTGCTCGCGCACCTCAGGCTGCCGGCCGTGGTCGATGCCGACGCGTTGTTCGAGCTCGAGCCCGGCGACTGGCCCGCGCCGAGCGTGCTGACGCCGCACGCTGGAGAGCTCGGTCGGCTGCTCGGGGAGGAGTCGCAGTGGGTCGACGGGCACCGCCTCGAAGCCGTGCGCCGGGCCGTAGAGCGGTTCCATTGCGTCGTCCTGCTCAAGGGCGCCGACACGTTGATCGCCGCGCCTGGTGAAGGCGTGCTCGTCTCGGCGTCGGGCGGGCCGTCTCTCGCGACGGCGGGAACCGGAGATGTCCTCACGGGGATCCTCGCCTCGTTCCTTGCGAAGGGCATGGACACGCGTCTCGCGGCAGCGGCAGCGGCGTTCGCCCACGGTCGGGCCGGCGAGCTCGCTCCGCAACAGGTCGGCATGGTCGCAAGTGACGTGATCGACGCGCTCCCCCGCGCGCTCGACTAATGCACCGCTCAGAAATCACGATCGACCTTGGTGCGTTGCGACGCAACGTGCGGACGCTGCTGCGCGTGCTCGACGGAGCGGGACTCTGGGCCGTCGTGAAGGCGGACGGCTACGGGCACGGCGCGTCTGACGTGGCCGGGGCCGCGCTCGGCGCAGGTGCTACCGGGCTCTGCGTAGCGACGATTCCGGAAGGGCTCGCGCTGCGCGGCGATTACCCCTCGGAGCGCGTCCTCGTCATGGGGCCGGCGGGGTCGAACCGCGAGGTCGCGCAGGCGCGTGATGCGGGGCTCGAGTTGGCGATAGCCGACGACGAGATCCCGGATGGTGTTCGCGTGCACCTGAAGCTCGACACGGGGATGGGTCGCTATGGGCTCTCTGAATTGCCCGCCCCGCCCGCGGAAGTCGTCGGGCTGATGACACATCTCGCCACGGCCGACTCCGACATCGACTTCGCGCGCAAGCAGCTCGAGCGCTTCGAGGCGGCGACCGCCGAATACGCGCAGCTGACGCGGCACGCTGCCAACAGCGCGGCGGTGCTGCGCCTGCCCGAGTCGCACCTCGACGCCGCCCGCTGCGGGATCGCCGTCTACGGACTCTCGCCCTTCAATACCGATCCGGTCGAAGACGGGCTGGAGCCGGTCTTCTCCTGGCAGAGCTCACTTGCTCAGGTGAAGCTCCTGCAGCAGGGAGAGAGCACGGGCTACGGCCGCCGTTTTCTCGCGGACGAGCCCACCTGGATCGGGATCGTCCCAGTCGGCTACGCAGACGGCTTCCGTCGCGATCTGACCGGCGCGGAGGTCCGAGTCGGTGGAGAGCTGCGCCGCGTCGTCGGCACGGTCTCCATGGACTCGTTCGCCGTCGAGCTCGATCGAGAGCTTCCCGTCGGGACGCCGGTTGTTCTGCTCGGACACGGCGTCCTGGCAGAGTCGCATGCGCGTGTGGCGGGAACGATTAACTACGAGCTCGTGAGCCGCATCGAGACAGGACCACTGCGTGCACGCAGGACCGTGATCGATGGCTGAGCACGGAGCGAACCTGGACGATGTGCGGGCACGCTTCGGCGCGACGGCGGAGCTCGTGGCGCAGCACGCCGAAAAGCAGATCGAGCTGGTGCGCGAGCAGCTTCGCTCGTTCGTTGCACCGGCCGGCGACGAGCGGGCGATCGACACCGGCACCGGAGCGGGCACCCTGGCGCTCGCCCTGGCGCCGCTCGTGGGAGAGGTCGTCGGCGTCGACGTCGTTCCGGAGCTGCTCGAGCGCGCCCGTGCCGCTGCGGCCGCGAACGTGACCTTCCTCGAGGGCGACGCAACGAGCCTCCCATTCGAAGCTGGCTCGTTTGACCTTTCCTGCTCGCGGCGCACGCTCCACCACATCGCGCGTCCAGAGCTTGCAGTCGCGGAGCTCACGCGCGTGACCGCTCCCGGGGGCCGGGTCTTCGTGGACGATCAGATCGCTCCGGTCGATCCACTCGCAGCGCTCGAGCTCGATCGCTTCGAGCGCGCCCGCGATCCCTCACATACGCGCACGCTTCCCGACATCGATCTGCGCCATCTCTTCGAAGCGAACGGCCTCGTCCTGCTGCGCACCCAGTTCCAGACGCACCGCCGCGTGCTCGACTCCTACCTCGACCTCGCCGGCTGCCAGGGCGAGGCGCGAGAGGTCGCGCGGCAACTATCACCCGGAGGACCTGAGGCCTACACGGCGGAGAGCGGTTGGTATCTGCTGAGGAAGCCCGCCTAGGTCGACCGTCTTAAGAAGCTCGGTACCCGGACCGTCCGGCCACTCGCGCGAGCAGCCCTGGCACGAGCGCCTGCGCAATCGCGAAGGCGCGGTACCAGCGCGGAACGAAGATCTCCCGCCGATCCCGCTCGATCGTCCTCACGACCTGGCGTGCGACCTGCTCGGGCTCGATCACGAGGCGCCGCAAGATCGGACTACGCAACTTCGTCGCCTGCGGGAAGCCTTCGGTCTCGACGAAGCCCGGGTTGACGGTGTGGACGTGGATTCCTCGCGCACGCAGCTCCGCAGCGGTGGAGCGTGAGAACGCAAGCTGTGCGTGCTTCGCGGCCGAGTACGGTCCCGCCGGCGCAAACGCGACCGTCCCGGCGACCGAGACGATGTTCACCACGTCGGCGCGACCTGCGGCCTCGAGCGCGGGCAGGAACGCACGCAGGCACCAGACGGCGCCGAGGTAGTTGACGCGCAGCACCTTCTCCAGGCGGTCCGGATCGATCGTGGTGAATCCGGCGCGGCCCGGAATGCCGGCGTTGTTCACCAGGAGCTGGAGACGTGAATGTCGTTCCATCACGGCAGCGGCGACGCGTTCGACCTCGTCGCGGCGGCTAACGTCGCAGAGCTCATACTCGGAGCCGAGCTCCTGGGTCAGCGCTCGGAGCCGGTCCTCGCGGCGCGCGAGCAAGACCGTATGCCAGCCACGTGCCGCAAGCGCGCGGGCGATCGCCTCCCCGATCCCGCTCGAGCCGCCCGTGACGACGGCGACGCGCTCGTGCCCTACCGGCAAACCCTGACCTCGCGCGTCGCCGAGAGACTCCGGCCGGCCGCGTCGGTCGCAAGCGCTCTCAACAGGTGCCGACCGGCCGCGACGAGACGCGTTCCCCACGAGCCGGTGTAAACGCCATCCGCTCCCCTCCGATCGATGTCCAGCTGCTTTCCGTCGACGAAGAAGCGAACGGACCGAATGGGCTTCGTCGAGCTCGCGACCACGACCAGCCCTGCCGTCCTCGACACGCACTGATTCTGGGCCGGCGCGACCCACGTGAGCGCCGGTCCCGAGACTCCGGTGAGCGCGACCGGCCTGAAGGACGTGTTCGGAAAGATGTCGTCTCCGACCGAGTTGATGTTCTTCGCCTCCTGGTAGTCGGAGGCCGAGACCACCGCTCGCGTCAGTCCGATCGGGATTGGCCCTGCCTCCCTCGGCAGCGTGAACACCGCAATCCCTGAGGTCGGGTCGTATAGGGCGGCACCGACGTTGACGCCCCGGTAGGAGATCACGAGCGAGAACGGGTCGACGCCCGCGCCGGCGTCCCGGACACGGGCCACGATCGTCGGGCGGCCGGCGCCTACACGCCTGGTGAGGAGCCGGATCTTCGGCGGGCGAACGTCGTTGACCCAGGAGCGCAGGATGTAGTTCCCGGCGAGCGATTTGTGCGTGAACGGATCCGACCCCGAGTCGACGGCGACGTAGAACCTCTGGACTTTCGGGAACGACGCGCCTGCGGCACCGATGTCGGAGCGCCAGTCGAACATCAACTCGTTCACGTTCACCGGCGTCCCTGTGTAGCCCTGCACGTCGCGCTCGTTCGGCGAGCCAAGGAACCACGGGTCGATCACCGCTCCTGCCGAGGACGACTCGACCGCGACGCCGACATTTGCCGCGGGCTTGTCGACGCTCGTGACGTACAGCGTCTCCGTTCCCTTCTCCTCCATCGGGGGCCCGGAGTAGTCGGGCGAGGGGCCGAACGGTGCCGTCGGGCAGCAGTACGCCATCACCCGGTTCGGGCCGTTGACCGTAGTGCCGAGCTGGAAGCGCTCGAGCTGCTTGGGCTGCATGAGCTCGAGCTGGGGCCGGCCGACGAAGAACTCGTACGGGATCCGACGCGTCAGATTGCCGCGGCGGAGGAGGATGAAGCCGTAGTTGTCACCGGCGGCGGCGTCTGCGCTTCCGCGTGCGACGGCGACGAGCTCGGCCTCACCGCCCGGCGGGATGATGAGCGCCGGCGGGACGTCGAGCGCCGCGCCGGCCGAGGTCGCCTGCGGCGCCAATGCCACCTGCCAGGTCCCCGCCCCGTCACCTGCGTCCGCGACCCGGACGAGCAGAGCCCGGCTATCGCTCCTGCGGTTGACGTCCAGGTCTCCGAACGAGAGGGCAGTCGGCTCCGTGAACACCCTGGGATTCGCCGCGCGAGTCAGATCGACGAGGCCGCCACCGCCCAGCGCGACCGGTGCCTCACGCGTCCGGGCAGTGTCCTGCCACGCCGGAGCGGCGGTGGAGACGAGCGCCGACTTCACCTGCTCCGGCGTCCAGCCCGGATGGAGCTGGACGAGCAGCGCAGCCGCACCGCTGACGTGCGGGGTCGCCATGCTGGTGCCGTCGAAGACGGCGAAGGGCGAGCCGCCGCTGAACTCGGAGAGGGTCGACGAGAGCACCTGGCCGCCCGGGGCCGAGACGTCGGGCTTGAGCAGGCGCTCGAAGGCCGTAACGCCCGCCGAGGAGAAGCTCGTGACGATTCCGCTCCGGCCGGTCTCGACGCGCTCGATGTCGTTGCCGATCGTCACGTCTGTGGCGCCGCCGCTCGTCGCGAGAAAGGCCCTCAGCCGAGCGCCGTCGGAGTCGGAGATCATTCCGGCCGGGATCCCGAGCTGCAATCCGATCTCGTTCGCCTCGCCGGGCCTGTTGTCCACAAGCACGAGCCCGATCGCTCCTGCACGCGCCGCGCGGATCGCTTTCGAAGCGAAGGTGCAGTGGCCGCGTGACACGAGCGCGATCGACCCTTGCAGCGACCCAGGAGTGAGCGGTGAGTTCGCCTCGTCGTTCGTGTTGTCATCGGAGCCGCAGATGCGCCGGTCGACGGGCGCGCCGCCAAGTGACGTCAGCGTTGCGACGTCGACGAGCGGGCGCGGCGTGGACGCAAAGCGGTTCGGGAACCGCGTCCCACCAGATCCGGCGATCGGGATGTGTCGCAGCATGTCGGGAGCACCGGCCGCGCGCACGGCGATCGTCGGCGCGAACACGTGCGTGTTGGAGACTGCGGCGACGGTGATCGCGGCCGGGGCGGTGCCGGGCGAACCGACCGAGCCGGACCCGAAGTCCTCTCGATCGTTGCCCGCGGCGATCACCGGAACGACGCCTGCCGCCGAGGTGTTGCGGATGACGTCGATCATCGCGTCGTTTGCGGGCTCCGTCTCGGCGCCGCCGCCGGAAAAGTTGATCACGTCCATGCCGTCGCGTACGGCGGACTCGAAGGCAGCCGCAATCTCCGGCGTGTTCGCGACGTTGCCGAGTGGCGTCGGCACGTTGAAGACGCGGTAGTTGCCGATGTAAGCGCGCGGCGCAACGCCGGAGAGACCGCACGTGGGCGGATGGTCGCGCCCGCCGGGCGAGCACTTGCCCGAGTCGCCCGCGGCAATGCCGGCCACGTGCGTTCCATGGAACGACGCCTGACGGTCGAGGGCGAGGCGCCCCGGCCTGCCGGAGTTCCGGCCCGGGAACGCGCGCGCGACGATGACTTTCGGAGACGTCCAGGGCCGGCCGCCGCGTGGAAAGCCGACCGGGTATGAGAAGCCGGTGGGATCGAGGAACGGGTTTGTGTTGTCGACGCCGTCGTCGACGACACCGATCTTGATCCCATCGCCGCGCGCACCGGAAAGCGTGTGCAGCTCGTCGGCGCCGATCACCGACGGGCTGGTGTCGGTGGCGCGCCGGTAGCGCAGGCTGGGGTAGACGTTGTGGACAAAGGCGAGCTTCGCGAGTCGCGGAAGCTTGGTGGCGGGCAGCGTCACCGTGAGCCCGTCCAGCACGACCTGGAACCGGCGCCCGATGCGCGCTTCCGGAATTGCACGGCTTAGCTGCGTTGCTGCCACGCGCTGGGCCGCGAGGACTCGCG
>Ga0137375_10009129_pt1 | contig 11777 bp, 9 predicted proteins | sample SagtaG_24_FD_104936 | JGI IMG/M metagenome (GOLD analysis project Ga0137375, IMG submission 104936) | Vadose zone soil microbial communities from Sagehorn Ranch, Mendocino, California, USA - Sage1_R_113_16 metaG | ecosystem: Environmental > Terrestrial > Soil > Vadose zone | place: USA... | reverse complement strand
TAGATGATGGCGAAGGTCGCGAGCATCCACAGGAGCGTGTCGAAGAGCAGGGCTCGATCGCTGACGAGGAGATCCGACGGGTTGCCCCCGAGATCGCGCCGATAGAGGAGATAGAGGTAGCGGAAGATGCCGTAGAGGACGAAGGGCAAGGTCAGGGGCAGGAGGCGCGTGTGGAACTTGGCCACGGTCTCCGGCGACATCGTGTAGAGCGCGTACGCGGTCACCGTGGAGGCCGTGACCACCGAGATCATCTGGTCGAGGAAACTCTCGCTGTATTCCGCGAGAATGGGCCGGTGCGCCGCGGCGTCGCGGGCAAGGGAGCGGTACTCGTGTCGCCGCTTCCCCAGGGCGAGGAAGAGGGCGATGAGGATCGTGCAGATGAGGAGCCACCCGGAGATCTCCGCCTCCACCGCCACCGCGCCCGCCACCGCGCGCAGCACGAAGCCGGCGGCCACCGTGAGCACGTCGAGGATGACCATGTGCTTGAGCCAGAGCGAGTACGCGGTGAGCAGGACACCGTAGCCCAGGGCCACGAGGCCGAAGGAGACGCCGATCCGGAAGGCGGCGGCGAGACAGCCCAGGAGGAGGAGCACGCCGAACACCACCGCGGTGGGCTGCGACAGAGTGCCCGAGGCGATGGGTCGGAGACGCTTGGAGGGGTGGAGACGGTCCCGCTCGGCGTCCATCACGTCGTTGAAGAGGTAGATCGCTCCGCTCAGGCCGCAGAAGATGACGAAGGCGCCGAGGGCGGTCCAGGCGAGCGGGGTGAGCATCTGCTGGGAGAAGATGACACCGGCGAAGACGAAGAGATTCTTGACCCACTGGCGCGGGCGGAGCGAGGCGAGGAGAGCCAGGGCCGGGCCCACGCCGCCGCCCCTTACAACCGGATCACATGCGGCTGGGCGCCGAGCGGCCCCGTGAGGTTGCGCATGTCGAGCACGAGCCGCGCCTCGCGGACGAGCCGCCCCGCATCGAACTCGCCATGGGCGGTGAGCACCGCCACGAGATCATAGGCGGGCAGATCGGCGGTCGCCCACGCTACCGCGTGGAGCCGGCGGCCCGCCACGTTCAGGCCCGGCACATGCGGGTCGGCGTACTCCACGCGGGCCCCGCGCGAGAGGAGCGCGTCGATGATCTCGATGGCGGGCGAGTCCCGCACGTCCCCCACCCCCGGCTTGTAGGCGACGCCGAGGACGAGGATGCGCGAGCCGCGGATGGGCTTGCCGTGATCGTTGAGGGCATCGGCGGCGAGCTGCACGGTGTAGGCGGGCATGCCGCCGTTGATCTCGTCGGCGAAGGCGATGAAGCGCGCGTCGTAGCCCTTCATGCGGGCGCGCCACGCGAGGTAGTACGGATCGCTGGGCAGGCAGTGACCGCCGATGCCGGGGCCCGGATAGAACGGCATGAAGCCGAAGGGCTTGGTGGCCGCCGCGTCGATGATCTCCCACACGGACAGGTCGAGGCGCCGGCACATGATGGCGAGCTCGTTGACGAGCGCGATGTTGACGCTGCGGAAGATGTTCTCGAAGAGCTTGACGAGCTCGGCGGCCTGGGAGGAGGTCACGGGCACCACGCGTCCGACCACGAGCCCGTAGAGGGCGCACGCGAGCTCCCGGCACGCGGGCGTGATTCCACCCACGATCTTCGGGATGCTCTCGAGCCGCCACGTGCGGTTGCCCGGGTCGATGCGCTCGGGGGAGAAGGCGAGGAAGAACTGCTCTCCCACCGTGAGCCCGCAGGCGGCGAAGCGGGGCAGGAGCACCTCCTCCGTCGTGCCCGGATAGGTGGTGGACTCGAGCACCACGAGCTGGCCGGGGCGCAGGATCCTCGCCACCTCGTCGGCCGCGGCCACGATGTGGGAGATGTCCGGCTCCTTGGATTTCCCCAGCGGCGTGGGCACGCAGATGATCATGGCATCCGCCGCGGCGAGGGCGGCGATCTCGCGGGTGACGGTCAGACGTCCCGTCCGGACGAGCGGGGCGAGCTCGTCGCTCGGTACGTCCTCGACCGGGCTCTGGCCGCGACCGATGCGCTCGATCCGGGCGTCATCGGCATCGACGCCGATGACGGGCACTCCGGCCTTCGCGAAAGCCACGGCGAGGGGGAGGCCGACATAGCCGAGGCCGACCACACCCACGGTGGCGTCGTGGCGCTCGAGCCGCTGCCGGAGCTCGGTCGCCGCGGGGCCGGTCACGCGAGCCTCTGGAGGGCGGCCCTCAGCGCGGCGGCCACGCTCCGGATCTCCTCCGGGTCGAGCTCGGGGAAGCACGGCAGCGAGAGGACTTCGGAGGCGGCGCGGGTCGCATAGGGGAAGGCGCGGGCGGGGTCCGGCATGGCGAACATGGGCTGGGCGGGAATGGGAATCGGATAGTGCACGGCGGTGCCGATCCCCGCTTCCGTGAGCGCAGCCACGAGGGCATCGCGCTTGGCCGCGCGCACCGTGAACTGGTGGTAGATGTGACGCGCCGGCGGCGCTTCCTCGGCGAGGACGAGCGGCACGTCCCGGAGAAGCTCGCGGTAGCGGGCGGCGATGGACCGGCGCGTCTCGTTCCAAGCGGGCAGATGGCGGAGCTTGACGCGCAGAAGCGCGGCCTGCAGCTCGTCGAGCCGGCTCGAGTAGCCCAGCTCCACGTGCTCGTACTTCCGGGGGGAGCCGTGATCGCGCAGGCGCCTCATCGCCTGGGCGACATCGTCGCGGGACGTCAGCACCATGCCGCCGTCGCCGCAGCCTCCCAGGTTCTTCGTCGGATAGAAGGAGAGGATGGCCACGTCGCTCCACGACCCGGCGGGCCGGCCCGCATAGGTCGCCCCCACCGCCTGCGCCGCGTCTTCCACGACGGCGATGCCGCGGGCACGCGCGATGCCGCTGATGGCGTCCATGGCTGCGGGCTGGCCGTAGAGGTGCACGGCCACGATGGCCCGGGTCCGCGACGTCACCGCCTTTTCGACGAGGGCGGGATCGAGGTTGTACGTCGAGGGGACGATGTCGACGAAGACCGGGCGGGCGCCGACCATGAGCGCCGCGCTCGCCGAGGCCACGAACGAGAAGGCCGAGGTGATCACTTCGTCACCCGGCTGGACTCCCACCGCCTTCAGAGCGAGAACGAGGGCGTCGGTGCCGGAATTCACGCCGATGCCGTGGGTGACACCGCAGAGCGCGGCCAGCTCCGCCTCGAGGGCCGCCACCTCGGGGCCAAGAATGAAGCGGCAGGAGGCGAGCACCCGGGCGGCGGCCGCCTCGAGGTCTCCGCGGAGGGCGGCGTGCTGGCGCTTGAGGTCGATCTGCGGGATCAGAAGCCCAGCCCTCGTGCGGCCGTGGCCGCCTGACCCACTCCCAGGAGATTGATGGAAACCCGGAACTCGTTGTCCTGGCCGTAGCGGTAGATGTACTCGCCCAGGATCGCCCAGCAATCGAGATGGATGTCGACGCCTCCCCTGACTTCCGTGGCCCGCCCCGCCGTCACGTCCCAGGCGCTGCTCGTCTTCGCGTCCACGAAGCGCGAGATCCGCGCCGTGGCCGCCGTCTGGATGAAGCGAAAGCTCTGCTGCTCGTTGAAGCGCGGCCCCACGCTGGCCGAGAAATCATTGAAGAGGACGCTGAACGCTCCGTTCGCGTCCCGCAGGCCAAGATTGTAGACATTGTACCGGGCATTCGCGCTGATGCGGAAGTGCTCGTTGGGCTGCACCATCGCCTCGCCCATCAGATCCTTGAACGGCTCGGACACTGGGAGGAAGTTGTAGGTCTGGCTCAGGGTGACGCGGGCCAGCTCCCAGCGCACCGCCTCTTCGTTTGCTCCCGACGTGGTGCGGGCGTTGAGCCGATTGGTGATCGAGTACGTGACTTCGTTCGCCTTGTTGACGGCGTCGATGCCCGTGCGCGCCTCGTAGCCGGGATCGATCCCCGTGGTGGGGCCTCCCCCCGGCTCGAACTGCGGATTGGCCTTCTGGTTGATCCCCCGGATCTCGATGAAGTTGGCGCGGGGCTCGATGACGTGTTGGAGGGCCGCGATGCTTCCCGAGCCGGACAGATTGTAGACGCGCGAGGCCCGCGTCTCGAGGAGCACGCCGCCCTCTATTTGCTGCCGGAGGCGGAGGGTACTCCTGGTGTCCTCGATGCTCACGGGATCGCTGAGGATGGCGGGGCCGTTCGAGATCGACTGCCCCACCACCTCCCGGTTGTACAGGGTGAGACGGCCGCCCGCATACGGGGTCATGGTGAACAGCCCCCCCACGGGGATGGGCAGATAGAACCGCGGGTGGAAGTCGGTGCGGATGCCCGCGGTCCCGATCTCCCGGATGAAGTTGGTGAAGGAGGCCTGCCCTTCGTAGAGGAGCCCGGGCACCCCCGGCAGAGGCTGGCGCACGCTCGTCAGCTTCAGCTCGGGCGCGCGCTGGAGCTCCACGGCGCGGGGCGAGGTCAGATCCTGGTACCAGTAGATGCGCCCGACGAAGTTGACCGTCTCCCAGCGCTGGGTGACGAAGACGTTGTTATCAGCGCGCTGACGGACCCGGTCGGCCGTGGTGTAGGCGTAGGTCTTGTAGATGCTGTCGTCGGAGGTGACGTTGGCGTCGACCTTGACCGAGAGACTCGGCGTCGCCTGCCAGGAGTGCTGGAACTTGAGGTAGCCCCGGTTCTCCGGAATTCCCTGGGACGCGCGGGTATCGAGAAAGCTCTCGTTCACCCCGAAGGCGGTGAGCTGGCCCGCGGCGTCCTGGGAGAGGCTGTAGCGGTACTCGACGTCCGCGCCGATACCGCGCCTGGTGTAGACATCCATGGCCACCGTCATGTCCTGGCTGTCGTTGATCGCCCAGTAGAACGGCGTCCGCGTGAGGAATCCATAGCGCGAATTGGTACCGAACTCGGGGAAGAGAAAGCCCGACTGACGCTCGCGCCGGAGGGCCGCGGCGAAGAACGGCACGTAGGGGATGACGGGCACGCCCTTGACGAGGAAGGAGGTGTCGCTGGCCGAGATGGAGGACTCCAGGTCGGCTTCGGCCGACCCCATCTTGAACGACCAGTCGGGGTTGTCTCCTTCGCAGGTGGTGAAGAGCCCCTGCCGGATGCTATAGACGCTGTCGCCCAGCTTGTCCATGCGGTCGGCGGACAGGCGGTAGTAGGGGGGCACGAAGGTGGAGCCCTTGTAGACGACCCCGGTCCCCGTATTGAGGTTGAAGTCGATGCGCTCTCCCACCAGGCGGTCCTGCCCGTCGAAGAAGACCGCCTTGCCTTGGGCGATGGCTTCGCCGGTCGCCCGATTGAGCTCTACGCGATCGGCCACGAGGCGGTTGCTCCCGCGCGTGATCTCGACATTGCCCGTGGCCAGGAAGAGATCGGAGGCGCCCCCCACCTGCTGAATACGATCGGCGACCACACTGGTCTCACCGCCAGGCCCTGGGATGGTCACAGGCGCCTGTGGCGCCTGCGCCGCCGAGAGCCCAGGAAGGCCACACAAGCCGGCAGCAAGGAAGGCGGCAGAGCCCGAGCGAATCAGGCGGCTACGCAGACAGAGAGAGGGCGCCAATTTCAGGGACACAGGGACATATGGTATCAGCCGGGTGCGACGCCGCGACTAAAAATATCTGTATTTTCAGTGGCTTGGGCGAGGATCTCCCCCACGAGAAACAGAGAGCCCGCGATACAAACGGTAGTGGTCTGGGGATCGGCAACGGCCATCCGTAGGGCTTCCCCGGGAGAAGGGGCCGTTCCGACGGGGATACCCTGACCCACGGAGAGGCGGCGGGCGACGGCGGCCAGCGACTCGGCCGAGGCCGATCGGGGATGGTCGGCCGCGACGAAGATGACCCGTCCGGCCAAAGGCAGGAGAGCGTCGAGGATGCCCGCCTTGTCCTTGTCCTCCGACGTGCCGATGACGAACGTCACCCGCTGGCTCGGGAAATAGGACTCCAGCGAGGCGGCGAGGGCCCGGGCGCCTGCTGGATTGTGCGCTCCGTCCACGATCACGGGAGGAGCGTGCCGGATCAGCTGGAAGCGGCCGGGCCAGTGCACCGTGCCGAGACCGCGGCGAATCGCGCCATCGTCGGTGCCGAGCACGCGGGCGGCCGTCGCGGCCAGCAGCGCGTTGCCCGGCTGGAAAACGCCGAGGAGCGCGCAGCGGACATCATCGATCCTCCATCCGGGACCTTCGAGGTCGAGCCACTGACCGTCCAGCGAGGCGCGCCGCACACGCACACGGAGATCGCGACCTTCGACGAGGAGGGGGACGCCAGCCTCGGCGGCCCGGCGCGTGAGAACGGCGTCGGCGGCTGGCTCCTGGCGGGCGGAGATCGCCACGCCGCTCCGGATGATCGCCGCCTTCTCTCCCGCGATGGCCTCGAGTGTCGTGCCGAGATAGGCCTGATGATCGTAGTCGATGCTCGTGATCACCTCGACGGCGGGGCGTCCCACCGTGGTGGAGTCGAGCCGTCCGCCCAGCCCCACCTCGAGCACCGCCACTTCCACTCCCTCGCGCGCGAAGTGGTCCAAGGCGAGGGCGGTCAGCGCCTCGAACATGGTGGCATCGAGCCTGGCGATCAGGGTGCCCAAGGCCTCCACGCCGTCGACCACATCGGCCTCGGGAATGGGCCGGCCGGCCACTTGTATCCGCTCGCGGAGATCCACGAGGTGGGGGGAGCTGTAGAGACCCACGCGGCGGCCGGTGGCCTGGACGATCGCCGCGAGCATGGCGGACACCGAGCCCTTGCCGTTGGTGCCCGCGATCTGCGCGAGGGTCATCGAGCGCTCTGGGCTGCCGATGTCGGCGAGCAGGGCCTCGATGCGGTCGAGGCCGGGACGCATGCCGGCCATCTCGCCGCCCCGCAGCCCGGTGATTCGGGCCACGGCCTCGCGATAGGTCATGGAGCCTGGTGTGGACGACCCGAGAAGAAGGCGACGATGCGGCGAAGCGTCTCTCGGAGCTCGCGCCGCTCGACGACCATGTCGAGCTGTCCGTGCTCGAGGAGGAATTCCGAGCGCTGGAACCCCTCAGGCAACGGCTGGCGGATGGTCTCCGCGATGACTCGGGGCCCCGCGAAGCCGATGAGGGCCCGTGGTTCGGCCAGAATCAGGTCACCCAGCATGGCGAAGCTCGCCGTGACGCCGCCCGTGGTCGGATCGGTGAGAAGCGAGATGAAGGGCAGCCGCTCGTCGGCCAGCCGCTTGAGAGCGGCGGACGTCTTCGCCATCTGCATGAGGGAGAGAATGCCCTCCTGCATGCGCGCTCCCCCCGAGGCGGAGACGATGAGCAACGGCAGGCGCTTCTGGATGGCCAGCTCGATGGCCCGCGTGACCTTCTCGCCCACGACCGAGGCCATGCTGCCGCCGAGGAACGCGAACTCGAAGACGGCGAGGGCCACGGGATGGCCGCCGATGCGCCCCACGCCCGTGAGCACCGCTTCCTCGAGGCCGGTCTTGCTGCGCGCGGCCTTGACGCGATCCGTGTATCGCTTGGTGTCCTTGAAGCCGAGGGGATCCTTGGAGGTGAGCCCGGACTCGCGTTCCTCGAAGGAGCCTTCGTCCACGATGGAGGCGATGCGCTCGCGCGCGCTGATCCGGAAGGGATAGCGGCACTTGGGGCAGACACGCCCCGCCCGATCGACCTCGGCGCGGTAGACGATCTCCTTGCAGGAGTCGCACTTGACCCAGAGACCTTCGGCGATATTGACCTTCTTGGGCCGGTCCTCCCCTTCCCCTTCTCCCTTGCCCTTCCAGAACCACGCGGTCATGCGCTAGGCCACCGTCCCCGACCGGGCGAGGCGGAGCGGCTCCTTGAGCGAGGCGATGAAATCGCCCACCCGGGTCACGAGCTCCGAAGAGCTGGCATGCTGCTCGACGAGCTGGACGATGGCCGATCCCACGATGACGCCGTCGGCGACCTCGCCCACCGCCTGGGCCTGGGCGGGCGTGCCGATGCCGAAGCCGACGCAAACGGGCTTGGTGGTGATCCCGCGCAGGGTGCGCAGGTGCTGGGTCAGCTCCGCGGGCAGCTCGGAGCGGGCGCCCGTCACCCCGGTGAGCGACACCATGTAGAGGAAGCCGCTGCTCGCCCTCGCGATCTTGCGCATGCGCTCGGGGGTGGAGGTCGGCGCGACCAGGTGAATGAGGTCGAGCCCCGCCGGCTCGGTGAGCGAGCGCAGCGGACCAGACTCCTCGGGCGGCAGGTCCGCCACGATGACACCGTCCACCCCGCATTCCACCGCGGTGAGACAGAAGGCCTTGAGGCCGAAGGCGAGGAGCGGGTTGTAGTAGGTGAGGAAGACGAGGGGCACGGTGCTCTCCCCGCGCAGCTCGCGCGCGAGCTCGAGCACGCGAGGCAAGGTCACGCCGGCCGCGAGCGCCCGTTGCGTCGCGCGCTGGATGACGGGCCCGTCGGCGAGCGGATCCGAGAACGGCACGCCCAGCTCGACGATGTCGGCCCCGCGTCGCCCGGCCTCCAGCACGAGCTTGCCCGTGTCGGCGAGCGAGGGGTCGCCCGCCGTGAAGTACGGGACGAGGGCGCGCTCGCCCCGCTGCCGAAGCTCCGCGAAGGTGGCGGCGAGGCGTCCGGGGGCCGTCAACGCCGGCCTCCAACTCCGACGGTTGCCGCCGGGCTACCACGGCCGTTTCCGGATGCCAAGGCGGTCTCGACCGTGTGCACGTCCTTGTCTCCCCGCCCGGACAGGCCCACCACGATGCTCCGGCTCTTCGGCATGGCCGGCGCGTTGCGCAACACCCAGGCCACGGCGTGAGCGGACTCGAGCGCGGGCATGATGCCTTCGAGCCTGGTCAGGGTCTGGAAGGCGGCGAGCGCTTCCGTGTCCGTCACCGATTCGTATTCGAATCGTCCCCGCTCCTTGTAGTACGCGTGCTCGGGTCCGGAACCGGGATAGTCGAGTCCCGCGGAGATCGAATGCGCCTCGGCGATCTGCCCGTCGTCGTTCTGGAGCACGTAGCTCATGCTGCCGTGGAGCACCCCGACCGCCCCCGCTCCGAGGGACGCCCCGTGGCGACCGGTGGAGACGCCGTGGCCGCCCGGCTCGACGCCCACGATCCGCACCCGGCGATCCTTGATGAATGGCCAGAAGAGACCGATGGCGTTGGATCCGCCGCCCACACAGGCCACGATGACGTCGGGCAGCTTTCCTCCGAGCTTTCGCATCTGCGCGCGCGCCTCGTCCCCGATGACCCGGTGGAAATCGCGGACCATCATGGGATACGGATGCGGCCCCAAGGAGGAGCCCAGAAGATAGTAGGTCGTCCGAACATTGGTGACCCAGTCGCGCAACGCCTCGTTGACGGCGTCCTTCAGCGTCTTGGAGCCGCTCTCCACGGGAACGACGGTGGCGCCGAGGAGCTTCATCCGGAAGACGTTGAGGGCCTGGCGCGCGATGTCCACGCTCCCCATGTAGACCTGGCACTCGAGGCCGAGGAGGGCGGCCGCGGTCGCGGAGGCGACACCGTGCTGACCCGCACCCGTCTCCGCGATGATCCGGTGCTTGCCCATGCGCTGCGCGAGGAGGGCCTGCCCCAGCACATTGTTGATCTTGTGCGCGCCGGTGTGACAGAGGTCTTCGCGCTTCAGGTAGATCCGGGCGCCTCCGCAGTGCCTGGTGAGCCGCTCGGCGAAGTAGAGAGGCGTGGGGCGGCCCGCGTAGGTCGTCAGGAGCTCGCGCAGCCGACCGCGGAAGCGCGCGTCTTTCATGGCCGCCTTGTATGCCGTCTCCAGCTCGACGAGCGGCTCCATCAGCGTCTCGGGAACATAGCGTCCCCCGAAGCGACCGAAATGCCCGGACGCGTCGGGCAGGCTCGCGGGCGCGGGGGCCCGGGGCGTCATGTGGAGGTCACGCGGGCGGCGGCCACGAAGCGCCGCACTTTGTCGGGATCCTTGGTGCGGGGACGCGCCTCGACCCCGGAGTTCACGTCCACCGCATACGGCTTCACCATGGCCACGGCCCGGGCCACGTTCTCCGGGGTGAGCCCGCCCGAGAGAATCACCTTCGGCTTCGGCCGATCCCGATAGGTGGCCACGATGCGGGCGGCGTGGCGCCATTCGAGAGGCTCGCGGGTCTCGCCCTCACTCCACCGCACCGCGGTATCGAGGAGCACGGCCGCGGCCACCTTGCTGAACCCCAGTACCTGGAATCCTTCGCTCACTCGGTACTCCGGCAGGCCTTCGATCGTCGAGGCGGGCGGCAGCTTGATGGTCTTGATCACCGGCAAATCGTAGGCCGCGAGGTCTTCCGGCTTCTCCTCCCCGTGGAACTGTAGCGCTCCCAGCCGGGCCTCCGCCGCCACCGCCTTCACATGGGCGGGGGCATGATCCCAGAAGATGCCGACCGGCGTCACGAAGGGCGGGAGCTGGGCGATGATGGCGGCGGCGGCCCGAGGCTCCACGTAGCGCGGGGTGTGCTCGACGAAGATGAAGCCGAGCGCGTCCGCACCTGCGTCGACGGCGCAGCGCGCGTCCTCGATACTCGTGATGCCGCAGATCTTGACCCTGATCACGAGAGGAGGGCCAGCTCCCGAACCTTGGCGGGCACGTCCGGGGCGCGCACCAGTCCTTCGCCGACGAGGACGGCGCGCGCTCCCGCCCGGACGACCGACTCGACGTCGGTCCGGGTGAAGATGCCGCTCTCGCTCACCGCCGTGTGCGCGCGAGGGATACGCGGGAGCAGAGCGAGAGACGGCTCGAGGCTCGTCTCGAGCGTCTGGAGATTCCGGTTGTTGACGCCGATGACCGGCGCGCCCAGGGCCACCGCCCGCTCCAGCTCGGCCGCGGTGTGGATCTCGACGAGGGTGGCCAGCCCGATGCCCTTCGCCGCGTCGTGCAGATCGCGGAGCTGCCCGCCGTCGAGGGCGGCCACGATGAGGAGCACGGCGTCGGCGCCGGCCGCGCGCGACTCCCAGAGCTGATACTCCTCGAGGATGAACTCCTTGCGGAGCAGCGGGACATCCACGGCCGCGCGCACGGCGATCAGGTCCTCGAGCGCGCCGCGAAAGTACTTCTCGTCCGTGAGGACGGAGATGGCCGCCGCCCCCGCACCGGCATAGAGGCGAGCCTGCGCCACGGGATCGAGGGTGGCGTTGAGGGTGCCCCGGGAGGGAGACGCCTTCTTGACCTCGGCGATGAGCCGGACGCGGGCCGGTCCGGACGGGCGCAGGACGGCTTCGAACGGAAGAGCGGGGGCGAGCCCGCGGCACGCCGACTCTAGCTGCGCCTGTGGCGTGTCCCCGCGGAGCCGCTGGAGTTCTTCCCGCTTGTTCGCGACGATCTCGTCGAGCACGCCCATCCCATGACCTAGTAGTCGCCGCGGAGCCCGCGCTCGCGTGCGGGAGCCAGCTCGATGCGCGCCATTTGCTCGATGACGTAGTCGCGCAGCGTCCGCGGCGGGGGAAGGTCACGGATGATCTTCCCGCCCTTGATCAGGGGCTTGAGCAGCGCCTCCGCGGGGCGGCCCTGGGCGTCCACGGGCGTGGGCTTCCCCGCCGCGAGCACGACATTCGCGAGGGCGCCGGGGAGCCTCCACACCTGCTTCGCTCCGGACCGCTTGCCGCGCTTGGCCATGGGCTTGCCCTCGATCTCCATGATGTCGAGAGCGAAGGAGAGCACGGGGGCGTTGGCGATGGACGTGCCCACGCCGTAGCCGTCCACGAGCGAATTGAGCTTGAGAATCTCGTACTCGTCGATCCCACCGGAGGCGAAGATCTTGACGTGCTCGAAGCCGCGGATGTCGAGCTCCCAGCGCACCTCTTCGAGGATGCGGAAGAAGTCGCCGCGACGCGACGACGGCGTATCGAGCCG
>Ga0137375_10009123_pt1 | contig 11782 bp, 13 predicted proteins | sample SagtaG_24_FD_104936 | JGI IMG/M metagenome (GOLD analysis project Ga0137375, IMG submission 104936) | Vadose zone soil microbial communities from Sagehorn Ranch, Mendocino, California, USA - Sage1_R_113_16 metaG | ecosystem: Environmental > Terrestrial > Soil > Vadose zone | place: USA... | reverse complement strand
CGCGCGACGGTTGGGCCGCGCGCGAGTTCAAGCAGCGTTTCAACGCGGGTATGATCGGCATTAACGTCGGCGTGCCGGCGCCGATGGCGTGGTTCCCGTTCACGGGCTGGAATCAATCGTTCTTCGGCGACCTGCACATTCAGGGAGTTGAAGGAGTGCATTTCTACACGCGACAGAAGATGACAATGACGCGCTGGTTCGCGTCGGCGCGCGAGTCGCCGCACGATCCGATCTGGAAAAAATGAACGCACTGGCGAGGCGGGGCGGAAGCCGCCTGTTAACTCGGCGCAACCGGGGGTGTATTACTTCAGTCCTCCTGACTCAACTCCGCGTACCAGCGCTCGAGATCCTCGACTGGGCGTGGTCCCATGAGGGCCAACTGCTCGTCGGCGCGTTGTTGTAACAGCGCGAGTTCCTGCTGTTCCGCCTCGGTGAGTCCTTCCCTGACCTTCTTGGCGATCAGTTCCCACCGGCGCCGGTTCTGATCTGGCCAGGCCGATTGTTCTTGCTCCGTCCCCTTCGCGAACAGGATCACGCTCACGTCTCCCTGGAATCGGTCGCGGAGTGCCTCGGGGATCTCGATCCTGCCATCGACGACTTTTGTCTGAAATTCTGCGGCCACCATCACCTGGCCTCCCGAAGCAGTTGGCGAGGAGGATAAGAAGAGGGATCTACTATTTCCCCTCCCTTTTGTTCACGAAAAATAGATGTGGCCCCTGATGGACCCAGGCCCCTTTCTCAACTCGGTACCGGAAGGCGGCCCGGTTGGTACTTTTGCATCCAGCGCTTCGCTGCCTCGTGAAACGAGCGCGCTCCGACACTGCCTTTCCATCCCAGTTTGTTGTAGAGCTCCGCGAGTTCCTTGGGCGGCGTCGAGGCCAACCAGGCGACGACGAGCCGCGACATATCGCCGTAGGGGGTTTCCAGATCCTGGTACTCTTCGCCGTCCTTGCGAGGAATCTCGGACAGGATCTCCTCGAAGACCTGCCGCTCGATGAAATTCGGCCCCCGATTCATGGCATTCTCCTTCGAGAGATCCGTGATCGACAACTCTTCATTGTAGAGATTGAGTTGGAGCGGGGCGGGAAGCTCATTCGTCGGGGTGTGGCGATCGCCCGACCTTCCGCCGACCTGTCCGACCACGCAGTCGCCCACCTCGCCCAGTTTACCGAAAAGTTCTGTCAACGTGCAATCGCCACTTCCAGCAGCCGCGGCCGACTCTCCGCGAGTCCCTCGCGCACGCTATCGCTGAGCTGATCCGGTTCCGCGATGCGCTGGGCCTCGACGCCAAACGCTCGGGCCAGTCCCACGAAATCGACCTCCGGCCCTGACAGGTTCATCCCCGGACATTGCGGGTCGCGCAACTCGGGTAACGACATCGCATCACCGCACACCTTGAGGATCTTGTATTCGGCGTTATTGGCGATCACGAACGTGACCGGAATGTTGTGGTGAGCCGCGGACCACAGCGCCTGAATGCCATACAGCGCTGAACCGTCGCCGATGAGCCCGAGGACCGGCCGCTCCGGCCACGCCAGCTTGACGCCGAGCGCACACCCCAGCCCCCAGCCCAGCGCCCAGCCGCGATGGGCGAAAAAGCCCGTCGGATCCTTCAGCACCCCGAGCCGCTCGAAAACATTCTGATGTGTCGTGATCGCCTCCTCGACAACCGCGACGTTGGCCGGCAAGACGCGCGCGAGAGCATCCATGAAGGCCAGCGGCGTTAGGGGCCGCAGGTGACGCTGCGACTCGATTTCCGTTTCGAGTCGGGTCTGTTCGCCGCGCCGCAGTTCGGCCCATTCCTGCCGTCGCGCTCGAACGCGCGTCGTATCCTCGGGTGTCTGGCCGCGGGCGAGCAGTTCGTCCAGTTCACTCAGGCCACAACCCGGATCGCCAATCAAGCCGATCTCGACCGGGTGATTCTTCGCGATCTCCCCGGGTACGTTATCGAGGTGGATCAGGCGAACGTGCTCCGGCAGCGGACACGCCGGCTCGCGATAGATGTAGAGCCGCATCACGCTCATGCCGACCACGAGCAGGACGTCGAACTCGCGCAACGTCTCGTGGATGCCTGACGACCAGTACGACAGCACACCGCGATAGTGTGGGTGGTCCGCCGGCATCGGCAGGCGCCCGTGCGTGGTGGTCGGCTCGGCGAAGACCGGCGCTCCCAGGCGTTCGGCGACGGCAACCAACTCCGCGACAGCGCCCGACTCGGTGACGCGACTGCCCGCAAGGATCGCAGGCCGTTTCGCCGCGAGGAGCAGCGTCGCAGCCCGCCGCAGCGCTTCCTGCGGCGGCCGAATGCGGCGATCAGGCAAACTCGGCGGCGAGAGGTCAAGGTTCTGGACGCGCTCCATCTGCACATCCAGCGGCAGCCCCAGGAATACCGGGCCGGTCGGCGGTGTCAGCGCCGTCTGCACGGCCCGGCGCAGGGCGGTCGGGATGTCCTCGACGCGCTGCACCTCGTAGGCCCATTTCGTCCACGGTCGTACCACGCTGATAAGGTCGCCCTCAAGGACGGGTTCGCTCAGGCGAAGGCGACGATCCTGCAGGCCGGCGGTCAACAGCAAGGGTGTGCCCTCGATATGGGCGTTGTAGATCATCCCCATCGCGTTGCCGATGCCGGGGGTAATGTGGACATTGACAACCCCCAAAGTCCCCGACGCCATCGCGAAACCGTCGGCCATCGCGACGACGGGAATCTCCTGCACGCCGAAAACGTACTGGAAGCGACGGTCGCGCGTCAGGGCGGCGTTGAGGGGCAATTCGGTCGTCCCGGGGTTGCCGAAGATGTGGCGGACGCCTGCCGCCGCGAGGACTTCCAGGAATGCTTCGATGCCAATCATGAGGACGATTCTACCTCTCCGTGGCACAGGCGTCTCGCCTGTGCGAAAGCAACACAGGCGAGACGCCTGTGCCGCGAGAGGCGCGTTGTGGCACGGTCTCCTGACCGTGCCACAGGGTTTGACCGCAGGTCTCCCCAACGCCAGGAGCCCAGAGGAGACCTGCGGTCACAAGCCGTGACACGGTCAGGAGACCGTGCCACAACCCGGAAATGCGCGCGTTGCCGACCCCGCAACCTCGCTCGACCGTGCCACAACCAGAGCGAGAGGCTATCATGAGAGCACAGGTTTCGGGCCAGGGATCCAGCAGGGAGTATCACGCCGTGGAAGAGATGACTGTGGCGAAAGCGCGGCAGGTCGAGTCCGCCGGTCGCAACGTGCAGGTGCATGGCTGGGTGCGGACGCGACGCGACTCCAAGGGCGGGTTCAGCTTCATCGAACTCAACGACGGCTCCTGCCATGCCAACCTCCAGATCATCGCCAACCAGGCGCTGCCCAACTACGAGGCGGAGATCAAGAAACTCGGCCCTGGAGCGAGCATTACGGCCGTCGGCGAGGTTAAGGTTTCCCCCGCCAAGGGACAGCCGACGGAACTGCACGCCAGCGGCATCACCGTCCACGGCGGAGCCGATCCGGAGACATATCCCCTCCAGAAAAAGGGACATTCCTACGAGTTTCTCCGCACCATCGCTCACCTGCGGCCGCGCACCAATACCTTCGGCGCCGTCGCGCGCATCCGCAACCGCGTGTCGATGTCGGTCCACAATTTCTTCCAGGAGCGGGGCTTTCTGTACCTGAACGCGCCGATCATCACCAGCAGCGATTGCGAGGGCGCTGGCGAACTGTTTCGCGTCACCACCGTCGATCTCAAGGAGGTGCCGCGCAAGGACGGCGAGGTCGATTTCACCCGCGACTTCTTCGGCCGCCCCACATACCTCACCGTCAGCGGTCAGCTCCAGGCCGAGATTTTCGCCTGCGCTCTCGGCAAGGTGTATACCTTCGGCCCGACGTTCCGCGCCGAGAACTCGAACACCTATCGCCACCTCGCAGAGTTCTGGATGATCGAGCCGGAGGTCGCCTTCTACGACCTTGACAAGAACATGCAACTCGCCGAGGACTTCATTCGACGCATCGTCAAGGACGTTCTCGACCATTGCGGGCAGGAAATGGCGTTCATCAAGGAACGGGTCGATGCCCACGCGATCGAGCGGCTGCAAACGACCCTCGACAAGCCCTTCGTCCGCATGCCGTACACCGAGGCAATCAACCTCCTGCAACAGTCAGGTGCATCGTTCGACTTCGCGCCGGAGTGGGGCAAGGATCTGCAGGCCGAGCACGAGCGTTACCTGGTCGAGAAGCACATCGGCGGCCCGGTGATCGTCCACGACTATCCGCGTTCGATCAAGCCGTTCTACATGCGTGTCAACGACGATGGCCGCACCGTGCGGGCGATGGACGTGCTCGTGCCCGGCGTCGGCGAACTCATTGGCGGCAGCCAGCGCGAGGAGCGGCTGGACGTGCTGGCAGAGCGTATGCGCGAGCAGGGCCTCAACCCCGAGACTTACTGGTGGTATCTCGACCTGCGCCGCTACGGCACGGTGCCGCACGCCGGCTTCGGTTTGGGGCTGGAGCGCACCTTGCTGTTCATCACCGGGCTGGGCAATATCCGCGACGTGATCCCCTTCCCGCGCACGCCGGGTAACGCCGAGTTCTAAGGCGCCAGGAAGTTGTGCCGGTCGGGTTGGAGTCCCGGCTTCAGCCGGCTAAAGCCGGGACGCCAACTATTGTTGATCGTACAGGTAGACTTCCACTTCCTCGGCGCCGGCGTACCCTTCCGAGTCCGCCGGCACGAGGACGAAGCCGTCGGCGCGCGTGGTCGAACTGAGGATTGAAGCACCACTCACAGCCAGCGGCTCGACCCGTCCTGCGTTCACGACGACGCGCACATAATCCACCCGCCCTACCACCGAAGCGATCTTGCGGGCCAGCGGCAAACGGACACGCCGATAGGGCAACTCCCTTGTGCGGCCCCCCAGGCCGCGCACGGCGCGCGACGCGAACAGGTCGTAGCCGCACAGGCACGACACCGGATTGCCCGGCAGCAGGAACACCGGCCGACCATCGAGGAAGCCCAGCCCGGTCGGGCTCGCCGGTCGCAGCGCGACGCCGTGAACGCTCAACTCGCCAAGTTCCGCCAGCACGCGCGGAGCGTGGTCTTCCAGCCCCACCGACGATCCCCCCGACACCAGAATGACGTCTTCGGTCCGCGAACGCAGCGCTTCCTTGACCGTCTCATACCTGTCGGCGAGCAGCAGCGGTTCCGATGGCAACCCGCCGTCGCGTCGAACGAGAGCGGCGAGCATCACGGAATTGCTATCGACGATCTTAAATCCCTCCGGGCGAGCGCCGCACGGCAGCAGTTCATCGCCAGTCACGAGCAACGCGACCGATGGCCGCCGCACCACCTCGACAGGGCTCGCCCCCAGCGACGCCAGCACCGCAACGTCCTGCGGCCGCAGAACACGCCCCGCCTTCAGGACGACCGTGCCCGGTTGGACGTCCTCGCCGCACCGCCCAACGTGTCGGCCCGGAGGCACTGGCTCGCGCACACGCAATCGCGGCGCGGCGCCCTCCGCGATTTCCTCGGCCGCCTCCGCCTGGAGTACCGCGTCGGCACCGGCCGGGAGCGGGGCGCCGGTCATGACGCGCACCGCCTGCCCTGGCTCGACGGTCCCGGGGAATGGGCGGGCCGGGAAGGCTTCGCCGACGATGGCAAATTCGAGAGGAGTGTACGGGTCGCAGCCGAAGGTTTCCTCGCCTCGCAGTGCGTAGCCGTCCATCGCGGCGCGGTCGAAGCCCGGGACCGCGAGGGATGCCGTCACGTCGGCCGCGAGCACTCGCCCGGCAGCCTCCGGCAAGGCGACCGCTTCCGCAGGGAGCGCCCGGAGGCGAGCTTCGAGAATCTCCCAGACGGCCGCGACCTCCGTGCGGCTCTGGAACCCGCGCATGCGCACATCACGAGGGATAGCTGTTGCTTGCCGCTGCGCTGGATCGGGGGACGGGCCCATTGGGATGCCGGGCACAGGGAAAAGAGAGGTCAAATTGGGCCGTTACCCCTCACAATCGAGAGAGCCGGCACCGACGACCGGACGATCGGGGTTGCGTGAGTCGGCCAGAGAACCCAGAGAACCGGCCTATCCCTGCCATCTTATAGAGACCGAGCAAGCCGCTCAAGCAACGCTGCCGACAAACTCTTCAAGACCCGTGTAACCCGTGTTTTCGGCGTGAGCCGCGCACGCGATACACTCTCACGGAAAACCACGGGTTTCGCGGACAGGGCGGCTCGAATTGTTTGATTCACCTCCGTGTCGGGCCTACCGTGTAAGTAGTATCGCGACCTGGCGCTGGTCCGGCTCTCCGGCGCGGGTGGTGGGAGTGCCTCTCCGACCGGAGGCAGCTCCCCGACAGCGGCCTGATGCCGCCAGGTCTCGAAGACGGCGATATTCGCGACCGCAGTTGCCGGTCCGCCCTGAGCGTGCTGGGAGCGGTTGCCTGTTTGTCCCGGGCGCACAGCGTCCCGGCTAGGAGGAGGAAACCCATGTTTATCCGACCCATCCTTGCGGGCCTCGCCCTGGGTCTTGCTCTACTGGCGGCCGGTTGTTGCTCGACCTGCGCCCGACCGGCCCCCACCGCGGTCGTCCCCGCTCCGGGCGGCCCCTGCTGCAACGGCTCGGCCGGAGGTCTCGTGCCGCCGCCGCCAGTTCCGGTCCAGGGCGTGCCGCCGACTGCCCCATTCGGGCCGGCGAACGGCGCCGTCCGCTATCGCTGAGAGCAGGATTGTTCCCGCCTCGGCGTATCCCCTTGAACTCCCCACGGCCCCGGCAGGGTGGAATGGTCCTACCCTGCCGGGGCTTTCCGCCTTTGCGGGTCGCTCATGCCCGCAAAATCCTTCTTTCAGGAGAGACTGCCATGATCCCCACGTTCCGGGTTGTCCGTCTGCTGGCGATCCCGATCCTGGTCCTATCGACAACGAACACGGCGCGCGCCGAACGGGTCAAGTTTCATTACCCGGCGGCCGACATCTGTGCCGGCGCCCACATCCCGGGCGGGCCAGACGTCGTCGGTGAGCGCACGAGCCTGTTCGGCGGGACGCGCGAGCCCGTGCGCTGCCGCCTCCGGCCGACGCACTTGCTGACGTTCTGCCATCCCTACACCAAGGCCAACGTGACGGTGCCGATGCGCTTGCCCGAGGATCTGCCGCGCGTCGAGCATCGCGGCGACCGCGTCATCTACAATTACGGAAGTTATACGGTCGAGACCGTTTTTCTCGCTGATGGCTCGGTGGATGTCGTCTACAACAGCGGGCTTCGCCCGCTGGGCTGGTGCTCGCGGTAGGGGCGAGGATGTTCGCCGGCTCGTCGTTTCGCGCTCCCTGAGCACGAAACGATGAGCTGCAAGAACTTGGCTTTCAGGATCGCCTCGCTTCGTGGTACACTGCTCTTGTAGTTTCCTGGAGGGAAAAGTAATGCCCGCGCCCCAGGCCACAACCGCCGAACTCGCTATCTGGACCAGACTCATCGAGCCCGAGCAAAATGGGCTTCCGCGCGCGGCCGCTCGCTCCCTCCTCAAGCTCACGTTCAGCGAATGGGACAAGACCCGCATGAACGACCTTGCACGGAAAAACCAGGAAGGGCGCTTGACTGGTGAGGAACGGCAGGAACTCGAAGGGTATGTCAAGGTTGGCGACGTGCTCTCTCTCCTTCACCTGAAGGCCCGCAAAGCGCTCAAGAATTGAGGCCCACGAGGTTCCAGGGATGGACGAAGCCACCAAGGAGGAGGTGCGGCAGCGCGCGGCGGGCCGCTGCGAATACTGCCGCCTCCCCGAAGCGCACGTCATCACGCCGTTTCAGACAGAGCATGTCATCGCCAAGCAACACCGGGGCAGCGACACCCTCGGCAATCTTGCCTATGCGTGCCTTCGCTGCAACCTCCACAAAGGCCCAAACCTCACGGGCATCGATCCAAAGACAAAAAAGCTCACCAAGCTGTTCAATCCGAGACGGCACCTTTGGTCGAAACATTTCCGGTGGGATGGGGCGGTGTTGGTCGGCAAAACCGCCGTCGGGAGAACGACGGTCGATGTCCTCGCCATGAACGACCCAGCCCGCGTCGCTCTCCGCCAAGAACTTCTCGAGCAGGGACTCCTCTTGCCGGAGGAGCGTGAGTAGAAATGCTCCGTCAAGACTCTCGGTCGGGATCCTCCGCAGCGGGCGTGGAGCGTACGAGAATGCGGTGGCATTGGCGAGAGTCTGATGGAGGAAGTCGGTCATGCGGATCGCGATTGTCAGCGATACTCATAGCCGCTATGCCACGGTCGAGGCGGCCTTGCAGTTGATTGAGGCGAAAAAGGTCGAGTTGATCCTGCACTGCGGCGACATCGAGGATGCCGAAACCGTGTGGCTGTTTCCGGGCAACACCCATTTCGTCTTCGGCAACTGCGACACGGAGCGGGCGAGCCTGCGCCAGGCGATCTATGGCATCGGCGCGACGCTGCACGAACCGTTTGGCCAGCTCGAACTGGACGGCGTCAACCTTGCGTTCGTCCACGGCGACGACCACGAACTGCTGAACGAACTGGCGCACAGCGCGAAGTACGACTACGTCTGTCACGGCCATACGCACGTCGCTGCCGAACATCGCACCGGGCCAACGCGGGTCATCAACCCCGGAGCGCTGCACCGGGCGCGACCGAAGAGTTTCGCGATCCTGGATATCCCGAGTGGAGCGATCGAGGCAGTTGCGATGGAGTGAACCTGTTTAGCCGCGGTTCTCCGAACCGCGGCTAAACGGCATCTCAGCGAAGCGCGATCGGCCGCAGCGTAAAACCGGCTGTCGTGCCGCGGATCTTGTTCGTCATGCACACGTAGCAAAACTCGGAGACGCCGTCGCGCGCCAGGTCTTCCAGATAATGGAACTCGCCAATGTGGACGCCCTGCTGCACGAGCAGGTAGCGATGCACCGGGATGAACGTCTGCGGTTCTTTGGGAGCGGGTGCGTGCTCCAGGCCGCTCGTGTCCGAGCCGATCAGGATGGCGCCCTTCTGCTCGACCAGCCACTTCGCCGCGGCCAGATCGATGCCGGCGCTGTCGTGCTGGCGGATCTTGTCATGGTCGGAACCGTTCTTGCCCCAGTAACGCAGGACTCCGGTGCGGATCATCACCGTGTCGCCGGGGCGCAGTGTCGTCTTCTGGCGCTGCAGACATGCCTGCAAGTCGGCCACCGTGATGCGGTAGTGGCTCGGCAGGGCATCGACCTTCCGCATGGCAGCGACATCGAGGAGAACGCCGCGCGTGATGATCGGCGGAATGGTCGTGGCGTCGCATTTGCGGATGCCGAAGTTCCCGCCCCAGTCTGCCTCCTTGAAACCGTTGTACCACTGGTTATCGTCGCCGGCCGTGATGTGGCCAAGGCTGTCGATCTGTGTCCCAACATTATCGTTGAGGAACAGGGCACAACTGTGCCAGGCGACCTTGTCGGGATTGACCTTGGGATCCTTTGCAGCCGGGAAATCGCCCTGTCGCCTAACACCCTCGGGGCCGCGATACGTCAGAATGACGCCCGGATTGTGGCCGGGCCAGCGGAACGACTCGGCGTCGTAGGGCACGCCCAGGTCGTACACCTTGCCCTGCTTGACCAGGCCCAGGGCCGCCTTGATCGTCTCGGGCGTCATGGCGTTGAGCGAGCCGACCTCGTCGGCAGCGCCCCACGGTCCCCAGCCCTTGCCCTTGGTCCAGCCCTTGACGGCGGGTTGCCCGGGTTCGTCGCCGCCCTGTACCGAACGCCCCGAAAGCGTCCAGCCCAGCGCAAAACAAGCCACCATCCCCGCCACGCTCGCCGTCCAGCCGCAAACTCGCATGGTAGAACCTCCCAGGATTTGATCCACATTCGTCATGCCTCCAGCACCGGCGCACACGGCAGCCGAAACGTCTCCGCTACCGCCGGGTTCGTAATTTTGCCACCGCGAACATTGACACCCTGCGCCAGCGCCGGGTTCTCGCCCACGGCTCGCTCGAACCCTTTGCGCGCCAGTTGCAGCACGTAGGGCAGAGTCACGTTTGTCAGCGCGTAGGTGCTCGTCCGGCCCACGGCACCCGGCATATTCGTCACGCAGTAATGGACGACATCGTCAACTATGTAGATCGGATTACTGTGAGTTGTCGGTTTCGACGTCTCGACGCAACCGCCCTGGTCGATGGCGACGTCGATAATGACCGCCCGTGGCTGCATCCGCCGCAAATCCTCGCGGCGGACCAGATACGGCGCCTTGGCGCCGGGGATGAGGATGGCGCCGATGAGCAGGTCGGCGCGGTTGAGGCTGTCGAGGATGTTGTGGCGGTCGCTGAACAGAGTCGTGACGTTCCGCGGCATGACGTCATCGAGGTAGCGCAGGCGGTCGAGGTTGACGTCGAGGATCGTGACGTTGGCGCCGAGGCCGGCGGCGACCTTCGCTGCGTTGGCGCCGACCACGCCGCCGCCGAGAATCACCACGTTCGCCGGCAGCACGCCCGGCACGCCGCCGAGCAGGATGCCGCGGCCCTCCTGCGGCCGTTCCAGAAACTTCGCCCCCTCCTGGATGCTCATACGGCCGGCGACCTCGCTCATTGGCGTCAGCAGCGGCAGCGTGCCGCGCGCGTCCTTGATCGTCTCGTAGGCGACCGCCGTGATCCCGGACTTCATGACGGCCTGCGTCAGCCCTTCGTCGGCGGCGAAGTGGAAGTAGGTGAAGATAATTTGGCCGGGCCGCAGCAGCGACCACTCCTCGCGCAGCGGCTCCTTGACCTTGACGATCAGGTCGGCGCGCCTCCAGACGTCCGCGGCGGCCGGCACGATCTCCGCCCCGTTCGCGGCGTACTGCTCGTCGCTGATGCCGCTGCCCTGGCCGGCACCGGCCTGGATCAGCACCTTGTGCCCGGCGCGCGTCAACTCGTCGGCGCCGACCGGGATCATGGCGACCCGATATTCGTCGGTCTTGATCTCCTTGGGCACGCCGATCACGTACTTCGCGGCTGCGGTCATGGCTTCATCCGTGGTTGAGAGTGTGGGACAACGGAGTACAAAGTACCGAGTACGGAGTACCGAGTACAGAGGAACGCAGGGGGCCGCTTGCTCGGGACGGTGTCCTCGCTACTCCGTACTCTGTACTCTGTACTTGGTACTCGGGACTCCTTCTTCCCACTTTCCTCAGGAGGATAGACAATGCGCTACACTCTCTTCGCCGCCGCGATCACTCTGCTGGCCCAGTCGCCTGCCTCGGCCCAGGACAAAAACCCGGTCGTCGTCCTGGAAACCTCGATGGGCAAAATCAAGATCGAGCTGTTCGAGAAGAAGGCACCGATCACCGTCAAGAACTTCTTGCAGTATGTTGACGACAAGTTCTACGACGGTGTGATCTTCCATCGTGTCATCCCGAACTTCATGATCCAGGGCGGCGGCATGGAACCGGGCCTGAAGGAAAAGAAGACCCGGCCGCCCATCAAGAACGAGGCCGGCAACATGCTGGCCAACGAGCGGGGCACCCTCGCCATGGCTCGCACGTCGGACCCGGATAGTGCCTCGGCCCAGTTCTTCATCAATCTGAAGTACAACGATTTCCTCGATCGCGCCAAGGCCGGTGATGGGGTCGGCTATGCGGTCTTTGGGCGCGTGACCGAGGGGATGGACGTGGTCGATAAGATCGCCGCTGTCAAGACCGGCAACAGCGGCGGCCATCAGAACGTGCCGACGCAGGATGTTGTCATCAAATCGGCACGGCGCGCGCAGTAGAATACAGATGGGCCGCCGTACACTGCGGCGGCCCTGTTCGCTGTGCCTTCAAGGAGACAACAGATGCCTGTTCTCCACCTAGACGCAGTCCCCAACGACCTGTATGACCGCCT
>Ga0137375_10009115_pt1 | contig 11787 bp, 10 predicted proteins | sample SagtaG_24_FD_104936 | JGI IMG/M metagenome (GOLD analysis project Ga0137375, IMG submission 104936) | Vadose zone soil microbial communities from Sagehorn Ranch, Mendocino, California, USA - Sage1_R_113_16 metaG | ecosystem: Environmental > Terrestrial > Soil > Vadose zone | place: USA... | reverse complement strand
GGAGCCGCCGCCGATCGAGCGGTAGAGGCCGCGCCGACCGAGCTGCGGCTCGCCCTTCGGGTTCAGATTCACGTACGTCGCGTTTCCCTCGAGCACGTCCAGGACGGCCAGGTACGCGGCCAGCGAGTCGGCGAGATGCTCCGGTCGCACGAGGTCGAGGTCGTCGGCCGAGGAGTGGTAGCCGGGAAACTCGTCCTGCGGCGTGCGCGAGAGGACGCCGACCGGCAGATCGAAGCCGGGCGAGCAGAACTGCCGCTCGTCTCCCCCCAGCGGGCTGAAGTCGCGCACCTCCCCGTCGCGCGCCCGGACGACGTAGTCGCCGGCCCGGTCGATCTCGGCCACCCCACGGCGGCTGCGCTTGTAGGTGAGCCCGCCGGGGTCGCCCACGCAAGCGGCGACGAGGCCGTGCCGAACGCGGCCGAGCCGACCCTCGTTCCGTGAGAGCCAGGCGAGCGGGCCCAGGGTCGCCGGGCTGAACAGGAAGCGATACGTGTAGCGGCGGCGCGAGCCCTCGAGCCGGCGGGCGAGCGCCGTCAAGAGGACGATCCCGGAGAGGTTGTCGTTGCAGAGCGAGGGGTGGCACACGTACGTCGAGAGCAACACCTCGTCGTCGCTCTCGCCCGCGACGACGCATTCCGCGTAGGTCAGGCTCCCGTCGGCGACCGTCGAGTCGACGACGGCGTGGTACTCGCCCTCCGGCAGCGACTCGGCGAGCTCGTACGGCAGGCAGAAGCCCCAGTTCTCGTCGTGGTAGGAGGTTCGGTAGGGGATGACCTGCGGGCGCTCGGGATCGGTGAAGAGATGGGGCCGAAGCTCCTTCAGCGAGAGCCGCTCGTCGACCGGGACGCTGGAGCCGAGCACGTGCAGGTTCGAGTCGGCGAAGTCGCAGACCGTGCCGTTCGGGCCCTCGAGCCACGCGCCGCGGATGTTCCACTCGCGCGGCACCGTCCAGTCGTAGACCTGCGTCCCGGTCGCGACCTCCGTCCGCTCGAGCGGGATGTGCTCGCCTACGACGTCGAGCGTCTGCCGCACCCCGTCGCCCGTGAGGCTGCGGCAGATCGGGTAGAGCCGCTCCATCAGCTCGTACATCTCCCGGCCGGCCTCAGGCATGGACGGCGACCTCCGGAACCGGCGTCACGAAGCGGCCGCCCCACTCGCGGACGAGGCTCATCTGCTCGACGATCTCGTCCTTCAGGTTCCAGGCCAGCAGTAGCAGGTAGTCGGGCTTCGTCTCGCCGACGTGCTCCGGAGGACGGATCGGGATCCTCACGCCGGGGACGTAGAGCCCCTGCTTGTGGGGACTCCGGTCGGCGACGTAGGCGACGAGCTCGGGGCCGATCCCGCAGTAGTTGAGGAGCGTCACGCCCTTCGCGGCCGCGCCGTATGCCGCGACCGAGCCTCCCTCGGCGCGCGCGTCTTCGAGAAACTCGACCAGTCCGTCTCGAACGGCGCGCACCCGCTCGTCGAAGCGGGCATAGGTCGCGAGGTCGGCCAGCCCGGCCGCGCGCTCGCGCTCGATGAGCTCGGCCCACCGGCCCGTGTCCTCATGCGGGGAGCCCGCGGCGTGGGTCGCGTAGATGCGGAGCGAGCCGCCGTGGGTCGGTAGCTCGTCGACGTCGAAGAGGCGCAGGCCGTGCGCGCCGAAGACCCGCCCGACCGTCAGCGCCGAGAAGTACGAGAAGTGCTCGTGGTAGATCGTGTCGAACTCGGTCTTCTCGATCAGGTGCAGCAGATGGGGGAACTCCATCGTCAGGATGCCGCCGGGAGCCAGCAGCACCTTCAGGCCCGCCACGAAATCGTTCAGCGCCGGCACGTGCGCGAGCACGTTGTTGCCGATGACGAGGTCGGCCGGGCCGCCCTCGGCGACGAGTTCCCCGGCCGTCTGCTCGCCGAAGAAGCGGACCACGGTCGGGATTCCCTTCGCCTCCGCGGCGGCGGCCACGTTCGCGGCCGGCTCCACCCCGAGCACCGGCACGCCGCGCTCGACGAACCACTGCAGCAGGTATCCGTCGTTCGACGCGATCTCGACCACGCGCGAGCCGCCGTCGAAGCCGAAGCGCTCGATCATCTGCTCGACGTAGCGGCGTGCGTGCTCGACCCACGTATCCGAGAAGGACGAGAAGTAGACGTAGTCCTCGAAGATGTCCTGGGGCGAGGCGAACTCCCCGAGCTGCACCAGCAGGCAGCTGCCGCACACGCAGGCGTGCAACGGGAAACGCGGCTCCTCGCGCGCGAGATCCTCCTCGGCGACGAGCGAGTTCGCGAGCGGCGAGAGCCCGAGATCGACGAACGTCTGCGTCAGGGGAGCCGAGCAGAACCTGCAGGCCGGCCCGGCCGCGCTCACCAGACCTTCCACGGCGGGCGCCCCGAGGCCCATTGCTCCTCCAGCACCATCTTGTCGCGGAGGCTGTCCATGTTCTGCCAGTAGCCGGAATGGCGGTAGGCGGCGAGCTTGCCCTCGTCGGCGAGCCGCGCCATCGGCTCCCTCTCCCAGACCGTCGCGTCGTCCTCGATGTAGTCGATCACCTCGGGCTCGAGGACGAAGAAGCCGCCGTTCACCCAGCCGCCGTCGCCCTCGGGCTTCTCCCGGAAGCTCGTGATCCTGTTCGAGCCGTGCTCGAGGATGAGCGCGCCGAAACGGCCCGGCGGGCGGATCGCCGTCAGCGTCGCCGCCGCGCCTTCGGTACGGTGGAACTCGATCAGCTTCGTCATGTCGATGTCGGTCACGCAGTCGCCGTAGGTGAAGCAGAAGGTCTCGCCGGCGACGTGCTCGGCGACGCGCTTCAGGCGGCCCCCGGTCATCGTGTCGATGCCGGTGTCGACGAGCGTCACCCGCCAGGGCTCGACGTTCCGCGGCCGCAGCTCGAGCTCGTTGCTCGCAAGATCGATCGTCATGTCCGAGGCCCGCCGGTAGTAGCCGGCGAAGTAGTCCTTGATCACCTCGGCCTTGTAGCCGAGGCAGATCACGAAGTCGTTGATGCCGTGCGCGGAGTAGAGCTTCATGATGTGCCAGAGAATCGGCCGCTCTCCGATCTCGACCATCGGCTTCGGGCGCACGGCCGTCTCCTCGGAGAGCCGAGTGCCGAAGCCGCCGGCGAGGATGACCGCCTTCACGTGCGCCCGACCGAGAGCGCGGCCTCGTCGAGCCGGTCGAGGAGCTCGGTGTCGGCGGGGTCGAGCTTGCGCGCGAAGAGCTTGCCCGACGCGAGCATCGGCTCGAGGTCGGTCATGCTCAGCGTCGCCGGCTGCACGGTGCCGGCCCGCCAATCGACGTAGTGGAGCTCTTCGTTGACGACGGACTCGCGGAGCGGAGAGTTGAGCAGGATCGTCTGGAAGAAGAGCTCGTCGGGGATCAGCGTGTGCCGGAAGAAGCTCACGAAGGGGGGATTCTCGCGCACGAAGCGGTGGACGTAGGCCAGGGCGGGAGTGGCCAGCGCCCAGAAGGCGGAGCCGCCGTAGGGACGGAATCCTTCCGGGAAACGGCGGCGCAGGAGCGGGACCCGCAGGATCCGGGTCCGGTAGCGGAGGCGCTCGAGGTGGATGCGCTCGATCCGGTCGAGCCCCCCGCGCTCGTGTCGCCACTCCGGGGCCGGGAGGGCGTAGTGGTGGACGAAGCTCTGCTCCTCGGCGGCGCCGAGCCGCGCCTCGACGGCCTCGCGGCCGAGCAGCGGGTAGTCCTGTCCCGAGAGAAGGAGTGTATGACCGGGGTCGGCGCTCTCCGCGACGATCGCGTCGATCCCGGAAAGCGTCGCCTCGACCAGGCTGAACCCGCCGTAGCGGCAGGTCCGGCGCGGGAGCCAGCGCACCGTGTCCACGTCCGCGAGGCGCGCGGCCATCTCGTCGTAGACGGCGTCCTCCGCGCTCCGGCTGACGTGCACGAAGAACCCGACTTCGTCGCCGGCGAGGCGTCGGACGAGGCGCTCCAGCAGGCTCGGAGCATGGTGGGCTCGAATCAGGTAGGCAACCTTCATCCCGGCCTCCAACGTCCCCGGCGTGGGCGGAGAACGATACCCCCGCCAGGGGATGCGGCGGATGGCTCGGGGCTACGATGGGAAGGTCCCATCCGGGACATGCCGAACTCGAGCCCATGACGATGACCGACCTCAGTCCCGAGCGACGTACGCGCGAGAGCGCGCGCACGGCCATCCAGGAGGGCGGTCTCCCCGAGCTCTTCGACGCGGTCCGCTGGCGCTGGCGCCCGACGGCTCTGATCGCGCTGCTCTTCTTCGTCGGCGCGACGCTCTACGTGGAGCTCCTTCCCTCGCAGTACGACGGCAAGGCGCTCGTCGCCGTCTCTCCCGCCAACCAGAGCGTGTCGGGGGACACGGTCCGGGTCGGCGCGCCGAAGTACGTCGAATACGTCACCGCGCCGGCGACCGTGCGCGACGTCGCGCGCACTCTGGGAGAGGACGAGGGAACGCTCCGGGACGCGGTCAGCTCGAGCGTTGCGACCGACACCGGAAACATCACGATCACGGTCAGGCTGCCCTCGCCGTCGCGCGCCGCCCGGGCCGCGAATGCCTTTGCCGACAAGGTGCTTGCGTTCTCGAAGAGCGACAAGTTGCTGCGGACCGACCTCGTGGCGCCCGCCCTCTCGCCCGATACGCCGGCGTCCCCGCCGCGCCGCCTGCTCGAGGCGGCGGCGCTGCTCGTCGGGCTGATGCTCGGCATCGTCGCATCGCTCCTCCTCGAGCGTGGTCGCCCGCGCCTCCGGACCTGGCGCGATCTCTCGCGGGCGACCGGATATCCCGTCGTCGGCCGGATCCCGTCGTCTCGCGCGCTGCGCCGCGGAGTGCAGGGCGCCTTCTCCGACCTGCAAACGGCCTCCTCCTTCCGCATCCTGCGCGCGAACCTCGAGCCGCAGCTGCGCGAGGGGGCGGTGGACGTGATCGTCGTCACGTCGCCCGCGCCGTCCGACGGAAAGACGACCGTCACCACTCTCCTCGGGGAGGCGCTCGGGCGCCTCGGGCTGCGTGTCCTCCTCGTCGACGGCGATCTCCGCCGCCCGGGCTTCTCGCGTGTCGCGCGCATCGAGCCCAGCCCGGGCCTCGTCGAGGTGCTCCGCGGCGAGATCGACCTCTCCGAGGCCGCTCGCGAGGCCTGGTCCGAGAACCTCTGGATCCTCCCGACCGCTCATGACCCCGAGGCCGGCGACCTGCTCGCGCGGCGCTTCCCCGACGTGCTCGAATACGCGCGCGAGCGGTTCGACGTGGTCATGATCGACACGCCGCCACTGCTCTCGACGGATGACGCACGCACGCTCGCCACGCTGGCCAAGGGGATCCTGCTCGTCGTCACGCGGGGCACGCTGGCCCGCGCCGTCAGCGAGTCCGTGCTCGCGATCGAGGCTCTCCAGGCGCCCCTGATGGGCGTCGTCGCGAACCGGTTCAAGGAGTCGTCGGTTCCGTACTACTACTAGCCCGGCGCGGCCTCCGGTCCTGCGCCGTGAGCCGTTCGCAGAGCGAGGCGAGCGCTTCCGTCGTCCGTCGCATGTCGAACAAGGACTCGACGCGGCGGCGGCCGGCGCGGCCCTCGAGATCCGCGCGCTCGGGATCGAGGAGACGCTGCGCCGTCGCGTCGGCGAGCGCGGCGGTGTCGCCGAGCGCGACGACCGCCCCGGCCTCTTCGCCGATCGCCTCGCCGGCCCCGCTCACGTCGGTCGCCACGACGCTGCGGCCGGACGCCATCGCCTCCAGCGGCACGAGGGACATGCCCTCCCAGCGTGAGGCCGCGACGACGACATCGGCCGCGGCATACCAGTCCGCCGGGTCGTCGCGCGCCCCGACGAGCTGGACGCCGTCTCCGGCCAGCGCACGGAGCCGCTCCTCCTCGGGCCCCGAGCCGACGAGCACCAGCGTTGCCCACGGCACGCGCTCGCGGACGCGGGGCCACGCAGCGAGCAGCAGATCCTGGCCCTTCTGGTGCGAAAGGCGTCCGACGCAGACTGCGAGCGGACCGTCCTCGAGCCCGAGCCTGCGGCGGGCTGCCCCTCTCTTCTCCGGGCCTGCGACCGCCCAGGCCTCGAGCGAGACTCCGTTCGGCACGACCTCGTACCGCCCCCGTACGCCCGCCGCTCGGCCCTCGGCGGCTTCGGCTTCGCTGACGCAGACGACGACGTCGGCCCAGCGAGCGGCGAACCGCTCCCAGGCGAGCGCGAGCACGCCGACGAGACCGTTCGCCGCGTCGAACGACCAGGCGTGCGGCTGGAAGATCGTGGGCACGCGCCCGCGCAGCCAGAGCCGGCCGGCGAGCCCGGCCTTCGAGGAATGCAGGTGCACGACGTCGGGATCGACGTTGCGAATGATCCGGCCGAGCGCGATCGTCTCCGGAAGCGTGGCGGGCCCAGGGGCGCGGACGGCTTCCCAGCGGTGGCAGCGCGCGCCCAGCTCCTCGGCCTCGCTGCTCAGGTCGTCCCAGAAGGGAGCTGCGAGCGCCACGTTCCAACCACGGGCTCGCTGGTCGGCGACCAGGCTCCGCACGCACGCCGCGACGCCAGCCTCGGTCGGCTGGGAGACGTGGAGGGTCGTGAAGCCGGGCCCTGTGCTCACCAAAGATCTCGTCTCATCTTCCATTTTCCCTTGCGGCCGTAAAGGTCTGAACGTCCCGGGCTGCTCTATGGTTCCGGCGTGATCGACCTCCATTCGCACGTCCTCCCCGGGCTCGACGACGGCGTGCGGACGCTTGGGGAGGCATGCGATCTGGCATATGCGGCGGCTGCGGAAGGCGTGACGACCATCGCGGCGACGCCGCACGTCCGGGCCGACTTCCCGACGACCATCGAGATGATGGAGGAGGGGGTCGCCGAGCTCCAGTCCGAGCTTCGGGCAGAGGAGATCGACGTCCAGATCGTCCACGGAGGCGAGCTCGATCTCGGCCTGCTCTGGGCGGTCCCGCGGGACGAGCTCCGGCGGTTCACGCTCGGACAGACCGGCCGCTACCTCCTGCTCGAGGTTCCGTACCGCGGCTGGCCCCTCGCCCTCAACTCCTCGGTCGCGGCGCTCGTCGAGCAGGGCATAGTGCCGCTGCTCGCCCACCCGGAGCGGAATCCGGAAGTGCAGGACCATCCCGAGCGGCTGGAGGAGCTCATCGCCCTTGGCGCTCTCGCGCAGGTGACGGCGGCTTCACTCGACGGCCGGCTGGACCGCGCCGCGCAGGTCGCGGCGCAGCGCCTCCTCGAGCTGGGGCTCGTGCACGTGCTCGCGAGCGACGCGCACGCTCCTCACGTGCGAGAGGCGGGTCTCGCCGAGGCCGTGCGAAAGATCGCGGACGACGGACTGGCGCAGTACCTCACCGTCGACGCGCCCGCGGCGATCCTCGCCGGCGAGCCGGTGCCCGAGGTGCCTCAGGTCCGGCTCGGCGCCTGATTCGCCCTGATGTAGGAGATGACGTCGGCGAGGATGGCGTCGAGCCCGATCGTGGGTCGCCAGCCGATCGCAGCCTGGATCTTGTCGATCGCCGGCGCGCGGTGGAACATCTCCTCGGCAATCCCACTCTCGTAGACCTCCTCGTAGGGGACGAAGAGGAGCTCGGAGCTCGATCCAGTGGCCTCGAGCACCTGCCTCGCCAGGTCGGCGATCGTGATCCGCTCGGTCGAGCCGACGTTGTAGATCTGGCCGTCCGCCAGGTCGAGCAAGCCTCGGAGCGCGCGCACCGCGTCGGAGACGTGGCAGAAGCACCGCGTCTGTGTCCCGTCGCCGTGAATCTCGAGCGGCTCTCCGGCGAGCGCCCGCTGGGCGAAGCGCGCGACGACGTTGCCGTACTGCGGGCTCTGGCGGGGCCCCACCGTGTTGAAGAGCCTCGCGATGACCGGACGGAGACCGCGTTCGTGCCGGAGGGCCAGTGCGAGGAACTCGTCGAGCGCCTTGGTGTCGGCGTACGCCCAGCGCTTCGCCGTCGTCGGCCCGTAGATGCGCTGGGCGTCCTCGGAGAGCGTGACGTCCTGTGGATGGTTTCCGTAGACCTCGGAGCTGGACGCGACGAGCACCGGCTTCTCGAAACGCGCGCAGCACTCGAGCACGTTCTCCGCCCCCTGGACGTTCGTCAACAGCGTGCGACCGGGCTGCTCGACGATCAGCCGAACCCCGACCGCCGCGGCCAGGTGGAAGACGGCGTCGGAGGCACGGACGAGCTCGCTGACGACCGCCTCCGAGAGAACGGAATCGACCACGAGGTGAAATCCGTTTCGCCCGCGGAGGTGGAAGACATTGGTGTCGGATCCCGTCGAGAGGTCATCGAGGGCGACGACGTCCCAACCTTCGTCTAGGAGGAGTTCGGAGAGATGAGAGCCGATGAAGCCGGCGCCGCCGGTGACGAGAGCCTTCACGCGGCGGCGAAGCCTAGCGAAGGCTGCCGGTAGGTCCTAGTGATCGGGTTCGCGAGGTCCTTGCGGAACTGAGAACTCGTGACAAGATGAGTTTGAAGAGAGAGGGAACGGACATAAGGCGGATAAGGCGGAGGGAAAGGAGTTGGATGGTTCGGGGGGCTGCGGCCGCGTTCACCGCGCTGATTGTCGGGGTGTTCGCGTTATCGGCGTCGGCGGCGACGCCACGACAAGTGACGCAAACCATCTTCAGCGACCTCGCTGACAACGGTCGGCTGGACGGTCACTACACGCCTGCGCAGATCAACCGCGCCCTCCACATCCCGTCGCTCAAGGATTACCAGTCTTCCTCGGCTCCGCGGCGGCCGAAGCCGAAGCCCGAGCCCGCCAGGCTGGCGCCCGTCGCCGACGACCCTGGGGCCTGGCCGTTCAGCGGGGTCGATCTCGCGCTCTTCGGGAGCGTCGGCGGCCCGCTCCTGCTCCTCGGGGCAAGTCTCGGCCGGTTCGCGCGCGTCAAGGACAACGGGGGGTAGGCGTAGATGGCCGACCGCGCGGTCCGATCGGCAATTCCAGAGACACAACCGGCTCTCGGCCAGCTGCGCGGTCGCGCGCAACGGCTCACGGGAATCGGCATTCGGCCGGGGCGGGCCTGGGCGGTCGCCAGGTTCGCGCTCGACGCCGGAATGCTGTTCACGGGCGCCGTCGCGGCGACTCTCGGCTCGAGTGCGGCCGACGTGCCGGCTCCGCCCGTGGTCTGGCTCGCGGCCTTCGGGGCCCTCGTTCTCACGTTCTCGGCCATGCGCGGCATGTACGGCGCCCGGCTGCACTACGAGCTGCTCGAGGAGCTCCGCGTCGTCGTCACGGCGACTTCGCTGAGCGCCATCGTCGTGCTCTCGGTGCGCGAGCTGCTCACCGCGCCCCCTGACCTCTCGGCGCAGATGATCCGGACCTGGGCCTTTGCGACGGCGTACCTCGCCGCCGGTCGTGTGGCCCTCCATTGGTCGCGGGTGCAGTCCTACCGGCACGGAGAGTCCGTCCGGCCGACGCTCGTGATCGGTGCGGGGAAGGTCGGCCGCCTGGCGGCGAGCCGGTTGCAGGCGCATCCCGAGCTGGGACTGAAGCCGATCGGCTTTCTGGACAAGGACCCGCTCGTCGCGGAAGACGACACGCTGCCCCTTCCGGTGCTCGGCGCGAGCTGGGATCTGGATCGTGTCGTCGCTCAGCACCGCGTAGAGCAGGTGATCATCACGTTCTCTCGTGCTCCGCACGAGGTGCTGCTCAGGCTCGTCAGGCGCTGTGAGGCCCTCGGCGTGCAGGTCGCGTTCGTCCCGAGGCTGTTCGAGACCGTGACGAGCCGGCTCACGGTCGAGCATCTCGGCGGTCTCCCGCTGATCTCCGCTCGGCCCGCGAACCCCAAGGGCGTCCAGTTCGCGATCAAGTACGCGGCCGACCGCCTGGTCGCGATCCTGCTCCTGCTCCTTGCCCTTCCGATCATGCTTCCGGCCGCGATCGGCATCCTGGTCACACTCGGCCGTCCGCTCTTCTTCCGGCAGATCCGCGTCGGCCGGGACGGACGGACGTTTGCGATGCTCAAGTTCCGCACGATGCGGGCCGAAGAAGTCGTTCCGGTCGAGGTCGATCTGCCACCCGACACGGCCCCCGGAGGGGTTGAGGGCGACGACCGGCGCACCCGTCTGGGCGCGTTCCTGCGCCGGACGTCGATCGACGAGCTCCCGCAGCTGCTGAACGTGCTCAAGGGTGAGATGAGCCTGATCGGGCCCAGGCCCGAGCGTCCGGAGTTCGTCGGGCGCTTCGAGCAGAGCGTCTACCGCTACAGCGACCGCCACCGGGTCAAGTCAGGCATCACCGGCTGGGCTCAGGTGCACGGCCTCCGCGGCAAGACGTCCCTCTCCGACCGGGTCGAGTGGGACAACTTCTACATCGAGAACTGGTCGCTCTGGCTCGACCTCAAGGTGCTGCTGCTGACGTGCCTGGCCGTCACGCGCCCACGGCACGTCGAGTAGGCGCCGGCCCGACCAGAGAGTCTGCGTCAGCTGCCGCGGACCAGCAGGACGCCGCCGGCCAGGAACGTGACCAATGCCGGCCCCGCAGCCACGCCGAACGAGAGCGACGCGAGGACGCTCTGCCCGAGCACGAACAGGATTAACGCGCTACCCCTTCTCATATCCCCCTCCCGAGAACGGACCTACAGGGTATGCGGTTACGACGAGCTCGTAAAGCCTTTGTGAATCTGCGCCGCCAGGTCCGCACGGGCGACGGCAGCGCCCGGGTCGTGAGCTAACATGAGACCTCTTCAGTCGACCCTCGATTGTGGGAGCGATCGCCCGGGTGTTTGAACGTTTTACCGAGAGAGCCCGCCAAGTCGTCGTCCTCGCACAGGACGAGGCGAGGGCGCTCAAGCACAACTACATCGGAACCGAGCACATCCTGCTCGGCCTGCTCCGCGAGGAGGAGGGGCTCGCCGCGCGCGTGCTCGAGTCGCTCGACATCACGGTCGAGGAGGTGCGCGCCCAGATCGCGCGCATCGTCGGCCAGGGCGACGAGGTCACGACCGGGCAGATCCCGTTCACGCCGCGGGCGAAGAAGGTTCTCGAGCTCGCCCTCCGTGAGGCGCTCTCGCTCGGCCACAACTACATCGGCACCGAGCACATCCTGCTCGGGCTCGTGCGCGAGAACGAGGGCGTCGCCGCGAGGATCCTGCTCGACTTCGACGCCGACGCCGAGAAGATCCGCAACGAGATCATCCGCATGCTCTCCGGCCCGGGGCGCCGCCAGCAGGGCGGAGGAGCCGCTCCCGGCGAGAAGACGAAGAGCTCGAAGCTCCTCGACCAGTTCGGCCGCAACCTGACGCGGCAGTCGGCCGAGGGCAAGAGCGACCCGGTCGTCGGTCGCCAGACCGAGATCGAGCGCGTGATGCAGATCCTCTCCAGGCGCACGAAGAACAACCCCGTGCTGATCGGCGAGCCGGGCGTCGGCAAGACCGCGGTCGTCGAAGGGCTCGCCGCGCGCATCGCCGCCAATCAGGTGCCCGAGCTGCTCAAGGGGAAGCAGATCTACACGCTCGACCTCGCCGCGCTCGTTGCCGGCTCGAAGTACCGGGGTGAGTTCGAGGAGCGCCTGAAGAAGGTGATGAAGGAGATCATGCAGCGGGGCGACATCATCCTCTTCATCGACGAGCTCCATAACCTCGTGGGCGCCGGCGCCGCCGAGGGCGCGATCGACGCCGCCTCGATCCTGAAGCCGGCGCTGGCCCGCGGCGAGATGCAGACGATCGGCGCGACGACGCTCGACGAGTACCGAAAGTACCTCGAGCGCGATGCGGCTCTCGAGCGCCGTTTCCAGCAGATCCGTGTCGAGGAGCCTTCCGTGGACGACACCGTCGAGATCCTGCGCGGCCTCCGCGACCGCTACGAGGCGCACCACCGCTGCAAGATCTCCGACGAGGC
>Ga0137375_10009107_pt1 | contig 11789 bp, 8 predicted proteins | sample SagtaG_24_FD_104936 | JGI IMG/M metagenome (GOLD analysis project Ga0137375, IMG submission 104936) | Vadose zone soil microbial communities from Sagehorn Ranch, Mendocino, California, USA - Sage1_R_113_16 metaG | ecosystem: Environmental > Terrestrial > Soil > Vadose zone | place: USA... | reverse complement strand
GTTCCGTCTCTGTAGCCTTGCAAACGGCCACTTCAGGCGCCTCTATTTACTATACAACCGACGGGAGTACACCGAGCGAGTCCTCGACTCTTTACACTGGGGCCATGACCCTTACGAACAGCGCCGTGGTCAAAGCCAAGGCGTTCAAGAGCGGGTACGATCCAAGCGGTGAGGCCAGTGCTTCGTTTACAGTCAACCAGACGTTTGACTTCTCGCTTTCTAATTCTGGGGATAAGTCAGTGACGGGAGGCGCATCGGTGACCAATGCGATCAATGCCACGTTGGTTTCGGGAAGCACGCAGCCGCTTACGTTTTCGGCTTCGGGGTTACCTTCCGGGGCAACGGCTTCCTTCTCCCCAAATAGTTGCAGCTCGAGCTGTTCCTCAACACTCACCATCAGCACCACCGGCTCTACTGCCGGCGGGACCTCTACCATCACAGTTACCGCGTCAGGCGGTGGTGTTACCAAAGCTACGACATTCAGTTTGACGGTGAGCTTACCAACCGTGTCCACACCGACGATTAGTCCCAACGGCGGGACCTACACGGGGTCTGTTTCTGTGACCTTGCAGACCAGCACTGCGGGAGGTTCTATCTACTATACGACGGATGGGTCGGCGCCGACGCAGTCATCTGCTCTTTACACCGGGGCCATGACCCTTACGAACAGCGCCGTGGTCAAAGCAGCGGCCTTTAAGAGTGGGTACAATCCGAGCGCTCAAACGAGCGCATCCTTCACGGTAAACCAGCCGCAGCCGTTCGATTTCTCACTCACAAATTCCGGCAACAAGTCGGTGACTGCTGGCTCTTCGGTGACCAACGCAATCAACGCCACTTTGGTTTCAGGCAGCGCTCAAGCCGTCACCTTTTCGATTTCAGGCCTACCCTCTGGAGCGAGCGGCTCTTTTTCCAACGCCTCCTGCAGCCCGAGCTGCTCATCAGCGTTGACGATTACAAGCAGCGACTCCACTCCTGGAGGAAGCTTTCCGGTTATAGTGTCGGCCAGCGGTGGTGGAGTAACCAAATCAACCTCGTTCAGTCTGGCGGTGAATTTACCCACAGTAGCCACGCCGACAATTAGTCCTAGCGGCGGCACCTACACGGGTTCGGTATCGGTCACGCTGCAGACGACGACTGCGGGAGCATCCATCTACTATACCACCGACGGTTCAACGCCCACTCAATCCTCGACGTTCTATACTGGGGCCATGACCCTTACGAACAGCGGCGTTGTCAAAGCCAAGGCGTTCAAGAGCGGGTACAATGCCAGCAGCGAAGCCGGCGCGACATTTACTATCGTTCCGCAGCCGTCCCAACTGAATTTGACCTGGCAGGATAACTCAACCAATGAGAACGGTTTCCAAATCGAGCGCAAGATAGGCGCTGGTGGGTCGTATGCCCAGATTGTCTCGGTGGGCGTAAATATCAATTCCTATCTGAACACAGGTTTGGTGAGCGGGACTACGTACTGTTATCGAGTCCGGGCAGTCAATAGCTCCACAACGTCCAGCTATTCCAATGACGTATGTGCGACTGCCCCGTAAGTCATAACCAGAGCCTCCGCCTTCGGCGAAATTGTTTTAGCTCTGCATGCATCGGAGAAGCAGTTCTCCCTCGCGACGTGCCATCATCAATTCGTTATTCCTCACGGGAAAGGTCATTTTTCAACATGTTGACGTGTTCATCGAGGACTGATAACGATGCTGGCCGTCGAAACCGAGAGAGGCGTGCATTTTGAATTAACCGAGCACACTGTTTGAAGTGCGTTTCGATCCCAGTAGCCTGGAGCAATTGCTTCCCAAATCGCGCCGCATACGAGTGACGTATCAGCTCTACTAAAGCTTCCCGAGGACCGAGAGATTCAATCTCTAGATTTTCTCCCGTCGCTAGTCGGAAATCTCGGGTTCAATGAAGCGCTTCTCCTGATTCTCTGCGCTCATGGTTGCAAGCACTCGTGGCAGAGGCTGAAGTGGCAGAACTGATCGAATTCACCGAATCCAAGGATCGCTTACCAATGAGGCGTGTGCGACGGCTCCGTAAATTAATAGCTGTTGTAGGACGATCACAGCGATCAGTAAAGCTTTTTGTTGCAGCCTTCGGTGTAAACTCATTATCTTATCTTTTCTGCACTGAGCTATATTTCACTTGTACGCTTGCTTTGATCTCCAGTTAAAATAGGAAACAGGGAACAGAACTGACAAACTGATGATTGCGTGCATCAGACTGCTTTCGATCCCATCATACAATTAATTGCGCGTACGTCTCATTGTCCTTCGACTATATTTTGCGCTCAACCGTAAGGGCCGGATAAAGTAGTAAAGAAAGAAAAGTAAACTAGGAAGCCGAATAATTGCTTGCTCTTTTCGAGTCGGCGTAATAATAGCGCAGAGGAATTGCCATACATAATTCAGGGAATGCCGGACTCTGTCCAACCAATTGTCTTTCATGCCGAGGTAGAAAAAGAACAACCGTTTATTACTGATTCTTCCTTCACTTTCAACAAATAGTCGTTGTGAAATCCACCGGGCAGTTGAAATTATCCCCGAGTCTTTTGCAATTTCCTGCCATAACGCAGAGGGCACAGGAGCATCCAGGAGGTTTCTGGCGAGGAAAAAACTCAATTTAATCATTCGCTCAACACCGAGTTGTTTTGCCGTTTCCATGCACGCATTCCAGTTTTGCGCTTCATTAGTCCGCAGGATTTCTGCAATGTCACATATCCATTTCATTCGATACCAGTAATGCTTACATCCGTGCACGCTCAAAATTAGGAACAGATCATCCAACGGGAAGCTGGGCACCTTTCTATTCAAAATCGAAATGTCCGTCAATTGAGCCCATCGTTTCTCTGAATCCAATGAAAAGGCAAAATGGGTTTCACTGATTCTCCACTGCAGATCTACTCTAGAGCTTCCCAAACCAAGGCTCGTCACATCGCGTGTCATCGTATAGTGGTGCGGCTGAAGATATCCTATCCTCTCGGGGTCTACATCGCCTGCATCGGTGTCGAGCTGTTCCTTTGCGGTATCGTCCCCGTATCCCAAAGACGTTAACAAATCGACGGCTTTGTGGATGTCTTCGCGTGGAACTAGTATGTCCAAATCGCCGAAACTTCGCAGGCCAATGTTTCCATAGAATGCCACGGATAAGAGAGGACCCTTGAAGGGGCAAGCCTTTATGCCTTGATTGCTAAATAAATCGAGTATCTTGAATAATTCACCGGTCAGGAACAGACATCGTTTAGTATTCCAATGAAAATGTGCCTCAAGGCGGCTCCAGATGGTTGTTGGAACGGCCTGGGGATTAATGCCCCTAATATTCCAATAAAGTAACGGCAATAATCCATGCCAGCTCGCTTTCCCAATTAAATAGTTCCAGTCTAGCTCTCTTCCGAGCAAATGGCTGATCCGCTCGGCTCCTTCAGGATCCACATGGGTCCGAGCACAGCAAAGAAGGAGTTCCGCTTCAGTGCGCCTGCTCGACGGTGCATTCTCATATGTCATTGGCTAGGCCCTCTATCAGCAGTGGTAGCTTGGGCAACGTTTGCAGGTGGGGCTCTCCAGTAGTGAGCAGGCCGCTCTTCTCCGGGAGATGATTAGGTTTTTTTGGGACCACAAGTTCGAGGCAGAGCAGAACAAACTTAACGGGTAAACCGTCAGCGGCGTAAGAAAACTGTCGTCGTCAAACTTTGGCTTTTCCGTGATTCATGTAAGACGCACTCCAGCAGATAATGCGGATCGAGATCGTTTAGAAGGCCGGGGGCTCGCCTGCACTTGTGAAAGCCAAGACTGAGCATAGAGCCCGCCCTGGGCCAGCAATTCCTCATGATTGCCTGATTCGACGATCATGCCGGCATCCATCACGTAAATTAGATCAGCTTGTCTGGCTATCGTAAATCGGTGAGTAATGATAATGGACGTGCGACCATTGGCGAGGACGCGGAATCGATCAAACCAATCGGCTTCCGCCCATGAATCCAAATGACTGGTTGGTTCGTCTAGGATTAAAACCTGTGCCCGGCGGAGAAACGCGCGAGCCAGTGCAAGACGCTGCCACTCTCCCCCGCTAAGTTCGGTGCCGTTGGCAAACCCTCTCCCCAATGGGGTATCGTAACCCTGGGGTAGACGAGTGATAACGTCGTGCACTCCCGCAGCGCGGGCGGCGGCTTCGATGTCCGCCGAGTCCGGCATTGCTTCCAGATCACCGAGGGCAACATTTTCGCCAACAGTCGTTAAATAGCGGACCGGCCACTGAAATAGAGTAGTGATCTGGCGGCGAAATTCCTTAAGAGAAAAGTTCCGGATATCGCGACCATCCAGTTCAATACAACCGCTCTCTGGATCATAATAGCGGGATAAGAGTTTTATGAGTGTGCTTTTGCCAGCACCATTGGGCCCAACGATAGCCACGATCTGGCCAGCCGGGAACATTAGATTCAGGTTCTCGAAAATAACTTGCTTGCTACCAGGATAGCGAAATTTAACTCGATGAAACCGCAGACCTTCCTTTAGGGTTGGTGGGACTGGAATCGGGTTAGATGGATCTTTAATCTGTACCTTCAGATCAAGAAACTCGAACATGTTTCCGAGAAACAGGGTATGGGAGTAGATTTGTCCCATATTTCCGAGCAAGGAGTGCATTAAGCCTTGCCCCTTATTAAAGGCCTGATAGAAAAGAGCCAAGTCGCCGAGCGTAACCAGCCCTTCGAGAGCCCGCCAGACCATCCACACTATAACTGCGCAGGAAATAAGAACGCCAGTTAGGCCAGCCCCCAATTGGGCAAGAAACTGACCCTTACACAATTCCAGTCGCTCGCTACGAAGGCGTTTTCGTAAGGCCTGGAAAGCCATTTGGAAATAAGCACCCAGATCAAAGAGCCTTAACTCGGTCGCAACCTCACTACTGGTTAGTAACAAGTCATAGTACTGAGCTCGCCTTCTATCCGGAGTGGACCGTTTCCACCAATCGTGATACCGCAAGTTAAACCGCAGCACGGCATAGAATGCCGGGATCGTACTAAGTAATAAGACAAGAGGCAGCCATGTGCCGTAGGGAATTAGCAGCGCGCCCATTGCCAGAAGAGTGATGGTGTTTTGGATAAGATTTCCGCTGCTTTCTAGCACAGCCAACGGACGGCTACTGAGATCATCGCGTGCCCTGGCTAGTCGATCGTGCTCGTCAGGTGAGTCGAAAAACGCATGATCCACGGCAACAGACTTTTCATGAACCATCGCGGTGAAATGGTCTCGGATGAGCTCTGCCTGTGCGGTACCGACCCAACCATTAATGCTGCTTATCAACTCCGTTAATAGCACCACACCGGCCATCATGAGGCCCAAGAACAGGGTGGGTTGGACACTCTCCCAGGAGGCACCGGCGCCCAACGTCGCCGTTAGACTATCCACCAGCAGCCGAGTGAGGTAAACCGAAGCAGCCGGCAACAGGCCCTGGACAATCAACAGGACGGTCCAAGCCAGGGTCCAAAGCCGGGCTGCGGTCCAGACTAGGCGCAGGGCCCGGGGCAGATACGAGATCTGCTCCAACAAATTCTGTAGTTTTGATGTCAAGTTTCGCCACTCCAGACGAGATGATATTTCCGCCGTTTAACCAATCGACACTACGATGTGAATGACATAAAGAGCTTTGCGTCCGAGAGAAATTAATCACCGTAGACTGTGAAATGGCTCAATGACTACGGATGTTTGACCGAACGAACTACCCCAGCAGCAAGCTGCGGGGTATCAAAAAAACATTTATGATTGTTTTCTCTAGGGTTGTCGCCCCGAATGTTTTATCAGGGTCCAGTCACAGAGTGTGGCCTGGATTCCCACTAAAAGCTTGCGGGAATGACGTACTGCAGTAATGAAATGATTTTTACGCAGCAAGCAACGGGAAATTAGACCCGGAGAAATTGAACTGATGAGCTTTTGGATCGGAGATTATGTGGAGCAAATGTTTGGCGTTTTATACCGCGACTCTGTCCTACTCCGTAGAGTAGGACAGAGTCAGTCTCTAAGATGAGACGTCAGGAGCCTCCGGAATTCTCCCCGAAGTTGTCGATATGGCAAGCCGTTTGGCAGCCCTTAACGCCACCCGGGGTCTGAAAAGTACGGTCCGCAATCGAACCATACTCCAGTAATCTAGGCGTTTCGTACGGTTTCTTCTCTTCCATGTTTTCACCTCCTCTCTAAAAGTTATTTGTAGTTACTGTTAGCAAAGCGTCTCATTTGTCGTCAACGATTGAAAGTTTTTTTTGCCAATGCTGAATTTTCGCATTCCAAGTTTGAATTTTCACCTGCGGCACTTCATAGGTGTCAATGACTGCGATAATTTGTTTCGAACGCAGAGTTTTGAAATTTCCAATTTGACCGGCGGACTCAGAACGGATCCCACTTATAAGACCTCATCGAGACCTTGCTTCGCGGCTGTGAGCTGATCTTATTTAGTTCATGCTTCAAAAAGACCTGCCGAACTGCTTCCACGCTTACAGCTAGCTTGAGCCGGTCTCTAATCCATCGTGCCGAACGACCGGGTCCATCCAGTTTACACGCGACAATCCGAACTTCCTGCTCTGGTCCGATCTTGCGAAAGTGACCTCGTCGATGATCGAGCAGACCCTCTGGACCGTGATCTAAAAACTTCCTGACATAATTGTGGACTGTCCTGAGACTTACTCGCAGTAGTTTAGCTGCGTCCTTGCGGGCAAGATTCCCGTTGATCACCCTCCGAATACTTTTTCTGACGGCTTGCCTATGTCCGTTCATACAACACGCTCGCTAAAATTGAATGATAACCGGGAAAATCAAAATTTCTGATCTTTATCAACCGCTAGTCATTCAAGCTACGGATGGGAACATCTTGACAATTTTGCTGACTGTCTCGCTGAGTCTCGCGACTCGGAGAGGGCGATAAAGATTCCAAATCGGCACGTGGCTTGCCAGTCCGGTCAATTGCGTGAATGACTGCGCGCGTGCGGCGTCGTTTGGCAAACGGAAGCTTAGTGCCCATAGATCGGGAAGGGATTTTTGAGCGGTTACCCGATCGAGATGGATTTCGTTGGCGGATTCTCGGAGCAGAATGATTGCCCTGATTGGGACTGGATCGTCGCTTCCCCTTCGATTTTTATCGAGCGCCAGGTAGATCCGCTCCTCATTCACTTTGACCACGTGCGTGCCTACAGGGGCGTGGCCGTCGAACATGTCGGGCCTAATTCGGAGCATGGCTGGTCCAGGCAGCAAGACCGGAGAGGGTGTGAGCCGGCAGCAAGCGGAATCTTCGCTCAGGACGCGATGTCCTTCCCGATGAAACGCCATCGCCAGTGTTGTCTTGCCGTAACGTCCAGGCGCAGCCAACAACACTGCGCCCCGGTCGACCTCGACTGCTGCAGCGTGCAAGAAAAAGTCTCCCCTTTGCATCGCACAGAGCAGAGTTGGCAATCCCCATAAGCGATGCTCCCGAATGATCTCGTCACCGCCTTCAGGAATCCGAATAGTTCGACCAGATGGATCAATGTGGTACCAGCCTGCGTCAGAAATCCAATAACTGTAAGTGTTATCGACGCCGTAAAGCTTAGCGGTTACGTCTAGGTTGGAACCTTGGAGTTTCCACTCCGATAGGGGTGCACTTCCCGGAGGCATTGGCGTATCTCCCTCGCCGCGGATGTCTAGAATCCCATTCCCTTCTCCCGTACGCGCGAATCTTAAAGGGTGGGGAGAACAGACACGGAACCCAAAGTTTGAGGGTGATTTGCCTCTGCATGACTTCGTGTGATGTAATTCCATATTTTTTACCATAAGCTCAGAAAGGCGTGGATCCGAACTAGGTCATTCGCCCAGATCCAATCGACTAAGTTGAAATCTTCACGTTCGAGGCGAGCTGCCAAGCGCTGGTAGTCGACCCCGTCGATGTGGTGGTTTGGGTTGCGCAGAAATTGTCGCAGCACCGGGTAATCCACCTGTGACATTACATGATCATCAAAGACAGTCTTGTCCCGCCGGTCCAAGATCGCATCCGGAAGTTTGCCTCGCAACAATTGCCGCACTAGTGTTTTTGAGCGAAGGTCAGGGAACTTGACTTCGGCCGGGAGACTCAAGAAAAACTCCCAGAGATCGACATCAGCGAAAGGACGGCGGACAGTCACGCCGTTGAGTGCGGCGCACAACTCGCCGGCATCCATTGTTATCGTGCAGCCCTCAAACGCAGCCAGCTGCAATGCGGACCACCGGTGGTTTGCCGGCTTGAGCAGGTCAGAACGGTACGGAGCCTCCTTGTTGACTTTACGACGATCCAACCAGTCAGGAATCCTTTCGGGATGATCGAGACCTCTAACGTTCAGGTACCATGCTGCCAATCGCCCGGGAACGAAGGGAACTAGAAGTTGACCGGCAATTTTTTTCCAGTTTACGCCCCGTCGACGTTCCGCTGACACCAGGTGCATCAAAGCTTGCCATCTGCGGTGCAGTAGTAGATGCCCAAAAAGGTGCGAATGAAAGGTGAAGAGAAACTCGGCAAGGTCGCCATTAAGGACGTTGCGAAAGCCTAGTCGGTGCGCCAGAGCGTAGCACTCATCTATTTCGGGCGTCCCGATCGTAGGTACCGGGCCGTCGAGTAGGTAGCACCAGTGCTTCAGGTCATCTAGAATACGCGCCTGAATTCGGTAAGTGTGCTGATTGATGCCGAGATATTTCGTGATCAAATCGATGTAGCTGCGTTCGTCCACTGATGGGAGGTCGGGGAATACCGCCGAAAGAGCACTGATCGGTCGGCCGGTTCGCTCGAGGTGCTGAGGGGCAGCGAAACCTGCTACCGCCGGTGAATCGATGCCCCCGCTCAGCATGATGACGTCCTCTCCGGTGAGATTGCGGGCCACAGCCTGGGCAAAAAGTTCCGAGAAGCGGTCGCTGACCTCCTGGGGAGTATATCGTGCGGTCTCAAGAAGCTCCGCAGGATTCCAGTAATGGTGCGGCGCACTCGCCCTTTCACTGTTGACAGTAAGGCATGTCGCCTGCGGCAGCCGACTCACACCCTCCAATGCGGACGGCATATTGCCGGGCATCCTTCCATAGAAGATCTGCTCGAGGACAGCGAGATTCGGTTCTCGCCGCAGACTTGCGCCGACAATGATCTGCTTCGGCTCGGTCGCTGCGAAGAAAGCTCGTGGGTCATCACGGTAGAAAAGTGGTTTAAGGCCGATATGATCACGGAAACACCACATCTGATGTCCGTCGGTGACAACGCCGGTAAAAGCTCCGCGCATGCGGTTAGGGGCCTCATTGCCAAAGGCTTTAAACGCCGACACCACCACGTCTGCTGATTCCGCGGAGACAGGCGGATAACCAGCGACCCTAAGAGTCTCTGCTAGCTCCGCAGCATTGTCTAATGTGCCTGAGAAGGCTGCCATGTACTGGGCGCTACTGGAGATCGTCGAGTCGACAAAATCGCCCTTGTTGCTCACCCCTAGAAGGCAGTTCCCGCACTCATGGAGCGTAAAATCAGAGCCAAGATGTGGTGCTGCCGCAAGCATCTGGTGTGCGAGGGCAGAATCAATTGGAATAGATCGGGCAAGAACGGCAATGATTGATCCCATAATTTATGGTGTCTTGCGTAGCTGGAAAAGTTTCTGCTCAAACCCCGTCGCAGTGTTACAGGTCGATATTAGGGGCAAAATTCTGATTGCTGCGCAAAACTCTCCTTTTTGACATTCGACTTTACTATCGAGTTACTCTGAGATCTAACAAACGACCTTTTACCTCGCGCAGAAGAGCCAAAATAGGCTCGGGCAGCATCGTACGTAAGAGCTGTCTGCGTATATGGGGATTAGGTTGCAATATGAATCCACGACCAGCGAGTCGGAGCGCCCTCATCAATCAGGCTTACTTAGGGGCTTCGGGTGCCAATCGTAATACAAGTCCCCGCATGAGGAATATCACACGGGCGATTGTCTGATACGAAGGCGTCGAGCCCCGCCCGGCGTCGAGGTTGCCTAACCACCTTCCGCATGACCAAGCGGTATGGTGTGCCCGTCTAAAGCAGTTTCTGCTTACAACAAGCCGAAAAGCGATTGTCCAAAGAGTCCACAGGATGAAGCTCGCCGCTAGATTAGTTAAACATTTGATAAGATTTTGTTTGGGAGCAGCATCGATGTTGCCCCAGGTAAGAAGACTTTTGCGTAAAGACTCGTTGCGTCCTCGCGCGTATGCTGTTGATAGCACTCGCCGCGGAGTAATCGTCTGCCGATCGACTCTGTGATGGAGGATTGCGCCAGGACAGAACCAGACGGTGCCGCCCGCATTCCGGACCCGATCCTGAAATTCGGTATCCTCAAACGTCCCCCGCTCGTCTCCTCTACGTCCGACAGTCACATCCCACAGACCAAACTGATCAAACAGATAGGCGGGTATGGCCATATTTCCTCCCCATACCCATTCCATTTTCGTCAGCATCCGTTCCGCCTGATAATCGAGCAATGCCAGGTCCGCCAGCGCTGGCTCGACGAACCAAGAGGGCCAGTCGCCAAGATCGTGGGGGATGGGAACAATCAGACCCCCAGCAACGACCAGGTCATCCCTTTTCCGTGAAAAAAAATCACAATAGGTTTCAATCCAGTTTGTCTCCACGATCACATCGTCGTCCGTAAACACCAGCAGTCTACCTCTTGCTAACTGGACCCCGGCGTTTTTCGCCTGGCTGAGACCAAGACGGTCTTCTCGAGCGCTTCGGAATCGAGGATCCTTTTCGCACCATTGGCGAATCACTGTCTGGGTTTCATCCGTGGAACCGTTGTCAATGACAACAACCTCAAACGGCATGCTACATTTCTGTGCGGCAATCGAACTAAAGCATTGTTGGAGGTAGCTTACGCGATTGCGTGTGCAGACAATCACGCTTACCTTTACCTCGTCATCCATAATTGGCGTTTCCCTAGAAAGAACACGAGCCGGGGAGCACGGCGTACGACCCTGCCTCAGTTCGGCCTATGATACCAACCGCCGATCGTTAACCGAGCGCTGCCGTCCGCATCAGAGCGAATAGGGTCCACGAAATGCGTTGAGCCAGCAGCGACATCAAATACTACCATACTGTTGTATTCGGCCTCGATCTTGGTTGTGTGCCCTTGAGCGTCAATCACTTTTAGAGCTCCCCCAAGACGAGGGTCCCAGTCTGGCGAAAGATATATCACCAGGGCAAGACGGCGGTTCCTATTTTCATCGTTGTGAGGTTTGAGGAAATCGCCGGCCTTCATCGAGTGCGAGCCAAAGTCATCGCTCCACCCCAGAGTCATCCCGGACAATTCTTCGAAAAAGATCCTAAAGTTTGGCAACTGAAAGGCTTTTCTGAACTGGAGGTAGGTCAGCATATTGATGCTCAGTTGGGACTGTGAGGGAGCCCCCACCAATTTTGCAAACCTGAAGAACCGGTCTTCTTCGTTGGCATTTAGCCATGCTTGCTCGCTGGCTGCCTCATCTCCTATCGAATACAGGCCATATTCGACGTGGAATTCGGCTTCGTCACGAAGAAACTTACCCAACCGTTCCGCGACCGAATCCTGGAGGAAGTCCTTCAAGACTATTAAACGGGCCGGATGTGTCTCGAAGCTTTTCCTGTAGGACTGAAGAACATCTGCTTTCAGATGTTGTGTCTGCATCCAAGTAGTCAACGAACTTACATCGCTCACGATTTCTTTTCCTTCAAATCTTTTTCGATCCTATTTCTCAGCAAACCAAACGTGCGCTCCGCAACAGTTACATTGAATTACATAGGCATGAACTGAGTGAGTATAGTCATCAATT
>Ga0137375_10009106_pt1 | contig 11789 bp, 9 predicted proteins | sample SagtaG_24_FD_104936 | JGI IMG/M metagenome (GOLD analysis project Ga0137375, IMG submission 104936) | Vadose zone soil microbial communities from Sagehorn Ranch, Mendocino, California, USA - Sage1_R_113_16 metaG | ecosystem: Environmental > Terrestrial > Soil > Vadose zone | place: USA... | reverse complement strand
GGCGGCGGCGGCGGCGGCGGCGGCACAGCCGTCACCGTGATCGCGGCGGACCCGCTCTTCCCCTCACTGGTCGCCGTGATCGTCGCCGAACCCACCGCAACCGCGGTTACAAGACCGGCACTTGAGACCGTCGCCACACCAACGGCATTACTCGCCCAGGTGATGCTTCGTCCGGTCAGGGTGTTGCCGGCCGAGTCCTTCGTCACGGCACTGAGCTGCTGCGTTGCCGCAATCGCGAGACTCGCCGTCGCAGGAGTGACCGTCACGGAGGCGACCGGCACGACCGTGACCGTAATCGCCGCAGTGCCGCTCTTCCCTTCGCTGGTCGCCGTGATCGTCGCCGATCCCGCCGCGACAGCCGTCACAAGGCCACTCACGGACACCGTCGCCACTGCGGGCGCACTGCTGGACCACGCGATGCTGCGACCGGTGAGGACGTTGCCCGCGGAGTCCTTCGTCGTCGCACTGAGCTGCCCGGTCGTGCCGATGCGCAGCGTCTTCGTGGCAGGGGCGACGGTCACCGTCGCAACCGGCACAACGGTCACCGTGATCGCGCTCGTCGCGCTCTTCCCTTCACTCGTCGCGGTAATGGTCGCCGACCCGGCCGAGACCGCGGTCACGAGACCACTCGCCAAGACCGTCGCCACCGACGGAGCACTGCTCGACCATGTGACCACTCGGCCCGTAAGGGTGTTGCCCGCCGAGTCCTTCGTAACGGCGGTCAACTGCTGCGTCGCTCCGTTGGTCAGGTTTGCCGTAGCTGGCGTGACGGCAACCGTCGCGACTGGCACCACCGACACCGTAATCGCCGCCGTGCCACTCTTGCCTTCGCTCGTGGCGGTGATCGTGGCGGATCCTGCCCCGACCCCTGTCACCAGCCCGCTCGCCAACACCGTCGCCACTGCGGGCGCGCTGCTCGCCCAAGTCACCGCACGTCCTGCGAGGGGACTACCGTTGGCATCCTTCGGGGTCGCCGTCAGCGGGACGGTCTGCCCGAGCAGCACCGTCGCCGAGGCGGGGCTCACCGACACCGACGCCACCGGCACCAACGTCACCGTGATCGCCGCCGTGCCATTCTGGCCCTCGCTGCTCGCAGTGATCGTCGCCGTCCCGGCAGCCCCACCCGTCACCAGCCCATTCCCGCTCACCGAAGCCACCGCCGCGTTGCTCGTCGCCCACGTCACGGTCCGCCCGCCGAGCGGATTGCCATTCGCATCCTTCGGCGTCGCGGTGAGCTGCGCGGTCTGGCCCACGATCAGGTTGGCCGACACGGGGCTCACCGAGACCGACGCCACCGGCACGACGGTCACCGTGATCGCCACGGAGCTGCTCTGCCCCTCGCATGCGACCGTCACCGTCGCCACACCCGCGGCGACGCCGGTCACGACCCCACTGTCGTTCACGGTGGCCACGCCCACATTGGTCGAGGCCCACGTCACCACCCGCCCGCTCAACGGATTGCCGCCCACATCCTGCGGCGTCGCGGTCAGCTGCACCTTTTGCCCTACGGCGACGCTCGCCGCCGCCGGACTCACCAGGATCGACGTGACCGGCGCAAGCGTCACCGTCACCGTCGCCGTGTCGGCGGGTCCTCCCGCGTTTCCCCTGGCGACGATCTTGACCTTGCCCGTGTCCGAGCCGGCCCTGTAGTGCCCGTGATGTTTGCCATTGCTCGTAGTCGTGTCGGTGATGCTGCCGGACGTCGCACTCCAGTTGATCGTCACATCGGCGGTATCACCGGTGCTGGTGAAGCCAATCGCGGTGAAGTCGGCGGTTTGATTCTGCTGCAGCGTCACGAGTTTGGGAGAGACGTCGACCCGGATCGCGTCGTTGCCGGACAGAGAGACTCTGCTCGGTATTTCGCACGCGACGACTGTGATGACTGCGAGCGCCAGGGCCCGTCGCCATATCGTTCGAGAAAGCATAAATCCTCCTCCAGGACTGCGGGCGGCTCGACTAGCGTGACACGCCAACGGCGTGCTGTAGCCTCGGGGCTTTGCGTCCCCGGCTTTCGCCGGGTTTGCCTTTGTCGCGCTCCCCTCGGAGGGGGTGCGATCCTGCCGAACATGAAAAAGGCCGGTTGCTCTGAGCAGCGATGGTTATTTCACTGCGACTCCGGTTGGCAGTCTCGGGCTGAAACACTGCGGGCCGCCACATCGATCGGAGTCGATTGCTGGCGGCCCGGCTGGCTGACGGAGGATTAGTCCCGTGGAAGCCCCGCGGCTCTGCGTCACCGCCTTTCGGCGGTTTTGCTCTGAGCAGCGGCGCTAGTATGCGAAGATTCTGTCTTTGAGGAAGTGATTTACCGCACCAGGCCGCTGGCTACGTTACTCGTGGAGTCGCATGCGGAGTTATCACGCTTCGGGAGTACCCGACGCTTTGTGCTTCATGCTCTCCCACCATGCCATCCGCTCCTGCACGGTTTTTTCGTAACCGAAATCACTAGGTCTGTACCACACAGTGCCGCGCAGCCTTTCCGGCAAATACTCCTGCGGCAGATACGCATTCTCGGAATCGAACGCGTACTTGTAGCCCTCGCCGTAGCCCAGGTCCTTCATTAATGGCGTCGGCGCCTGGCGAATGTGCAGCGGCACCGGTTCCCCCGGATGGTCCGCCGCGGCGGCCTGCGCGTCGCCGAACGCCTTGAAGGCCCGATTCGACTTCGGTGCGGTGGCGAGATAGATCGTGGCTTCCGCGAGCGCGAGCTCCCCTTCGGGGCTGCCGAGAAAGTAGTAGGCGTCCTTGGCCGCGAGCGCGATGCTCATCCCGCGCGGATCCGCGAGCCCGATGTCCTCGATGGCCATGCGCACGAGCCGCCGCGCGATATAGAGCGGATCCTCGCCCCCAGCCAGCATCCGCGCGAGCCAGTAGAGCGCGCCGTCGGCATCGGATCCGCGCACCGCCTTGTGCAGCGCGGAGATCAGATTGAAATGCTGCTCACCGCTCTTGTCGTAGACCGGCAGCGGTTTTTCGAGAACCTGGCGGATGACTTCACCGGAAATGGGAGAAGGGAGCGGGGAGATGTTCGATACGTGCTTGATTACCGCTTCGAGCGTGTTCAACGCTCTTCGCGCGTCGCCCTGAGCATGGGTAACGAGCAGTTGCAGGGCATCGTCACCGAATCGTACCTCTCCCTTCTCGCCTCTCCCCTTGTTTTCCAGCTCCAGCGCCCGTTCGATCACCGTTCGGATGTGCTGGTCATTCAACGGTTCCAACACAAACACCCTGCACCGGGAGAGGAGGGCTCCAGTAAGCTCAAAGCTCGGGTTCTCCGTCGTCGCACCGATGAGCGTGATGATCCCGTTCTCGACCCACGGCAAAAACGCGTCCTGCTGCCCCTTGTTGAACCGATGGATCTCGTCGCAGAAGAGGATCGTCCCCTGTCCGTGATACTTGAGCCGCTCTTCGGCCTCTTTGATGATCTCGCGCACGCGCGCCACGCCTTCGGTGACGGCTGAGAAGGGCTCGAAGTGGCGGTCGGTGTAGTTGGCGATGATTTTGGCGAGTGTGGTTTTGCCGGAGCCGGGCGGCCCCCAGAAGATGCAGGACCCGACGTCGCCGCGGCGGATCAGGTCGCCCAACGCTTTCCCCGGGCCCAGGAGGTGCTCCTGGCCGAGGAATTGGTCGAGTGTCTTGGGCCGCATCCTTGCCGCTAACGGCTCGGTGGACCCTTGAAACAGCGTAGGCTCCGTCACGACACGCCATCCATGATCACCTTGGTCAAGAAGAATACCGCAGCGCCGGCAAAGAATGCCGCGGGCAGCTTCCATCCTTTCTTACCCTGGAACTCGGGCACCAGGTTCGACGCCGCGACGTAGATCGTCACGCCTGCCGACAGCGCGAGACCATGCTGCACCAAAAACCCCAACTCTTCGGTGACGAGCACGCCGACGAGCGTCGCGAGTCCCAGCAACGCTGCAGCGCCGACCGCGCGCCCCCCCGACCGCCCACCGGCCAGCATCAAGCTCGAGATCGTCACGCCCTCCGGCAGCTTGTGCAGGAAGATCGCGACGAACACCATGATCCCGAGCTCCGGGCGCACGAGGAACGCGCTCGCGATCGCGACGCCATCGAAGAAGGTGTGCAGCAGGAGCCCGACGAGTGCCGACGTGCCGGCAACCGAGCTGACTGGGTGCGTCTCTTCGCCGAAATGGAAATGCGGCGTGACGGTATGCTGCGTGAGATGCACCGCCAGGTAGCCCAGGAGCACGAGCCCGGGCGCCGCGGTGCCGCTGCGCGACAGGGCCGCCGGTAGGAGCTCCACAATCGCCACGGAGAGCATGAAGCCGGCGCCGAACGCGACCAGCAGCTCGATGACGCGCAGCTCCCGCACCGCGCGCCGGGTGACCGCGAGCGCGCCGAGCACGTTGCCCGCCGCGGCGACGAGGGCGTAGAGCAGCGCTTTAGACACGGGACAACAGGTACGCTTTCGTGTTGCGCGTGGGGTCCTCGAGCACTTCCTCCAGCAACCGCGCGAGCGTCTCCCCCACGTCGGGCCCGGGGCGCACGCCGGCGGCGATGAGATCGTCGCCCTTCACGGCAAGGTCCTTGAGTGCCAGCGGCGGGTTATCGGCCCGGATGGCCGCGACCGCCTTCCGGAGCGCGTCGGATGCGCCAACCAGCAAGTCGTCCGCGTACTCGGTGGTTTCCGACAGCCACTTCCGCACGCGCGCGGCATCACGGGGATCGGGATAACTCTCGCGCCATTTGCCGATCGCCCGCCCACGCTCGATATCGCGATTCGAGCTCTTCAGCCGCGTGAGCAGTGACGCGGGATCCTTGCTGATATACGCAGTGATGAGGACGGGATCACGCGGCAGCCGATCGACCCCACTCGCATCCCCGAGCTCCGGCAGCCAGATCCGCTTCGCCCCGGTGTCCACCCAGAGCGCAACGAGCTTCGACACCTTCTTCGCCGTCTGAATCCCCTTGAACCACTCGTCACGAACCCGCTCGGCGGACAACTGCGCGAGGCCTTGAACGTTCCCCTTGGCTGCTTCGAGCGTCCGTGGGTGGATGCGAAACTCAAAGCGCGCGCTGAACCGCAGCGCCCGCAGAATCCGCAGATAGTCTTCCTGGAAGCGCCAGTTCGGATCGCCGACCGAGCGGATCAGCTTCTTGGCGAGATCCTGCTCCCCCTGAAAGGGATCGCGCCACTCGTGACGGATCGGATGGTAGGCGATGGCGTTGATCGTGAAGTCCCGCCGGGCCAGGTCGTCCATCAGCGAGACGCCGAATTCCACGACGGCATGACGGCCGTCTGTCTGAATGTCCTTCCGGAACGTCGTGACCTCATGCGGCTGGTTGGTCGCGTCGAGCACGGCGACCGTGCCGTGCTCGATGCCGACCGGCACCGTGCGCCGGAAGACCTTTTGCACCTCCGCGGGCGGCGCCGACGTCGTGAGGTCGAAGTCGTGATTCTCGAGGCCAAGCAGATTGTCGCGGATCGCTCCGCCCACGCACCACGTCTCGAAGCCCGCGGCTTCGAGCTTCTTGGCAATCTTCAGGACTTCGGAAGGGATCGGAAGCGTCGTGGGAAACGTCATCCGCAGAGGACTGAGCCGCCGTTCACGTTGAGAATCTCGCCCGTGATATGTCTCGCGAGACTGGAACATAGAAAGACCACCGGGCCCGCGACGTCCTCGGCGCTGGCGACGCGCCGCAGCGGAATCGTTTTCTCGATCGCCGCCCGGCCGTCGCCGGCATAGGGCTTCGCCGACATCTCGGTGTCGACCCATCCGGGGGCGACGCAATTCACGGTGATCCGCGGTGCCAGCTCGACGGCCAGCGATTTCGTAATCGAGATGACGGCGCCCTTGGTGGCCGCGTAATCGGCGTGAAACGCCTCGCCCCGCTGGCCCGCCGTCGACGCGACCAGCACGATCGTGCCACCGTCGGTGATGCTGGGGATCGCGGCGCGGCAGACGTAAATCACGGCGTCGAGATTGGCGCGCCGCGTGGACTCCCACTGCTCGTCCGTCAGCTTCGCCACGGGCACAGCGTCCGCCGGCCACACCCCGTGATTGATCACGAGGATGTCGAGGCCTTTCCCGCCGAGCGCGCGCAGTGCTTCGGCGACCGCCTTGTTGGCGCCGGTCACGGTGCCGAGGTCGCCCCGGACCGCCGCGGTGACGTGCGGCTCGGCTGCCGGCTTGCGGCTGCGATAGCCCACCGCGACCTTGGCGCCCGCTCGCGCCAGGAGCACCGCGGTTGCGCGCCCGATGCCGCGGCCGCCCCCGGTCACAAACGCCCGCTTGCCTTTGAGATCGATCAACCGCTCAGCCCTTCAACCGATCTTCGACCAGGTGGCAGATCACGTGCTCGATGGCGAGATGCAGCTCCTGGATGCGGGCCGTGTCGGTGGCCGGAATGATCAGCGCCGCATCAGCCAGATCCTTGAGGTGCCCACCGCCTTTTCCCAGGACGGCGACCACCGCGACCCCGCGGGCTTTCGCCGACTGCGCGGCGCGAATCACGTTGGGGCTCTCCCCCGACGTCGAGTGCAACACGAGGAGATCACCCGGCTCGGCCAGGGCTTCGACCTGGCGCGCGAACACCTCGTCGAACCCCATGTCGTTGGCGCAGGCGGTGAGCAACGACGTGTCGGTCGTGAGCGCGACCGCACGCATCGCCGGCCGGTTGCTCTGATACCGGACGACGTACTCGGTGGCGAGATGCTGCGCGTCGGCGGCGCTACCGCCGTTCCCGGCAAAGAACAGCGTGCCGCCGCCGCGCAGCGTCGTCTCGTAGCGATCCGCGATGGCCGAGATCTCGTCCGCCTGCTCGGCAGCAACCCGGCCGGCGAGCGTCGCCAGGCCGTCGAGCGATTCCCGGATTTTCTCGAGGCTCACCGCGCGGCCTCGACGAACGCCTCGAGCCCGCCTTGCGGGCCTTCCTCCACGATCGTGCCGATGACCACGAAATCGGCCCCGGCCTGCCGCGCCGCACGCGCCTGGGCCGGCGTGCGAATGCCGCCGCCGACGAACAGCGGCCGCTCGGGCACCGCGGCGCGACACGCCCGGATCACGTCGGCCGAGACCGGGCGCTCGGCGCCGCTGCCCGCGTCGAGATACACCGCTTGCATGCCGATCAGGTGCGCGGCGGTCGCGTGCGCGGCCGCCAGCTCGGGCTTGTCGGCAGGAAGCGGTCGCGTCTGGCTGACCGACTCCACGCTCGTCACCCGCCCGCCGTCGATGAGGATGTAGGCCGTCGACAGCGTCGGCACCGGGTGTTGCTGGAGGTACGGCACGGCCCGGACGTGCTCCTCGATGAGGTACTGCGGGTTGCGGCCCGACACGAGCGACAGGAACAGCACGAGGTCCACCTGATCGGTGAGCTGCATCGCGGAGCCGGGAAACAGCGCGACCGGAATCCCCGGCGCATTGTCCCGCAACGCGCGCGCCACCTCGTGGGTTTGCGCCGCGCCGTCGAACGACGAGCCGATCAACAGGCCCCGCACGCCGGCGGCCTTGGCCGCGCGGCCGATGCGCGCCGCCTCGGCGCCGCTGGTGCGGACCGGATCCACGAGCACGAGCAACCCCTGACCCTCAAGTCTCATGTGTTCCCTCATCGGCTTCGGCCTCCGCCTCGCACGCGTACGTGGCGAACGCATCGGCGGCCAGGAGGTCGAGCGCCAGCTCGCGGCCTCCCGCCGGTCGCGCGGCCACGCCGTCGAGCAGCTCACGCCCGAGCCGCGCCAGGTGCGCGACGAGCGCCTCGGGGGCATCGTGGACGGCACCCCGCAGCCGCTCACGCAGCGCGTCGGGCGGCGTGGGCCGCCGCATGTCGAGCCAGGTCAGGACCTGGTCGCGGGTCATTTCTTCCTCAAGTACTCCGACCAGAGTTCCACAATAGTCGTCGTAGAAGGGATCTTTGATGGATCAGGGATGCTACCGGAGGCTAAGTGTGGCCGGCCTCCCCCACGTCCGCCAGTGTAGTTCGAAATGAACTCCATGAACTCGGGCGCCTTCACCTTGGGCAGCAATGCATCCGGAATGCCCACGTATGCCGTCGATGGCGCGATCACGACAGTCGCGCTGCTCGGATGCTGAACTCTGAATCCATCGATCATCGACACAATTTGATTGCGATCTTGAAGGTCTGTACTGACGTACCAAAGAGAGGGTCCGTCTGGGACCTTCAACTCCTGGCCGGACCCTCCCGCGCCCTTTCGAAGCAGTTCCTCTAATCGTTTCTCTAGCTTTTTCTGCTCCTCAAGCATCGCCTCGATGCGCCGTGCCACGTGCTCGGGCTGGGTCTTGAGCAGACCGGCCGCATCGGACAGTCGCGTCTGCAGCTCGATCGCGTACCGGTACGCCGCCGGGCCCGTGAGGGCTTCGATGCGCCGCACGCCGGCGGCGGCTCCGGTCTCGTGCGTGAAGCGAAACACGGCGATCTGACCGGTCGCGCCGACGTGCGTGCCGCCGCACAGCTCGAGCGAGACGCCCGGAACGTCCACCACGCGCACCACGTCGCCGTACTTCTCGCCGAACAGGGCCATGGCCCCCGCGGCGACGGCGTCCTTGTACGTCGACTGGCGGGTTTCGATCGGGAGATTCTCCCAGATGTGGGCATTCACCTCCGCTTCGATGACGGCGAGCTGATCGCCCTTGATCGGGCCGTGATGGCTGAAGTCGAATCGCAGGCGCTCGGGCGACACCACCGATCCCGCCTGACGCACGTGCGTCCCCAGGATCTTGCGCAGCGCCGCGTGCACGAGATGCGTCGCGGTATGATTGCGCTCGATGTTGCGGCGGCGCGCTTCGTTGACCTGGGCGACGGCGGCCGTCGGCTCGAACGTCTCGCCGAACGTCCCGACGACGGCGTTCCTGCCGTCCACCTTCTCGACGCCCTCGACCGTCAACTCCCAGCCATCGCCCTTCACCACGCCGGTGTCGCTGACCTGGCCACCGGACTCCGCGTAGAAGGGGTTCTCTTCGAGGATGATCTCGAGTTGATCACCTGATTGCCTGAAGGCGATGGGCTCCGTCTCGGTCTTCGTGGATTCGTAGCCAATCCACTTTTGCTTGCCTTTCTTCTTTAGCTCGACCCATTCGCCGCCCCTTTGCCGCCCTTCGCCGCCCCCCGCCGCCGCCTTTCTCGCCGCCCTCGATCTCCGCCGCTGCTGTCCCAACGCCTGCTCGAACCCTTCCACGTCGACGGTGTGGCCGTGCTCCGCCGCGATCATCTGGGTGAGATCGAGCGGGAATCCATACGTATCGTACAGCTTGAAGGCATCCTCGCCGGAAATGATCGGTTGATGGCGCAGCTCTTCCATCCGCGAGAGGCCGCCCTCGATCGTTTCGAGAAAGCGCTCCTCTTCGGCGCGCGTGACGCGCTCGATGTGCTGCTCCTTGGACACCAGCTCCGGATAGACGTCGCCCATCGCGCCGGTGACAGCGCGGGTGAGCTGCGCCAACGTCGGCTCGCGCCGGCCCAGCAACCAGGCGTGCCGCACGGCACGGCGCAGAATGCGCCGTAGCACGTAGCCGCGCCCCTCGTTCGAGGGATAGACGCCATCCGCCAGCAGAAACGCGACTGCCCGCGCGTGATCGGCCAGCACGCGATACGGAGCGCCGGACGGACCGCGGTCGTACGCGCGCCCCACCACCTCCACCGCCTGCGCGATGATCGGCTGGAACACATCGGTATCGTAGTCGGTCGGCACGCCCTGCATGACAGATGTGATGCGCTCGAGGCCGGCGCCGGTGTCAACCGAAGGCTTCGGAAGCGGGTTGCGCGTGCCGTCCGGTTGCTGATCGAACTGCATGAACACGAGGTTCCAGATCTCGAGGAACTGACCCGCCTCGCTCAGCGCGACGAACTCGTCCATGCCGAGGGCACCCTTCCCCCTTCCCCCATCCCCCTTCCCCCGAATATCGACCAAGATCTCGGAGCACGGTCCGCACGGTCCGGTATCTCCCATCTGCCAGAAGTTGTCCTTGTCCCCCAGGCCGAAGATTCGGGCGTCCGCGATGCCGGTGACCTGGCGCCAGAGCTTGCGCGCTTCGTCGTCGGCGTGGTGCACGGTGACGTAGAGGCGGTCGGGATCGATGCCCAGCCACTGGCTGCTCGTCACCCACTCCCAGGCAAACTCGATCGCTTCCTTCTTGAAGTAGTCGCCGAAGGAGAAGTTGCCGAGCATCTCGAAAAACGTGTGGTGGCGTGCCGTATGCCCGACCTGCTCGAGGTCATTGTGCTTTCCGCCTGCCCGCACGCATTTCTGGCACGTCACCGCCCGCGTGTAATCGCGACGTTCCAGACCTTGGAACACGCGCTTGAACTGCACCATTCCGGCGTTGGTGAAGAGGAGCGTGGGGTCGTCCATGGGGACGAGGGGGCCGCTGGGCACTTCCTGGTGGGCATGGCCCTTGAAGTAATCAAGGAATTTGCGGCGAATCTCGGACGACTTCATGGCCGGGAATATAGCCGACCCCGGTTAGATCGGGACCAAGTCCGGATGGTGCCGGAACTGCCGGGCAATGTAGGATCGCGTCGCAAGAATGTGGTCTCGTGACAGCGACCCTACATAGTAGCCCGGCATCCACCGTAACCGATGCGCGTCTTTGCGGGAAGAATTGATGCGCCGCTCCGCCTCAGACTTTGCCTCCTGAATGAAGTCGTCCAAGGCCATAGTCGGCAGATAACTCACGAGGACGTGTACGTGGTCGCGGAGAATAGCCTGCGCGTGCACATGAACACCGGTGCGTGGGCGGCTTCAAGAACTGATTGGACGACGGCAGAAACATCGTACTTGCGGATGGCCTTATGGCGGGCATGAGTGCACCAGGTGACGTGAGCGTAAAGCCCGCTAGCTATGTGCTCCGCACCTCGTCCTGTCACAGAGACTCACCAGGGTAGGCTTACAGTCCCTCGACGACACTCTGGATCTCGCTTCCCCCAAACCCTCTTCTCGTCAAAAACGCCACCAGCCGCCTCTTCCTCACCGGCGCCGGCAGCCCCGCCAGCTGCCGGGCCCGTTTCTCGGCCAGCGCCCGGACGGCGTCGGCGGGATCGACGCCCTCGGCGGCCAGCGACGTCCGCACCGCGTCTTCCGCTAGTCGCCGATCGATGCCTTGAGCCTGGAGATCGCGCACCAGTCGAGAGGGGCCTCGCCCGCGGCGCGCTTTGGCTGCCGCGTAATCGGCGGCGAAGCGGGCGTCATCGAGCAGGCCGGCCGAGTCGAGCCGCTCCAGCGCGGCGTCGACGGCGCCGGGTGGGTGCTGTTTCTGCAGCAGTCTGCGCCGCAAGTCGAAGCGCGCGTGAGCGCGGCGCGCGAGGGCACGCAACGCCGCCCGATGCGCCGCCTCGAGGTCGGCGAGCTCCTGCAGCCGCTCGAGCACCAGCGGTCCGAGCTCTCGACCGACGCTCAGGTCGAGGCCCACCAGCGATTCGGCCGGCAGAGACGCAAAACGCCCCCGATCCACTTCGACCAGCCTATAGTCTGGCCGGCGCGGATCGGGGGCGAGTCCGGTGAGAATCACTCTTCGCTCGCGGCGCTCTCCTCGTCGGCTACGGCGTCCCCCCCGCCCCCGCCACCCGTTTCCACAGTACTGACGCCGAGGTGCTGTTTCACGCGCGCCTCGACTTCGGCCGACATGTCCGGGTGGTCCTTCAGGTACATTTTGGCGTTCTCACGCCCCTGTCCGATTCGTTCTTTGCCGTACGAGTACCAAGCGCCTGACTTCTCGATGATGCCGGCCTCCGCCGCGATATACACCAGCAACGACTCGTGGCTAATGCCTTCGTCGAACATGATGTCGAATTCCGCGTGGCGGAACGGCGGCGCC